>JGI24695J34938_10000015_pt1 | contig 118711 bp, 82 predicted proteins | sample TergutCo191P3_FD_34938 | JGI IMG/M metagenome (IMG submission 34938)
TTCTCCATGTTTTTGTTAAGATAATCTTGAGTTACCTTGAGGGACCTGTCCGCAAACATTGCGCTTAGGTTGTGATTGATGATCATAAGATCCTCCTTGAATACTGACAGAAGCATCCATGCTTCCGGTATGAATTTTCTCCCTGCCGAATCCGCGGAAACCCGGCTTGGATTTATTCAGTTATGATTTTCGGCAGTTGAGCGGTAAAACTTTAACGGTTTTTAAAAGGTTTTTAATTATTTTTACCATGAAAATTGTGAGAAAACACTCTTGACAACCTAAATTCCATACATATAGTTTATCGTGATCCGTAAAAAACCCGTTGGGTTTGAAACAAAAATAGCGGTAAAAACCGCAAAAGGAGTTTTTTAAATGAATAAGAAACATGTATTTGGAGTAACGGCATTAGCGCTGCTGCTCACATTTAGTTTTACAGGATGTAAAACAATTACAACGCTGGATGGAGGCGCAGAAAAACAAGGAGGAGTCTTTCAGACTGTACAAACGCCCGCTAAAGATTTTAATACCTTAGGTCTTGTTTTTGCCGAGGTAGTGGAAGAGAAAGATGATAAAGGCGTAAGAGGAGATATTTTAACTTACCAGGCTCTGCTTAAGGAAGTGAAAAAACTCAACGGCGATTACATGATAAATGTTGTAATCGAAAGAAAATTTGAAGGAAAGGTTGAATTAGCTTTTGGAAATCCGCAAAAAGACACAGAAATAGGAAAATCAACATGGTATGGTTCCGCTGTGGCGATCAAATACACCGCCAGTTTAACTGAATCTAGTGCGGAGCAGATTATTTCACCGAACGGACAGCCTGTTACCAGAACAGTTACAAAACCGGTAATGAATGACGAAAGAGGCGGCGGGGGCATCCTCGGCGGCGGCAGCGGTAAAAAATTCGGCGACGGTTTCAAGAAATTATTCAAAAGATAGTAACTTTCAGGAGTTACGGGAAAAATCAACACAGAGTACTCAAAGGTTGTGATACGCAATGTGTCCTTACCTATGCGAGACTCTGTGTTTTTATCTATTTTTTTATTTTGGGAAAACTATCAATGGGCGGCGGTGTCCTGTTTGCTGCAGGGCGGATCCTTCGGGTAGGCTCATGTCGTGTTGTTGAATAACGACAGGCGGTTTTTCAGGCGCCGGAATCTCTATTTTTACTGGTTTTACAACCTTTGGAAGTTCCGGTTTTACGGCAGGTTTTACAGGTTTGGCGGCGGGCTTGGCGGCTGATTTGGCTGCCGGTTTTTTTTCCGCTTTTGGAGCCGGTTTAGCTGTAGATTTTACGGGAGCTTTTTTTGACGCCGTTTTTGCGGCAGGTTTGGTTGTTTTTTTGGCTGCCGGTTTGGCTTTAGGCGCGGTTTTCTTTGCAGCAGGTTTTTTTACTGTTTTAGGAGCTGCTTTTGCAGTTTTTTTATCAGTTTTGGTATTTTTCATTACCCATACCCTCTTTTTTTAACCAATTGATATATTATATCAGTATTATAGCATAATTTTAATGCAATGTGAACACTTTTTTACACTTTTTTTGGGATATTTATACTTGCTTTTAAACAAACAGACTTCCAGCGCCATAAAATCGGACCTTTTGCAATCCTTAGACGTATTGCTTCTTCGATAGCGTTAAAATCCCCGTTAGAAAGCGCTGTGGACATGAATGAACCCCATCGTGATTGTTCGGTGTTAAACCACGCAAGGACATCTTTTTCCGTTATCAGGCGTTCTTCCTGCTGGTCAATTGTCCGGCACGTCACGGAAAAGCCGTTTTCCTCGAATGCGCTTATTATTTCACTTTCGTTCCAAATCAGGGAGACTTGAGTTTTATCACTGCCAAAATCATTAAAAAAGGAAAGTTCCGCTTTTTCAAGTTTGGACGCAAGATCGCCTTGAGCGCATTCGAAGGAGAGGATGCGCGAAAGGCGTTCGCCCAAACGAACAGGCGGGAAAAAAAGAACAAGATTGCCGTTTTTTGAAAGTAGGGATTTTGCCCTTTGCGCAAGAGAAGAAGCGTCCGCTTGTAATCTTTGCGCGCGGATTAAAATGTGATCGAACTGTGAACATGAAAACCACTGTGTGCATTGTTCTTTGGAAGGCAGAAGATCGCCTGTAATTTCAACTAACGGTTTTTCCACGCTGTCCAGATTGGATGCGTACTGAAGAAGAGCGTCTTTCGCGCTTTGGTTGTTTACAAGCGCGGATGTAAGACCTTCGGGACAGCGCCTGAGACTCTCCCATAACAGAAGCCCGTCGTTCGCAAGCGGAATTAAAACGCGCGACTGGCGGGAAGGGCAGGCGCTGTCAAAGATTGTATCCCTGATGTTTAAAAGAAGTTTACTGCGCCCAGATTCAAGACGTTTAAACCAGCCTTCCCGTCCTTTAGAAGCCGCAGACCATGACAAGAGTTCAGACTCATTCTGTTCCTCTCCAAGAACAATTGCCGCCTGCAGCTCGCGCTTTTGTAAAACGTCTTCTCGTATTTTTCCTTCGTATCCCACTTCCGAGGGAATGTAAAAAGTTCTTCCGCGTAAAGTATTCGGAAGATACTGCTGGGCTGCCCAATGATCCCTGTACGCGTGAGGGTAAACATATCCTTCGCCGTGACCGAAACTTTCTGCGTCCCTGCTTGCGTCGCGCAGATGATTTGGAACTTCCGCGTCTTCGCGTTCAACTTCTTTAAGCGCGTCAAAGTACGCCATTGTTGTGTTTGATTTCGGCGCTGTCGCAAGATACAGACACGCGTGCGAAAGAGGGAAGTTGCCTTCGGGAAAACCAATCCGCTCAAAAGCCTGCGCGCAGGAGATGACGACAGAAAGCGCGTTTGGATCCGCAAGACCGACATCTTCGCTTGCAAGAATTATCATCCGCCTGAATATAAACTTAGGATCTTCTCCGGCGCGGACCATTTTAGAAAGCCAATAGAGCGCGGCATCGGGATCGCTTCCGCGGACGCTTTTTATAAACGCGCTTATCGTATCAAAATGATAATCACCGTCGCGATCGTATAACAGAGCGCGCCTTTGAATGCTTTCCTCCGCGGTTTCCATGGAGATATTAATTATTTCGCCGTCTGCGGGAGGCCACGGGCTTACGCTCGTTTCAACGGCAAGTTCAATCGCGTTTAATAAACTTCTAGCGTCTCCTCCAGAAACTTCCACAAGGTGTTCAAGAGAGCCTTCTTCAAAAACGACATCCCATTTTCCATAACCGCGTTCCCTGTCCGCAATTGTGCGGCGCGCGGTTTCCAGCAGCCCTTCGTTATCAAGAGGTTTAAGCTGGAAGATGCGGCTTCGGCTGACAAGAGCGCGGTTAACCTCGAAAAATGGGTTTTCCGTTGTCGCGCCCACAAGGATAACAGTTCCGTTTTCCACCCAGGGAAGTAATGCGTCCTGCTGCGCTTTATTCCAGCGGTGGACTTCATCGACAAACAGAATTGTTCTTTTGCTGTAAAGACGGAAACGATCATCCGAACGATCGATTACCTCGCGGATATCTTTAACCCCTGAAAGCACAGCGTTTAACTTTTCAAAAGCGGCTCTTGTCGTGTTCGCGATTACAGCCGCAAGAGAGGTTTTGCCTGTTCCAGGCGGACCGTAGAGTATGAGCGAAGAAAGACGATCAGCCTGTATCGCGCGGCGAAGGAGTCTTCCTTGCCCAACAATGTGATCCTGCCCTATGATGTCTTCCAGCGTACGCGGTCTCATTCTGTCCGCGAGAGGGCTTAAAGCCTGTGATTTTTCATTTTTTGCGCTGAAAAGGCTGTCCATCAGGTTAAGAATAGCAGATTATTCTTCCGCGTTCCATTGCCAATTACCATCCCTTTCACGGTACGACCAGACACCCCTTTGCTGGGTAGAAGCGAAAAGAATGCCGTCGCTTGATTGAAAAAGATGATTAACGGGGTTTTTCCCCAATGATGATATGAACTGATCATAAGAACCTTCAATACTTGTAGGCGGTGTCGGCGCTCTGCCGGGTTCATTGAATGTGTTGTTTATGGGATTTTTATCTTCATCTAAAAGCAATTCCATGTACCCGTATGTATAACCTGTAGTAGTGGTGTAAACAAGACTTTCCTGTCTGCCGGCTAAAAGTATAGACTTTCCTTCTTTAATGCAAACTGCAAGCGCGCCGCTTGATTTGTGATCAGATTTTGGAAATGTCGCAACAGACGTTCCAATGCCGTCTTCTTTAATTATATGAAGAGCGACATTTGAAGAAGAGCCTCGGGTAATCGCGGCGACTGTGGTATTATTCAGGTTAATAATACCTTTAAAAGTTGAAGAACCCTGTATCAGGCTGCCTTTAAATTGATTGTCCGCGCAGACAATGCCAGACGACGTGCAAAGATAATAATATGTTCCGTCATACGCCGCTCCTAAAATAACTGACGGCGTATAATCGCCTGTGCTTAACAGTTCAGGTTCAGTCATAACCTCATCATCAAAATAATAGATAGAATAATTATTATTTTTTTCCGCGCTCAAAAACAGAATTTTATTAACAACATGAATAGTCTGCGCGCTTTGCGGCAATTGTATATCCGCGTATATTTTATTTTGGGGCTGTTCAAACTGCCTTATAAATCTTGTTTTCGCGCCACCCGATTCAAAGCATATATAAAAATTATTTTCAGTTGCAGCGATATCGCTTATCCAGTTATCAAATCTTGTTAAATTCCAGATGCCGTCTTTATAATTGTAAAGTCTTTTCCCGGACGCAACCCACATGAAGCCGTCGTACTCGACAAATTTGGTAGGCGAGCCGCTGATTCTTGGATCATTTTGCTTTGTTTCTTCGCTGACATAAAAGAAGATAGGATCGTTACACGATCCAAAGCAGAAAACAAAAGAGGTAAAAATAATTAAAATTATAAAAGTTTTTTTCATCTGTTAACCATACCTTAAAAATGATAACGCGCGGATAAAATTAAATCCACAAAATGTCCGTCGATATTTTTTACAGGTTCGCTTGTCCATTGCGGATACCAGCACCAGTTTGAAGTAAATCCGAAAGACCATTCATGAGTCGCTCTGAAAAACGCGGATACGCCGCCTTTCATGTACATCCCAAAATAGGCGGAATCAAGAAATGTCTGTATTGTCATGCCAAGGGTTAAGAAAACGGGAAATTCAAAACGTCCTAAAACCAGCTGCGTGCCGGCTTTCCCTCCAAGGGAAGTCATGTAAATAATGTTATTCGCCAATGTGGGAAGGAACAAAAGACCAAGATCGCCACCAACAAAGAAAAAAGAATTAAAGTAATAACTATAGGTAAGAGTTCCCGCACCGCCGACAGGCGGGTCAATATTATTAGGTCTTAATTCGCCTGCCTTATATGTGTTGGCGCCTATCGTTCCGTCTTTTGTGCTTATAAAAAATAACGGGAAACCCACTCCAAGAGAGATTGTAAACGTCTGATCTCCCCTTGAATACAAATCGGAAGTGTAATCATCCCAGTCGTCGATAGAAGGCTCGTTGTCTTCCTGGGCAAAAAGCAAAAAAGGCAGGCCCAGGAACAGTATTAAAAGAAAGGCGCCGTATGCCTTTTGCATAGATTCTCCTTAAAACATCTGATTCCAGTATTACAATACTTTATTCCACTGTTTTATTCAACAACAAACAGGGTATATGGGTTACGATCTTTGAATTATTGATTGCCGTTTTCCTGTTCCATGCGTATATAATCAAGCAGAATGGGGTATCTTGTGAGCATATCCCCGTATCGTTCAAGTTCTTCAAAGCGAAGCTGGGTTTCTATATGGGCTTGAGCCCTTGCTCCGAAGGAAGACGTTACATATTCGCGCTGACTTTTAAGAAAATCCTCGTAAATTTGGCGGATCTGCCTGTAAAGAACAAAATCAGGGTACTTTGCGGAGTATATTTTAAGAGAAAAATCCATTATTTCGGGGAAATTCGTCTTAATTTCCTTTTCCAGCTGGGCGTCCGGGTTCCCGGACATTAACTGTTCAAGGCGCATACTATCGTTTCCTGCCGATGAAAGGAAGCGAAGGATCAGAACTTCGATGTTTTGCGCGGTTTTTTGAAGGTATAAATCGAGTTCATCCTGACTTGAAATATTATTTTCATTGACGATAGGGACCAGCATCTGAGGCTCAAGGCTGAAACTCATCTCGCCATGAAGATCCCATGAAAAATCGGCATTTGAAAGCCCGACAAAGGAGGCGTAAGTATCCCCGGAAGGAAGGAAGCTGTTAAAATTAATAAGGTATTTTTTTTGCTCAAGGCTGAAAATTGATATTTTTACATTTGTGGGTATTATTTTATACCAAATCCAGCGGAATTCGCCTGACTGTACAGGTTTTAGATCCAGTCCGTGGGTTTTGGAATTTACAACGCCGTATTTTCCCGGAGGAACAGAAAACTGAACCCAGCCTAACATGAAGGCAGCGCCTCCAAAAATTATAAGGATCAACAGGGTTAATAAAAACTTATTCATAAGATATTATATTATGTATATTGATGTTTTATCAACATGATTATAGGGAACGGTAATGAAGAATGACAGAAGATCCAAAAAGCCTGTGCTTTGGATTCTTGGCGCCAGTTTAACAGTATCATTGATGTCATTGCTTTTATACGTTTTGGATCCTGAGTTTTCCGATGAAACCCTGTTTATCCTGTTAAATATAATTCGATATTCTTCGTTCATGGTGTGCGTATGTTCCTTTTATAAATTGCTGGAAAACAGCTATTATAAAATTACAAGGCATAACAGGGCGCGCCATATTAAAATAGCGCCCTATATTATTTTTATCGTATACGGACTTACTACCATTTTGTTCGAAGCGTTTATAACCGCAATTTCAGGAGGAAACGCATGAAAAAACTATATGCCCTAAGAGGCGCGGTTCAGTGCGAAAACAAAGAAGACGACATCATCGCTCAGGTTACGCTGATGTACGACGATTTACTAAAATCAAACAACCTTGAAGAAGACTCTATTGTATCGATTATGTTTTCTATAACAAACGATTTAAACGCCATAAGCCCATGCACCGCGCTGAGAAAAGCAAACCGCGCAGGCGGCAGCATGGCGCTGTTCGCCTCACAGGAGCCAGAGGTAAAAAATTCATTGGAAAGAACAATCCGCGTTATTATACATTGTTATCTTGAGGAAGGATTAAATCCCAATCATGTCTATTTAAACGGAGCTGAGGTTTTAAGACCGGACAGACGTCCCAAAAAAAGTTGAGGGATACTCTAAAAAGAGTTTTTAGAGATTACCTTGATATTTCTATTCAACCTTTAAAATATTCCAGACCTTGGGCGTTTCCTGACCGATCCGCCAGAAGCCGATTGCTTTTACATTCATTGATTTGTAAAGCTCCATACGGGTCGAGATTGAATACTCATCTTCGTAAAATACTTTAACGGAGACATTAGGTTTATAGTCAAAAGTTGGAATTCCATTTTCGCGCCTTATGTCTTTTACATGATAGGTTTCTATTAATCTTTCCGTTGTTGCATAAACCAGCGCGCGCGAATGGTTTTGCTCCTCCCATGCGCGTCCGTAGAATGGAATACCCATTACCAGCTTGCCTGCTCCTATTACGCGCATGGAATAATCGGCTACGCTTCGGCACCAGCGGAGGGAAGAAACGGGTCCCGGTTTGCTGCCGCTCCAATGTTCATCGTAAGCCATTATAAAAATTTTATCCGCAAGAGGAGCTATTTTTTCGTAATCGTAAACGTCATTTGCCAATTGCCTTGTTCTTCCGTAAAGAGCAATGGAAAATATTTTATCCTTTGGAAGCCCCGCGCGAAGCTCTCTTAAAAATGAAAGAAACGCGTCTCCTGACCTTGGTGGAATATTTTCAAAATCGATATTAAGTCCGTCGTAACTTGCCGTTGCGGCGATTAGATCCGTTATTAACGCGGCGCGCTGAGAGCTTCCCGGAAGTAGGGTAAAGTAGGTGAGAGCCTGGCTTCCGCAGGTTACAGCCAGATGAACCTTTCCTGAGAACGGCGGAAGATTCTGTCTTTTTGGAACTGCGGACAACTTTCCGTAAACGTCAACTTCGGCTCCAAAATAGCAGACATCCGTAAGCGGCAAACCTGCTTTTAAAGACGCTTCCTGTCCTACGACAACATAACCCCAAATCTCGTTGAATGTTGACACCGGCAGCGCCTCGCCAGGTTCATGAACAAAAGTAATAAGGGTTGCGTCTAATTTTTGATCCTCATCTTCGCCGCCGCTTTGGCGCACGCTCGAACAACTGCTTAACATGGTTAATATTATCACAATTGGCAGAATTAAATGTTTCATTATTAGATTATCGTTAATTTTAATGGAGAATTTAACAGCCAATAGCTTGGTGTACAGGAACCGCGGATTCTGTACACCAGCTAAAAGCGTTTTTTTTCAGCCCATAGACCCAGAGCGGGGTTGGGGACATAGAAGATTTTTTCGCCGTCTGAAAGGGTGTTCCAACCTGAGGAAAGCTTATTAATATCGTAACGTGATTGGGCTTCTTTTAAATCTCCCCATTGGAAACCTACGGATTCAATTTCCTGTTTTGAAATTTTATCTCCGGGACAGTAGCGGATGGTAAAACGGTTTTCGCTTGAACCGTGAATAAGATGGGCTGCCGCGCTCAGGTTGCCGCCAAGTTCTTCGTCTGCCGCCGCTTTGGCAAGAATCTCCTTACCGGGTCTGTAGCCGTGCTTTCGGATAAGAGAGTCGATTCCCGGATCCTCGCCGAAGCGTTCAAGGGCAGGGGCGAGAATTAAAAGTTCGCCGCCGTCGGCAATGACCATGCGGGTGCGGTAAATCGCTTTGTTGCCAAGCCATGTTGTGCGGTATTCCTCAGGTTCAAGGTACACAACCGCTTTGTTAACCGACTTATCCATGAGGTTAACGTTAACCTCCGCGGATAATGCCGATGCTTTTTCAAAACATTCTCTTCCAAAGCCTATGTAGAGCCCTCTAACGGCAAGAGACCCGTATGTTTCTCTTGCAGAGTCATGCATCTCTGTATGAGAACCGAAGGTTTCCATAAATGAATCGTGTTTTTTATTGATAGCGTCAACTTCTTCATTTGTACGCGCAGAAATAACCGTAAGCACCCACAATATTGGCGGCAGCTCGTTTCCAAAACGACGCAAGCCCTCGTCAAAAAGTGCGCGAACGGGAGTGTCGGCTCTTCCCATTATTTTTTCCATACCGTATGCCGCGCCTGCGAAATGGCTTTTATCGATTGCTTCTTTGCCGCCTGTCCCGACAAAAATATTTTTTGTGTGGTTAGCCATTCCGGCAACTTCATGCGGAACCACCTGCCCTATGCTCACGGCAAGAGAATAATCGCCGATCCCGGCTCCTGTCTTTCGTAAGACTTTATTTACCTGAACAGGCCAGTCATACCGCACGGCGCCGTTTGTCGCTTTTTCGACCCAATCCGCTTCTATACGGCCGAGTTCACAAACATCGCTGCGCCAGTCGTGAACAAGGAATTTGTAAAGAGGTGTGGTGCCGAACATTCGCATCAGTTCGGTATCGTTCATCGCCATGTGAGTGCCAAGCGCAGGAAGTACCGCGCTGAGTCTGCCTGCAAGCATATGAGAAGCGGACTCTGTAAAAAAACCCGCGCGCGAATGAAACCTTGTTATATCAGGCGGAAGAATTATCACCTTCCCCGCGTCGTTAACATCTACAAGAGCCTGCGAAAGCGCGTTAAGAAAAAGTTCCTCAAGTTCCTGATTGCCCAAATCTTTATTCACGCCGCCTTCTGCTACGTATGTTTTTTCTAACATGGACAAACCCCTTCTTTTTATGATAGCATACACCTTAATAAGTTGGATAGGAGACAAAGATGGGTAACGCTGATATTGGATTAATCGGTCTTGCGGTAATGGGTGAAAACCTTGTTCTCAATCTGGAAAGCAAGGGTTTTTCTGTAGCTGTTTATAACCGCACAACCGCCAAAGTTGACGAGTTTGTAAACGGGCGCGGATCAGGAAAAAAAATTATCGGCTGCCATAATTTAAAAGAATTTGCTTCTTCCATGGCTTCTCCGCGTAAAGCCATGATCATGGTGAAAGCCGGTCAGGCGGTTGATGATACCATCGAACAGCTTTTGGAAGTTTTTGAAAAAGGTGACATCATTATTGACGGCGGAAATTCCAACTATCAGGATACAATAAGGCGGACGTCTTATGTTGAATCTAAAGGACTGTTGTACATCGGCACAGGCGTTTCAGGCGGAGAAGAAGGCGCTTTAAAAGGACCTTCGATTATGCCCGGCGGTTCAAGCGCTGCATGGCCTTTTGTTAAGCCGATGCTTCAGGCGATATGCGCGAAGGTAGAAGAAAATGTGCCATGCTGTGACTGGGTCGGCGAAAACGGCGCCGGGCATTTTGTAAAAATGGTGCATAACGGGATTGAATACGGAGACATGCAGCTGATCTGCGAAACCTACGATTTGATGAAATCCGTGCTTGGTTTAAGTTATGATGAAATGGGAAATGTTTTTGAAGAATGGAATAACGGCTCTCTTGGAAGTTACCTAATCGAAATTACAAGAGATATCCTTCGCTATAAAGATGAAGACGGTAAACCTCTTGCCGAAAAAATTCTAGATACAGCCGGTCAAAAGGGAACAGGCAAATGGACAGGCATCGCCGCTCTTGAATTCGGCGTGCCTCTTACGCTGATTGGTGAAGCTGTTTTTGGAAGGTGTCTTTCCGCCGCGAAGGACGAAAGGATAAGAGCCGCAAGAATATTTTCATCGCCTAAAATTTCATCGCCTGCCGATAAAGCCGCTTTTGTCAAAGACCTTGAAAAAGCGCTCTACGCATCAAAAATTGTATCGTACGCGCAAGGCTATCTTTTAATGAAGGAAGCCGCGAAAGAATACAAATGGAATCTTAATTACGGCGGTATCGCCCTCATGTGGAGGGGCGGCTGCATTATCCGCTCTGTCTTCCTTGGAAAAATTAAAGACGCTTTTGATAAAAACCCCAATCTGGAAAATTTATTAATCGATCCTTTCTTTTCTAAAATTATCGAAGACGCTCAGGGCTCATGGAGGAGGGTAGTGTCGGCAGCCGTGCAGAACGGCATTGCGACGCCAGCGTTCGCAAGCGCACTCTCCTACTTTGACGGCTACCGCAGCGAACGCCTGCCTGCAAATCTTTTACAGGCGCAGAGAGACTATTTCGGCGCCCACACCTACGAACGCACTGATAAAAAACGCGGGGAATTTTTCCATACCAATTGGACCGGACATGGAGGTACCACAAGCGCTTCTACTTATGTTGTCTAAATTCTCCATGTCCGAGGACACCGGAGGGACAACCAGCGCCTCGACCTACGTTGTTTAACAGGAGTGGTTTATGTATACCAGTTCTATTTTTTTCGGATGAATCTTTGCATGAGGGGTTTGAAGTTTTCGAGAAGTAATGATCTTGAGAAGAAATCTGTTTCTGAGGGAAGGTCAATCGATACGTCAAGGTTTTTTTCGTCGGCTTTTTCTATTAATTTTGATAATAAGGTTTTGCCAATTCCCATGCCGCGGTATTCGTTTTTTACTTCGAGAGAGTTAATTTGCAATGTTGTACCGTTAAAAACTGCGTTGATGCTGCCTGCGGTTTCGCCGTCCGCGCTTTCGGCGATGAAATAAAAATCGCCGTCTTTATTTTTGATTGTAAAATCTTCCAGAATAAGAGATGATGTGTCTTCAGGCTCAACGCCGATGGGTTCAAGACCCCATTCTTCCCTTAACGCATTGTACCAGGAGATTACTTCAATCTTCATTTTTTGTTCTTTAAAACGGTACCACATTTTTTCTGTATCGGGGTATTGTTCCAAAACATCCCTGAACGCGCGAAAAACTCCCCTGTTTCTGTTTAATGATCCTGACAATTCATTGCGTACAACCGGATTTTTTAAAGATGCCGCGAATTTTTCCATAAGGCGATAGCCGTCTTTTGGTTCCCACTGCGGAAGAGAGATATAGCGTTCATCGTCATCATAATCAGGCTCTTCCATAAATTCATTGAAATTGATATCAACCACGAAGCCTTCATGAGTGTCCAGAAGAAATTCGCCGTCCTGATTTTCCATATAAAAAAGAATATCGTCTATGAGGGTATTGTCCAATTCAAAACGCATACCGGATTATAGCATAAAAAAGATAAAAAGGATATTATTCAGGTACGGAGTAAAAAATGGAATCAATGAAAAGAAATGCGTATTGCGGATCATTGCGAAAAGAAGACGCGGGAAAAACTGTGATTTTAAACGGCTGGGTTCATCGAAAGAGAAACCACGGCGGAATATTTTTTATAAATTTGAGAGACCGTTACGGCATTACACAGGTGACGGTTGATACCGAGAAAAACGCAGGTCTTGCGGCGGTTTGCGACGAGCTTCGAAATGAATATTGCATTGCCGCCGAAGGGACTGTAAACGCGCGTCCTGAAGATATGATAAACAAGTCCATGCTTACAGGAGATATTGAACTTGCCGCTTCCAAAATTGTTATTTTAAACAAGGCGGAAGTTTTACCTTTCCAAATCGAAGAAGAAAGCAAAGCAAACGAAGATTTAAGGCTTAAATACCGTTATCTGGATCTTAGAAGCTCAGGGATGCAGGAAAGGATCAAACTAAGAAGCGAAGTGACATTCGCGGTGCGCGAATGGATGACGTCTAACGAATTTTACGAAATTGAAACTCCTACTTTTATTAAATCCACCCCCGAAGGAGCGAGGGATTACCTTGTCCCTTCAAGACTGTATCCGGGTAAATTTTACGCTCTTCCCCAGTCGCCTCAGCTTTACAAACAGATTTTAATGGTTTCAGGTTTTGATAAATATTTTCAGATAGCGCGCTGCTACCGCGACGAAGATTCAAGGGGAGACAGACAGCCTGAGTTTACGCAGATTGATATAGAGATGTCGTTTGTTTCAAGAGACGATGTACTGTCCATGACAGAAGGCATGATGCGCCATGTTTTTAAAAAGATAAAAAATATCGATCTTCCTGAAACATTTAAAAGATTGTCATGGGAAGAGGCGATGGAACTTTACGGCAGTGACAAGCCGGATCTGCGCTTTGAAATGCAATTGCAGGATTTTAGCTCTTATGTTGAAGCGAGCAGTTTTCAGGCATTTAAAGACGCGCTTGGCGCGGGCGGAACTGTAAAAGCGATTGTTGTAAAAGGAAAAGCGGATTATTCAAGAAAGCAAATAGAAGAGCTGGAAGCCCATGCCAAGATTTACAAAGCAAAAGGTATGGCATGGATGAAAGTTGCAGAACCTAAAGGTGACCCAAAAGAAATATTATTAGAAGCTCTTTCTTTAGAAGGCGGCGCTTCCAAGTTTTTTGCAGATAACGCATCTTCAATAATAAATGACTTGTATTTGGAAGAAGGCGATCTTGTTCTGATGGTTGCCGACGCTGACAGAAGGGTAGCGAACACTGCTTTGGGCGCTGTGCGTTCAAAACTTGGGCGCGACCTTGGGCTTTGCGATCCATCAAAATTTAAATTTGTGTGGATAGTTGACTTTCCCATGTTTGAATACAACGAAGAAGAAAAAAAGTGGGAAGCCGCCCACCATCTTTTTACATGGCCTCAGGAAAAATACCACGCGACTATGGAAAGCGATCCCGGCTCCGTTAAGGGCGACCTTTACGATCTTGTGTTAAACGGTTACGAACTTGCGTCAGGTTCTATTCGTATCCACGATTCATCAATGCAAAAACGCGTCTTTGAAATCGCCGGAATAGACCCAAACGAAGCCGAAAAAAAATTCGGCTTTTTAACCGAAGCCTTCAAATACGGCGCCCCTCCCCACGGCGGAATCGCTCCCGGTCTCGATCGCCTTGTTATGATCATGGCAGGCTGCACGTCTTTGAAAGACGTGATCGCCTTCCCCAAAAATTCCTTCGCGGTGAGCCCGATGGACGACTGCCCTTCGGAAGTGGATCAAAAACAACTGGATGAACTTGGCATTGTAATCAAGAAGAAATAACCAAAGAAAGTTTTGCCTTTAATATTTACCTTATAAACTCCTCAGAATTCTATTGTTCTGAGGCTATTTCCATTAATATTTGATTTTTCTGTCCAAAAATATGCATTTTTGCCATTTTAACTGTCCAAAAATATGCAAAATATTAAAAATTACTGTCCAAAAATATGCGTTTTTACTTGATTTTAGTGTCTAAAAATATGTATAATTTGGTTTGGAGAGTAAATATGCTGAATAGAAAGATAATCCAAACCCTTTTATCTTGGAAAAAAAGCAGAAAAAACAGTAAAAAAAACGAATGTTTGCTGATTAAAGGTGCAAGACAGATTGGAAAAACATATATAATAGACAAGTTTGGCAGGGAGTACTACAAAAATTATATCTATATCAATTTTATTCAAAATCCGGAGCATAAGTCGATTTTTGAAGGAAGTCTTGAAGCAGGCGAAATTTATAAAAAAATATCGCTTAGTTTTTTGAATATAAAGTTTATCCCAGGCGATACATTGATTTTTTTGGATGAAATTCAAGAGTGCCCTGCCGCGCGAACCGCGTTAAAATTTCTTGCGCTGAATAATAAGTATGACGTTATCGCATCAGGCTCACTTCTTGGAATCAATTATAAAGAGGTGTCCTCAATTCCGGTTGGATATGAAAATCAAATAGAAATGCATTCGCTTGATTTTGAGGAATTTTTATGGGCGGTTGGTTTTAACGAACAGTTAATAAGCTATGTTAAAGAATATTTTGACAGGCTTGAAAGAATCCCTCAGTCAATGAACGTTCAAATGCTGAAATACCTTCGCGAATACATTGTGATAGGCGGAATGCCGGCTGTCATTAATCGTTATCTTGACACTAATAATTTTAATGATGTTCAAAAAGAACAGGAAAAAATTATTAACAGTTTTCTGGATGATATTTCACAGTATGCGTCCATGACAGAAAAACCAAAGGCGAAAAACAGTTTTCTTTCCATTCCAAAACAGCTCGCGAAAGAAAATAAAAAATTCCAATTTTCTATCGTAGAAAAAAAGGCGACAGCCAGAAAATATTCAAACAGCCTTGAATGGCTGCGGGACGCGAACCTTCTGCGTTTTTGCTATAACGTATCGTCGCCGTCATTCCCGCTTGCGGCGTATGAGCGCGAAGATCAATATAAAATCTATTTAAATGATATAGGGATACTAACGGCGATGTACGGTTATGAAATTAAAAGAGAAATAATAAATAACACGCTAAAGGGTAATGTAAAAGGCGGCATCTACGAAAATCTAATCGCTGATATTTTAATAAAAAAAAATAAAGGGCTTAATTATTTTAAATCAAGCGACAATTCCCAGGAAATTGAATTCTTGCTGAATGACGCGGGTTTCGTCGTTCCTGTTGAGGTAAAATCCGGGAAGGGTCCTACAATTTCTTTGAATAATCTTTTGGAAAACCCCGATATTAAAAAAGGTTATAAACTAATCGCGGGTAACATTGGAAAAGACGGTAAAAAAATCACTTTGCCTTTATATATGGCGATGTTTATTCAGTAATTAAATGCGCTTCCAGCAAATTTCTTTTGTCCTGGGGGATTGGAGTTGTTTCCTGTTTAATAAAATCGAAATAAACAATTACGGCGCTGCCTTTGACGCAAAGGCGGTTGTCCTGCCATGCTTCGTGGGAGATTGTAAAAGATTTTGTTCCGATTTTTGAAATCCATGTTTTTATTTCTATCTCGCCGTTAAAGAACATCTGGTCCACGAAGTCAAAATCAATATGAGCAATGATCAGAGGAAATACATTTTTATCAAGGGTTAGATCAGGGTCGAACATCCTGAGAACTTCGGTTCTTCCCATTTCAAACCATACTGCGGGAACTGTGTTGTTTACGTGTCCCAAACCGTCGATGTCGCCGAAACGCGGATGGATTTTTAAACTGAACATGATAATAACCTATAATACCGTTTAAAAAATTTCAATACTCAGCGGAGGTTAAGACCGTTAAGATAGCTTTCATAGTTGATTTGAGCGATTTTTAAATCCGCGTTTGCTTTTGTAAGCGCGGGAGAAAGCGCGTCAATTTCGCTGTCAAGCGAAGTAAGGCGCCTTAAATATTCCTGTCCCTGCTGACTTGAGTTTCCTGCGGCTTCAAGGTTTTTCCTGATTCTGTCCTGATCGGAAATCAGTCTTGCGCGGTTCGTTTCTATATTTTTTACCGCGGCGTCCGCCGAATCAACTTCTTTTTTTAATTGTACAGCGCGTTCCAATGCGCTCCTTACATTCGCGGGGATTTCCTGATTGCTTGAGTAGCTCAAAAATGCATCGGGGCGAAGCTGTAAGAGGGTGATCCTTTCTGAAACGGGTCTTTTTTCATTTACGGTTAAGCCGGTTTCGCGTCCCGCAGGAAGATTCAATTCAAAACGGTAGTGGGATGAAGTCTGTTCGCTTGCCTTTGGAGAAACAAGTTCCGCCTGAGATATTTTTGAGTGTTCAACCACAAGCAGTTTAGAATCGGAACCTGAGTTTTTAAAAGTATAACTTTTAACATAGTTAATATCGCGCGTAATTGTCATAACGCCCGAAGCGACAGTTACAGCGCTTACCGCGTTTGTATTTGTGCTGCTTGATAACGCGGTAACGGAAAGATCTTCGCCGAAAGATATAAGTCTTTTTTCATTTTCATTCCAGAATTCCAAAAGAGCGTCTCCTGCGTAAACGCCGTCGTAAACTGTGACAGGACCGGCGGGAAGTTTCATTTTGCTTGTGTTTGTAATTTCTGCGCCAAGGCGCGGGTAATTGCCGCCTGAATAAATTAAAAGTTTTCGCGCGTCAATGTTGACCTCAACAAGCGGAAGCATCGCGCTCATGCGCCTGTCAAGGTTTACCGGGTTTTTAATTGTGAACTCAAACTGACCGCCTGCCGCGCCCGCTTCCGCGGTTTGAACAACGCCGCCTGCAAGATTCGCCGCCGCAGCGGGAGAAGGAGCAGCTGATCTCATAAGCATCATGCTGTCACTTGCCATTTCCATGTCCATCATGCTCTCTTCCTTTACTCTGGAAGACGACATTCCATACCCCTGGTCGTGAGAGGCTGCCGCGGCAGTGCCCGCGATTGAAAGGGGCAGCACAGGGCGTGAAACATAATACGGCGGATAAAGGTTTTGTATAAATGATGAGGGACGTCCCGCGACAAGAGATAATGTAACATTGCTCCAGTCATTATCGCTGTCATTGTCTACAATCGCCCAGCCCTGAAACAGCGGCTTTGAAGCGCCGAGATCGAGGCGGTAAGACACTTTCCACACGGGGGATGGTATCACATAACTTATCGACACGTTCCTTCTGCCGCTTCCGGGAAGGCTTACAGTCAAATCGCGCGAATTTGTATTTCTGGAAGCGGCGAGTAAATCCAAAGCGCGGTTTAAATCCCGCTCAATTGATTTATCGGTAAAACTTACTGAACTTATTTCGCTTAAACTGAAAGGTTTTAAACCCTGCGCTGTGCTGACAAGGAGCCATGGTTCAGGAGGATTAGAGCGGTATTCTATGCCTATTATTTTTCCGGTATGAACTGACGATGAGGTAATTTCTATTTCGGCGCCCCTGAGCCTGAAAAGAATATCAATAAGACCCGGCGAATCAGATAAATCAATTTTTAAGCTTCGCAATGTCTGATACAGAGTCTGTTCGGATTGATACTTAACGGAAGGATTCGCGGAAGCAGGATCGTTTATAACAAGGGTTTTAAGCGCGTCATTTACGGCGTCCGGTCTGAATGGAAGGGTGATATTCACGCCCGTTACAAGCGGACCTGAATGTTCATAGTACGCCAGACCCGACGTAAGAATTACAACCTTTTTAAGAGGAAGATTCCCCTCCTGCGCGTTCTCGCCTGTAACAGCGCCCGTTTGAAGCCCTGTTTCCGCAATGCCCTGCGCCCAAAGATTTGCGGCAAAAAAGAGAAGCGCAAAAGAAACGATTTTATTTTTCATGTTCGAGCTTTAAAGTAATGGTCGGCTGATCACAGACCTCAGCGGGACCGTAATATTGAATCGCTCCGGGGAACATGAAGCAGGTTTTTTCCGCCCATGTATCGCGGTTTTTAACGAATGTTTTAAAAGGATTTCCGTTAAGATCAACTAACGCTTTTTTTATAACGGGTTTTTTTGTTCCGTGCCTGTGTTCAAAATTCATCATCATTGTTAAAGGAACGCCTCCTGCAATCCACTTGGACGCAGGCGCAATCAGGTTTCTTACGCTTGAGATATAACCTGTTAACCCTGAAGCGACAAGTACAAAGGCGCTGAAGCCAAGAGAGTAGCAGTAATCAGCGTCAAAGTTTGAAGGGAAGGCGCAGCGGCCCTCATAGCCGAAGAAATGGGTTTGATAAACGAACTTGCCTGAGTAGAGCTGTTTGTCTTTCATGGCGCAAAGCCTTCTTTCGACCATTCCGACCAGCAATTTTTCTGTTTCGATCCTTGAAACTTGCACGTTGCCGTGAGGATCCCTGTCCATCAAAAACTGCTGCGCGATGTCAGGCGGAAGAGTCTGCATGAATTTATATGAAGACTCAGGGATCCGGCTTGAAAGCCAATACATCTGGTCGATTAGGTTAGTAATGGAGGCGAATGATTTTTCCTCTTCGGCGATAACGTCGTTTAATTCATCGATTAATTTTTTAATCTCTGGGATAAACTCAACCAAACCTTCGGGAATTAATACAATGCCAAAGTCGCTGCCGTTTTCCGAGCGTTTAATAACTGACGCGCAAATCTGGTCTACAATTTTTTCTAAAGACAATCCCTTAGCTTCGACTTCTTCAGAGATAAGGCAGATATTCGGCTGTGTCTGGAAGGCGCATTCAAGAGCGATGTGGCTCGCGGCGCGTCCCATTAATTTTATAAAGTGCCAGTATTTTTTAGCGCTGTTTGTATCGCGGCAGAGGTTGCCGATAAGTTCCGAATAAGTTTTACATGCGGTGTCAAACCCGAATGACGTTTCGATATAATCATTTTTTAAGTCGCCGTCGATTGTTTTAGGGCAGCCTATCACCTGAGTCGAGGAGCCGTTTGCAAGAAAATATTCGGCTAATAGCGCCGCGTTTGTATTCGAGTCGTCGCCGCCGATTACGACAACGGCGTTAAGTTCAAGTTTTTTCGCGGTTTCAAGGGAGGAGGCGAACTGCTGAGGAGTCTCGATTTTTGTACGACCTGAGCCAATCATGTCAAATCCGCCTGTGTTGCGGTATTCGTCGATTATTTGCGGCGTAAGGACTATGGTTTTGTTGTCGATTAAACCGCTTGGACCGCCTTTAAATCCGTAAAGGATCGATTTGGAATTTGCTTTTTTTAAACCGTCGAATAAACCGGCGATTACATTGTGTCCGCCCGGAGCCTGTCCGCCTGAAAGGATAACGCCGACTTTTAACTCGCGCTTGATGTTTGAACCTTTCCCCTTTACAAATGTCACAAGCGGCTTTCCGTAAGTGTTTTTAAAAATTGAGCGAATTTCTTCGTAGTCACAGATCGACTCTGTGGGCGCGCCGCTTTCGACCGCTATTTTTTCGATTGGACCTGACAAACATTCAGGCAATTTGGGTTTGTAGGTATAACGGGCATTTTGTAAAGCAGATATACTCATCTATTACTCCTGAGCGGATATATAATAATTAAGGACGGAAATCACTGCCCGATAGATCCGGTTTCAAGCGTTTCCGCCCGGACAGATTATTTGCTTTTATGTCTGTTTTTCCGCAGTTTTTTCTTGCGTTTATGGGTAGCTATTTTTCGCAGTTTGCGCTTTCTTCCGCAGGGCACTTAAACTCTCCTAAATACACATATATTGACGACTCAAGCCATCTAATCTGATTATGCTGGAATGGCTTAAAAAGGTCAAGGGGACAATCTGCTTGACATTTTTTAACGGATTTAATATATTCGTTTAAGACTTTTAAAAGTCCCCTTCGTCTAGTGGTTAGGACACCGGGTTTTCATCCCGGCAACAGGAGTTCGACTCTCCTAGGGGATGTATAACTCCTTATCCGGTAAAGAATTATAAACTTGTAATAATTTCCGTCTGTTTTTTTTATTCCAGCCTGAAAGAGCCGATCGTGGCGGCGCCTGTTCCCCTGTAAATGAAGTAAATCGCCTGTATGCCGTCCTCGATCGCGATTTCGGATGAAAATTCCTTCCAGATATTGCTTGAAACCACATCGATTTTTCCTAAAGGCGCTGCGTCCCATTTTGTTTTTACTTCAAAATAGCCCCGGCAGTAACCGCGGATTTTTACGGAAACTTTTTTAATTCCCCTGCAGTTAAAATATTTAAAACCCGCGCCGCAGTTGTCAAGTATATTCGTTATAAATGCGGATTCTGTATTTTGCGCGGCATTACCCGGTTCTATATCGCGTTCATCCTGGGTGATAAACGGCATTTCCGGGATTCTGTTGGGCCAGTATGTTTTGGACGCAGAAGGGACTTCATCCATGGAAAAAATGTTGCATGCGATGTACGCGGGGTATTCGCCGCGCCCGGGAAGCGGTTCTCCGTTAGGACCGCTTGAAGTCATCTCAACCTGTTTAATCGAACCGTCTTCGCCGATATTTACAGGCTCAAGACATGCCTGCCTTGAAAATTCGTTTCCGTTTGTGTGCCTGTGATAAAAAACATACCACTTGCTTGCAATGTGCGCTATGCTGCCGTGATTGTTATTGCCAAGGTACATCTGCTTTTTCGCGGGTTTATAGCTGTCGATGTTTAAATCGGCATTGCTTACAATAACTCCTCCGTATTTAAAATCCTTTATCGGATTTTTGCTTGTCGCATAACAGAGTTCATTCATTGAATAAGAAGAATAAATAAAATAATATGTCTCTTTGATTTTTCTTATGGAAGACGCTTCAAAAAATTCATGACCTTCAAAGCCTGTGCCTTTGCCTGCGTTGATTCCGGGAATAATTTTGTAAGGACCTTCCTGAATCGTAAGCATATCTTTTCCAAGAACTGCCGCAATGGAATGATTTCTGTAATCTTCTACCGTTTTTCCCTTGCCCGTGCATTGCCCGGAATATAAATAAGTTTTACCGCCTTCTGTTAACACGGCAGGATCAAACTGCGGAACGTCTCCCTCTTTTCTGCCCAGCAATGTTCCATCGCTGTAATGAACATATCCTAAAAATTCAAACCTGCCTGAGGGACTGGAGCTTACAGCCGCCGATATAACATCTGTTTTATCAAGGACATAGTAGAGATAAAATTTGCCGTCGCTTCCCTGAGTTACATCGGGCGCGTAGAGGTGCATACTCTCATCTTTATTTAAAGGATCGTCGTTTTTCTTATATATAACGCCTTCATATCTCCAGTTTGACAAATCATCCTCGGGCGCGGACCAGCAGACGTAATCGTTCATGCAGTACGCGAAACCGTTAAATCTGTCATGAGAGCCGTAAAGGTAAACTCTTTTTTTTCCGTTCTCGTCAATAAAAACGTGAGGTTCGCCGTCGGGAATATATTCCCATGACGGAAGGAATGGATTAAAACCCTGTTTCTTTGCCATATTGCTCCCTTTTAAAATATGTATTAAAATTAGCTATTACTCAAGACGAGGTGCCGCCATTAAATTAGAACTTTTTACATTCTGCGATTTCGCGCAGGAAAATCACGGAAAACTGACAATCGTGGGAACTTTCGACACAATTATCTCGCGGAATTTTCCATGCGTCCATCCGCAGCTTTCTGTCGTTATAAGGCTTCGCTTCGATTTGTGGGAATTTGGAAACCATGCTTTTAAAATCGAAACGCGCAATCTGGAAGGAGAAACGAGCATGGAACCGATCAGCGGCAATATCGAAGTAAGGGGAGGAGGGAACGCCTCTGCGGTTTCCCATCTTGTCTTTAGTATAGCGAACCTTCATTTTAAAGACCCGGGTCTTATTAATTTTGTCCTTTTTATTGACGAAAAAGAAATTGACTCTGTCCCCTTGTACGTAAGAAAAGGATGACAGACACAGGGACTGCGGATTAAAGATAGATATTAGAAAATTCCCCTCGTTTACGCTGCAATTTGGCTAAAATATTAAAAAAGTATACTTTTTCTTACTGTTTTTTAACGATATTTGGCATATATTTATAATAATTTCGTTCAGATAATAATATCAACATGATAGCAATTATGAGGAGATTTGTATGAAAAAGACAATTTGTGCGTTTTTTCTTTTTTTATGTCTTTTATGCGTAATTAATGCGCAGGATTTCGCGGCTGGCGAATTACAGCCGCCGTTATTGTTTTCGTCAGGCGCTGGAAGTTTCGCTGTAGGTACAGATCAGTTATTTGCTTTAAATCAAACAGCGTATTCGCCGCAATATCCGTCAAGTTTCGGCGGCAAATTCGGGTTTGGACTTTTAAATATATTCTTTGGGCTTGGTTCATATATTGCCGGTGATTGGGGATGGGGTATTGGACTTACTGTATGGCAGGGATTGGGCGTTGCGGGAGTTTTAGGATTTGGCTGGGATGATGTGATGGGCAAAACTTTTTTTAACGGTTTTGGTAATAGATGGACGTACACCGGCTGGGGATTGTTATCCGGATTGGGATTAGGATTATGCCTTAATGTACTTATTATTTATGGCGGAAACATAGGAGGCTACGGAGAGCTGATTATAATTCCTGTAATTTGCGCTGTCTTAGGCGGTATCAGCGGTTTTTGCGTAGATCCTGAAGGATACAGCTATCAATCGGGAGAAAATATGAAATGGGCTGTGTTCTCGCTTGGTTTTTGGGCAACAGGCGCTATCTTTGGAATAATTTTACCTCATCTGCCATTTCATAACAAACCGCAGACAGCGCGGCTCGATGATCCGCGTAACTGGACTATAAGTTTTGTTCCCGTATCTGACGGACGTTTCGCAGGTCAAATAGCTTTTAACGCTCATTTAAAGTAGGTATTGGTTTGATCTCAAAATATGCGTAAGAAGCGGCTACTGTTTTTCAAGAGTGGAAAGGCGCGACAACAGAAGGAAGTCCGCCAGTACCAGCGCGGTCATAGCCTCTACTACGACAACGGCTCTTGGAACGATGCAGGCGTCGTGTCTGCCTTTAATTTCTATTTCCTGAATATTGCCGTTTTTGTCGTAGGCTTTTTGTTTTTTGGAAATCGACGGCGTCGGTTTAAATGCCGCATTGAATAAAATGTCCTGTCCTGTAGATATACCGCCTAAAATGCCGCCGCAGTTATTTGTCGCGTATTCTCCGTTTCCGTTTTCGCCAGGTTGATCGTTATTTTCGCTTCCTTTCATATCTGCGGCTTTAAAACCGGCGCCGAACTCAATTCCCTTACATGCGCCGATAGAAATTATAGCCGACGCAAGGCAGGCGTCCAGTTTGTCAAAGACAGGCTCTCCAAGCCCGGCGCATACTCCTGTAACCCTGCATGATATTATTCCCCCTGCGCTGTCTCCCTCAGCGCGAAGTTTTTCGATATCAGGCGGTGATAAACACTGCGCAGAAATTTTAATTCCATGTAAAGACAGCAGTTTTTTCGCGACAGCGCCTGCCGCAGCTCTGCAAAGGGTTTCCCTTCCCGAACTTCGCCCGCCTCCGCGATGATCGCGAAAGCCGTATTTTGCCTGCCATGTAAAATCGGCATGCCCCGGTCTGTAAATATCTTTTAATTTGTCATAATCGTCTGAGTTTTGATTTTTATTTTTTACGATGATCGCGATAGGGCTTCCAAGAGTCTTGCCTTCAAAAATGCCTGATAAAATTTCGGGAGTGTCATTTTCGTCCCTTGAGCCAAACGCGCTTCCCGGGCGGCGCCGTTCAAGTTCGGCTTCTATATCGTTAGTTGAAATTTCAAGACCGGCAGGGCAGCCGTCTATTACGCAGCCCAGCGCCTCTCCGTGCGACTCGCCGAATGTTGTTACTCTAAAAATTCTGCCAAAAGTGTTAGACATAATAAATTATAAATACCTTTTTTCATCATCATCGCCGACTTTGGCGTATAATTCTATATGCTGTTTGGCGGTGCTTTGGGCTATTTTCTGCATAAGTATCTCTTCTACCTGAAAAAGTCCGATTTCACCTGACATATGAACGTCAATTCTGACTGGTTTTTCATTTCCAGCGTTTATTTCAACGCTTTCAATCGAGTTTGCGGAAAATTGATGGATAAGCCCGACACGCGGGGTATGAATCATATGGATAGGAATTCGCGCCCTTCCTTTGGTCATATCGCAGCCGTCCGCGACCTGCACAATGCCCGCTTCAAGAGAAGAGACTGTTATAGTTCCCATGTGACCTGCAATTCCTTCAAGAGCCAGCGCGCGGATCATCACTCTTTTTTTCAAGTCATCGTGGTAAACCTGATCCAAAATGCGGTCAATCAAAGGCATCGAAAGCACAATGCTGTGTAGTTCATGGTTCTGTCTTCCCATGCCCATGCCTAAATCGTGGAACATCGCGGCAAGCATTACAGCCATAAGGCTGTCTTCAAAATCACCGACGCCGTCCGATTCAAGGCTTGTTTTAATATTGGCTTTTCTTAAGAGGTCAAGCATAAAAACAGCGTTATACACAACTGTGCGCATGTGAACAGGTCCGTGATCGTTGTAACCAAGCCTTACGATTGACACCGTGTTAGCGTATTCCTGGGACGCCTGAAGCTCTTCGTCGGCGAGAAGCAGCTTTAACCCCTGCATCGCAAGACCTGATAAATCAAACGAATTAACAAGATCAATAAGACGGATATCGATATTTACTTCCTTTGCAGATTTCATAACATTTATCTCCTTTTATTTTATATACAGATAATTAGTTTCAGCACCGTTCATATTATCATAATAAACATTTGTCAAATCCCATCTGTCCGAGAGCGCCCAAAATCCCCTTGAGCGCATCAGGTGAATCATGGGGCTTTGTTCAATCATGATTGATTGAAACTCATCCCATATCGCCTGGGCTTTTGAATGGTCTAAAGTAAATTTTCCCTCGTTGTAAAGATAGTCGATTCTGGCTTCCCACTCTGTAGCGGGTTTCTCCTGATTTGGATACCACATATGAAGATTGCCTGAAGATGACCAGACATTGCTTCCCTGACTTGGAAAAATATTAGAGCCCGAAAGTCCTATCAGCATTGAATCCCAGTCAAATGTTGATATTAACGATTGCACCTGCTTTTGGAAATCCAAAACCCTGATATTTACCTTAATGCCGATTTTAGAAAGTTCGTCCCTTATAATCGAAGCAGTATCCTGATAAACGGAACTTTCTGATCTTATAATCAAATTAAACTCTACGCGCCTGTTATTGCTGTCGCGCATAATTCCCCTCCTATCCCTTTCAAAACCGGCGGAGGATAAAAGAGCGGCTGCTCTTTCAACATCAAAAAGAAAATCGGATTTGATTTGAGGGTTATAAAACGGATTAGGTTCGGGGAAGATGTTGAGTTTTGGCTGCGCAAGCCCCCGGTAGACTTGAGCGTTAATCCTGTCGCGGTTAAGAAGACAGCTCATCGCCTGACGGAATTCTTTTTTTGTGAACCAGTCGTATTTATGTTTGTTTTTATTATCATTTTTTATTATTGGATTTTGATTGAATGTCCAGAATGCCGCGCTTAGGGAGCCTTCGCTGTTAAAAACCGTATAACCTCCGTTATTGTTATTTACAAGGGAGTCGAGGTCTTCCGGGCGAAGGCGGTATGATTCAGTTTCTCCGTTTTTAAAAATTAGGAGCTGCGTATTCTCTTCCGGGATTATGCGGACAATCATCTCTTCGATGTACGGAAGCGAAACTCCATTAGAATCTTTGTCCCAGTAATCGGGATTGCGTTTATACACAAGCCTTTGCCCGGGAGTGTACTCGGTTAAAAACCATTTTCCCATAGACGGAATTTCTTTAGGGTCTGTCGAAACATTAAAAAGATTTTTTACAGCTTCAACGCCGCCGTTTTTTTTGGCGCTTTCATAAACATGGCGGGGACCGAAATCTCTGTTTGTCATAAGATACGGTTCCGCAATTATGCGCGGAAAATTAAATGAAAAGCGAAGCGAGTCAATTTTTTCGATATCAATATGAGCGTCGCTTCCGTCGGGCATTGTTAAAAATTGTCCGTAGTACCCCGAACTTTGAAAATCAGGGTCTCCTTCAATTTCGTTATACCAGAAAATAACATCGTCGCTTGTTACCTTTTCTTTGCGGTTTGAATTATAGTAACTCCAGTAAATATCATCGCGCAGAGTATACACAACGCGCATTGTATTATCCTGCTCGTTTATAATTGTCTGAGGAGATGCGATGCGGGAATTCCACGAGCGTTTTATAACATCGTAATCTATAAGGTAATCTGTCATGCTGCTGACAACAGCCGAAGTGGAGCTGTCCTGCTCTGCGATTAAATGATTAAAACTTTTTGGATCTTCGTTCATTACGTCGCGCCATGTTCCGCCCAATTTCCCCGGTGAAAATTCTTCTCCGCGCCAGGGTTTGCTTACGGTTTTTTCAAGGAGTTCTGCAAGCCCTTCGGCATTCATGGCTTCAAGCTCCGCAAGAGAAAGTTCCTCATGTTTGGTGCAGGAGACTTGCAAAAGCAGAATTGTAAAAAAAAGCGCCGCAATTTGTTTCATGTGGATATTGTAGGGGATAATGGCGTTTTTATCAATTATTACGTTAAAGGTCGTCCCAAAGCCATGTTGATAAATATCGCTCTCCGGTATCTGGAAGGACCACTACAATGGTTCTTCCGGTGTTTTCAGGGCGTTTTCCCACTGTAAGAGCCGCAAAAGCGGCGGCTCCTGATGAAATTCCTGCAAGAATTCCCTCGTGTTTCGCTAAAAGCCGGGTTGTATTTCCGGCGTCCTCATCGCTTACCTGTAAAACCTCATCAATAATCGAAGAATTATAGACTTCCGGCACAAAACCGGCTCCTATACCTTCTATTTTGTGGTCTCCAGCCTTTCCGCCCGACAGTACGGCGGACGACTGCGGCTCTGCGGCGATTACTTTGATGCTTTTTTTAATTTTTTTGAGGTATTTCCCCGCGCCGCAAAGAGTGCCGCCTGAGCCGACGCCGCCGACAAGAAAATCAATATGACCTATAGTATCCTTCCAGATTTCAGGCCCTGTTGTTTTTTCATGAACATCGGGATTCGCCGGATTTTTATATTGACGAGGCATAAATGAATTTGACAATGAAGCCGCAAGATCTTCGGCAGCCTTTATGGCTCCATCCATACCCCTGGATTCTTCTGTCATCACAACCTCAGCTCCCAGCGCGGAAAGGAGTTTACATTGTTCTACGCTCATTGTCTCAGGCATTGTAAGTATTATTTTATATCCCTTTACCGCGGCGACATATGCAAGAGCTATGCCGATATTGCCGCTTGAAGGCTCGATAATGATCGAACCTTTTCTTAATTTTCCTTCTTTTTCGGCGGTTTCTATCATCGCGATAGCCGAGCGATCTTTAACGCTGTGAAGAGGATTAAAACTTTCCAGTTTGGCGTAGATAATCGTGTTTGTATTATTAATCCTGTTAAGCTTTACAAGCGGAGTATTGCCGATTAAATCTGTAATTCTGTCCACTCTCATTTTTTATTTAACCTCGTCAAACGCTTGTTTTAAGTCATCGATAATATCATCAACATGCTCAATGCCGATTGAAAGACGTATTGTGTTTGGTTTTATGCCGCTTTTAATCAGGTCTTCTTCGTCAATCTGCGAATGTGTTGTTGAAGCTGGATGAATCACAAGCGATTTAAGATCCGCAAGATCCGATACAAGCGAAAATAATTTTAAATTTTCGCAAAAGCGGTTTGCTTTTTTAGAGTCTCCTTTAATATCAAACGTAAAAACGCTTGCGGCTCCCTTTGGGAAATAGCGTTTGTAAATCTCATGATTGGGATGAGAACTCAACGAAGGGTGAGTCACTTTTTCTACCTGCGGATGATTGTTTAAAAACTCTACAACTTTTAACGCGTTGGAAGTGTGCCTTTCCATTCTAAGAGAGAGGGTTTCAATTCCCTGGAGCATAAGAAACGCGTTAAATGGCGAAAGACAAGCGCCCGTATCGCGAAGTATAACGGCGCGCGCCTTTACGATAAACGCAAGATTTTTCGCCGCCTGCGTAAAAATTATTCCATGGTAGCTCGGATTCGGTTTTGAAAGCCCCGGGAACTTGTCGTTCTGCGCCCAATCAAAATTTCCTGAGTCTACTATTATGCCGCCTATGGAATTGCTGTTTCCGTTTATAAACTTGCTTGCGGAGTGAACGACAATGTCGGCTCCGTGTTCTATTGGTTTAAACAAATAAGGAGTAGGCAGAGTGTTATCTGCAATAACAGGTATGCCGTGTTTATGCGCAATGGCGGACACGGCTTCGATATCAACTATCGAAGAATTGGGATTATCCATCGTTTCAAAAAAGATCGCCTTTGTATTCGGTTTTATCGCGTCTTCAAAACTTGAAGGGTCTGTGCCGTCTACAAAAGTTGTTTCAATTCCTAAACCTTTTAACGTGTTAGCAAAAAGATTATAAGTGCCGCCGTAAACAAATTTCGCGCAAATTATATGATCGCCTGCTCCTGCGATGTTGATAATCGAATAAAAAACTGCGGCCTGCCCGGATGCTGTCGCTAATGCCGCGGCTCCTTTTTCAAGAGACGCGACTCTCTGTTCGAATACATCCCATGTCGGGTTAGTAAGTCTTGTATAAATATTTCCGCTTTCGGTTAGAGCAAAGCGAGCCGCGGCTGTTTTTGAATCGGGGAATACATAACCTGTCGCCTGATAAATAGGAACTGTTCTGCATCCTGTTACAGGGTCAGGCTTTTGACCTGCGTGAACCTGCAATGTTTCAAACCGGTAATCTTTAGCCGCCATAAAAACTCCTATACAGGATAGTATTCAAAAAAATAAAAAAATGATATAGTGCCTTATTAAATATATAACGAGGGGATATGAAAAAAGCTGCGGTTATAATGGGAAGCGACAGCGATTTACCCATTTTAGAAAAAACATTTAAAAAACTTAAAGATTTTGACATTCCTTTTGAAGCTCACGTAATGAGCGCCCACAGAACGCCTGAAAAAGCCGCAGAATTCGCTAAAAACGCAAGAGAAAACGGCTTTGGGGTGATTATCGCTGCGGCAGGAATGGCGGCGCACCTTGCGGGCGTTCTTGCCTCGTTCACAACGCTGCCTGTTATAGCTATCCCTGTGAAATCCTCGCTGGACGGACTTGACGCCCTGCTTGCGATGGTTCAAATGCCGCCCGGAATCCCCGTCGCGACAGTGGCAATCGACGGCGGCGACAATGCTGCAATTCTCGCAGCCCAAATCCTTGCGACTGCGGACGATTCACTTGCTCAAAAGCTAAAAGCCATGAAAGACGATATGGCGCAGAAGGTAATCGAAAAAGACAGACAATTACAGGAAAAATTAAGTTAATTTTCGCATAGAGGTTATAGAATGAAAATAAAAGATAAATGCGGCGTTTTTGGTATTTATTCTAATAAAAAAGAATCAGATGTCGCCGGTTTAACATATATGGCTCTTTACGCGCTGCAGCACAGAGGGCAGGAGAGCAGCGGTATAGCAGTGTGCAATGACGGGGTAATGAAGTACCACAGCGACTTAGGGCTTGTTCCCGAAGTTTTCAGCAAGGAAGAGCTTGAAAAACTCGGCAGGGGGAATATGTCAATCGGGCATGTCCGCTATTCGCCGCTTGATCAGAGCACAAGAGCAAACGCGCAGCCGCTTGTTGTGCGCCACGTAAAAGGACCGATGGCGATTGCGCATAACGGAAACCTTACAAACTCAGCGTTTCTTCGCGATAAGCTTCAAAAAGAAGGAACTGTATTTCACACGACAAACGACACGGAAATAATTATTAATATAATTACCAAAAAAAGAATCAATACAAATTCGATAGAGGACGCGATTGACAAAGCGATGGCTGAAATCGAAGGCGCGTATTCTCTTGTGATAATGTCACCCAGCAAACTGATAGCCGTGCGCGATCCGTACGGTTTTCGCCCCTTGTGCATGGGAACCCTTGACGGCGGAACCGTATTCGCGTCCGAGAGCTGCGCTCTTGACAGCATCGGGGCGGAATTTGTGCGCGACATTGAACCGGGAGAAATTGTAGTAGTAAGCAAGGACGGAATAAGAAGCGTTAAAACGCACTGCTCAAAGAAAGGCGGTTTATGCGTTTTTGAATATATTTATTTCGCGCGCCCCGATTCTGTCATTGACGGAGCCTGCGTTCACACGGCGCGTCAGAAAGCGGGTTCTTTTCTTGCGAAAGATCATCCGGTTGACGCCGATGTTGTTTTCGGGGTGCCAGATTCAGGACTTGACGCCGCTCTTGGCTATTCGCGCCAGTCGGGTATTCCTTACGGCGTCGGATTTATAAAAAACAGGTATATAGGGCGCACGTTTATTCAACCGACTCAGGAAGAGCGCGACCGCGCTGTCAGAATAAAACTTAATACAATCGAAGCGACAATAAAAGGTAAACGCGTCATTTTAATAGACGATTCAATTGTGCGCGGAACAACAATGAGGCGGATTGTAAAACTTGTGCGTGAAACAGGCGCAAAAGAAGTCCATCTTAGAATTTCATCTCCGCCTTTTATAAATCCGTGCTACTTCGGCACCGACATCGATTCAAGAGACAATCTTATCGCATGTAAAATGACTACAGAGCAGATACGCGAATACCTGGGCGCCGACAGCCTGGGTTACCTTTCGATAGAACGCGTGCCGCACATTGCGGAAAACGCAAAATGCGGTTTCTGCGAAGGATGCTTCACAGGCAAATACCCCGTTCCCGAACCTGTGATTAATAAAAATGACAAATACGACCGCAGAATTGGTGAATAGTTATGCAATATAGTTTCAGCGAAAGCTATAAAGAAGCCGGCGTTGACGTTACGGCGGGTTACCGCGCAGTCGAACTTATGAAAAAACACGTTGAGCGCACAAAAGTAGACGGCATGATAGAAGGCATAGGCGGCTTCGGCGGATTGTTCGCTCTTCCAAAAAACGGCAGCAGCGAGCCTGTGCTTGTATCCGGCACCGACGGCGTTGGAACGAAATTAAAAATAGCGATGTTATTGGACAAGCACGATACCGTAGGAATTGACTGCGTCGCGATGTGCGTAAACGACATTATCTGCGCCGCGGCGAAACCGCTTTTTTTTCTTGATTATATCGCACTTGGAAAAAACATCCCCGAAAAAGTAGAAAAAATAATCGCTGGTGTCGCCGAAGGCTGCGTGCAGGCTGGATGCGCTCTTATCGGAGGAGAAACGGCCGAACATCCCGGAATGATGGATGATAACGAATACGATATAGCCGGTTTTTCGGTTGGAATTACAGAAAAATCCAAAATTCCAGATAAAAACAGCGTAAAACAAGGCGATGTTGTAATCGCCCTTGCCTCGTCAGGCGTTCATTCAAACGGGTTTTCCCTTACGCGAAAAGTTTTTGGCATCAAGGATAATTCAGATGTTCTTCAAAAACACTGCGCTGAACTTGGAAAAACGCTTGGAGAAGAGCTTTTAACTCCCACCAAAATTTATGTAAAGCCGGTTCTTTCGCTTCTTGAAAAAATACCCGTGCGCTCTTTATGTCACATAACAGGCGGCGGTTTTCAGGAAAACATCCCGCGCGCATTCGGCGAAAATACCGGAGTTATTATTAAAAAGAGAGCTGTTAAAACGCCGCCTGTTTTTAACCTGATTTCATCCATTGGAAAAATCCCCGAAAGGGATATGTTTAACACCTACAACATGGGAGTTGGAATGTGCGTAATTGTTCCTTGCGATAAAGCCGATGAATCTGTCAGGCATCTATGTTCGCTTGGCGAAGACGCTTATATAATCGGCGAAATACGCGATAATATTGGCGGAGTTGAATTTGAATAAAGATAAAGGATAAGTTTTGAAAATAGCAGTATTGGTAAGCGGAGGCGGAACAAACTTACAGGCGCTCATTGACGCGTGGCAGAAAGATATGCTTGGCGGCGGTGAATTATCGCTTGTTATCTCTTCAAGAAAAGGAGTCTTCGCCCTTGATCGCGCGAAAAAAGCTGGAATAAAAACCCTTATAATAGAAAAAAAATTAAAGGCGCAGCAGTCCGATTTTGACAGCGCGGTTTTAAGCGCGTTATCTGAAAATAATATCGATTTGGTTGTCCTTGCCGGTTTTTTATCGATACTTGGAACTCAGGTTCTTGAAAAATACAAAAACAAGGTAATAAATGTGCATCCGGCTCTGATACCGGCATTCTGCGGAAAGGGTTTTTACGGGATTCATGTTCACGAGGCGGCAATTGAATACGGCGTAAAAGTAACAGGCGCTACAGTTCATTTTGTAAACGAGGTTGTGGACGGCGGAAAAATAATTTTACAAAAAGCTGTTGACGTGTTAGAAGACGATACGCCGCAGACGCTTCAGAACCGCGTTATGCGCGAAGGCGAATGGGTTCTTCTTCCAAAAGCGGTAGAGATGTTTTGCAGGGGAGAGATTAGTTAGGTGATGATATAAAATTAAGGGGGGTTTTTATGAACGTTTTAGTTATAGGATCAGGGGGAAGAGAGCACGCGATTATAAAGGCGCTTAAGAATAATACGCGCGTCAGAAAATTGTACGCGTCTCCGGGAAACGGCGGAATAAGCCAAGAGGCGCACTGCGTCAATATTAAGCCTGATAACATTTCGGGAATAACTGACCTCGTTGTTGAATGTAATATAAATTACATTGTTGTCGCTCCCGATGAGCCTCTTGCAATAGGGCTTGTAGACGCTCTTGAAAGAAGAGGAAAAAAATGTTTTGGTCCCAATAAAGCCGCCGCCCGAATAGAAAGCAGCAAGGTGTTTTCAAAAAATCTGATGAAAAAATACGGCATCCCGACTGCGGAGTTTAAAACATTCAGCCTTTTAAACGAAGCTCTTGATTATGTAAAATCAAGCAAGACCTTTCCGCTTGTTGTAAAAGCTGACGGACTCGCGCTTGGAAAAGGCGTAATTATCGCGCAGGATGTCACAGAAGCAGAAGCTGCGGTTAATTTAATAATGAAAGAAAAAAAATTCGGCGAGTCCGGGAACAGCATAGTAATCGAGGAATTTTTAACGGGACCTGAAGTAACAGTTCTTGCTTTTACAGACGGAAAAACAATAAAGCCGATGATTTCTTCGATGGATCATAAGAGAGCTTTAGACGGAAATAAGGGGCTTAATACAGGCGGCATGGGGGTAATAGCTCCTAACCCGCACTATACAGATGATGTTGCAGCCGTTTGCGAAAGAACAATTTTTAAGCAGACAGTCATGGCGATGCAAAGCGAAGGCTGCCCTTTTAAAGGGTGCCTGTATTTCGGACTTATGTTAACCCCCAAAGGACCTGTGGTTATCGAATACAACAGCCGTTTCGGAGACCCTGAAACTCAGGCGGTTTTACCGCTTTTGGAAACAGACCTTTTAGACATTATGGAAGCCGTTACAGACGAAAAATTGGACACTATCGATATAAAATGGAAAAACTCTTTCAGCGCATGCATCGTGCTTGCAAGCGGCGGCTATCCAGAGTCGTATAAAACAGGCTTTGAAATCAGCTCCATTGACCCTGCAGGAAACCTTAAATTCAGCGACGCGATTGTATGCCATGCAGGAACAATGTGGGACGGCAGCAAGTACCTGACCAGCGGCGGAAGGGTGCTGTCCGTAACGGCAACTGGGGTTTCCTTAAACAACGCGCTTCAAAATGCTTATGGCGCGGCGTCTCAGATCGGTTTTGAAGGTGTTCAATATAGGAAAGATATTGGAAAATATTAAAATATGTTGTATATTTATAGTATCCGCCGTAAAAACGACCGATATTAACGTGTAGGAGGGATAGTGGATAACAAAAAACATTGCATTTCTGCCTGTGTCTTATTTGTATGCCTTTTTATAATATCACCTCCCGTTCACTCCCAGCAGGAATATAATCCAATTACTCTGGAACACTTCAGAAAAAGCCTTGAATACATGAGCAGCGGGGATTACCGCAATGCTATTTATAGTTCTTCCATGGTCATTAGTAGAGACCCAAAATCATCGGTTGCCTACGTTATAAGAGCGCGGGCATATTATGAGTTAAACGAATATGACAAGGCAATTGCCGATTGTACCCAGGCAATCAGAGAGGACAGGCGGAATGCGGGAGCTTTTGTTATCCGCGGCAATTCTCATGCCCAAAAAGGCGATACAAAAAGAGCGATAACAGACTGGGAATCAGCCCTTAGAATAAACCCGAAAATCAGCGAAGCCAGCCATAATATCGAAGTAGCCCGCGCCAATAGTGATTGATATTTTAATACAATTATGATATAAATTTCCAAACTCATGGGAAAAGAGCCATTTTATGCCGACGGTCTTAGATTTTCATGTAAACGCTGTTCTGCCTGCTGCCGTTATGAGGCGGGTTTTGTGTTTCTTTCGGAAAAAGACATGCATAACCTTACTTCGGCGCTGAATATGAAAAGAAACGAAGTCATTAAAACATATTGCAGGTGGGTTGACGATTGGAAAGGCGATGAAGTTCTTTCGTTAAAGGAAAAATCAAACAAGGACTGCATTTTATGGGACTCAGGCTGCAAGGTTTATTCGGCGCGTCCTTTGCAGTGTATAACTTTTCCGTTTTGGGAATCGATAACTTCTTCCAGGGAAGCATGGGAAATTGCCGCGACCGGCTGTCCGGGAATGAATAAAGGACAGCTTCATTCAAGGAAAGTGATAGAAGAGGATGGCGCTCTGCGCGCTTCACAGCCGATAATCAACAGGACAGGGAGTGATTTATGAATATCCGTTTTTGGGGAGTGCGCGGTTCAATTCCAACGCCGATACATCCGTCGCGCGTTAAAAGCAAAATATCCGCGATTGTAGAACAGATCACAGCCGAAGATTTGGAAAGCCCCGAAAGCAGAGAACGCTTTTTAGCGGGTCTTCCGCCGTGGCTGTTCGGAACAGTCGGCGGAAACAGCCCCTGTGTCAGCGTTTCATTTGACAATTCAAGCGAGATGATTGTTTTTGACTGCGGCTCGGGGCTTCGCGAACTTGGAATCGCGCAGGCTTTGGAAAAACAAAAGGCAGGACATTTTCATATTTTTCTTTCTCATTTTCATTGGGATCATATATTGGGACTTCCATTTTTCGGACCGGGCTACAATCCGGCGGTAAAAATGGATTTTTATTCTCCAAAGGGAGGTCTCGAAAAAATACTCAGCGATCAGATGACCCAGCCTTATTTTCCCATCAACCTTGAAGCGATGGGAGCCAAAAAAACTTTTCATTATATGGATAAACCTTTTGAAGTATGCGGCAGAGCCATAACGGCTAAAAAAATGAATCATCCGGGCGGTTCATACGCGTATTGCGTAAACGAAAACGGAAAGCGTTTTATTTACGCGACTGATACAGAGCTGACAACAGGCGACTTTGAAAAGACGGATGAAAACACCGCGTTTTTTAAAGACGCCGACATGATCGTCATTGACTGTCAGTACACTCTTGGAGAGGCTATAGACAAATACAACTGGGGTCACAGCGCTTTCAGTCTTGCCGTGGATTTTTCCGCAAACTGGAATATAAAACATATGGTGTTATTCCATCACGATCCTACCTATGACGATTACAAACTCTACGGAATTTTACAGTCCGCGCGCTGGTATCTTGAAAGAATGAATTTAAAAGGAATTGAGTTAACGCTTGCCTGTGAAGGTCTTGAGATTTCGATATAAGAATCATGAAAAAAATAAAAGGAAAAAGAGGTTTTCTTGAATAATAAAAAGAAAAAAATAAACTTTTTCATTGTTCTGATAAGAGCGCTCTGTGTTATTATCGGATTTGTTCTTGTATTAACTCCCGCATTGATAGCGGCTGTAATGTATTTTAACTCTCCTATAAAAAACCAGCTTCCGTCAGTATTTTCAGATAACGACGCAATCAGAATTAACGAAGACGGAAGTTATATGATAGACGTGCGCAGGGGAGAGACGTCTCAATCCGTAGGTATGCGCCTTGAAAGAACGGGATTTATTAAAAACAGGTATTTCTGGAATTTAATCTGCCGTCTTGACAGTGAGCATATTAAAACAGGAACTTACAGGATCGAAATGCCCTTAACGCAGATAGCCATTCATAAAATTTTAACTTCGGGAAGGGAAATTTTATACAAGGTTACGATCCCGGAAGGCGTGACATTAAGAAAAATGGCGGCTATCATCGAAGAAGCCGGCATTTGTTCCGCTTCCGCATTTCTAACGGCAGCAAGGGATCCAAAGATAATAAATCAATTTTCAATTCCGGGCAATTCGATGGAAGGTTATCTTTTCCCGGATACATACCTTTTCCCGAAAGAACATCCGGCGGATAAGACCGTAAGAGTAATGGCGCAGAACTTTTTTTCCAATCTTAACATAATAAACGAAACCATCCGCAAAATGAGCCCCGCAGAATTAAACGAAAAAGTAATAATCGCTTCCATTGTTGAACGAGAATACAGAGTCGCCGAAGAAGCGCCCGTAATGGCTGGAGTTTTTTACAACAGACTGCGCATTATGATGGCGCTTCAATCATGCGCCACAGTTGAATATATTATTACAGAAATTCAGGGAAAGCCTCATCCGTCAATTTTATTATTTACGGATTTGGAAATTGTTAATCCTTACAATACGTATATCCGCCCCGGGCTTCCTCCGGGTCCCATTTGCGCTCCCGGAAAAGTAGCTCTTAACGCGGCTTTCTTTCCCGAAAAAACTGAGTATCTGTATTTCCGCCTGGAAAATGTATCAAGCGGAAGACATTATTTTTCCCGCACTTATGACGAGCACATAAAAGCCGGGCAGCTGGTAACAAAACCTTCATGGCGCTGATATCCAAATCTTCAATCGCCGAAGTAAACGCGCGTCTTGACGCAATCTCCGTAGTCGGCGATTATGTGCGTCTGGAAAAAAAAGGAGGACGCTGGTGGGGAAGATGTCCCTTTCACGGCGGAGGTCAGGAAAAAACGCCTTCTTTTAAAGTTGATCCTGATTTAAAAATGTACCATTGCTTTGGATGTTCAAAGGGCGGGAGCGTTATCAGCTTTATAATGGAAATGGAAAAAATTTCCTACCCTGACGCGATTAAAACAATCGCGAAAAAAATCGGCGTTGAACTTGTTTACGAAGAAGGAAGCGCGGCGGATTTTGAAAAAGACAGCTCTCTTAAAGAAGAACTTTATGAATTGTACAAAAGAACGACAGTTACCTTTCAGCATTTTCTTCTGGAAAAACCGGAAGGAAGGGCGGCGTTAAATTACGTGAGGGAAAGAGGAATCAGCGATAAAATGATAGAGCAATTCAAACTTGGATACGCTCCGTCAGATCGCGATTTCCTTCATAAATTCCTTGGACAGAAAGGTTATTCGGATGAGTTTCTGGAAAAATCGGGCTTGTTTTCCTCACGGTATAAAAAGATACCTCTGTTTTCGGGAAGGCTGATGTTTCCGATTTCTGACAGACAGGGAAAAATCGTAGCTTTCGGCGGAAGGGCAATGCCCGGCGGCGAACAAACTGACAGAGAGAGCCCGAAATATATCAACTCTCCGGAAACGGAAATTTACCGCAAGGGACAGACATTATTCGCTATAGATTCGGCTAAGCCCGAAATGAGGCAGAGTAAAACGGTCTACCTCGCGGAAGGATACATGGACGTAATCGCCCTTCACGAAGCCGGAATCACAAACTCTGTGGCGCCTCTTGGCACAGCCTTTACAGACGAGCAGGCGCGCTGGCTTAGCCGATGGGCGGAAAAAATAGTCCTGATTTTCGATAATGACGAAGCGGGGCATAAGGCCGCCTACAAGTCGATTGTCACTTGCCGTAAAAACGGCCTTTCCTGCAGCCTTTCTGACCTTCAGGAAGGGGTCAAAAAGGAGATAATTGGCGAAGAAACCATGAATTTTAAGGATCCAGCCGAAATTTTGCAAAAATTCGGTCAAAAGATATTGAAAAATATTTTAAAATTTACTATAAATGACTTTGAATACCTAATTTTCCGCGGCAGGCTTCAAAATACGGCTGCAGACGGTAATGTGAACATAAACAAAGCGGTGGAATTCATGTTCCCCTTTTTGGATTCTCTTGATTCCGAAATAGACCGCGATGACTGCATTACAAGGATCGCAGACATTTTCAAAATTGAGCGCGGCGCTGTTAGTAAAGAGTATTCGCAGAAGAAATCAAGGGTAAACAGGGAGTTAGACGAAAACGCGCCGGAAGAAAAAACGGGGCTTCAGATTAAAAGAAACGACGAGTTAAGTCTTCTTGTAAATGTTGCACTTAACGCTGAACTTTATGTTGATTTCAGAAAGGCAATCGAGATCAAGGAGATTGACGACAGAGCGGCAAAAGAGCTTTTTATTGTGCTGGAAGAATGTTTTAAACATGATGAAGCCGGAATTGATTTGCTTTTATCAAGAATTGATGATGAAAACCTGCGCAATTATGTCGCAGACCGGGGAACTTCCGGTGAATATTCAGGCGATGCCCGCCGTTTTATGGAGGACGGAATAAAAAAGATCAAGATAAGAAGACTTGAAAAAAGGATTACGGAAATTAACGCGCAAATGCGCGAAGACGAAAGAAAATCTTCTGATTTTTTAAATATTGATGAATTGCTGGCGGAAAAAAAGTACATTGATTCACAGATAATAAGACTTAAGGGTAAATAGTTAATGTTAGATAAATTGAGTTTGAATTTAAAGAAAGTATCGCCTCTTATTAAATATTTTCACAAAAATCCCGCGCATAAGATACATTTAAAGAAACACAGCGAAGATGAAAAGGCGGTTCATGATGAAGCATGGCTTGCCATGCAGCAGGCAATTTCCGACCCTGCGATTATAAAGCTTCTTGAATACGCGAAGGTTAAAAAAACTCTGTCCTACGAGGAACTTTCGGATTTCCTTCCTGAGCACATAACAAACTCTGATAAAATCGAGCAGGTTCTTGCCCTGCTGGAAGCTAATAATGTTCAGCTCATCGAAGAAGACAGCTCTTCGGAAGAAGAGGAAAGCGATAACCAGAAAAGCCAGGATACCGCGAAGAAAAGACAGACCGGAAGCGGCTCTTCTTCCGATAAGGATTCTTCTCTTGTGGACGATCCTATAAGGCTTTATCTAAGGGAGATCGGAAGAGAACATTTATTAACAGCCGAACAGGAAATAGAACTTTCAAAATCGATGGAAGAAGGCGAAAATATCGTAAAGAACGTAATTAAAAGATCGGGAATGGTAATCCCTGAGTTTTATAATATTGCCCAAAAAGCTTTTTCCAAAAAAGATATGAGAGAGTTAAATCTTTCCAAGAAAGAAATAACAGAGCACATGACAGAATACAGAAGGTTAAATCAATATTACAAAGATACGTTACGCACAATTCAGGTTGATTTAAGAAATTACATGGAATTAAAGAAGCAGCTGATCTCAAGGGATATGGATTACAAGGAAGACAGAGACTGCTCGAATATCAGAAAGCGCATAATGAAAGCCGTAAAAAATACGCAGATACACCCGGAAGAAATACAGGCGTTTTCGGATAAATTTATAATGGCTTCCAAAAAAATAAAGCGTTATAACAAGGAAAAGGAAAGGCTTGAGAAACATCTTAAAGTTGATTCGCTTAAAGAACTTCGCACAATGGGAAGATTTCTTACAATAAAAGAAGAAAGGGAAAAACTTGAAAAAGAACTTGGTCTTTCTTCCGATGAAATTAAAGAAAAAATAAGGCTTGTGCAGGTAACGGACAAGAAACTGCGCGCAATGGAAGAAGAATTCGAGGAATCAATCGAAAATATAAACCAGATGGCAGGAGAGATTTTCCACGGCAGAATCATGATGAAGAATGCGAAAGACAGGCTTATTAGGGCTAACTTAAGGCTTGTAGTTTCTATCGCGAAAAAATATACAAACAGGGGATTGCAGTTTTTTGATCTTGTTCAGGAAGGAAATATCGGTCTTATAAAAGCTGTAGAAAAATTCGAGTACCAGAAAGGCTTTAAATTTTCAACTTACGCGACATGGTGGATAAGACAGGCGATTACGAGATCAATATCGGATCAGGCAAGAACCATACGCGTTCCTGTTCACATGATCGAACAAATTAACAAGGTTGTGCGCGAATCAAGGCAGTTATTGCAGGCGTTAGGGCGCGAGCCTACGGATGAAGAAATCGCCGAAAAACTCGGCTGGACGGCGTTAAAAGTAAAATCTGTTAAAAACGTCGCAAGGGAGCCCATAAGCCTTGAAACCCCGATAGGCGAAGAGGAAGATTCCCTGTTAGGTGATTTTATCGAGGACAAGGACGTGGAAAACCCCGCGAATCAGACCGCGTTTAAAGTGCTTCAGGAGCAGCTAGGAGGCGTTCTTTCCACGCTCCCTGCGAGAGAGCAGGAAGTGTTAAAAATGCGTTTTGGTCTTGACGACGGATATTCGCTTACTCTTGAAGAAGTAGGTTTATATTTTAATGTTACGCGCGAAAGAATCAGGCAGATAGAAGCGAAAGCGCTCAGGCGCCTGAGGCATCCAAAGAGAAGCCGCAGGTTGAAAGACTATTTAGACCATTAAGGTACAGGAGGGACTATGGTAACCGAAAACGATCTTGACAGACTCAGATCACTGCAGGAAATTATTTATGAAAAAATCGGGCTTGAAAAAAGCATTCAGGAGATTCCAAAACTGCTTGGAACCCAGGAAGAGCTTTTAAACAGGCTTAAAAAAACCTTTATAGAAAAAAACTCTGATTATGAAAAAATAAAAGCGGAAGAAATCGATTTTAAAAACAAGCTTGCGGAAGTAGAGTCTGCAAGGGAAAAATCGGAAAAGAACATGGATGCCGTAAGCACCCAAAGGGAATATGAAGCGCTCGATAAGGAGATAAAAGACGCTTCGGAAAAAGAGCAGCAGTACAGAAAAGACCTTCAGCAGAGGGAGAGGCTTTTACTGGATTTGGACGAACAGATTAAACAGCAGGCTTCTCTTATTGAACAGCAGGAAAAAGAACTTGAAGATCGCAGAAAGAAAATAGAAGCTGAAATAAGCGACAAGCAAAAACAGATCGACAACCTTAAAAAGAAGGAAAGTAAGCTAACGGAAAATCTGGATTCTGAAGTCGTCTTTAAGTTTGAAAGAATCATCAAAAACAAAATGGGAATCGGCATCGTCGCGATTAAGGGAAACGTCTGCATGGGATGTCACATGATTCTTCCCGTTCAGTTTGCGAACGAAGTCAGAATCGGCGAAGAGTTTGTATTCTGCCCGTATTGTTCGCGCATTCTTTTTTACGAAGAATCACCTGAAGGCGAAGAAGAAATCTTCAATCCCGAAGACACAGGCGCCCTTTCCGATCTTGATGAGGTTGACGAAGACGAATACGATGAAGATGAGGAAGAAGAAGAAATCATCAATATCGATTCAGAAGAGTAAATCGGCGTAATTCATTGTTTTAGGATTGACATAATACTTCTCTTATTTGAGCCGGACAGGCGTGTTTGTAAAAGGAGTCATTCAATGAAAAATAATGCGAATTTTATCATCTGTATTATTTTCATTTTGTGTATAACCTTCATCACATGTCAGGAACCAGACGAAGAACTGTTACCCGTACCAAAAGGTTATTTAACTATTAATGGATTCCCTGAAGAATATAACGGGAAAAATGTGTGGATATTAATTAATATTTCTTATCTTGGTTATCCAGTGCAGCCAAATACTTTAATTGGCGCAATTGGAGCAAAAGATTCATCCTATGATAATACAGTGTTTAACCTGGCAAAAATACATAATAACGCTGCTGTTATTCCTTTATATATAGTGACAGATAACAGAAAAACGGTTAAATTTGATTCATGTGATATGAACGGTGAATATTCATATAAAATATTTATCAGCGTTATTGATGGTATTTATAATACTATTTCGATTAAAGATGCCTATAGTATGCTTTTGAGCGTTACGGCTGTTTTTTTAGATCCCGAAATGGGAAAATCCAACATAGAAATAGATGACTTTATATATAAAATAATTAATGATGGATATTTTGAAAACGGCTCCATAACACTTGATTGGGATAAAGAGAAATAATAATTCCAACATACTAATTTTAATAAAAAAGTAATGAACCGTAAGCCGGGTTCTGTGCTTAAAAGCTTTCGGCTTTTACGCTTGAGTTTTGCTTCGCAAAACTCAGTGAATACATCCAATTATGGACATTCACCACTGCCATCTGTCTAAAAAAAACGTTTCCGTTTTTCATTTAGCAGTCTACCTGCGCTTAACCGGCGGGATGCCGTGCGCTATTTGACTTTGCTCCTGATAAGGCTTGCCGTTCCGGACGCATTACTGCTTCCGAGGTGGGCTCTTACCCCGCCTTTTCACCCTTACCCGCCTGACCACTAAAAATGCTAAATTTCTTTCAACAAATATGCTGAATTCCTTAGCATTTTTAGTGGTCAGGCAGGCGGTTTGTTTTCTGTGGCGCTGTCTGTCATTGAAGCCTAAAAAAGACCTCAAAGCCCGGGAATTACCCGGTATCATACCCTGCGGAGCCCGGACTTTCCTCCCTTACGGCAAAAATGTGCCAAAAGAGCGGCAGCCTGGTTCATTACAATGTCAATATATGATATTACCTTAAAAAATACAAGGTAATTTTGCCTAATTTAGCGTAAAAAACGCAAAATTCATTGACACTAAATCGAAATTTCTATAGAATTTCGATTAAGAAATATGAATAAAGATAGATCGTGGTCCCAATACGGACGGCATATATACTTACTAAAAAGAATTCGCACATTTGGAATTGTATTTTTTTCCGTTTTAGTAATTGCGGCTTCGATTTTAATTATAATGCAGTTAAAAAACAACACAACAAACGAAAGAAAAGAGCTTTTGCGCATTTGGAACGACGGTGATTATGAACAGGTCTTTCAAATCAGCAAAGCGTCCCTGATAGAAAATCCTGTTGATTATTTTCTTCTTACCATAAACGGTTTTTCCGCCTATCAGCTTGGGATTTCTCAAATTAATAATCAGAATACTATAGGATATATCGACGAAAGCATTTTCTCTTTAAGAAAATCGCTTATTCAAAAAGAAGCGGCAAAAGACGGCAGAGTTTTTTATGTTCTTGGAAAAGCGTACGGTTACAAGGGCGTTGAATATTCGGACCTTGCCGTAAAATATCTGGAAATGGCGAATAACCTTTCCTATGACGCTAATGATATTCCCGAATACTTAGGTCTTTCGTATGCCGCGTACGGCGATTACAGAAAAAGCGTGCAGGCGTTTACTCAGGCGTTTGTTCCAGGAGCGCAGCCTTCGGATAATCTTTTGCTGTCGATATCAAGATCGTACATGGCAATGGAAGATTACGACATGGCGCTTAGCTATTTGCTGCGCTGCGTTGAGTATTCGGCGGATTCAAAATCCGTTGTCGTTTCGCGCTTTATGTTAGCGGAAATTTATAAAACTAAAAATGATCTTGACAGCGCGGAAAAACAGTATTTGGCGATATTGGATACGTCGGGCGATAACGCGGAAGTGCGTTTCCAGTTAGGTGAACTTTACAATCAGAAGGGCGATTCAACGCGCGCCCGTTCGGAATGGAGAATGGCATATAGACAGGATCCGGCTCATGCAAAGGCAAGAGCGCGGTTAAATATATAATTTTGCAGGGAGGGTAGCCATGTTAGGCGGCATTTCATCGGATTTTGGCATTGATTTGGGGACTTGTAATACACTTATCTACATTAAAGGGAAAGGCATTGTGTTAAATGAGCCTTCTGTGGTTGCTGTAGAGCGCGGTACAAAAAGAATTGTAGCAGTCGGCGCCGACGCGAAGCGTATGCTTTGGAAAACGCCGGAGAATATTATCGCGATAAGACCTATGCGCGACGGAGTTATCGCTGACATTGAATCAACGGAAAAAATGATCCGCTGCTTTATCGATCGCGTTTTTCCGCGTTACCGTTTTATAAAACCAAGAATGGTAATAGGCGTTCCTTCATGCATTACGGAAGTTGAAAGAAGAGCGGTAGAAGAAAGCGCGTATAAATCAGGCGCCAGGGAAGTGCGCGTAATCGAAGAAAGTCTTGCGGCAGCTATCGGCGCTGATATTCCCATAAGAGAGCCTGCCGGACATATGATTCTTGACATTGGAGGCGGAACAACCGAAATATCCGTTATTTCCCTTGGAGGAATGGTAGTAACAAGCGCGATAAGAACCGGCGGCGATGAATTTGACGATGCTATTATAAAACATATCAGAAGCGTTCACAATCTTATCATCGGAGAGCAGATGGCTGAACGGCTTAAAATAGAAATTGGAAACGCGTCTCCTGACAGATTAATCGAAAAAATGGAAGTAAAGGGCAACGACGCGATTACAGGTCTTCCGCGAAGGCTTGAGATTGATTCTGTCGAAGTAAGAGAAGCGCTGAAAGATCCAATAACGCAGATTATCAGCGAAATAAAAACAGTGCTCGAAAAAACACCTCCTGAACTTGCCTCAGATCTTCTTGATAGAGGCATTGTAATGACAGGCGGAGGCTCCCTTCTTAAAGGTCTTGATAAACTCATTCAAAAGGAAACAGGAGTTCCGGCGATCATTGCGGAACAGCCTGAAATCTGCGTAGCTCTGGGAGCGGGAAAATATTTTGATTACATTAAAGGCGCCGACCTTACCAAGAATATTTATGACAGATTAAACGGATAACAGTATGCGCGGGGGGGGATTCTTTGGCAGAATGCCGCGTAACAACAGTGTTCGCAAAGGAGGCGGAAAATTTTCCGCCGCGCAGGTAAATTCTTCGGTTTTTGTTTTTGTAATTCTTGTGATAATTTCTTCTCTGCTTCTTTTAATATCGGGAAGAGATTTTGTTTTCGGCGTAAAAAACGCAGGTCTTTCCGTTTTCTCAGGAATCAGAAATGGTATTTATGAAGTATCGGCTTTTATATCAAGATCGGTGCTTTCAATAAAAGAGCTTTCTAATTTAAGAAAAGAACACGCAGACCTTTTAAGGCAGCTCGATCGTTTTGAAGAACTCGAAAGAAGCAACGCGGAAATTTATCAGGAAAATATCAGATTAAAAGAGCAGCTTGATTTTTCAAGGACTCTTCGTTACAGGAGGATTCCGGCGCAAATTTCAGGAAGGGATCCCAGTAATTTATTTTCAGCTATCGTGATAAATAAGGGTAATTATTCAGGCGTTAAAAACGATATGACGGTTGTCGCGTGGCAGAACGGCACTCAGGCTCTTGTTGGAAAGGTGATTCAAACAGGAGCGTTTGAAAGCCTTGTAATGCCGGTATTTGACGTGAACTCGCTGGTGTCGTGCCGTTTTTCAGTTTCGCGTTTTGAAGGAATTGTGGAAGGGCAGGGAAGCTCAGATTCTTCGCTTATTATGAGGTTTGTGCCAAGGCGCGCGAGAGATGAAATAAATATCGGCGATGTTGTTATAACAAGCGGTATGGGGGGAATATTCCCCTCGGGAATAAACATGGGGCGCGTCAGCGGCGTTAACATCCTTGAATACGAAACCACGCTTGAAGTAGAAATTATGCCGATGATCGATTTTTCAAGGCTGGAATATGTTTTTGTCATTGAAGCCGAAAACATTGAAAATGAAATAAACGAAACATCGTTTACAGGAATAAACAATGATTAGAAGCATTATTTTAACTGTACTTCTCTGCGTTGCTGCGGCTATTTTGCAGTCAACATTGCTTGCGAAAATCGCTTTCTTTAACGTGGTGCCGGATCTGGCTCTTTGCATCCTTGTTTTTTCAGCTTATGTAAACGGTACTATGACAGGGCAGGTTTCAGGATTTTTCTCGGGATTGTTTATCGATTTTCTGTCGGCTGCTCCCATTGGAATGAATGCGCTAATTCGCACGATCATCGGCGCTTTGGCAGGCATATTCAAAGGCGCCCTGTTTCTTGATTATGTTGTAATGCCCGCGATTCTGTGCGCGCTTGCGACAATTTTAAAAGCAATCATGATCTTCATGCTTCATTTAATAATGGGTTCTGTAATACCGGCATATTCTTTTATTGATCCTGTTTTTTGGCTTGAGCTGGCAGTTAATGTAGTAAGCGCTCCATTATTGTTTTTACTTTTAAGGCAATTTAAACCAATTTTGACAGGCCGGAGTTAATATGTACGAAAGTCATGGAACCAGAACTGTTGTTTTCAGGGTTCTACTTTTATTTGTATTCTGCGCTTATTCAATCAGGCTTTTTGGAATGCAGATTCTTTCCGGTGAAATTTACAGAACGCGCGCGGAAGATATATCAAGAAGAACGTATTTAATACCCACTCAGAGAGGCGAAATCTACGACAGAAATTTTACGCGCCCCATTGTCGTTAACAGGGATACGTTCGCCGTAAGCATTACGCCCGCGGAAGTTCCGCGCGGAAGCATGGATCAGGTTATAAAATCAGTCTCCTTTATCCTAGGCATTCCTGAAAATGACATAAGGGCAAGGCTTCCGAATCAGTATTTGCAGCTTTATCAGCCTGTGGAGATCGCTTCCAATGTTTCATTTGCGGTAATTTCCGCCATCGCTGAAAGAAAAAATACGCTGCCGGGGATTTCGTGGAATATTAAATCCGTTAGAAATTATGTTGACGTTCAAAGTCTTTCCCACATTTTAGGCTATGTTGGAGACATCACGCGAGATGAGCTTACTACGCTTTACAATCAGGGATATCAGCAGGGAGACGTTATTGGAAAAGCGGGAGTTGAAAGAGAATATGATTCGCTTTTGCGCGGCAAACCAGGATGGGAGACAAGAACCGTCGATTCAAGGGGAAGGCGAATCGCAGGAAGCGAAAATGTTAATAAAGTTCCTCCTGAAATCGGCAAGAATCTTGTTTTAACAATCGACGGCGATTTACAAAGGCTTGTGGAAAGGGCGATGGGAGCTCAAATCGGCTGCGCTGTCGTAATGAAGCCTTCGACAGGCGAAATACTTGCGATGGTTTCATACCCCTGGTACAATCCCAATATTTTCACGGAAAGCCTTGGAGTTGAATACCGCTCGTTAATTGACGATCACGCGAAACCTCTTTTAAACCGCGCGATTCAATCCAGCTATCCTCCCGCTTCCACTTTTAAAATAATTATGACTACTGCAATTCTTGCGGAAAATTGTTACCCGCCAGAACAGACAGTAAACTGCACGGGAGTTATTAATTACGGAGGAAGACCCTGGCATTGCCATGAAAGAAGATGGGGGCACGGACGAAGAAATTTAAAAGGCGCCCTTGCCGACTCATGTAATATTTATTATATGACCGTAGGCAGAGATTATGTGGGAGCTGAAAGGATCGTAAACTTTTCCACCGATTACGGATACGGAAAAATGACAGGAATTGATCTTCCCGGAGAAATCGAAGGTTTTATACCGACTCCCATGTGGAAAGAGCGCCGTTTTCATGAAAGATGGCAGTTAGGTGACACTATGAATATGTCAATCGGACAGGGGTATACGCTTGTAACGCCGCTTCAGATGTGCAATATGGTAAGCATGGTTGTCAACAACGGAGTGATATACAGACCCCATGTTTTAAAAGAAGTCCGAGACCCTGTGACTCAGGCAATTGAAACTGTAACGGCTCCTCATGTAATGCACAAAAGCAATATTGGTTCCGATGTGTTTGAATTTGTGCGCCAGGATATGAGAGCTGTTGTAAGTCAGGGAACGGCTCAATTTTTAAATTCAAGAACAATTCCGGTTCAAATCGCTGGAAAAACGGGAACTGCGCAGATGGGACTTGATGATCGTTTTCATTTGTGGTTTACTTCCTACGCGCCCTATAACGCCACAGACCCTGACGATCAGATAATTGTAACCGTTATTTTTGAATCTTCTAATTATCAGATAAGCAATCCGACGCTTGTTACGGCGATTATATATCAGGGTTATTTCGCGAAGCAGGATTATGACAGCGCAGTCCGCTCGCTTGGTTTCCAGCACTTGGTAAGGTGGTAGGAGTAAGCACGATGAAGTTCAGGGAAATACTTGGAATAGATTATTTGCTTTTGTTATCTGTCATTGTTCTTATGATATTGGGAGTGCTTTTTATTTATTCTTCCGGGATAACGTCCGCGGGCGTTCAGGTTTCCAATGAATACCTTAAGCAGATTGTTTGGGTTTCTGCAGGTCTTGTAATCGCGATATTCATGTCGCTGATAAATTACAGGAGGTTTTATAATCTGTCGCTGTATATATATCTTTTATCGTTATTGCCGCTTGTTTATACTTTATTTTTCGGACATTTGATTTATAACACTTCACGCTGGCTAAGAATTGGATCGATAGGCATACAGATGTCGGAGATTGTAAAAATATCCGTAATCATTATGCTCGCGCGTTTTCTCGCGGACACAGACAGAAACAGGGAATCATTTTCAAGGTTTTTTATCAGCTGCCTGATTGTTTTTATTCCGATGGGCATAGTTCTTCTTCAGCCCGATCTTGGAACGGCTCTTGTGTACATCGCGATTCTTATAACGATGATATTCATGGCTGGGGTTCCGATTCGCTATGTCGTCTTCATGATTGCGTGTATCGCGTTAACGGGAATTCTTCTGGTTCTTCCCCTTTGGCAGACCTATATCTTAAGAAAACCGCTTCCGTTCATTTCGGCGCTTACCAACATTAAAATTATTGGAATATCTGTAATCTTTTTCGCAGTCATCGCGGCAATTTCGCTTTTTGGATATTTAAAATACAAGAAAAGATATTTCTTCTGGCTTGTATTCTCGTCCGCAATAATGATTTTCTCTCTGGGCGCTTCATACGCGGCGCGGATAGTTTTAAAGAATTATCAGCTAATGCGCCTGATTGTGTTCCTTGATCCTAATGTTGATCCGCGCGGAGCGGGATGGAATATTATTCAGTCGATAACGGCAATAGGAGCCGGAGGAGTGACAGGAAGGGGATACCTTCAGGGGACCCAGAGTCATTACAGATTCCTGCCTGAACAAAGCACGGATTTTATTTTTTCCATTTTTTCTGAAGAAGCTGGTTTTTTGGGAGGCATAATTGTTTTTGCTCTTTATATGTTCATTTGCCACAGGCTTTTAGTCACAATGAAAACCGTAATCGACCCTTTCGCAAAATATATATGCGCAGGTCTTGCCGGAATGATCAGTTTTCATTTTATTATTAATGTTGGAATGACAATGGGGATAATGCCGATAACAGGACTTCCACTTTTATTCATGTCGTACGGCGGTTCTTCCATTCTGGCGACAATGATAGGTATCGGCGTTGTGTTAAGCATTTATGTAAGAAGGTATAACCGCTGATGACGGTTTTGAATAAAGATCCCGTATATATAAATCCAATCAAAGATTTGGGAAGTCTACTTTTAGAAGTTGACAAACCTTCCCGCTATACTGGGGGAGAAGCGGGAAGGCTCGCAGACAAAGAAAATATTTTTAAAACAGTAATCGCGTTCGCGGACCTCTATGAAATTGGAATGGGAAATCAGGCTCTTCGCATTATTTATAACGGCATGAACAGCTTAAAAGACGTTTCATGCGACCGCGCTTTCGCTCCCGCTCCCGATTTTGAAAAACTGTTACGTGACAATAATATGCCTTTATACGGACTTGATACGGGAATCTCACTTTTCTGCGCGGACTTATTGATGTTTACAATCGGATATGAACTTGGACTTAACGGCATACTTACAATGCTGGATGTAAGCGCCATTCCCATTCACAGCGTGCAAAGAAAAGAAGAACACCCCTTAGTCATTGCGGGAGGTCCTGCGATTTCAAACCCGATTCCTTTTTCTCCTTTTATTGACGCCTTTTGGATAGGAGAAGCTGAAGCCGGTTTTTTTGAACTTATAAAAGAGATGGCAGCGCTAAAAAAGGCGGGGAAGGGCAGGGCAGAGCTTTTTGAAATAATGGCGTCTCATAAAAATATCTGGGTTAAGGGAAAGCAAAAAGCTGTCCGCGCGATTGCGAAAAGTTTTTCGCAAGACGCCGCAGTTTTTCCAGTTCCAAGCATGAAGATAATTCAAAACCACGGCGCAGTTGAGATAATGCGCGGCTGCCCAAACGGCTGTCGTTTCTGTCATGCAGGTTTTTGGTACAGACCGCAGAGACAGAAAGCTCATGAACTGATTGTCTCTCAGGTAAAGGAGATGGTAAATAAAGGCGGCTGGCAGGAAATAAGCCTTTCATCCCTTTCATCGGGCGATTATTCAGGAATCGAAGATTTGGTGGAAGATTTAAATAATCAATTCAGCGGTTCGCACATTTCGTTCCAGCTGCCCTCGCTTAAAGTGTCAGGTTTTTCATTATCGCTTTTGGAAAAAATATCTGTTACAAGAAAAAGCGGTCTTACCTTTGCGGTAGAAACTCCAAAGGACGCGTGGCAGATGTCAATCAACAAGGAAGTAACAAGGGATTCTGTCATTGCGATTATTCACGAGGCGAAAAAACGCGGATGGAAACAGGCAAAATTCTATTTCATGTTAGGTCTGCCTGTAAACATGGAGACAGAGAATATGCCGTCCATGGAGAATCAAGACGGGGCGATTGGTTTTATGGGAAGCGAAGAACAGGAAATCGTTTCGTTTGTCGCTGATATCGGGCGCGCTTCGCGGATGCACTTTAACATCAACATAGGAATATTTATTCCAAAACCGCATACTCCATATCAGTGGGCATCTCAGATGGACAGCGAAACGGCGGAAAACAAACTTTCATATATTCGTTCAAAATTAAAACCGCTTGGACATAAGGTAAGCATTTCGGATACCCTAATTTCCAGGATAGAAGGTTTATTAAGCAGGGGAGACGAAAGGGCAGGGATGCTCTGCGAAGAAGCATGGCGTTTTGGAAGCAGACTTGATCCGTGGTCGGAATTTATCAACAGGGAAAAATGGCTTGAAATTTTTAAAGAAAATCAGGATTACACAGACTCAGTATTTTCCGGAAAAAACGAAAACCTACCATGGAATGTGATAGACCCTTGCGTGACAGAAGACTACCTTAAAAAGGAGTTGGAAAAATCCTGCAAATCACAGCCAAGCTCAAAATGCGGTTCGCAATGCGCTCTTTGCGGAGTTTGTAATTCATCGATAAGCGTTAAAAAAGAAGTGTCGATCTTTAAAAAAATATTAGTTAACCAGAATAAAAAACAGGTTAACGAAACGGAAAAGATAAAAACCTCCGATCCTGCGATTTACAGGGTGTTATTCAGTTTCTCTAAAGAAGGAAGCGCGGTTTTTCACGGACATTTAAGCCTCATCGAGGTTTTTTCAATGTCTTTCAGGAGGGCCGGTATCCCGGTTTTATACACTCAGGGTTTTAACCCGCTTGCAAAGATGGAGTTTGCCTCTCCGTTGTCCACAGGCATAACGGCGCATTCAGAATGCGCGTCTGTCGATTTTTCATCGCCTGCGGATGTCGACATATTTTTAAACAGTCTTAACAGCAATTTGCCGCAGGGCGTTGTTATTAAAAAGGCGCAATGTTTTCTTATAAAAACCGGAATGAAAAAATATTCATTGTCATCCTTATTATGGGGTTTTTCTTATTTGAACAAAGACGGATTGGACTATGTGCCCGAGAAGGAAGAAAAAGCGTACAGAATAAAAAGACTTGAAGACGGCTGTGAATCTTTGTTTGATTTAAGACGTAATGAAGTTTTAGCCAAAAATATTATAAATGAAACTCCCCAATGGTCGTCATATTTTGACATCTATAATCATCTGTACGGCTAATTCTCCTGTAATTACGTATTGTGTAGTAGACAGAATATACATTATGAATAGTAAAATCTCTGCACTATTTATACAACTAAATACTTGATTTGTAATAATTGTTACTGATCTCTTGTCAATAAGAATACATTGATATACGCGGGCTTTCCGTATATTCTGGAAAAGTTCCTTTGATTGCGCCCTATCGCGGCGATATACATTGAAACATAAGCGTAATCCGCGCCTGAGATTGCCGTAACATCGGCGTTTACTTCTGATGAAGCATTTGCGCTGTCTCTGATTTCTACAGTGTTTAAAAAATAACGGTTAGGTTCAGGTGTAAATTTTGTATTATCCGTTGAACGAAGAAGCGGATATTCAGTGCCGTTAAATAAAATATAAGGATAATCACCGACAAGAGGAAAATTGATTGTGAATGCTCCGCCGTTTTTGGAAAGCGCCGTTTTTGAAATATCAGCGCCTTCAATTTCAAGTTCATAATATCCGCGGTTTCTAAACGTATTAGCGTCCAATGATGACGATGTGGTTGGATTGACATACGTATATAAAAAATTGTAATGGCTTGCAAGCGTCGTGTTGATTAAACTGAAATCATCCTTTGAACCGTTAGGAATGGTACTAAGATATATCCTGTAAAAAATTACATAGCCCGAAGCGTAATAAAAACTGTCTAAAAATGTCGAAGGAAGCGTTACGGAAGCTCCCAAATTAAAATCAGTTGTAATCCAGCCTTCGGACACCTGCGGAAGGTAGTAAAATTCTTCTATTCCGCAGGTTGATAAAAAACAGAAAGCGGTAATTATCAGTACTATTACTACCCTTCTTTTTATCAGGTTCATCTAACTTCAATGGCTGTAATCCGGCTTCTTGCAAGGTGCTGCCAGACAGGCATCTGAGGCCAATTTATTAAAACAGCGCGGTATGCTTCAAGTGCCGCCTGAGAATCTCCGCGCTGTTCGTAGAGTCTTCCAATCGAGAACTGCGCTCTTGGAGCCGCAGGAAATTCAAATTTGTGGGCGATACATTTCTGCAAAAGTTCAATAGCCACATCGTTTTTGCCCTGTTCTTCCGCTGCCGCCGAGGCGTTAAATAACGCTATGGGACCAAGGTAGGTATTATCTCCGGCGGCTGCGGATTTAAGCCATGCATCTTCGGCTTTGGACCAGTCCTTTCTGCCTGAATAAATTAGGGCGATGTATGACCATGCCTTGCTTCCCGGAAATCCTCTGTTGTTTTTTGACGCGAATTTGATTATATCTTCGAGGATCGTGTCCACTTCGTCTGTTCTAAAATCTTCTTCTTCAAATAATTGAATGTCTGCGTACCTGCCGCTAAGTTCATCCAATTCAGAGATTACTTTTTTATTCAAATTGTCGCTTATAGAAAAATAAGCGACCAACCCTATTAATATTGCAATAAGGGCTCCTAAAGTGATAAATATCCCCTTTCTGTTCCTTTGGACAAAATCGTTGATCTTATCGCCTGTGTTCATTTTTTCATTGTCGTTTTGCATTATATCTCCTTGGGATTACTTATTTTAAGCTCTTTTATCAATCTTGACAAGTAAGTGCGCTGTATTACAAGGGCTCTTGCAGTTTCAGTCTGATTCCAGTTATTTTCATCCAGGACCTTGCGGATAAAATTTGATTTAAAAACATTAATAGCCGTTTTTAAATTGCGTTCCATCACGTCGTCCTCTCCGTCGCCAAAGCCTGTTTTTAAGAATAAATCCTCGCGTTCAATCCATTCATTTTTGCTGATTACGCACGCGCGTTCAATGCAATTCTGAAGTTCGCGGACATTGCCCGGCCATGAATAAGAGAGCATGGCGTTAAGCGCATCATTGGAAAATCCCTTGTATTGTTTTTTTGTATCCTGCGTGAAATTTTTAAGAAAAAACCGGGCAAGTTCTCCGATATCTTCCGTGCGCTGGCGAAGAGGAGGAATAAAAATGGGCAGGACATTCAGGCGGTAATAAAGGTCGTTTCTAAAAGCGTTCTTCTGAACTTCATCTTCAAGGTCTTTGTTTGTCGCAGCGATGATCCTTACGTTAACGTTAATCGTAACGTCCGATCCTACTTTTTCAAATTTTCTTTCCTGGATAACGCGAAGTATTTTTGCCTGAAGCGATAAAGGCAGATCGCCTATTTCATCTAAAAAGATTGTTCCTGAATTTGCAAGTTCAAACCTTCCCTTTCTGGTAGAAATCGCGTTTGTAAACGCGCCTTTAACATGTCCGAACAGTTCGCTTTCGAGTAAGCCCTCAGGGATCGCGGCGCAATTAACCCTTACAAACGGCGCGTTTTTTCTTGCGCTCCTTAGATGTATCTGCTCGGCGAATAATTCCTTTCCTACCCCGCTTTCACCCAAAATTAAAACGGAAGAATCAGTTTTTGAAACCTTATCGATAAGTTCCATTATATTTAAAATCGCAGGGCTCTTTGTAATAATTGTGTGATACTGATCGGTTTTTATATGCTCCTGTAATGTCTGAATCTCGGTGCGCGCTTCTTCCATGCTCTTTGCGTTATCAATCGCGAGGGCAGCCTGATTCGCGAAAATTTCAAGCCATTCAATATCATCCTGAGAAAAACCTTCCTCTGACTTTTTATTAATTACTTCCAAAACGCCGATGCAGTCGTCTTTAACCCTCATTGGCACTGCCATAATCGTTTTAGATTTAAAATTGATCTCTTCACCGATTGTGCTAAGATGGCGCTTGTCATTTTGAACGTCATTTACAATCAGGGATTTATTATTAAGAGCGGTCCAGCCCGCGATTCCTTCGCCGAGTTTTACCGTGTATTTCTGGACTTCCGCGCCCTTGGAACCAAGAGCGACTTCAAAGTAGAGTTCTTTTCTTTCTTTATCCATCAATAAAAGGCTTGACGCTTCGGCTTCCGAAAGACGAGTCGCAGATTCCATGATCCTCGATAAAAGACCGTGGACATCCTTGTAATTCGAGTTAATAAGAGAATTTATCTCTATGAGAGTATGAAATTTGTTAGCATCTATCTTTGACAGCATATTTGCGTCTCTAAAGCCGCCGTCTTAAGACTAGAGGCGTCCAAAGACGCCGCGTTGTCTAAAGAACGTTACGGCGCTTAGGATGGTTCTGAGGAATCGTCAGCGCCGTTACCCTTTGATTTAAAAACAGCGCCCAGGGTGTATGTCGAATCGGAAGATTCCTCCTTTGCCATATACCGGGACAAATCGTCGCGCTGTATCTTTTTCTGATAATCACGGATAGAAAAAGCGACCTTTTGCTTATCGCTTTGAATTTCAAGAACAACAGCTTTAATCCTGTCGCCCGCCTTGTATTTTTTAAGCGCTTCATCAGGATCATCTTCGCGGTTTTCAGTCAGATTTGTTTTATGGATAAGACCTTCGATGCCGCCCGGGATTCTTAAGAACAATCCAAAATCCGTAATGGAAGCAACCTCTCCTTCCACCGGCGATCCCGGTTTGTAATTTTCGCTGAAGTCCTTCCACGGATCTTCTGATAATTGTTTTATGCCAAGTTTGATATTTCTGTTATCTGAATCGACGGATAAAACCATAACTTCAATTTCCTGACCCGCCGCAAGCCCGAAGTTTTTGGTTTTTTTTGTCCACGACATATCATCGGCGTGAAGGAAACCGTCAATACCCTCTTCAAGTTCGATAAACGCGCCCGCGTTTGTGACTTTTACAACTTTGCGCGTAATTCTGGTTCCGCAGGGATATTTTTCGTTTATGGTAGTCCATGGATTCTCCTGAACCTGCTTTAATCCAAGCGATACCCTTCCCGCCTGAAGATCGTATCCAAGGATCATACATTCAACTACGTCGCCCGCTTTTACCAAATCCTGCGGCTTCTGAACTTTTTTAAGCCATGAGAATTCAGAAATATGCGCAAGACCTTCGATTCCTTCTTCGAGTTCGATGAACGCGCCGAAGTCTGTAAGTTTTGTAACCTTTCCTTTTACAACGTCGTTAACATGATATTTTTCTTCAAAGTGAACCCACGGATCGTCTGAATAATGTTTTAAAGAAAGATTGATTCTTTTCTCCTGACGATCTATGCGGATTACTTTTAATTTTATTTCCTGTCCTTTCTTTACAAAATCTTTCGGGCGCGTTACGTGACCCCAGCTCATGTCGTTAATGTGAAGAAGTCCGTCGAAGCCTCCCAAATCGATAAACGCTCCGAATGAGGTGAAACTTTTTACAACGCCCATTACGTCTGTGCCGATTGGCGTGTTTTCGAAAAAGTCGCTGCGCTTGCGATCAAGGTCTTCTTCCATGAACTTGCGCCTGTTAACGACAATATTTATTTTTCCGTCCGAGTAAAGACGTTCAACATAAACCTGTATTTTTGATTTTAGAATTTTTTCCGGTTTGTCAAGTTTTTGTACGTCAGCCTGACTTACAGGCAGGAACGCGTGAACAGCGCAGCCCATGTTGACATCAAAGCCGCCTTTTACCTGTTTTTCGACAATGCCTTCGACAGGCTGTTTTTCGTCATATGCTTTTCGTAAATTTTTCCAGAAAAGTTTTGCGTCGGCTTTTTGTTTGGAAACAGTTACTTCGCCGTATTTATTCTCTTTTGAAATAAGAATGACAGATACCGGATCTCCGATATTTGGAATCTGGGAAAATTCCGAAATTGGAATCTTGCCCTCAGATTTGTACCCTACGTCAATGAATACCTGATCCGAAGTAATCTGAATTACTTTGCCTTCGACCAGCTGACCTTCTTCAAGCTGCTCCAGCGTCTTCAGGTACTCTTCCTGTAATTGCGTTTGAATGTTCTCTCCGTCTTTTGCCGGACTCGTGCCCGTGCCCACTTCCTTCTCAGCCATTTTTTTCTCTTTCCTTGTTTGTTAGTCTATATCCTCTTTCAATTTCTCATAAACTTCAATAATCGTCAAGCCACTGGTATCCAAATATTGGACTCCTTCCGCTATTTTAAGGCTTCCCTCTTTTTTGTTTTTATCTATCTCGTCCCGCGCCAGAATGGCGGTTTTTATCTCTTCAAGCGTTAAATTTGACACCCCCTGATCATAGCGGCGTTTAGCCCTTGAATCGGCGGACGCATCGAGGTAGAACCTGTGCTGCGCGTTTGGGAAGACCACAGTGGTCATATCCCTGCCCTCCACGACAATATTGCGCCCATTTGCAAGACTTCGTACCAAATCGTTCACAATGTGCCTTACAGGTACAATGGCGGAAAGAGGCGCCGAATATTTGTCAATTTCGTCAGTATGAAGCAGATTTGTTACATTCTCGCCGTCCATAAAAACTTCGGTTTTTTCGTAGTCAATTTTGATGTTTTTGGCAAATTCAAGCACTTTTTCGCTGTCAGACGTATCGATTTTAGCCCGCAGGCAGCCCAAAGTAATGGCTCTGTACAATTTCCCGGAATTTATATACGTAAAAGCCTGCCCATCCGCTCCCTTCAGGTTGTCCGCCAGCATTTTAGCTATAGTGCTTTTCCCAGACCCCGCAGGCCCGTCAATCGCTATCACCATAAATTATCTCCTTTTTCTTTTATCCGCGTAAATCCGTTAAATCCGCCCTAATCAGCGGTTTTACTTACCCAATCCTTGTATTTCAACTTGTGTCAAAGACCTGGAATTACCTTCTTTTAAGTCTCCAAGTGAGACCGATCCGATGCGTATGCGCCTAAGGCGGGCGGGGTGTAAATGAAAGTGGGAAAAGACCCTGCGGATTTCGCGGTTTTTTCCCTCTACAAGAATTATTCGGATTGTCTTTCTGCCTGTTTTTTCGGCGGATTTTGCCTTGTAGTACTCACCTTCAACTGTAAGACCGGAATTAAACGCGTCCACGACTTCGTCGGGAATTACGCCCGTCGCTTCAACTATGTATTCTTTTTCAAGTTCCGAGCTAGGATGACCAAGGCGGCTTGCGAAGCTCCCGTCGTTTGTAAAAAAAATAAGACCGCATGAAAGGAAATCAAGGCGTCCCACGCTGTAAACTCTTTCTGTAATCGAAGACGGTAAAAGACTGAGCGCAAGAGGCCGCCCCTGAGGATCGTTTGAACTGCAAATGTAACCGGATGGCTTATTTAACGCAAGGTACAAAAGCCGGCTTTCAGGTTGAACCGGTTTTCCGTCAAGCAGAACGACGTCGCCCTCTTCTACTTTTGTTCCAAAAGACGTGATCACTTCCCCGTTAACTGATACCCTGCCCTGCGCGATAATCTCTTCGGCAGCTCTTCTTGACGCAGCTCCTGAATGGGAAAGATAAACCTGCAGCCTAATCTTTTTCCCCCTCAAGCTCGAACTTCTCGATATCGCCTTCGCCGAGTTTTGGAAGCTCTGAAATTGAATTAAGATGAAACTGTTTTAAAAATTCTTTTGTAGTGCCGTACATGACAGGACGCCCCGGTATGTCTTTTTTTCCGACTTCGCGCACAAAACCTTTTTCCAAAAGAAGGCGGATCATATTGTCGGCTGACACTCCGCGGATTTTTTCGATTTCCACTCTTGTAATCGGCTGTGAATACGCGACAATTGCGAGTGTCTCCATTGCGGCGCGCGAAATCTTCCCTTCGTTTTTTTTACCGTAACGTTCTTTTAAATTATCCCAATATCCGCGCTTTACAAAAATTTTATATCCGCCGCCGATATCGGCAAGCTCAAGACCGCAGTCAATGGATGAGTATCTCTCTTTTATATTTTCAATCGCACTGGCAACTGTTTCCAAAGGAATACTTGAAATTTTTTCGATTGTTCCCTTGTCGATAGGATCGCCTTCCATAAAGAGAATCGCTTCGACAAGCGCCGTTTCTTTTTCTATGTTTTCAATCACCTGAATACTCCATTATGAAACATCACTGCGCGGTAAAACGTCACTTTGCGGTATTTTACCGCTTGGTCTTATCAGAATATCACCAAAGAGGCGGTTTTGAAAGATGACAATAAGACGCAGTTTAGCGGCTTCCAGAACCGCCAAAAACGCGCACACAGCGTCAAGAGCGCCCGCTCTTTTTATTAAATCCGTAAAGAGACATTCTTTTTTATTTTCCAAATATTCAAAAAGTAAAGTGGTTTTTTCGTTTACAGAAACTTCTTCGTAAAGATCGATGATACGCTCAGCAGACAGGTTGATTGTAAGGGATCGAAACGATCTTAAAAGATCCCAAATGTCGACTTTTTCCCATATATCGTCGTCAGTGAAAGGCAAATTGTGCTGAAGTCTCTTTCTTTCGATTATCCACTCATTTTCTCTTTCCTTATCTTCCATGAGTTCAGAAAGCTTTTTGTACTTCTGATATTCAATCAGGCGCTCGACAAGTTCAGCGCGCGGGTCTTCGCCTGAATCTTCGTCCATTTCGACAGGGAGCAATGTGCGGCTTTTTATGTACAAAAGCGTCGCCGCCATTGAGTGAAAGGCGGTTAAATCATCAAGTTCGACTTCCTCCGTGCCGCGAAGATAATCAACGTACTGCTCCGTTATTTGAGCTATCGGGATATCGTATATGTTAATTTCATTCTTACGGATCATATAAAGTAAAAGATCCAGCGGACCTTCAAAGTCGCTTAATTTAAAACTGTGCGGATCCGGTTTGGTTTCCATAACGCAGATTATACCAAAAAGAAAAAATAATATGAATATATTATACGAGAACCTTTAAAAAACCGCTAATTGGTTACAGCATAAGGAATTAGGTATATGCGGTTTTCTTTATTAGGGTACGATAACTTCTAGAAACTAAAGTTTTTAAAAATTTTTTATAGGAGATCCCCGATTTTTGCTGTATATTAAAAATAAGAGGCGAAAATGTCGAAAAAATTATTGCTGTTTTTTGCTCTTATCCTGATGACTGGAAATGCCGTTTTTGCGCAGGAAAGCTTAAATTTTCCAAGAAATTCAATGTCTATTGACGGTGGAGGATTGTTGGCGTCTTTAATTGCCTCCGCCATCCTGTATGATCCTGAAGAAAAAGGCACGGCTCTTATAACCACCTCTTTACAATATGAATACCAATTCGTAAGCGTATTCAGTCTTGCAGGCAGAGTCGAATACAAAATGTTCAATTCATCTGGCTCAACATTAAATATGTCGTCAATTTCGGCACAGGCTCATGCAAGATTCTATCCTGACGAAGATTTCTTTTTTCTGGACGCCATGATTGGATACGCGTATTTTACAATGACCGATATGCCTGCGTCTCATTTTTTCAAGTTCGGCGGAAAATTGGGCTGGCGGATTGATTTTAAAGAACCCGGCGGATTTTTTATTGAGCCGTTTTTGGGATACACAGGCTCGCTTGGAAAAAGTAATGTTGATTTTAACAAAGGCAATGAATCATCTTTTTCATATGAATTGAATGATTTTAATAACACCCTTTATAATCTTATTATAAAAGGATATTTTGTATCGGGACCCGTGTACGGTTTAGGAGTCGGGTACCGGTTCTAAGACCTGCCGCCTTTTTGCGGTGCAGCTGTCCGACAATTTTTTTATCGGACAGCTACACCAATGATTATTACTTTTTATTTTAATTTTATAAATCAGCTCAGTCTGTGTCCAGATCACCGCCGTTTTTTTAATTTCTGCGTACGCTATCCATTTGCCGCCTCCGCCGCTTTTGCTTCCCCTTTGGAATCTTCCTTTGCGGCTTTTGCGCCCTTTACAGGTTTTTCTGCGGCGGTTTTTAAATGCGGAAATTCTCTGCCGGGGAAAATTTGCCGGCGGAGTTTTAATTCAAGTTCACGGATGAATTCAGGACGCTGTTCAAGGTAGTCCCTGGTGTTGTCCCTGCCCTGCCCTATTTTATCTTCATTGTAGGAATACCATGCGCCGCTCTTCTTGATGATTTCGTATTTTACCGCGCAGTCCAAAAGGCTGCCTGCAGCCGAAATGCCCTTTCCGAACATCAGCTCGATTTCCGTTTTTCTGAAAGGCGGCGCTACTTTGTTTTTTACAACTTTGACGCGCACCCTGTTACCGATAGCATCGGCGTCCTTGCTGACTTCGATTGTTTCGGTTTTGCGGACTTCAAGCCTTACGGATGAATAGAACTTGAGCGCGTTGCCGCCTGTGGTAGTTTCCGGGTTGCCGAAAAAGACGCCGATTTTCATGCGGATTTGATTGATGAAAATCAAAATTGTGCGCGACTTTCCGATTGTAGCTGTAAGTTTTCGCAGAGCCTGACTCATAAGACGCGCCTGCGCTCCCATTTGGGCGTCACCCATTTCGCCTTCAATTTCTGATTGCGGTGTAAGCGCCGCGACAGAATCCACAACGATAACGTCTACAGCCCCTGAGCGGACAAGGCTTTCTGTAATTTCCATCGCCTGTTCGCCGTTATCGGGCTGTGAAACCCACAAATCGTCTATATTTACGCCCAGATTTTTGGCGTAAACAGGGTCTAAGGCGTGTTCCGCGTCGATAAATGCCGCGTTTCCGCCAAGTTTCTGCGCTTCTGCGATTGCATGAAGAGCAAGGGTGGTTTTGCCCGACGATTCCGGGCCGAAAATCTCGATAATGCGCCCTCTTGGATAGCCGCCGATACCCAGCGCCTCGTCAAGAAGGATAGAGCCTGACGGCACTACCTCGATGCCTGAAGCCGCGTCATGCGTCCCCAGTTTGATTAATGATCCCGCGCCAAATTGCTTTTCAATCTGAAGCCGGGCCGCCTCCAGGGCTTTTGCTTTTTCCTCGCTTGATGCGTTAGGATTGCCCCTGGACTTTTCAGTGTCACTTGATTTAGCCATAAATTATCTCCTCCCCTATATATGGCGCGCAGATGCGTGGCGCTTGCTCGAAACTTGGGAAATCGTAACATTTTTTTATAAATTTGTCAAGGTTTTACTATATGATTGTTAAGTATATTTTTAAATTATTGCGTTTTTGTTAGTGCGTATGCCTGCGTATATTGTCGGGGGTCCTGTCGGCCGCCAAAACGCCGTTCGCGCTACGCACGAACGACGCTTTGCCGCCGACACCCCGCCGGAGATTTGCGTGCATACGCTTTAATAAATGGTAATGTTTTAATAATAACTAATTATTGCCAATTGGAAGGATACGTAGTGCCTCAAGTAAAAATCAAACCGAAAGAGGGATATTTACAAATTATATGTCTAGATGAGATAATGAATGTTATGAATCCATTTATAATATGCGCGACAAGGTCTATGCGTAATTATGCTTCCCATGTTATACAGCATCTTTCTAAATATTTAAGTTTCTCTAAAATTGCGGAACAGATAAATGGGCTTGATTTGCTTAATACTGACCGTTTTGCTGATGGGGAAATGGAAGTCTCTGTTAATTATTCTATCCGCGGAAGGGATGTGATAATTTTTTCGTCAAGCGCGCGTAATGAGGCAGGGATCGAAGTTGAGGAAGCGAAGCTGGAATTGTATCACGCCATCGACGCTTTAATACGATGTCAGGCAAACAGCATAATTGTTTTTGAGCCTTTTATTTCCTGCTCAAGATCCGATCGCACAACAAGGCGAAGTTCTGTGGGTTTGTGGGTTCATTTAAAAACGCTTTCGAGCCTTGGGTCAGGTCACATTGTTACTTTTCAGCTTCATTCCGATAAATCAAAAACAATGGTAGATCCTTCCAAATGCGCGATAGACGACATTCCCGCGCTGACTCTTTTAAAAAAATATCTTTGCGACAAATATATAAAAACTTCCGATTTTTTAGAAAATGAAGTAAGAAACAATTGGGCGTTCTGTTCCGTAGACGCAGGCGGAGAAAAACTCGCGCGCGTTTTTGCGAACTCTTTCGGCGCTCCCCTTGTTGTAGCTCACAAACAGAGAGATTATTCAAAACTAAATACGATTGAATCCATAAATATTTTATCCGCGGAACCTGTTGAAGGAAAAAGCCTGTGGATTGTAGACGACATGATCGATACCGCAAGCTCTGTAGAAAAACTCATCCGCGTTCTTGCCAATTTAAAACCAAAAGATATAAACATAATTTCCGTTCATGCGCTTTTTTCGCCGCCTGCAATTGAAAAACTTGAAGCGCTGTGCAAAGAAGGATTGTTAAACCGTATGCTTGTAACCGATACTGTCTGCTGTTCCGCTTACAAAAAGAATATTCCCGGGTTAGAAATTGTACAATCTGCGGAACTTGCTTCGCAGATTATTAAGGCGATTATTAATAATGAGTCTATGAGTAATTTATTACAGCCATTTAACGCAGGCGAATATTTAAAGAATATATCATTATGAAAAAGGGCTGTGTACCGGAAAACGCCCCCCTGCGCTCGGGAATAAACTCGCTCGGGGGGTCGTTTTTCGGCACACAGCCCTATAAAAAAATGTGATGTTTTTATCAGTATTGGCTGCATTTGTAAAAAAAGGCAGTAGGGAGCAGAAAGTGAAAGCAGTCGTTCAAAGAGTTATAAACGCATCTGTAACTGTTAATGGTGATATAAAAGGTAAAATTGAATCTGGTTTGTTGATATATCTTGGTGTTGGCTTATATGATGAGCAGCAGGAAGCGGATTGGCTTGTGGATAAAATTACAAATCTGCGGATATTTGACGATGCTGATGGTAAGATGAATCTGTCAATTAAAGATTTTTTGGCAAACGGCGTAAAGGCAGGTTGCCTTGTAATTTCTCAGTTTACGCTGCTTGCTGATGCCCGCAAAGGAAGAAGACCGTCATGGAACAACGCCGCTCCGCCTGAAAAAGCAAAAATACTTTATGAATATTTCATCCAATCCGTCAAAAAACAAAACCTGTTATGCGAAACAGGAGAGTTCCAGTCTCACATGAACGTCACTTACACCAATGACGGTCCTGTAACCATAATCCTTGATACAAACGATTTGAAATAATTTAATTATTTTGCGCTTTTCGTTGCATGGAGGTTTCTTTTAAAAAGTGTGGATAAGAATTCAGAAAGATGCAATTGCTGTAAGCTTTTCTTGAACCATATCACTATTTACACCTTCAATACCGAGTTTTGACCTGTTTTTATATGCTTAATTCTGCTAAAAACCCAGCCTTGACAGTCAATCTTTGAAAACATATAATTTAAAAAATTGGGAAGAATACATGAAAAAGTTAGTTTTTATTATATTTGCAAGCACACTTCTTTCTTGTAATCTTATCCCGCCAGATACTACTGTTACAAATAATTCAAGTTATACGGTATCTTTTAAATACTCTAATTCTAACAATGATATTATTATTTTAGAACCAAACAGTACAGCTTCATCTCAATATAATTTTTCAAGTGTTATTATATTGCAGCCCGATAAAAGAGTAATGCAATCTAGGAAACAATCTGATAACATAATATTCATTTCTGATTTACCATCATGGGAAGTAAGAGTTGAGAATAAATCAAATGATCCTATTTTTCTAACTGCTGATGGGTGGATGGATGAAATGATTGTACCTTCGGGAGATTTCATTAATGATGAAAATCATGTAAACCAAATATACACAAAGACCCCGCAGTTTGTTGTTCAATCATTGACATTTCCATTAGATGTACAATGGCAATTTATTAATGATATATATTACGTAGTAATAAGAAATTAACCTGAAGAAACAAATAACTACCCTGATTAAATTTTATATACAACTTCATTAATTAGCGGTGCAACAGTGGCAGCCACCGCTTTTTCATAATGCAACATGTCACCTTTCAACGCTACTTGTGAGGTGACTTTGGGAGATGGAGGATAATATGGTAATAGCTTTCAGTCATTAAAAACGATAAAACAAACATAAAGCGCGGACGCGAAAAGTCCTGCAGGCGACTCGGCGTGGATTTTAAAAAGGCCACGCCAGAGCGTGCGTCCAACAATGCCACGACCGCCCGGAGCCTGCAGGGCTTTTCGCGTCCGCGCATGTTGTGAGTAATTATTATGTAATCATTTTGGATCAAAATGAAAAAGATAAATTCATTATAAATGTTTCGGTAAATCCCATGAAGCTCTTAAAATACGAATTATATCTACTTTTTTTTCTTCCTCAATGATTCTATATAGTACAATATAATTTTCAACAATCATACGGCGGTAATTTTGATTTACGGGATATACTGGATACATATACGGATTTTCTTTTAGATTTGAAATGTGTTTTTTTAGTGATGCTGTAAAACGTTTCGGCGTCTCCGGATAAAATCTGGATAAATATGCTTCTATCTCTTTTTTATCTTCAATAGCGAGGGATAAAAATTTTGCATTGTATTTCAATTATTATTGTCTTCCCAAAATTCTTCTTCTGTGAGCCATTTAGCATCAGGTTTAGCCATTTCTCTTTCTGCTTCCTCCAACTTTTCTGCAACATAAGCCGTATGGGCTTTTTGGGAAAGGTAATCTATGTAATGTCCCGCTTCTTCAAATAAGTCGGCAGGCAAAGCCTCGGCTTTTCGTATCAACTGTTCGGCTTGTGGCACTGGTTTTTCTCCTGCTTTCATTATACAACCTTTTAAAGTTTTAGATAGCTGTTTTTTACGTAAGACATCACGGCTGTATTTTTTATTTATACCTTAGAAAAAACAATAAAAAAAAGATAAAACAAACATAAAGCGCGGACGCGAAAAGTCCTGCAGGCGACTCGGCGTGGATCTAAAAAAAGCCACGCCAGAGCGTGCGTCCAACAATGCCACGACCGCCCGGAGCCTGCAGGGCTTTTCGCGTCCGCGCATGTTGTGTGTAATTATAAGCAGGTATATATACAATTATACCTTAAACAATATGTGCATATATACAAACATATGTTGTAATAAATTTTATGTAACTAATTCTCCAATCTCCCTGATTGATGTATAGCCGCCCCCTCCAGCCAAACATCACCATAATCCGATTCAAATGTAATTCTACCAAGCACCTCAAGCGGTCTTTCCGTATTTATCGATACTGGCGTATTAAAAACAACAGGTATTATTCCTTCAAGCGAAGTGCGCGTGTCATACCCTACAAGCAAATCGAACTTTGTATAGGCTTCGGTTAAATCAATGTTAGTCGCCATGCCCCTCCAGATGACATGAACGTCCCTGTAAACCGCCGTTTCGTTTCTTACATCGGTAAGAGAAGGATTATCGATTTTTTTAAAATTATCAAAACCGGGAACTTCCATGCTGTTCATCAAAAGCCGCGCCCTGCTCTTTAAGCCCTCAGACGCGTTTGATTCCAAAATGCGGTTCAGGTAAATTTTTGCCCCTTCGTCGCGGTATGATGTAAAAAGAGAAATCGCGCGATCATAATGACCTATAGCCTGATCCCGCGTCAGAATGTATCTGTAATAGCCGCCTGTTTCAACAGGTTCTTTCCTCTCCTGACTTGAAAGCGCAAACTCTGATACAGGACGCTGTGAGCGCGTTTTGAAAGGACTTGGAATGGCTTTTACAGCGATTAATACGGCGAAAGATACGATAAAAGCGGCGCAAAGAAAAAGCGCGGTATTTAAAACTTTCCTTGCAGTAATTAAAGGAGCCGGAATCGCGGGAAATAATTTAACAAGCCTGTCGCGGGAACTTACCCATTCGGACAGCGATTCAGACGAAGAATAATTGCGAATAACGCTAAGCGCTTTTTTCGCGATTTTATTTTTTGGATCCAGTTCAAGAACGTTAAGATAATAATTGACAGCCTGAACCGTGTTTGTTCTTCTCAGGTAATGAACGGCGAAGCAAAGCATTAAATTTGTGTCATTCTGCCTGATTTTTCTTGCGTAATTTAAATAATCGTGCGAATCCGCGTAACTTCCTGCATGAAGACTGATTACGGCGTATAAATAATAATATTTAAATGAGCCGTTGTATCTGTCCTCTTCGTCCCTTAGTATCTTAAGCGCGGCGTCGTAACTGCCTTTCTTGGCGAGAATTGCAGCTTTTCTTAATACCGGATCTGCTCTCATAAACGCGGTTAATTCCTGACTCTGAGCCTTTCGATAGCTCCCTCGATATTTTTAATATCCTGTTCGTTTATTATGATTTGTCCGTTTACAAATTGATCCAGAATATCCTGAAGTTTAATCAGAAATAAAACATATGCATCTTCATGGATGCCTGCCCTGTAATAATGTTCGGCTTCGGCTATCGCCTCGGCTTCCACAAGCGCAAGATCTATCGTCGCGTTGTCAATGTAAACAGGTTCAGGAACAACAACAGCTGTTTTTAAAGGTTCAGGCGCGGGAATAGCCGGTACAGGTATCGGAGACGGAGCCGGCGGAGGCGGCACTTGCATAAGGGTTGCTGAGCCTGAGGCAAGCGGCGCGTTCATGTTATACCATGCAATGTCTTCCGTTGTAAGATAAATTGTGTAAGCTGTCTGTGTATTTCGATCTATCATTACAGGTCCGAAGAAATAGCAGACGGCTGAATCACGGACAGAATTGGGAACATTATTAAAAGATCTTCCTTCCCTGTAGCGAAGCCTCCACGGCGAATCGTTCAGTCTCTTCCAGTTTGCCAAATGAACAAGATCAGGACCTCTTTCTTTTGAGTCAACAGGACTTATAATGCTTCCCATAAGAGCCGTATTTTTCCCCCTTGATACCCAAAATCTTTCATTGGAATTTCCTTCCAAAAGCAATTCCGACGAAACAACCTGCGTATTTGTGATAAACGGAACTTGACGCCGTCCCTCTCCCAAATCCGTATCAAGAAGCATTCTTAATCCAACGGAAGATCTTTGAGTCGCCGTATTTTCAATAATCAATGACACCATAACGCCGTTAGCGACCGCGGAACTTGTCGTTTTAACCGGCTTAAAAATCTGAGTCACAGTTAAAAATGAAGATTCGTGTATGACGGCAGGAGATCCTTCTATTCTTTCGAACCTTGATTTAAACTGTCTTGAGCTTCCTAGCTGGTAAACATTACCGTCAACATAAGCTGTCATGTAACTTGCGGAAGGATCGTCCGAATTGAACAATGACTCATAACGCATTTTTTCAGGTTCTGAAAGAAAGAAAAGAGAAAAGCTCCCAGTTTTTTCATTTAGAATCAATCTGAAAAATCCGTCGTCAGGAATTTTTGCCTTGCTTTCGGCGTTATTATTTCTGCTGCGTCTTGGTCTGCTTCTGGAAGAAGCTTCCTCTTCTTCATTCATTGCCTTCGCAAGTTCGATGAACGACTGGCAGCCTGAAAGCGGGATAAAAATTAAAAGAAGAAGCGCAAAACACCTGCGAAGCATTAACGCCCTCCGGCATGAGGTTCACTGTTTAATATTTCCCGGACATTGTTGCCCAATTGCCTCGCCCTCTCGATTAAATATTCATTTCTGCTGAAAAGCGCGTCATGCGGTTCTATAATATTATCATCAAGGCTTGGAACGTCTTCGATAATTCCGGGCTCTTCGATTATATCTATATCTTTCTGATATTCTTCCTGCCTTACTTCCTGTCTTTCCGGCTGATAAAATTCCTGGCTGTTAACCTGTTGAATCACATTATCGTTATTCGAAAGTTCGGCAATGCGCCTTTGATACATGTTAAGCGTATATTCATAAGTTCTAATCGTCTTCTGGTAATCTTCGCTTGTGCGTAAAGCCTCTTCGTGGCTCCACTGTAAAAGCGCAAGAAGTTCCGATTCAATTTTCTTTTGTTTGATTAAATCGATTCTATAAGCTGAAGCTTCAACTTTCGGGCTGTTAGGATACCTCGCCACTACCCACGCGTAAAATTTTTCCGCTTCTTCGTGCTGTCCAAGCGAGAATAAACATTCGCCCATCCAGAAAAAAGCGGCGGCTCTGCGGTTCGCTGATTCCTGATCCTTCTCGATGGTTGACTGATTGTAACGGTTAAACTGAAAAAGAGCGTCTTCAAAATATCCTTGATTATAATAAACCCTCGCGCGGTGATAAACCATGTCCCTGGCGTATGGCGAGTTCGGCGCTGTTTTTTCAAGCGCTTCCATGTCGCGTATCGCGGAACCGAAATCAGAATATGCAAGCTGGCTTAAAATGACCCAGTAAAGAGCCGCGGATTTTTCGTTTACGTTTGAGGCTGTTTCCTGAGCGCGGCGGAATTCAATAGCCGCCTCCTGAAAGCGGGACAGCTTGTAAAGCTGGGTGCCGTTCTGATACCTGCGGTTAAACTGCGCCTTATCCTGGGCATAGATTTCCGCCGTAGAAATAAACAGAAACACCAGCATCAACGGTAAAAAAACGCTTCTTTTATCCATCATACTCATATTATATTAAATTTCGGCGAAAATTGCAAAGAAGAAGAGCCATTTTCAGGATTGATGTTTTTAAAATGGCTCTGTAAAGACAGGGAAAATAACCCTCTTTTTCTGTTCGAGATGGTCTGGTAAACGGTAAAAAATCTTAATAATCAACTTTGTAAACGATCGATAAGCCCTTTTTTATCGTTGTTTTTGAAGAACGCTGAGCCGATCACAAGCACATCCGCGCCGGCTTTTTTGGCGTTTTCGCCTGTTTCCTCGTTTATGCCGCCGTCAACGGAAATTCTAAAGCTCAAACCCGCTTTTTCCCTCATTTTTGCCAGTTTTTCGACCTTTTCAAGACATTCAGGGATGAGAGATTGCCCTCCAAAGCCGGGATTTACGGTCATAATTAAGGCAATATCGATAAATGGCAGAATTTCCTCTAAAACCGAACACGGCGTGGCTGGAGCGATGGATATACCCGCTTTTAAGCCTAAATCGCGTATTTCCGACAGATATTTCTGCGAATGAACCTCGGCTTCATAGTGAAATGTGATAATATCGGCTCCGGCGTCGGCAAATCCTTGAATAAAACGACCCGGCTGCACTACCATCAAATGAACGTCAAAAATAGCTTTTGTTTTATTCCGTAAAGCTTTGACAAGCTGAGGTCCAAAAGTTAGGTTCGGCACAAAGGAGCCGTCCATTATGTCCATGTGTATCCATGACGCTCCGCTAGCGTCGATCTCGGAAATTGCGCCTCCAAAATTGGAAAAATCGGCTGATAGAATCGACGGCGATACGATTGTTTTGTTCATTTTCTGCATATTACCTTTTTGGGATACTATTGTCAAACCTTAAAAAAATGTTATACTGAATAAGGAAAAAATGGAAAATGGGCAGGCTTCGGGACTGTTAAAAAAGGCCTATGAACAACTAAAAGCCTCTGACGCAGCCGCTTCTTGCGCCATTCTTGAACATGCCCTTGACCTTGATTTTGAAAACGAGGAAATCAAGCATGCGCTTAAATGTGTTAACTGGTGGCTTGAACATACCAGGAGGATTGATGAATTAAAAAACCCTTACGAAAAGGGATCGTTCTTAATTTCCCAGTTAAAACAGTATCATGTTTTTCTAGGTCATTTAAATCAGACGTTCGAACAGTGTCAGTATGCGGTTCGTTACTTTGTTTATTCAAAGGCGCTCTTTTTTTTTGAAGGTTTGCTCGGAAGCCCGGCGAATCAGCACGACCCGGGATTATTGCTTTTGGCGGGAAGATGTTACAAGGGAATCGGCGATTACGATCATGCGCTTGCCTGTCTTGAACAGGCGGTACACATTAAAAGAGAAGATGCCGAAACGCTTGCCGAAGTCGCCGATATAAACGCGCTTTTATCGCAGGCAAAAACGGCAAAAGCGCTTTTTCGCGAAGCTTTTTTTATCGATCCTTCAAAGATTGACGTAAGGTTTTTGGAATCGGCGCTTATCCTGAAATTAAAGGATGAAGTATCCGCTCTTGGCTACAAGGATGAGGTGTTAAGCGAATGGATTCCGGTATACGGATATTTGTGGGGAGTTTTTTCCGTTAAGCGCGAATTAAAACAGATGGAGGCAGGAAGGCTTAAACAGTCGATTTTTTCGCTGGAAGCCGAGTATGAATCGAATCCCGCAAGAAAAGAGATTTTAAAGCCGCGTCTTTTAAATCATTATTTCTGGCTGATTGATTATTACGAGAATAACCGCGAGGATCCTTCGCTTATCGATGAGACCTTGCTGAAAATAAAAGTTACAGATCCGGACATATACAAAATGTATACCCGGTAACGACAGGAGAAAAAAGAATGAATAATGCTGAAACAGCAGTAACGCTATCAGAAGGCGCCCAGGCTCTTCTGAAAAATTTACATGAAACTTTAAACGAAGAAAAATGGACAAGAGCAAGTCTCGGTAATTATTCGACTAACCAATTCAAGGAACTTGACGTAATCCTTAAAAATGCGCGTAACGAAAAAGCCGTCGACGAACTTAAAAAAACCTGCGACGAGCATCTGATGCACACAAGGAACAGCCTAATCGCCCTTTATCTTTCCGGGATGATCGCCCTTTCGCGCCAGATTATCGACGACTCCGCCATGATCAACCTTGTGTCAATATTTCTTGATAACCATAAATGGGCAATAGTAAAATATTTATGCGAAAGAATTTTGGATCACGGAGAATCAAGATACGCATTGCGCACTCTTGCCGATTGTTACAAGAATGACAACGAAGAAGATAAAATATTCGGCGTTTGGGAGAGGCTTGTAAAAGTTGATTTTGAAGAAGCCGATATCGCAAAGTCTCTTGCCGAACATTACGAAAAAACAGGCAGCAGGGAAGACTCAGTTGATTATTACAAAAAAGCGCTTCACCGTTACATAAATAAATCAAACTTCGCAAGCATTAAGGAAATATGGGAGAAATTAATCTCTCTCTCTCCTGAGGATATCGACTTCTTTCTTCATATTCAGAAAAAAATCGCGAAGAACGTAAGCGAAGACAAGGCGGTAATACTTTTAAATGAACTCTACGCGAAATACCAGAGTATCGATATTGATATCGCCATAAATATTTTAAAAATAATTCTTGAATATGATGAAAAAGACGTTCACGGGCGGAGGGAAATACTTGAATGTTACAAGAAAAAATACGCGTCCCACAGTCAGCTGGAAGAATATATCCGCATTTCAAATCTTTCCCAGAATTACCGCGCTGTCCATCAGGCGATTGCGGATTTTGAAAAACACATCGCGTTTGACAAGGGCAATTTCGTGTACCACAGAACATGGGGCGTAGGACGCATCGCAAGCATTGTAGGCGACGAGATTAAAATTGATTTTTCCAAAAAGCGCGGACATTCAATGTCTCTTAAAATGGCGGTTGACGCTTTACAAACTCTTTCCAAGGATCATATATGGGTGCTAAAGGCTACAAAGAAAAAAGAGGAAATCCGGGCGAAGATTAAAGACAAGGATGAAAATATTGTCTGGACTTTAAAAACGATTATTAAAAGTTTTGGAAACGCCTGCGACATGAAAAAAATAAAAGCGGAGCTGTCCCCTGCCCTTCTTACAGCCGGCGAATGGTCGACATGGAGTTCAAAAGCGCGCGACATTTTAAAATCCAATCCCGATTTCGGCGTAAGCGCGGAAAACAGCGACATTTTTATAGTGCGCGACAGACCTGTAAGCGTTACGGAAAAACTTTACAACGAGTTTACCGCGCAGCGAAATTTTTACGACAAGGTATCGGCGTTCAGGGACTATGTTAACAATAAAAAAGCGGACCCTGATTCTGAAAATTTCTCGGAAATGTTTTCTTATTTTACGGGATTCCTCAAATCAAGATCGGAAGCGCAGGAATCGCGCAGAACTTCCGAATCCGCAAGCCAGACAGCCGAGCACGCGATGTCTTCCTTCCTGCTTATCAGCGAACTTGCATCTAACAAAAATTATTCCCATCTTAAATCCGCCGTTACAGTCAGTTTTAGGGAAGTGTTTTCAGGCGTTAAGGATGTCCGCCATCTTTTTAAAAATTTAAAAGACACAAAATTAAAAACTGAGTTCCTGGATAATGTAAAACTCAACATAGCCGAATGGCCGGATATTTATATAAAACTTTTCCCTTATTCACAGATCGTTTCGATTACAGAACAGCTCGAAGAAGCGGGTTTCCATGATAAACTGTCTGTTCTGTGCAATGATTGTTTTGAACGCTACCGCGAATGCAGGGAAGCCGCAGTATGGCTTTACAAGAACGCAAAGGAAAAAAGCTGGTTTAAAAACGCGAATATCGGCATTGAAAAACAGCTCATAACGCTTATTCATGTTCTTGATATTACTTACCGTGATATTGAAAACCACAAGGACACCGTAGAAAACCGCAAAATAAACAGACAGGTGCATAATATTCTTTTTAAAGACGGCGAAGTCGCTTCTTTTATAGACAGCAATGACGAAGACGCGATTATAAGAATATTCACGTTTATAAACGGCGTAAAAGACCTTGATCCTCAGGACAAGTTAAACCTTCGCTCAAGAATTCTTGACAAATACCCCGAGTTTAAATTCTTCGGAGACGCGGAAAAGAAAGTGTCAAGGGGACTTATGGTTACGCAGCCGATGTACGAAGAGAAAAAGAGGCAGCTGTCCCATATCATGGATGTGGAAGTTCCCGCGAACTCAAAAGAAATCGAATACGCGCTGTCGCTTGGTGACTTAAGAGAGAACGCGGAATACAAGGCGGCGAAAGAAAAACAGGAGCAGCTCAATTCACAGGTAGCGAAGCTCAAGGAAGAGATTGAAAGGGCGCAGTTGTTCGACCCGAATTCCGTAAACACAAGCAAGGTTTCATTTGGCACGACAGTTACGCTTAACAATAAAACAATCGGAAAACAGGAGAATTATACAATCCTTGGACCGTGGGAATCCAACCCGAATAATAATATTATTTCCTATCTTTCTCCGTTCGGCAGTGCTATACTTAACAGGATAGAAGGCGAAGAATTTGAATTTGCCATTAACGAAGAGAGGAATTCCTATCTTGTAGAAAAGATAGCGCCTGCGAGCTTTTAACGATTGGTAACTGAGAGTAATTAAAAGAGGTGATTATGAAAAGAACCATTCTGACTGCGGTATTGATTTCTGCCGCGGTCTTCTGCGCCTACGCTCAGCGTTCCGCTCCTATCGACCTTGTGCTGCTTTTGGATACCTCCTCGGCGATGAGTTCGTCTTACGAAAATGTAAATAATTATTTAACAGGTCCGTTTCTTACCGAATTTTTAAGAGTCGGCGACACCTTCCATCTTGTTCCATTTTCCGCAAGCCCGAAGCTTGACGTCGCAAGACGCATTAACAGCGTCGGCGATGTTGAAACAATTATCGGGCGGATACTGCTTCAGTACCCTGTAGAAAAAACGAGCAATATAGGAGCCGCGATTACCTACGCGGAACAATATATCTCCATTCTACCCTCGCGTTCTAAAAAAATAGTTCTGGTTTCTGTCGGCGGCTCCGATACAAATAATCTTGTTAACGCGTCAAAACAGCGCCTTGGAACAAGAACGACTTTTGATTATGTTCAGATAACGCCGGGAAGTCAGATAACAAATCCTCCTGTTTCGGGACGGTCCGCTCCGGCAAGAACGACAGCCGCTTCAACATCCCGCCAGACGTCGTCGTCAGCTAACACACAGGGAACAGCTTCCCGCGGCGGTACAGGCGCAGCATCAAGCGGTCAAACCACAGGAGCGGCGGCAGGAAGCGGAACAGGAACCGCAAGTGGTTCGGCAGGTTCAACAGGTTCGATAACTTCATCGGGAACGGCAAGCGCGACAGGCACGGCAGGAAGCGGTAATACAGGCACTAGCAGTGCTAGCGGAACAAGCGGTACCAGCGGCGGTACAACAACCGCGTCTGGAGGTGATTCACGAGGCTCTTCCGCTGCAGGTTCGACAACTGCAAGTTCAGGAACGTCTGCCGCGGCAGGAACAAGCTCTGCTTCTTCAAGCGGGAATGATTCCTCATCAGGTACAGGATCGTCTTCTGGAAGCGGAACAGGTTCTTCGTCAACGGGGACTGCGGGCGCTTCATCAACAACAGGAACCGGTTCCGCTTCTTCCGGCGGAAATGAATCATCATCAGGTACTGGCTCAGGTGCAGGTTCATCACAGGGTTCTTCTCAGACAGCGGGAACTTCATCTTCAGGATCAGATTCTTACGGCGACGAAGGAACATCGACATCAACTTATTCAGGCGAGGAGAACCATTACGTAAGAAGCAGATCTTTTGCTTCTTCAATGCCGTTAATTATTGGAATTATAATCGGCATACTTTTGCTTCTTGGACTTATTATCCTTCTTGCATCGCGCAGATTAAGTTCAAGCCCGAACCGCGTAATGAGGGATGTTTCTTCCTCCGGTTCCGCGAATGGCTCGTTTAAAGATCACAGCAAGGACCTTGCAAAGTACGCTGCAGGTTCCTCCGCAAGAAGAAGCACACCGTATGACGATCGAAAACCAAAAACTGAAAATGTAAAACAGCCTGTTATAAATCCGGCGGGTCCTTTGCTTTTAAATCTTTTTGTAGAAGATCAGAATACTTCCATCGGCAAACGAAATATTCATTCGTTAAAATCGGGTTACGGTCTTTCTGTCGGCGGCGGAAAAACCGACGATTATTTAATCTTCCTTGTTCCAATGCCTCCCGCTCTGGCAGAGATACGCAGAGAAGGCGCTTCTCTTACCTTTATTCCAAAAAAACCAAAGTACTTTCCCGATATCGGATCCAATCAGGTAAAAGACTGCATTAATAAAACGATACGCGTTGTTTCGGATAAAAACTACGAAATGTGTTTCAGATTTGAAATGTACGAAGACCCGCTCATCGCGCTTAACCGTATGTTAATGTCTGTAAAAGTGCCGGGTTAAAACGTCTTACAAATGCAATACGATCTGATCATTAAAAACGCCGCTTTAGTAACATCGGAAAAATCTTTTAAAGGAGATATTGCCGTAACAGGCGCGAAGATTTCCAAAATTGGAAATCTTGATCCTTGCGACAGCGCGAATGAAGTTTACGACGCCTCAGGTTTGTATGTGCTTCCCGGAATCATCGACGCTCACGTGCATTTCCGTGATCCCGGTCTTACCGAGAAAGAAGATTTTGAAACAGGAAGCGCCGCAGCCGCAATGGGCGGCATTACTCTTGCCGCCGATATGCCGAACGTAATTCCCGTAACAAACACAGTCAGCCGTTTTACAGAAAAAGCGGATATCGCAAAAGAAAAATCGCACATCGATTTTGCGCTATTCGCTCTTTTGAGTGATGACAATATAAATGAAATGCCCCGTTTAAAAGAAGCCGGCGCTCTTGGTTTTAAGGTTTTTTTTGGATCTTCCACAGGAGATATCGCCTGCCCTTCACTTTCGGTTCTTGCGCGTCAGATCGACGAAAGCGCGGGATTAAATATGCGCATAGGTTTTCACGCTGAATCAAACGATGTTAACTCCAATTTTACCTCGATTGCAAAAAAAGAATCGGAAGTTCCCGACGGCTTCTGGCTTGATTACGCAAGACCTGTTATATCAGAAGCGCAGGCAATGGCGGCGATTTTAAGTTATTCGCAATTTTCAGGAGCGAAAATTCATTTTCATCACGTAACGTCGCAGGACGGCGCGGCGCTTTGCGCACAGGCGAAGGAAAGCGGCATCAATCTGACGTCTGAAACCTGCCCTCATTACCTGATTTTTAACTGCGAGGATTATACCCACAAGGTATACCCTCCCATAAGGGAAGAGAGCCAGCGTGAAGGTCTTTGGGAAGCCGTTAAAAACGGCGTTATTGACATGATTGCAAGCGATCACGCGCCTCATTTAGAATCAGAAAAATCAATTACAACATGGCAGTCGCCCGCGGGTCTTTGCGGCGTGGAAACTTCTGTACCTCTCATGCTGAATCAGGTAAACAGGGGCAAATTAACTCTTAACGACTATGTCCGCCTTGCAAGCGAAATGCCCGCTAAAATCTGGGGAATATACCCGCAAAAAGGAAACCTCAGCGCGGGCGCGGACGCTGATTTTACAATCGTAGATATGAACAGGAAAAAAGTTATCCGATCATGCGATTTGCATTCAAAAAATAAAACAAGCCCCTATGACGGAATGGAAGTACAGGGAATACCTGTGACTACTATTGTAAGAGGCGCTTTTGTCATGAAGGATACAGTCTTTACGGGAAAAAAAGGTTACGGAATTCTTATAAAACCAAACTTATAAATCCGCAAGTCTCATGTGTTAAGGTCCTGCGGATTTCCATATAAAACTCTATTCATCAAATGTTTTAACCATATTCTGCTTGCCCATTAAATACGCTTCTGTAATGAACGTTTCAACGACCTTTTTAACGTCATCGCTGCTGTTGCCAAAAACTTTAGCCGACAGAATAATCAGTTCTTCCACTTTTTCTGATGATTTAATATTTTTCTTCAATTTATCAAAATTCATACATGCCCCTCTCTTAAAATTATGTATACATGTATTATACAAACAAAAAGCGGTTATTGGCAATATGAATTATTCCATTTTTTACCGCGAATAGACCCCGCCTTTCTTAAGCGTTTTTGAACTTTATTTTAATCGTAACAAAGGCATATTCCGTATACCTTTTGTGCGCCGTTTGCCTTTAGCGTCTGGGCGCATATTTCCATTGTGGAACCCGTTGTAATAACATCGTCGATTAATAGCGCCGTTTTAGGCGCGCTGCCTTTCATATAAATCTTGTTTTTAAGGTTATCAAGCCTTTCCCGCCTGTTTAATTCCTTCTGTACCTTGGATTTCTTACGTTTCAGGCACCTGTTAACAGAGCGGCCGGCTGCTGCCTTAATAACCCTTTTTATAAGATAATCAACTTGATCCCACCCCGAATGTTTAATTTTGCCGGGTCTTATGGGAATTGGAACTATCACTGCCTCCTTTAGAAGCGGTTCATTCGTTATAATCTGCGCGACTTTTTCCGCGAAAAAGTCCGCGAGAGCCAGATTTTTATTAAATTTGTATGCGGTTAAAAGTTTACGGTATTTCCCCATGTACGGATACAACACCCAAAGACGTTCATAAGAATGGCTTGGGTTATTACGGCACGTCAAACAGGTTCCAATCTCCGAAACCAGCGGCTTCCCGCAAACAACGCACCTTTCCCCCTCAACAGGAGCAATCGAAGCTTTGCAGCCGCCGCAGATACCGCACCCTATCTCGTCAGCCTCAATCAACCCCGCGCCGCACAAAGCGCACTCCATGGGAAAGAGAAAATTCTTTATCTGATATAAAAACTTCATATTCAACCTATAAACTGGGACACAAAAACCGCGGATTAACGCGGATTTCTCTGCGTGTTGTAAGCCGGCGGCGCGTAAGCTACCAGTTTTATTATAGTTCAGGATTACGCGGATTACTCTGCGTGTTGTAAGCTGACTGCGATAAACCTACCGGTTTTTTCTTAGTTCAGGATTATTTTTTTAGGTTTGGATATTCATCCTCCTCCTTAATCCTCCCAAATCCTGAAGTACGATAACCTCTCTACTGGCGCAGGTATGGGAACCCTCGCCCAGAGAAATCCGCGCTAATCCTGAAGCACGATTATCTCTCCGGCTTGCGCGGGTACAGGAAATCACTCCCCGATAAATCCGCGCCAATCCGCGGTTCCTGTACACAACGCGTTATTCAGCCTTCTTTGTAGCCGGAATGAGCAGGTTGAGGATGATGCCTACGAGGGTTGCAAGCGCGATGCCGGCTAGTTCGAAGGTAAGGTCCTGGGTGATGTTAAACGCAAGTCTGCCGCCGCCGATTCCTATTACCAGAATTACAGATGTAATTATCAGGTTGCGCTTGTCTTTAAAATCGACTCCGCTTTCTACAATTGTGCGAATGCCGCTTGAGGCGATTATTCCGAATAACAGAATTGAAACGCCGCCGAGAACCGGCGTTGGAATTGTCTGGATTATAGCGCCGAATTTTGTAAAGAACGCAAGAAGGATCGCGATTACGGCGGCGCCGCCTATTACCCAAACTGAATACACTCTTGTAATCGCCATTACGCCGACATTTTCGCTGTATGTAGTGTTGGGAGGACCGCCCCAAAGAGCCGCCCAGGCTGATGCAATACCGTCGCCTGTAAGCGTCCTGTGGAGACCCGGATTCTTATAAAAATCCTGACCTACGATCTTGCTTGTTACGACCATATCGCCCAAGTGCTCGCAGATTGTCGCGAATGAAACAATTATAAAAATTAAAATCGGCACAAGACTGAAACTCGGGACATGGAATTTCGGGAAGCCAAACCATGCGGCGTCGCGCACAACCTGAAAATCAATAATCGCGTAAGCCGGAATCGCAAGCCCCATGAAGAACGTAAAAATGTAGCCGCCAAGAAGACCGATTAAAACCGGAATGGCGCTGAAAAAACCTTTTAGAAAAATGTTCGCAACAATTGTTATGCCGAGAGTTACAACGGCGATGGAAAGCGAAACAAGGCTGTAGCCTTCAGAGTCGTTTGAAGCCATGCTCATTGCGGTGGGCGCAAGGTACAAACCAATTACGACAATTACAGAGCCTATAACGACAGGCGGCAGAACTTTATCAAGCCAACCGGAACCCGTAAAACGGATTATAAGAGCGATAAGACAGTAAAACAAACCTGTAATCATCGCGGCTCCAAGAGCGTAAGAAAGACCGTAAGCAGCTGTTACCGCGATTAAAGGCGCGATAAAACTGAATGAAGATCCCAAAAACGCGGGAACTTTCGCACCGGTACAAAGAATAAAAAGCAGAGTGCCTGTTCCCGCCGTAAATAACGCGGTAGCCGGATTTAATCCCGTTAAAAGGGGGACTAAAATAGTCGCTCCGAACATGGCAAAAACATGCTGAAACGATAAAGGTATCCAAGTGCCGATATCCGGTCTATCCTGCGGACGTAATATATCGATAGTTTTCATTATTTTCCTCCGGTTCACATTATACAGAAGTAAAACGAATAATTCTACTACAACGCGAAGGACATTCGTGACGGTTAACGCAGCTCATATTTTTTTGCTCTATTATTGATAAATCCAGATTAATCGAACAATGACGGCTCCGACTCTTCTTCCGAATCCTTTTTTTTGGCAGTCTGCTTTATTTTATTGTTAACCTTGTTATCTTCACGGTTAACGCCAAATGTCTTACTTAGGTCACAGTCCCTTGTTTTTAAAAGATCCATAATCTGCCCGGCTCTTTCAAGGACTTTTTGCGAAAGACCCGCAAGCATCGCAACATGAATTCCGTATGATTCAGCGGCAGGGCCTTCTTTAAGTCTTCGCAGGAAGACGATTTTCTCGCCCTGTTCAAGCACTTCCATTGAGCGGTTCGCAAGACTGGGATGATTTAAAAGCGATAATTCATGAAAGTGCGTTGCAAAAAGCGTTTTGCAGCCTATCCTGTTTAAAAGGTCTTCGCTTACAGCCCACGCGATTGAAAGACCGTCGTTTGTGCCGGTGCCTCTTCCAACCTCATCCATAATTACAAGGCTTTTTTTAGTTGCCGTATTAAGAATATAAGCAGTCTCGTTCATTTCGACAAGAAATGTAGATTCGCCGCGCGCAAGATTATCAGATGCGCCCACCCTGCAATAAATTCTGTCGCAGATGCCGATACTTGCCTGTGAGGCAGGCACAAAGCTGCCAGTCTGCGCCATGATCGTGATAAGAGCCGCGCTTCGCAGATAAGTTGACTTCCCTGCCATATTCGGTCCTGTAATCATCGCAAAGCAAACTTGAGGCGTTTCTGTCCCCGAAATTCCATCGCATGCGCAAAGAATAATATCATTTGGTATGTATTCTCCTCTTCCAAGATGCGCTTCAACAACAGGATGGCGTCCTGCGTAAATTTCAAGGTTTGTGCCTTCGTTTAATTCAGGGCGTATCCAGCCGCGGATTGACGCCGCTTTAGCGAGCGACTGGGCGGTGTCCAGTTCCGCAAGGCGAACGGATGCTGATGAAAGAAGAGAGAGCTTTTGCTTTGTTTTTTCTCTTATTTCCAAAAAGAGTTTTTTCTCTAAATCGACGACTTTATCGGATGCGCCGTTAATTTCGGATTCCAATTCGGCAAGGCGATCCGTTGAATAGCGTTCCCCTCCTGCGATACCCTGCCGTCTTATAAAATGTTTTGGCACTTTATCAAGATGGTTTTTTGTCACTTCAAAAAAATAGCCGATAAGCCTGTTATACCGAATTTTTAGACTGGGAATTCCTGTTTCCTGTTTTTCTTCATCAAGGTACTTTTCAAGAATCTGTCTTGAATTATCTTTCATTGAACGCAGGGAATCTAGTTCTTCATTAAAACCGTCTTTTATTAAATTACCTTCGCTGAGCAGAATCGAAGGCTCCTCGCAAATCCCCTTCTCCAGTAATTCAAGCGTTTCATTAAGAGTGTCAAAACAGTCTTTCGCGCAATTATCACTCTCAAAATGAAACAAAGTATCCGTCTCGCTACCCTCGCCTTTTTTACTCCGCTCGCTCTTTTGTCCAGTGCGCTCTAAATTAATAAGTTCCATTATCCTGTTGTACAGATCAATGCCGTTTTTAATCGCAAGCATATCACGCCCGTGAGCTTTATCCATCGCGAGTCTTGAACAAAGGCGCTCAAGGTCAGGCGTTTTCCCAAGAAGTTCGCGTAACTTTCCAAGAGCGCCCTGATCCCTGTAAAGGGTTTCTACCATGTCAAGGCGTCTGTTAATTTTTAATATATCCCTTAAAGGATGCAAGATGCGCCTTTTTAAAAGACGCTTTCCCATTGAACAGCGCGTTTCGTCCATTACTTCCAATAACGAAAAGCGAACGTCCCCATCCCTTTGATTTGACGTAAGCTCAAGATTACGCTGGCTTGATTCATCGATGCCAAGGTATTCGCTGTCCCTGTAAACTTTTAATGTGCGTATGTGAGGAAGAAGGCTTTTTGAGGTTGTGTCAAGATAATCAAGAAGAGCGCCCGCGCAGATAATTTCAGGAGAGCCGTCTTCAAGTCCGAAACTTTTTAAATTGGAAAGCCCAAATTGTTTTTCAAGTCTTGTTTTCGCCTGCGCCGGATCAAAAAGCCAGTCTGCCCATCTGTTTAAAACAATCGAACTGCGGTCAAAAATCGCCTGAGCTACCTGTTTGTTTTCTTCCAAAAGCGATTCCTGAATCAGCATTTCTTTGATTGAAAGGCGTTCAAGTTCCTGCCTTAAAATTTCTGCTTCCGCTAAAAAACTGGTGCAATAAAAATCGCCCGTTGAAAGATCGATATAAGAAAAAGAAAAGTTTTTTCTGCCCCTTACGCTGACGCATGCAAGACAGCAAAGGTAATTGGAGCTGCCCTTGTCAAGGAAATCTTCGTCAACTGTTGTCCCCGGAGTGATAATTTCCACAACGTCGCGCTCTATTACTTTCTGTTTACCGGGAGGCGTTAGCTGCTCGCATATCGCGATTTTTTTTCCAAGTTTTAAAAGGCGCGCGATGTAAGTTCTTGCCGCGTGATACGGAACGCCGCACATGGGAAGTCCGTTTCTGCTTGTAAGGGTAAGATTTAAAAGAGCCGAAACTTCGATCGCGTCCTGCGCGAACATTTCGTAAAAATCGCCCAGCCTGAAAAAAAGGATATTTCCTTCCTGCTGTCTTTTTATGCGCCTGTACTGTTCAAGCATCGGGCTTGTTTTGGACGCGTCCATTTTTTTATCTGTTTCTTGTCTGCAAATTAGAAATCAGTTTTTCAGTTATATCGATAGTAGGGCTATACCAGACTATGCTTGGATTATTTTTCATGTTAAGAACCATTGTGTAGCCTTCGCTTTCCGCGATGTAGCGTATTTCATCGTATACCTGATCTAAAAAAGAGCCTGACTGCATAAGTCTGCTTCTTTGATCGTCGAGTTCCGCCGTTTTTGTCTGGTAATAATCTTTTAAAAACTCAGACCTTCTGTATATCTGGTTTTCAAGGCGCAGCGCTTCATTTTGATTGTTTGCAAGAACAGCGTCCGCGTGTTTGGATCTCATATCCTGAATTTCGCGGGTAATTTTGTCGATCTCCGACTGGACTTTAGTGCTTCTTTCTTCAAATTCCCTTACGGCTTTTGAATCGCGGAAGAACGCCGTGTAAACTTTCGGGAGGTCTACAAGCGCGAATCGCGTTATCGACTGGCTGTAAATTCCGGCGATACCTGTAAAAAATAAAATTAATAACACAAAAATACGTTTAAACATAAAAACCCCTAATATGATAAAACAAATGACATTACAAGGTCCATACCCATCCAGTTTTTGGACGGTTCCGTTATCGGATTCGGATTTCCAAAAAGATCGCCGTTCTGCCAGATAAACTCGCCGTCTGTAATTCTGAATCGCTTTACAAGACTGAGCCTTATCGGGAACTGCGGCATTGTAAATCTAAAACCGCCGCCGTAACTGAAAAGAACCTGATTCAACGCAAAGTTCTTTTCGCCTTTTTTATTTATTCCAAAATAAACTTCTTCTTCATCTTCCACGCCCGCGGCGTCAAAGAATAAATCGAAGGCAATAACGCCGGGGACAACCGGGAACCGAAGCTCAAGCCAGCTGTCAAGGAGAAGGAATCCCTTGTTGCGGTATTCGCTTGTCCAGCCCCTTCCCACGAACATTCCGTCTACCGCGAGTTTATTTGACTCTTCGATTGTCGCGCTGTCTTGTCCTGGATGTTTGAAAATTACGGAAAGCCCGACGTGCATTCCCAACACGCATTTAAAACTCCATTTTTCCGTTACGGGTAAATTGAACAGGGTGACAAAATACTGCGCTTTTGTTTCGTTCCTGATGTAGTGTTCCCTTTCATTGGCAAAAAGTCCGTATAAACCGATTCTGTTGTAAAGATAATAACCCCTGGAAGGATCATAGAAAATATCGCGCTGATCAAGTGAAACCGAGGTCCATATTGAATTTTTGGGAGTAAATTTGTTGTTTCCGTTTCTAAGGGCAGGATCAAACGGTCTGAATAATTCGCTGTCGTACACATTTTGAATAATGCCAAAACGCATACCGCCGCTTACGCTCAAGTTTCCAAGGAATGTCGCCCATCTGTACCCTGTGGAAAGTCCCAAAGAGATATACCACTGTTCGTACTGCATTAAATATTCTCTTGGAGGCGTGTAGCTGTTTCTTTCATATTCTTCGCGGGAGTAAAAACCGTCGGGGTAAGCGTAATCTTCATCGCCGTTAAAAAACGGATAATGATTGTTCATTGTCGCATAACGCTTTGAATAACTTGCCGATAAATCGGCTCCCAGCGAAAGAGGGAGACCCAGCGCCCATCTGTGAACATAATTCAAAGACAGCGTGCTTGAATCAACAACCGAGGAGTTAGCTTCAACTCCAAGTTCGTTTCCGCTTCCCGCAAGATTGCGGTCGGTCCATTTTATAAGACCCGATATCGGGAACGTGTCAGGATCGGGACTTCCCGAAAATGTGATGCCGAATTGTATGTCGGTTGTCGGCTGCTCTTCCACGGTAAAAACCAAATCCATAAGATTCTCAGAGCTCCCGGGCAGCGTATCAGGAATTACCGTCGAGAAATACTGAAGGTTGTAAAGATTGCGCATCGCATCCATTACTTTTGTTTTGGAAAAAATATCACCCGGTTCCATCGGGATCTCCCTGAGGATTACGTGATTTTTTGTCTTGTCATTTCCAAGGACAATAATGTTCTCGATGTACGCTCTGCTTCTTTCGACTATGATTATATGATATGAAAGAACGTGGCTCTGTTGGTTAATTTTCTGATCTCTCATTATCGAGTTAAAAATGTATCCGTTCTCAAAGTAAAGGTCGGCGACGCGCTGTAAATCCATTTCTACCCTTGTCATATTTACGATATCGCCCGTTTTTGAAGTTACGAGCTTGTCCAGCTGTTCGGATGTAAATATTATATTGCCTTCAAACGTAATCCCGCCGAAGGTAAATTCATTTCCCTCTTCTATCATGAAGGTAAGAACCATACTGGTTCCTTTATCGTCCTTTGTGTATGTGCGCGTAACATCTCTTACGGAAGCTTCGATGTAGCCTCTGTCGCGGTAATATTTTGTAATAGAATCCCTGTCAGCCAAAAGTTTCGCTTCCTGAAAAGCGCCGTCGTTTAAAAGTGATTTTGCCTTTAAAGACAGCTGGCTTCTTAATGTGTTGCTTGTAAATCTTGTATTGCCCATAAACTCAATTTTAGAAATTGACATTTTTTCGTTTTCTGTTATGTGAAACGTAAGCGTTACCGAGGAATCCCCAGCCTGAGTTTCAGTTACTCTTACAACGGCGTCGGGATATCCTTTTTCCACATATTTTGCGGTGATTGCCTCGACGTCAACCCTTGCCTTGGCGAAATTGTAGATATCGCCTGTCTTGGATGTGATAATTTCCGAGAGTTCGGCGCGGCGAAGCCCTGAGTTTCCGGCAAAGTTTATTTTTCCTACGACAGGTCTTTCAGTTACGGTGAATCTTATTACAACTTCGCTTCCTGCGGCATTGGATCTATGGGTGCTGGGCTCTATTCTTTCAAAATATTCAAGGGCGTAAAGTTTCCCCTGTATTTCCCAGAAAATGTTATCGTTGAACAATCTGCCCTTGTACGGATTCATAAGACCGTCAAGTTCGCTTTGCGATATGTTATTAAGTCCGTTAAAAATAATATCTCTTATCGGTTTCCCCTGATACCAGTCGTCCGACAAATCAGTCTCCTGAGAAAAACCCAATATTGCTATTGTGAACAAGAGAAAAACAAATACTCTAAATCTCATCAACACTCCTAAAAACCTGCGCCTTTCTATAGAGCCGCAAGTCTAAAATGACTTACTCCAGCTTAGAGTAATTGAATTACCGCTTACCCATGTTTTCCAGTCTTCGGGACGGTAGGGGTATAAATCCCACCGGATAGTCAGAAACGGACTTTGCAATTCGATTCCGATATCAGGTTCCACCCTTATGCCGCCAAGAAAATCGCTTGTTTCATCCTTTTTTAGGGTGAACATAGCCTGCGCAAACATATGCTGCCCAATGTACTTACCTAAGAAAACACTGGTATTATCAAAAAAGTTACCAACATAATCATTTCTTGGTCCCGGCGGATCCGTCGAAGTACTGAGCGCGAGTTCCGATGCGCCGGAAGCGACCATATTCTGCAGCACCCTTGTTCTTACGCTGAACATATCAAGCCCAAGGGTATTCCTGACCCCTCTTTCCAGCTGCCTGAAAAACAAAAATTGCGACCAAACGTCCGAACTTGCAATTAATTGGGTTACAAGGTCGGTTGTTGAAGTCAACAAGAATCGCTGCGCCATTTCGGCGCTTTCCTCTCCCTGAATATTGTTAAAATTCTGCCCTAAAATCGAATAAATTTCAAGCTGGGTAAGACCCGGACTTGCCTCAAAACGGGGTTCAAACCTGAATAATGGCTGATTATCGATAATCATCGATATTACGACGGAGCCTGTGTCTGTCCTGTCCCTGATTTCCGCCCTTGCGCTAATCCTTGGATCAAACTGGGTTTCATTCTCCTTAAAAACCATACTTCCCTGGCGGATATAGAAATTCCTGTCAAAGTAGTAAAGTTCCCCGGATCTGATTCTTATATCGCTTATTAAAGAATACTGCTGCGACTGGGTGTCGGATGTGACATAGATGACGGAACCCATTTCGGGGTTCGCTCTTAAAATCGGGCTTGTCGCAGGCCATACAAATTCCACAGTAGAGCCGGTTGTTACTTTTAAATCGACAACAGTGTAATAAACAGTTTCGGTAAAAATATCGGTATTCTGATTCGACATTATATCGTCCATGCTAAGACCTAGCTGCGCTTCATTTGTAAAAAGCTCGCCTTTTAAACCGATAATCGAATTGATGCCGTCCACATTCATGTTAAGTTTCCCGGACGCAAGTCCGTTCGCGAGAAATCCCGTTATGTTGATCTTGTACGGCACAGGACTTTCCCGCGGAATGTTGATATCAAGCCCCACCACTTTTGGGCTCCAGTTTTCAAAGAAGAACCATCCGCTGATTATGCCTCCTCCTGAACCGCAAACTGTAGCGACAGGACCGAATGACATTTCGTACCCCTGGGCAAGAACGTCAAAGGGAACGGTCCTTATATCTTCTGAAATATAATTCGGCGCGCGAAAACGCATGCTTGACGCCCTTGCATTCCCGTGAAATTCCGGGTTCCAGATTGGACCTGTTATATTCGCTTTTCCCGTGATATAACCGCCGTTTATAACGAATTCGTCTTTAGTCGAAAACATTGCGTATAACGCTGATATGTCAATAAAAAAATCATTTGTATAAGCGTCCAGATTCCAGTTTTTAAGAGTTCCAGCTATTGTTCCCCTAACAGGCACCGGAGAAGAAAAACCCGCGAAGAAATTGCTGTCGGAATCAAGTTCAATTCTAATCATGTCGTTTCTTCCGGCTCTTAAAGAAAAGGAGCCGTCGTTACCCGCAAATACAAGATTAAAATTATCGTCTTTAATATCTCCGTATTCAAAATTTTTCGCAAAGAGGCTGCCGTCAAATTTATAGGCAGCATCCCGTATTGTAAGCCACGAATCTACAGGATTAAAGTTTGCGTTTAATCCGATAACGCCTGAAATATTTTTATCAAGCACTATTCCTTTTAAACCGGCTTCGGCTTTTAAAAAACCTTCTGCCCTGTTTAAATGAAGTTCCCTAAGACCTGCGTTAACTCCGGCGTAATTTAAAATTAAATCGTTTATTAAAAGTTCATCGTTTGAAAAATTCATATCAACAGAGGCGCTTAGCTGGCTGTCCTGAAGGCGCATATTAAATGATCTTAAGGTAACTCTTGCGTTGAACAAATTGATCGAATCCCATGTCGCCTGAGCGTCTCCGCTTAAAAGCATTGGCCTGCTATGCTTGAAGAAACGGTTTACGTGCATATCGGAAACGGACAAATTAACATAAATGCTTTCACCCTGGACAATGCCCTTTGAATAATAGTATTCCCCAGCTTCCTGTCCGTCAGTAATATTTATGGTAAAATCAAGATATGAAAAATCTTTTTCCCAGTTAAATTTCGCGTTTCCAAAAAGCATTCCAACTGCGTCCCTGTAAAGGAAATCGTTAAAGTTGGCGCCGCTTTGATCCGCCGCGCCTGAAATCATTAAAAAATCCCTTCTGTCGGCTGAATTCGCCTCGCGCGCAGCGAGACGCTCGATATTTATATTCCAAAAATCTGCGGAATCGTAGCGTAAAGCGGCGTAAAAATTAAGATAAACTATGTTTGCGTTGATAGAAACGGGATAATCAAGCCCTTCAATGTACCCCGATATCGCGCCTGTGTTATTTACATTTCCGTAAGCGTGAAGCCCGTTTGGATCCCTTATGATCAATGTCGTCCTGTCCAGTATCTGCCCGTCAATATTCCATGAAAGATCATGGTAGTTCGCGTTAACTGAAAACGCCAAATCCATGGGATTCGCGAAGTTAAAATTTGACGAAACATGAAGTTCGTCATCTCCCCCCTGAAAGAAAATTCCTTCCGTCAGCGTTAACTGATGATCCGTTCCTGAAAGGGAAAAGTTCGCTTTGGTATTGGCGAATTTTAAATCGATATTGGGAGCATTGTAGACAATGTTGTTAAAATCCGTAGAAAAGAAAATATCCGCGTTTAACAGCGAGTTCTTAAGCGAGACGCGGCTTATGGCAGGAAAATCAAAAATATCTGAAAAAGGACGCATGAGCTCTGCGATTTCAAAGAATGTCAAAGAATCAATCGAAAGAGCGGCTTCTATCTCTCCCGGGGACCCGTTAAAGACAGCGTCAAGATACATCGCCCCGCCGTTATTAAAAAAGCCAGAGACTGTTATTCCCATATTTTTATCAAGCGGATACAGTAAAAGAGCGAAATCGTTTATAACAGTCTGCGCTATGGATACGTCCTCTCCGTGAACAAAAATTTCTCCATCATGGCTTGAAATATCCAACAGCGCGTTTACCCTGTCGTTTTTTGTAAAACTAAAATTGTTAAAAAAAACTGAGCCGTGCGATTCAAGCGGATAAAACGCGACGCTCCCCTTTGCGCCCGCGCTCCCGTAAAAGAAAAAAGGCATACCGCTCTGCGCGGGTGACGTTATGTGAAAATCCCTGATTATAACCTCGTTTTCGTTTCCGTGGGCGTTGATTACAATCACATCCTGCGCGTTCATGTCCGCGCTGTATTTCATTGAGCCTTCTTCGCTTTCAAATGACGCGTTACCCGTTATCTGCAATTGAAGAATTGAATCGGAGTTGTCTATTATATCCGATATGGAAATCAGGTTTCCCGGTTTAAAATCAACAAGTCCAATTTTCGCGTTTACGCCGCCTGTCTCCATGTTGTAGGTTAAATTGACGCTGCTTCCCGTTATTTCTTCCGTTTTTGTAAAGTTTACAATCCTTTCTTTGTACGTAACGCCCATGTTAAAAGGATTCATGCTAAAAAGCATTCTTTGATTTTTTTTGCCGGAAGAAGGCGGTCTAAAAAACGAAACGTTCCTCCTGATTTGATCCTGCTGCGCGCCTGTCAGGTAAAATACGGATAACTGCGCGTTTCCTTCTTCCAGATTGCTCGAATATGTTCCGTTAATCCCCGCATCAGCCGATACGACAATTGTTTTATCCGATACGTTATCAATTTTTAACTCCGCGAGGAATCTTCCGTAAAGTAAAATCTCTCCTTCGTCTTCGCGAAGATTCAAACTCATGTTTTCGATTTTGTATTCGTTAAACTTGTCCGTAAGATTTATGTTTAAATGCCTTATCTGATAATTCGCCTGCCTTGGAAGAAATTCCGTTATCTGCTGTATGTTAACTTTTTCAGTTTCATCTCTGTCATCCATAAGCGATTTCAGATAATCAAAAAGAAATTTGTCCTTGCTTGTGTCAAGAAAAAAGGAAGGATAATCAATTTGAACGGTATGTATAAAAGTTTTTTTTCTAAAAATAAATTCGATAAGGGAAAAATGAATTTTAATTCCTGTAACCGTAAAAAAGGGAGTGTCGTCTTTTATTAATTTTAAATTCTTAATTTCAAACAAACCCAGAAAAGAAGGACGCAATGATGAATAGCGCACTTCCATTCCGGTAAAATCTTCAAGGCCCTGTATCAATTCCGTGCGAATTCTTGTCATTTCCCGGCTTAGGGCATTCTGAATGGGACGTAAAAGTATCGAAGACAGCGCAATTAGCAGCAGAAAAAGGGAAAATTTAACGTAAATGGAGACGGGAATAATCTTTTTCCCGTTTTTTTCGATAAATATTGACAAAATTTTACCCCGGTACCATTTCCTACTATAACTATACTACTTTTACAGATAAATAACAGCACAATTGCATAGGTTACATCTTTTAACGAATCGTGTTTTATGCTATATTTTTAAAATATGGAAATAATATCCAACTTTATAGTTTTTGAAGGCGGCGACGGAAGCGGAACTACTACCCAGATGAATATGCTTTGTGAACGCTTAAAAAATATAAAAGATTTCTCTTTTTTTCCGTCATTTGAGCCTACAGACGGACAAATTGGTAAAATTATCCGCTCTGCGCTAAAAAAAGAAGCGGTTTTAAAGCCTCATACCCTTGCATTGCTCTTCGCGGCGGACAGAAACGAACATTTAGAAGCCAAAGACGGTATTTTAGCGCGTGTAGAACGAGGCGAATTCGTAATTAGCGACAGATATGCCCTTTCATCCCTTGTTTATCAGGGGATTGAGTGCGGCGACGAACTGCCTTTGTTCATAAATTCCCTTTTTCCCGCGCCCGAAGTGACCATTTTCCTTGATATCGACCCTAAAATCGCTCTGGAAAGGATGAAGGACCGTAAAACGCTTGAAATCTACGAATACCATGAATTTCAAGAAAAAGTGCGCGAAAAATACCATTCACTAATTCGCATCTACCGAGGAGGCGGCGCGAGGGTGGAAATAATAGACGCCTCCCAAACGCCCGGGGAAGTTGCGGATCAGGTGTGGAGTATAGTCTGCGCTCTGCCGATATTTAAAAAGAAGTGAAAACTATTTTTAAGTCAGCCGTTATCCTCTTTCTTTTGACAGCCGCAGTTCCCGCGAATACGTATTTTGTGACGTACAAGGAACAGTATTACAGGCTATTTCATCTTCATTACATCCAGTATCCAAGCGACTCCATGGAAAATATTTACTGGCTGGAAAAAGCTATGCAGGCTGATTTCTGCAATCCGCTTTACGCGTTAGCCGTAATCGAAAACGAAGTCCAGTGGGAAAAATACCGCAATCTTTTTACGATGCACATTAACCTTAAGTTGATCGAACAGTATCTTTTTTTGGGCAACAAGTACAACAAACGAAACGCGTATTTTTACAATGCCCCCTGGAGGGATCAAAATCTTGAAAGCTTAAAAACAGCCGAAACCTGTTACCGCACCGCTCTTTTTTATTGGGACGAAGCTGTCGTCTGGTCAAAAAAAGCCAACGACAGGCGCTTACGCTGGATCGACCTTCCCCTCGTACAGTTCTGGCTCGATGAATCCTTCAGAATCGAAAACGGCTCCTTAAACTACGGCAAAACAATAAACCGCGAACTAAACCACATTCAACAAGTCCGTGAAAAATTCGAAGCCATGGAAACATGGTATTAGCCCGCTTACAGGCTTGGTATACAGGTTTAGCTAAAAAAGTTCTCCCTGCTTGGGTTTGGGGGTGGGTTTTTGTTTTGGTTTTGGTTTTGGGGTGGGTTTGGTTGAGATTAGTTTGATGAATTCTGCTTCATCGATAATTGGGATTCCCAGCTCTTCGGCTTTTTTGTTTTTGGAGGAGCCGGAGCTGGAGTCGTTTGTTACAAGATACGATAGACCTTTTACAACAGAGGATTTTGCCTGCGCGCCGAAAGCTTTTATTTTTTCTTCGGCTTCTCCCCTTTTCATGGTTTTTAATTCGCCTGTGAAGCAGAATGTTTTTCCGCGAAGGGGCTGCGTTTCCTGAGACACAGGCGGCGCAATGGTGATGATTCCGGTTTTTAAAACCGCGTCAATCTCATTTTTGCACTCCTTTAAACCGTCCGCGACAATTGACGCCGTTATCTCTCCAAGACCGTAAACAGCAGCCAGATCCGCCAAAGAAGCGCCGCGCAATTTTTCTAATGTGTCAAATCCCGCAAGTGCGATCTTTTCCATTGTGGTTTCCGCTATGCCTTCAAAATCGAAACCGGCGATAAAGACGGCAAGGGACAGCTCTCTTTTTGTCATTATGTGACGCACTACCTTTTCTGCGGAAAGTTTTCCCATCCTCTCGAACTGCGCGATTTCATCGATTTTTAATTCGTAGAGCTGATGGATTTGCCTTACGTCCCTGTCAAATAACTGGCGCAAAAGTTTATCGCCAAGTTCGCGGATATCAAGAACGCAAACCCATTTTTCAAGACGGTGAAAAAGACGCTTTGGGCAGGCGGGGTTGGGACAGTAAAGCCTTGTTCCCGCGTCCGTAAGAGACGTATTGCAGGCGCCGCAGATTTTTGGAAATTCAATTTCCTTCGTTTCCTTACATGAAGAAGGGACAGGCGCAAGACCTTCGATTTTGGGAATAATTTCGCCGCGTTTTACAACGGAAACAGCGCTGCCGATTTTCAGCCCCATTGCGCGGATCATATCTGGGTTATTGAGGTTTGCGCGTTTTACGGTGGTTCCGGCGAGCCTTACAGGTTCTACAACGCCGATTGGGGTATATGTCGCGCCCGACTCGCTCCATAAAACTTCTTTAAGGACGCTGAACGCGGTTTCAAGTTCAAATTTAAAAGCGATCTGTTTTTCCGGGCGCGCCTTGCGAAGATCGGACATGTCGGTTTCAATGTCCTTTACGACAAGTCCGTCGATGTCAAACGGAAGATCTTCCCTTTGCGCAGCGATTTTTTCACGGTAGGCGATGATCTCATCCGCGCTTGTAAATGTTTCTGTTTCTGTTGTGTTAAACCCCTGTTTTTTCAGCCATTTTAATTTTTGCAGTTCGTCTTTAAAAAAACGATCGTCTTTGGAAGCCGCGGCGTCATAGACAAGCAATGTTAAATCTTCGCAGCCTTCTCCATCTTTGCGGCGCATAATCCCGTTTGCGGCATTACGGCAGTTTGCTTTATCCTTGTATTTAGTATTCCAGATATCGTGAGTCATTATAACTTCGCCGCGAACGCCGCCTGTAAAAGAAACTGCCATTTTTAAAACAGTTCCGTTCATGCGCCGCGCATTGTCTGTAATCTCGTCGCCTTTTATACCGTCTCCGCGTGTTACCGCGCGGATCAATTTTCCGTCTTTGTATTGCAATTCAAGGCTCGCGCCGTCAAGTTTATACTGCACAATGAATTTTTTCGTTAACCCATCATTTTTATCGGTTAACGAAGTATCGTTTTCATTCTTAATAATCATCCCCATTTTTCTTGCCCATTCAAGGAATTCCTGAGGGTTTGACGCCTTGTCCTGGCTTCCCATAGGTATTAAGTGTTTTGCCTTAGGGAATCCGTCAACAGAAGGACCTGTCCCAATTTTTTTTAAGACATCGTTTTCGGGATTTAATTTAATAAGTTCGTCCCAAAGAAGATCAAACTCGCCGTCTGAGATTTCCGCTTCTCCATTGTAATAGGAAGCCTGATATTTTTGGATCGATTGTTCCAGCTCTTTTATTCGTGCTTGCTTTGAAGGCATAGTTATTGGGCGTTTCTGGCTACGCGAAAACCGATATAAAACATTCTTAGATTCTGATGCTGTCCGAAGCGGTAGGCGCTTCTGCACTGCGCCGCCGGCAAATCAAAACAGCCGCCGCGGTAAATGCGCCTTGATCCTGTAGCAGGTCCAATCGGATCAACTCTTGCCTCCGCGGTATAAGGCGCCATCCAGTCCCAGCACCATTCGAGCACATTGCCGTGCATATCGTAGATGCCCCAGTCATTGGGCTTTTTTTGTCCGACAGGATACGAAGAGCGGCTGTTGTAACCGTTTATAATAACCGCAGAATTATCCCTGTGCCAGCCCGCGTCATTCATTGAAGCGCCTGAATAATACGGCGTTGTTGTGCCTGCTCTGCATGCGTATTCCCATTCAGATTCAGTCAGCAGGCGGTATCCGTTCGCCTCCCTGTTCCATGTTACATTGTTTCCGTTGATTGTATAAACAGGCGTAAGCCCCTCGGCAGCGCTTCTTCTATTACAGTAATCGACAGCGTTATTCCAGCTCACCTGATCTACAGGATGATTCTCCCCTGTATTTTTGCTTGGATTAACGCCCATAACAGCCAGATATTCTTCCTGAGTTACAGGGTATTTTGCAATTAAAAATGATTTAAGCGTAACTTTATGCTGAGGCTCTTCGTCCGTCATATGCCTTCCCGGCTCATTCTCCGGGCTTCCCATAATAAAAGAGCCGCCCTTCACCTCGATCATGGAATTTTCAATCTTCTGACTCTCAGCCTGCGAAAAAGCGGATTGAATCGCAAATACGCCAAAAACAGCCAAAAACAAAATTTTAATTGATTTCCCAAACATTGTTACATTATACATACATACATTAGAATAATTCAATACCAAATTAGTTACGATTAAAACCCCTGTATCCAGTCTTCTATAACCTGCTTTTTGAAGGTATAATCACTCATGGATGTCTTTGAGATTTATGTTGAGAAAAGAGGCGAGTTTGCACAGGAGGCGGCTTCGGTTGCGGCGGATTTGCGGCTCGGACTTCAGATAGATAAAATTGAAAAAGTGCGTATTGTTAACCGTTATTTTGCGCAGGGAATTACAGCGGGTGACTTTGAGTCCGGTAAAAGCGTCATTTTTTCTGAACCGCCTGTGGACATTGTTTACGATACCCTTCCCTCTTTTGAAAACGCCCGCGTATTCGCGGTTGAATTTCTTCCGGGGCAGTTTGACCAGCGCGCGGATTCATGCGCTCAATGTATCTCCCTTGCTACCGGGAAAGAAAGACCTTTTTTACAGTCAGCGAAAATTTTCGCCGTTTACGGGGAAATAAGCGATGACGATTTTAACAGGATTAAATCGTGGCTTATAAATCCTGTGGAAAGCCGCGAAGCTCAAATGGTAAAACCCGATACCCTTGTTCAAAAATATCCCGAACCCAAACCTGTTGAGTTTATAACAGGCTTTATAAATTTTTCCTGCGAACAACTGGAAAAATTGCGCCTTGACATGAACCTTGCCATGGATTTATCAGACCTTCAGTTTTGCAAAGATTATTTTTTGCGCGATGAAAAACGCGATCCTTCAGTTACGGAGATTCGCGTTCTTGATACGTACTGGTCGGATCACTGCCGTCATACTACATTCCTTACGGAACTTACGGATGTTCAAATTGATGATGACGAGATTAAACAGAGCTATATAAATTACCTTCATCTTCGAGAATCTCTGGACCGTAACGATAAACCTGTCACCCTGATGGATATTGCTACAATCGGGGCGAAGGCATTGAAACAAAACGGACTTCTTGCGGATTTAGATGAGTCAGAAGAGATTAACGCGTGTTCAGTGAAGATTAAAGTTGATATTGACGGCGAGGATAAAGACTGGCTTTTAATGTTTAAAAACGAAACTCATAACCATCCCACCGAAATTGAACCGTTCGGAGGAGCCGCAACCTGTCTTGGAGGCGCGATCCGCGATCCGCTTTCGGGAAGGGCTTTCGTATATCAGGCAATGCGCGTAACGGGAGCGGGCAATCCCCTGCAGAGCGCGAAAGATACCCTGGAAGGAAAGCTCCCCCAGAGAAAAATCTGTAAAACAGCCGCGGCAGGTTACAGTTCCTACGGAAATCAGATAGGGCTTGCCACAGGTCATGTGCATGAAATTTATCATAACGGTTATGCCGCGAAACGAATGGAAATCGGAGCTGTCATCGGCGCTGCGCCAATCGAAAACATTGTCCGCGAAAGACCCTGCGCCTCGGATGTTGTAATCCTCCTTGGCGGAAGAACGGGCCGCGACGGTATCGGAGGCGCAACAGGTTCTTCAAAATCGCATAACACGGCGTCTCTTGAGGTCTGCGCGGCTGACGTACAGAAAGGAAATGCGCCTGAAGAGAGGAAACTTCAAAGACTCTTTCGCGACCCGAGGGCGACGCGTTTAATTAAACGCTGCAATGATTTCGGCGCGGGAGGGGTAAGCGTCTCTGTAGGAGAACTTGCCGACGGTCTTTGCATTGATTTAAATAAAATATTAAAAAAATATGAAGGTTTAGACGGAACGGAACTTGCGATAAGCGAAAGCCAGGAAAGAATGTCGGTTGTTACCGCGAAAAAAGACGCTCACGCTTTTATAACTCTTGCCGCAAATGAAAACCTTGAAGCTGTAATCATCGCCGAAGTAACAGAAAAAGAGCGTCTTGTAATGCAGTGGAACGGAGCCGACATCGTTAACCTTTCGCGCGATTTTTTAAATTCAAACGGCGCTAAAAAACGCGCTGTGGCTAAAATAGCAGATAACAGGGAGCGGATGAAAGAGGATGTCAGGTTTTTAAACGAAAAAGAACTTTTGGAATTTATCGGCTCTCTTAATATTTGTTCCCAAAAAGGGCTTGTTGACAGATTTGATTCATGTATAGGAGCCGCGACTGTTATCGCTCCTTTCGGAGGCAGATACCAAAGCACCCCGTCCCAGGTGATGGCTGCGAAATTGCCGGTTTTAAACGGACAGACCAATACCTGCTCTCTCATGTCATGGGGTTTTGATCCATTCATTTCCTCTTTAAGCCCCTATCACGGAGCGGTTTTCGCCGTTGTTCACAGCATAGCGAAAATAATCGCGGCGGGAGGCAAAAGAAGCAAATGTTATCTGACATTTCAGGAATATTTTGAAAGACTTCGCGACGATCCTCTTCGCTGGGGGAAACCGTTATCCGCTCTTTTAGGAGCGCTTGACGCGCAGATGGGCTTGCAGGCTGGTGCGATCGGCGGGAAAGATTCAATGTCAGGAAGTTTTTCCGTAAACGATGAATTGAATATCGACGTTCCGCCTACTCTTGTTTCATTCGCGGTCTGCGCGGAAAAACTTGACAACATTATAACAAGCGAATTTAAAAAAGCGGATAGTTATGTGTATCATTTTAAACCTCCTTTCAGCGTCTTTGAAAAATGCGATTTTGACGCGCTTAAAAGATTTTTTAACACCATAGAAGACCTTTTTAATGAAAAACTTGTTCTTTCAGCATGGGCTGTAGGCTCAGGCGGAGAGGCGGAAGCCGTGATTAAAATGTGCATGGGTAACCGAATTGGATTCTCGTCAAAAGCGCCTCTTGCGACAGGATGCGGTTTTGGCGGCTTTATTCTTGAAATAGACGAACACGCGATAATTATGGACAAGGAAAATATCAGGCTTTTAGGGCGCACAATAGGCGATTTTACGCTAAAAACGCCTGAATTTGAGGTGTCTTTGGACAAATTGCAGCAGGCGTGGGAAGAGACCCTTGAGCCTGTATATCCGTATAAAATAACGCAGGAAGGAAAAACGGAAAACTTTTATTACGATAAGGGCGTTACGATAAAATCAAAAGACAAATTTAAAAGTCCAAGGTTTATAATTCCCGTTTTCCCGGGCACCAACTCCGAGTACGACAGCGCGCAAGCTGTTGAAAAAGCCGGAGGAAGCGCGGAAATATTTGTTATACGCAACTTAACTTCCGCCGACATAGCGCATAGCGTTAAAGGTTTTGAAAAAGCAATTAAAAAATCGAATGTGATTTTTATTCCCGGAGGTTTTTCAGGCGGAGATGAGCCTGACGGATCTGGAAAATTTATAACAGCTTTTTTCCGCAATCCTTCGATAACGGACGCCGTGACTGAACTTTTGCAGAAAAGGGACGGTTTAATTCTTGGAATCTGCAACGGTTTTCAGGCTTTAATAAAACTGGGTCTTGTTCCCTACGGCGAAATCCGCGGCATGACTGAAAAATGCCCGACATTGACATATAACACAATCGCGAGGCACCAGTGCGTTCTTGTCAACACAAAAGTTGTTTCTAATAAATCGCCGTGGCTTTCGCATCTTGAACTCGGCGAAAACTACATCGTCCCTGTTTCCCACGGCGAAGGCCGCTTCATAGCTGAAGAATCTCTGATCCGCTCTCTTGCAGAAGAGGGACAAATCGCGACTCAATACGCTGACCACAGCGGCAGCGCCTCACAGGACATTTTTTACAACCCCAACAATTCCGCCTTCTCCATTGAGGGAATCACCTCTGTCGACGGCAGAGTCTTCGGCAGAATGGCACATAACGAACGCTTCGACGACGGACTCTATAAAAACATCCCTAACATCCGCAAAATGGACATCTTCTCAGGCGCCGTAAGATATTACAGCTAATACTTGGTGTACAGGAACCGCGGATTATGCGGATTACTCTGGGAGTAATTTCCTGTACCCGCGCAAGCCAGAGAAATAATCGTGATTAAGGATTAACGCGGATTTCTCGGGGAGCGGGGTCTTAAACCTGCGCCAGCCAGAGAGGTTATCGTACTTCAGGATTTAGGAGGATTAGGGAGGAGGGTTAAGATCAAAACCTAAAAAATAATCCGCGCTAATCCTGAACTAAAATAGAGCTTGAAGGTTAATCGCCGCCAGCTTACAACACGCCGATAAATCCGTGTAATCCGCGGTTCCTGTATACCAACCCCTGTAAACCAGGCTTTAGTGTTTGAAGTGTCTTGTGCCGGTGAAGACCATTGCTATGCCGTGTTTGTCGCATGCTTCGATTGAAAGTCTGTCATTCTGTGAACCGCCGGGTTGGATTATGGCTTTTATTCCCGCGGCGCAAGCGGCTTCAACAACATCGGAGAATGGGAAAAAAGCGTCGGAGGCAAGGACCCTTGACGGAAGACTGTCTTTCCACGGGCTGCCGCCTGTGTCGGCGGATTCCTGCGAGGCGATCTTTAAAACTTTTTCACTTCTTTCAAGGGACTGTACCGCGGGCCATATCCGGTTTACCTGTCCTGCGCCGATTCCTGTCGCGGAAAGTTCTTTTACAATCATGATTGCGTTTGATTTTACAAATGTTACGGCTCTCATGCCAAAGATCATGTCGGCAATGTCGCGCGGATCTACTCCCGTTTTTGTTACAACTTCCCATTTTTCAAGGAATATTCGATCTGACTGCTGAGCCAAAATGCCGCCGTCTACGGAAATATATTCATGCGTTTCCTTTGGCGCTTTTACAAGTTTTATTATGCGAAGATTTTTTTTCTTTTTTAGGATTTCAAGCGCTTCAGCGGTAAAATCAGGAGCGGCGATTATTTCCAAAAACAGCTCTGAAAGTCTTACGGCGACAGGAGCGTCAACCGTTGTGTTGCAGGCGATTATCCCTCCGAAAATGGAAACGGGATCGCATGTGTAAACTTTGCTATAGGCGTCAAACAAATTCGGCGCAACAGCGATTGCGCAGGGCGTGTTGTGCTTTATCGCCGCGCAGCAAACCATGCCATCAAAAGCGCCTGCCGCCTGCGGGATTAATCGCTTAACATCGGCTTCACCTGCCGCCTTTGTTCCATCCGCGGCAAGACCAAAGGCGCACACCGCCTTCCACGCCAAATCAAGGTCTCTTATATTGTTGTATCCAAGTTCTTTGCCGTTTAGCTGCTCCATGCTGCCAAGCACGCCGGGTCGATCCGCATTCAGGTAAAGAGCGCCGCTCTGATGCGCGTTTTCACCATAGCGAAGAGACTGCCCTTTCATCAGGGGCAGTGAAAGATGTTTCGGGTACTCCTCCTCGAGTAAGTAGCGGGAAATCGCCGCGTCATAGGCGGACGTAAGATTAAAAACTTTCCCGGCAAGATTTTTTTTAAACTCAAGGGGAACATTCCCGGCTTTCAGGTATTCCATCGTCCTGCTGTAATCCCCCGGGTCCGTAAGCACAATAACGTCGCGGTGGTTTTTAGCCGCCGATCTAAGCATACCGGGACCGCCGATATCGATAAATTCGATTGTATCTTCCTGTGAAAGGTTTGCCTGAACCTTCTCGAAAAAGGGGTATAAATTGACGCACACAAGGTCGATAGCGCAAATATTGCTGGTTTTTAAGGTTTCTACGTGGCTTGGAACATCGCGGCGAGCCAGAATACCGGCATGAATAGCCGGGTGCAGGGTTTTAACGCGCCCGTCAAGGCATTCAGGGAAACCTGTAACATCCGAAATATCGATAACAGGGATTTTGTTGCTTTTCAGATATTCTGAAGTGCCGCCTGTCGATATTATTTCCCATCCAAGACCGTTCAAAAATGACGCCAGTTCAAGGATTCCGTCTTTATAAAATACGCTGATTAACGCTCTGTTTTTCATAGTATAAATAATAATATTATTCAAATTTTTTGTCTATTAGCTTGACATGATTTTCAAATTTTGCTATTTAATTATAAGGAAGATATGGGTAATTTCCGTATTTTGTCAAGAGTGTATTTGCGGCCTTGGTGGAACTGGTAGACACGCTAGCTTGAGGTGCTAGTGCCGAGAGGTATGGAAGTTCGAGTCTTCTAGGCCGCAGTATTTGATGTAGATGGCTGGAGGGTTCAAGTCTTCTAGTCCGCATCTAAAGAATTTATTTGCTTCTTCATTGGGTAGATTTTAATAAGAATTAAAAAGTGGGGAATTTTATATATGTAGTAACCTTTGGAGGGTATGTATGAAAAGCGCCGTTTTTTCAAGATTTATCGTATTATTAGCCGTAACAGCGGTTAGTATCGGTTTGACGACCTGCAGATTGGATTCTGTAAGTCTTGGAGGACAGGTAGACCTTACTTATCCTACAATCAACGTGGATGAAAATCCTCCGGGGTCACGGCTCAAAGGCGTACAAACCTTCTACATCGGAGCAAAAGACGACAGCGGCATCAAATCCGTCGAAGTTATCTACACCTATTTTATCAAAGAAAACGGGATTATACAGGAAGTCACTTCACCCAAGACGCGGATATACCTTGATGATGAAGGCAAATTTTATGTCTTTGATATTGACACCAACGCGATGGAAGACGGTGATTTTTCTTTAGAAATAATTGCATTCGACGACGACGGTAAAAAAACTGAAACCCCAAAATTAATATACACAATTAAAAATAAACCTCCCGAAATCGAAATGCAAATTCCCAAGACCAGAATAAATGAAGACGACTCGATTAACAACGAATATCCTCCAAGCGTTGTTACCGACAATTACCTGATGGGCGTTTATAAAGACCTTGTAGGCGTCGCATACGGCTTCCCTTTAATTAAATTCTGGAACGCGAATAATCCCGAACCTGAAAATTTTTACGAAAACGCAGGCTGGGAGTCTGTAACCAATCCCCCTCCCTCCATAAGCACAAGTAAAGAAATAGGCGGCGGCTGGGTAAGAGCTGATGATTTTGTCAAATCCGAAGCCGGCGTAAGATCAGGTTCTATCCGTTATAACCTTAGAACAAGAAACGCAAACGGAAAAACCCACGAAGACGAAGATTTTAAAAAACCTCTCGCGGACGAAACCGGACTTGAACCGGGCCGTTATAAATTAAAAGTTTACGCTGAAGATATAGACGGCACCAGTATCGAATGGCCGCGTTATCTGCATAAAGACGGAAAAAATGAAAACTTCAGCGGCGATGATTTTATGCTCATAGACCTTGTAGCATTTGGAATTCCGCCTAAAATCGATATCATAGAACCTGAAAACGGCTCGTATCACAACAATGATTTTAATATTCAGGCAAGCGCGTGCGTACAGGGCGATTTGGATACGGATATTGTCGAATTATGTTTTGAAATAACAGGCGCGATCGATAAAACCGGAAAAAAATTACCTCTTAAAAGAGATAATCAATACATGAACGGACCTCTTATTTTAAAGAGGTACACAGGCGATTACATCGGCAACGATGTGCACAGGACATTTACGGTAGAAGTAGGCGCGACATATTACACGACTGACGATAATGATGAAGCCGTTAAGCTGGAAAGCGGACATGAACTGCCGCCGAATTGGAACGCGTCCGTAACGCTTGTAGACGGAAGTTATAACATTAATGTTTACGCCAGAGGAAACGGTTTCTCGCAGCATTTTGAAACAAAAGCCATTTATATAGACCGCAATCCGCCAAGAACCGATATAACGCGCGTTTCTCCCGCATACAGGCAGGAAGTATCCAATTTTACGGAGTTTCCATCCGGCGAAAAAGAAGAATACCGCGTATTTACCGTAAACAAAACCATACAAATCGAAGTCAGCGCGACAGATACGTTCGGCAGCGCGTACGATGATATAACCGGTTTCGCGAAATTCAAATATATGCTTTTAGCGAATAACGATACGCCGGCATCAGGCTCCGTATTAAACGACGATTATAATAAAGATGATAACGGAGAATTTAACAGGGAAAAGTATATTCTTAATTACATATACAAAAACGGCAATGCTAAATATCTTGACGACGGAAAAAACCCGGTTATTACGGCAGGCAGCGAACCAAATGTAAGCGTAAGTGAAGACGGCGGCGCGTATACCATTACGCTAAGAACGCATTTATATAATGATGCCGCCAGTTATAATCTGTGGCTATACATTACCGCGATGGACGGCGCAGGGAATCTTAATTTCCAAAAAATACTTTTAAAAGTTGATCAAAACACGGATAAACCAAGACTGACGTTCGGCAATATTAACGCTGCAGGTTCACCCCACGGTTACACGTTCATGGATGAATTATTTCACATAAGATTTTCCGTTTTGGACGACAACGGGTTAGCGCAGGACGCAATACAGATACGATACGCGGAGAATGAAACAAAAAAGAATTCTTACGGACCAGAGGACGGCTGGTATAACCTGCCCGGAGTTCCAAGCGAAGACCACCTTTCAATTTCTGTTGACAATTTAAACCTTTTAAGAATCGCGTGTTTCATTATGAATCATCCTCATACAACGTCATGTCAATTTGAAGATCATAAGGCAAGCCTTGGTTCTGAAAACGTAGTTAAATACATCCAGATTCGCGCGAAAGACGACGTTACGACAAAGGTATACGAATCTGACGGAGAAAGCTGGGGAGACACCGATTTCAGACCGTTCAGACTGGACCTTACAAAACCAAAAATAATTCCTTCCACTCATGATGTAGCGGGAGCTGCTCTTGCGATTCCTGACGGAAAAACAACGGCAAGAACGGACGACAATCCTTTTGGCTCTCCTGTAAAAGAAGCTTCATACCGTAACGATCTGGAATTCGCGTACGGCGATATTATAGAACAAAATCTCAGATCTATTATCGTTAAAATAAACGGAACGGAAATAATTAAATATCCGAAAGAAAAAGATGAAATAGAAAACGGCGAAGTAATTTCCGTTCTTCCTGATATGGATAATTTAATTCTTCCCTATAACTCTCAGCTTCCCGCCGATGATCAAATTGCCGTTTGGAGAGCAAAAGGCGCAGGCTGGGCGGGAGAACTGCGTTTCCGCATTCCGATAGGCGGGTTTATAGATGAATTGCAGGACGGCTCTCATTCATTCGAAATAACTTTTGAAGACAAAGCGCTGCAATACGACACAAGAACCATAACAATTTATAAAGACATGACAGGCCCTGAAGTCAACTTTATAATTCCCGGCATAAAATACGCGGCATCAGATAGAAACAGCGACGGCGTTGTCGATGTAAACGATATTCCCGCGTATGAATACGGACAACTGCAAAATAACCGCATTAAAGATATTAAAGCAAAAATTATAGGAAACTTTAACGACAGGTATTCGTCAATATTTAATTTGAACAACAGTAAATTTGAGTATCGAATTAATAATGGAAGTCTGATTAACCATTTTATTCAGAATGATAACTATAATAAATCACTTGTTACATGGGAGATTGAGCTTCCTAATGATTTAGAAGACGGCACACATTTCCTGAGCATAATCGTAAAAGATATACACGGAAATCAGACAAACGAAGCAAATTTGGCGTTTATGCTGGACAGAGCTCCGCCTGTGCTGGACATTACATCGGTTAAACTTGAAGAAAGAAATATTGGCGGAACAAACAGACAGGGTTTTACAGTTAAGGGAACAGTTAAAAATACTTATATATTAGACAGAAGCGAACCTGCGAACGGCATACAGGATGAGTTCAATACCGATTTCCAGATACTTGTCGGCGGGAATTCAAAAGCCAAGATCGGAAGCGTCTCTGTTATTAAAGATAAAGAATACGGATTTGAATACTGGGTGCGCACAGAAGGCAATAACCGTCAGCATTATATTGACGATGATTTTAAATACGGACCTAATACAATTTTATTCAACGTAACAGGTTCGTCAGGTCAATCTGCGATGGCGACAGGCAACATTACTCTGGACAATAAAGGCCCTGATATTACGTTTAACACCACAGGCGGCGAAAAAGTAGAACTTACAAATGACGAAAAAACAATCACCAATACGAAGAACGCTGACGAATGGACAAGCGACAATCTTAAAATCGTATATCAAAACAGGATTAAGGACAGATCTACTTTCGCGAAATTATCGGGAAGGTTTACAGATGAATATACTCCGATACCAAAGGAAGGGACAGGAGGTTCATTTGAATTCAGTTACTATATAAGTAAAGCGGACGGATCCACTTATAAATTGGGAACCGGACACTCTTCAGCCGCGACTGAGGATTCAACAACAGCCGGATGGGATATCATGCTTTCGCAGGATATGCCGGATGGAATTTACTACCTCATGGTTGAAGTTGAAGACAGAGCGGGCAATGATAACGCAAGTGAAAATATGGCGTTCATGGTAGACAGGAGCATACCTGACGTTTCCATAAGCATCGCAGGGGGAAATAATGACGAATACGACGTTTTCAACCCGAGTGAGATGACAAATAAAGTTGTAACTGTAACTGTTACAAATACGTACGAAGTTCAGGGTCTGTCTGTTAACATTAACAGTTCGCCTAAACAAGTAAGCCCCTCTTCTTTTGCCGGTTTCAGGAATTTTATTTTCACATATACAATTCCAAATGAAGGCGATCTTGTCCAGGGACTTCAGGGAACTCATCCTCTTCACGGGCTTCACAATATTTATGTGAACGCGACAGGTTCGTCGGATCAATCAAAAAATAACGCGCTCGGTTTTAATTTAGATAGAAACGCGCCGGTTATTTCGATCTCCGGGAAAGACAAAATTATCGAAACACAGATAGGCGATCAAGGCAATCAAAATGTAGCAACCATCAATACAAATCTTAACTCAGGCGTTGCAAATCCAAGAGGTTGGACAGGTAATTTGGCGTCGGTATACAATGTAAGATTAAAAGATACGGCGGAAAAACTTACGCTGAATTTTACAGATGATTTATCTCCCATAAAACTTGATTCTCTCCAGTACAGAATTAACAGCGGAACATGGACAGCGTTAGCGCTTTCTGCTCCTAGTAACAGTAAAACAGCTTCTGTCGATATCCCATGGTCAAGCGCGTCATACAGAGACGGTCTTAATACTCTGAACGTAAGAATCAGCGATACAAAGAGCAATGATACGCCTTCAACGGAATACAATCAAAATATTGTTTTTATGGTAGACACGAAGGTTCCAAACTTTTTCACGGCTGGCGGCGCCAGCACTGTAACCGGAATAAAGGTAAATGAAGTTTTCAGCGGAAGTCATACCATACACATTAACGGCGTTGTAAGAGATGTTTTTGATGTAAGCAGATTGGGTCTTATTGTAAACGCGCAGGAGATTGTGTCAAAAGGAACGGATGTTGGTTCTAATTTGAATTTTAACGCCGGAAACGGCGGATTCCCGTTTGATTTTGAAGTTTCCACAAGCGCTTTTGATCACGGCACCCAGTCAATTATTATTAACGCGATAGGATCATCGGGTAAGTCAACTATGGTTAGCTACAACATTGTTGTAGACAAGGAAGGACCTTCTGTAACATTCAGCACGACAGGCTCTACTCCCATCTATGTAAGAAATAAAAACGATATTGAGTCCATTCATAATTACGCGTACAAATCAGGAAGTATGCCCGGCACTGATCAGCAAAACCAATACAGACTTATTTACGCTTCCAGAATAACGGATACAGGCGCAAGATTATCAGGCACTTTTACAGATGAACATTCAAATATTTTTGCGCAGAATTCCATAGAAAGCAATTCTTATGGTTACTGGTACAAGATAGACAGAATTAACAATGACATTCTTGCGCCGGGAACATGGAAATGGCAACAGGCGGAGGCTCCAAATAATAATTTCGCAAACTGGCAAATTAACCTTGATGATTCAAGTTACAGCGACGGTTTATACCGTCTTAGCATTAGGGTAAAAGACCGCCTTGGCAACGGAGACGGCATTAACGGAAATACTCCTGTTGATATGGGCATAGCAGATGACAGCGGCAAAGGATACCAGAACAACATGACGTTCATGCTGGACAGAACTCCTCCTGTTCTTGACATAACCGCCATTGCTCAGGGTGAGGGTACCGGCGATAACAGCGGTTTAAAAGGTTTTTATGTAGAAGGTACCGTTTCTGACACATTCCATGTATCAGGCTTTGAGGTTCTTGTAGGTCAAAATAAAAAAGATCAAGTTGGTAACAAATTCCCGGATGTTGGTACCATTCCCCAAAAAAGATCATTTCCTTTTAATTACTGGGTAAGAATGGACGGCGATTCCAGCTTTGTATACGGTCCAAACACTATTGTATTAAACGCGACAGGATCATCGGGTCAGTCGGATATGAAAACAACAAGCACTATCCTTGACGACAGAGGCCCTGAAATTTCGTTTAACACTACAGGCGGACAGAAAGTTTATGTTAACAACGCTTTGTATAATACGTTAAACACCACGAATATCAGCGCGGCAGGATGGAACAGTTACAGAAGCAGCGTTTACGACACAAGAGTTAAGGACAGCTCCGCTTCCGCTAAATTAACGGGAAGATTCTCTGACGACTATACCGCAATACCCGCCGCAAGCGGAAATTATACTTTCCACTACAGAATAACAGGCGACAGCGCATGGAACGCTGTGTCGGCTAACACTACATGGAAAGCTCTAACTATGACAACTACTCTGACGGATGCGAAATCCGTACCGTGGGAAATCGCGCTGCCTAGTACCATGCCTGACGGCATATACCGCTTGTCAATAGCGGTAAAAGATCGTCACGGTTTTGGATCGGACGGAACAACGGCGATTGCTCCGATTGACGGCATCAACTACGGTTATGAAGCCGATATGGCGTTTATGGTGGACAGGCACGCGCCTGAACTTAAAATAACTGATTTAAGCGGAAACCAGCTTTTAAATCAGGTATTTAACGCGTCAGAACAAATAGCGTTTAAAGGAACTGTAACCGGAACCTACGCGATCGGTAATGTTAACTTAATTTTAACTAACGGTTCTAACGAAACCTTATCCTTTACTCAGACAGGACCTAAAACATTTACTATTAACGAAAAAATTCTTCAAAGTTTGGCGGGAACTCCCAAACTTACCCACGGCGAACAGAATATACAGGTGAGTTTGACAGGATCGTCCGATCTTATAAGCAGCGTGCCTTACAGGTTTACAGTAGACACCGCAGGTCCTGTGGTAGAAATCAGGGGCAGGGAAAAAATATTAGAAACAGCGCTTTTTGCTGATATAGGAAGAGACGTAGCGGATATTAATACAGGATTGAGCACAGGCGAGAATCCTAATATCTGGAGTGACAATAATCGTTATGCGATATTCAGCGAGAGAATGACTGATCTTAATACAAAACTTACTTTAACTTTCTTTGACGATTTTTCTTCGATAAGCGCTTCTTCTTTAACGTATAAATTGAATGAAAAGTCATGGAAAAGTGAGGCAATACCTACCGCTAACATAACGAATAACGGCAGAAACGCTTTTGTAGACATTCCATGGGCTGCGGCAGACTCCGGTTATAAAGACGGTCTTAACGTATTGAGTATCCGAGTAAGCGATGATAAGAATAACCAGACAACAGAAAGCAATATCGTCTTTATGGTAGACGCAAGACCTCCGATATTTGACAACATCGCTTTAGTAGGAAACGCTGTAAATAATATTTACAGCGGAAGCAGCAATTTAACGATAACAGGCGTTGTTAAGGACGTTTACGATGTAAACAGAATTGAATTTATTTTTGACGGAATTGAAATCTCGGTATTGGGAAGCGATATTAAATACGCAGGTTCTACTCCTTCCGACGCGTCCCTTACTTATGATTCAGGCAAGAAAGGATTTCCATTCAGCTTTACTCTTCCAGCAAGCGCTTTCTCCGCCGCTAACGGCACAAAATCAATATTCATAAACGCGGCAGGAACGTCGGGAAAATCTGCGATGTCTAGCCATAATATCATTATAGACAGCGCAGGTCCTGCGATTACGTTTAACACAACAAACACGCCGATATACTTAAGCGACAGCGAGTTCGCTCTTATTCAAACAGGAGACGCGTCTTTGAGCGCGAAGCGTGGGCAATTAACCGCAACCGCTATTAAGGATATAAACGCAAGGTTAATGGGTAACTTTATTGACGAATATTCGTACGTGTTTAACCAAAATCCGGATCATTCAAGCCAGTACGGTTACTATTACAAGATAGACAAGCTAAATGCAGATAACACCATTACGCAAAGCCCGTGGCTGTGGGAATCTGTCACCCCCGAAAACAGCACGTCCGTAGGATGGACTATTCCGCTTTCAACTAACGACGCAAATTTAGGTAAATACGGATTCCAGTTTGAAGACGGATATTACCGTCTTAGCATGAGGGTAAAAGACCGCCTTAACAACGGATACGGCAATACTGATGTCTCAGGCGATTTTGGACACGGTTTCCAGAATAACATGGCATTCTATATGGAACGCGGAATACCGCAGATAGAAATAACATCCGCTGTTCCTTCCTTTACAAATAAAGGATTTATAATTAAAGGAGAGATATGGAACGCGAGCGTTGCTATATTAAGCGTCTCTCTTGACGGAACAGAAAAATACAAATTTATGGGCGAGTCTCACGCTCCGGGATTCCCGGACAATATTACTATTGATACAAATATATCGCCTACCACAGAAAGAAAGACAAGAGCTTTATTTGAAATTGAAATTCTGAATTCGGATCTTACTATAGAAAAATCATATCCTGTTATGATTAATGTTACAGGCGGCTCAGGGCAATCCAACATGGTAGCGACTAACTTTACGCTTGACAAGACTGCTCCTGTTGCAAGGTTTACTACGCCGACTATTGGCGGAATAAATGTAACAGGCGGAACTCTTCCGTCAGGAAACTTGAGCGACAACGGAAAATACAGCATTACAATTTCTACAGGCGACTGGTTTACCAGCAATACAAAAGTAGGCGGAACAGCGGAAGACAATAACGGTATAGACAAGATATTTTACCGCTTTGGAAAAATGAGCGATAATATCAGAGACGGCGATAACGACGCAGATAGAAATACTCTATACAACACCCCCGCCAATTGGCTTGGTGATACCAAGGAATGGCTGGATACCAAACTGGACAGAAGCCAAAGCGAATTCGCGGAAGGCTGGTCAGGAGGACTTTACAACTGGAGTTATGAAGCAAATATGAACCTCCATGAAAATTCAACATTAAAAGAAGAAAATATTGATGGTATAACGTCAACAGGTGATTATGAACGGGCGTTCTATTGGCCTATATATGTCAAGATTGTAGACAGAGCCGGAAATATTAATGTAATGCATTACAAATTAAAGGTAGATCCTGAAGCAGACAGACCTAAAGTTACAATAGCAGTGCCGGAAAATGACGGCAAACAGGTAGGCGGTGAACTGCGCATTACGGGAACAGCGACTGACAATATACATGTTCACAGCGTAGAAATAAGAATAAGCGCAGTTCCTCTGGGCGATGCAGGCAGTTTTACTTATATTAACGGTAAATATTACTACAAGAACGAAGCGGATGAATGGGCGTATTCCGTAAATAATGAAGGCTGGGTAAAGGCTAAATTGCAGGGTGTTCCCTCTGAATATGTTTCGTGGTACTACACTGTTAACGGAGATAATAAATTGAGTCCTCCCGCAGGACAGCTTCGTGATGTATTAATCGAAGTGCGCGCGCTTGATTCTACGGATTATTTAACCGCCAATAATTTAATCAGCCGTCCTGTATCAAGACCGGTTATTTTCGACTCCAGCGTACCTACAATCAGCGCTCCTGTAATTAAAAAAGTAAATATGGAAGATCAGGTCTACTTTGAAGGCATACGCTCATCCGAAAGATTTACAATAACAACCAATGTAGAAGACGAAGGCGGAATATCTCTTATAACCGCAACTCAGACCGGAACAACCGCGTTAACAAACATGGTAGTAAACGGGCAGGTTACAAATGAGTCAACGCTTAACGGGCTTGGATGGAAGGTGACTCCTCCTCCTCTGCTTGAACAGGGTACGTCTTCATGGACTACTTCAACCTTTGAAAGCGGCTGGCGTTACTACATTGTTGCTCTCGGCTCAGGCGTTAACTGGTCGGCTATTGACGCAACAGGTTCTTCAAAAGAGTACAGTGTAGGATCGATGATCCAGTACAACGGCAGCGCCATAAACGGTTCTGGAGCAAAGGTACTTAAAGCGAATGTAGGAACACGGGTTGCCGATCCTGCCAATTCAAACTCGGCAAACTGGAATACTCAGCGTTTCAGTTATGCTCTTGAATTTGAAGTTAATTCCACTGCGCTGCCCGGTCTTCAATACGGAAGAACAGGCAGTTATAACCTTACCATTCAAGTAGAAGATAATAATGCGGGACCTGCAGGCGCGTATAAAGCAAATGCTTTATATACAATTTCTGTTGACAATTTCTATCCTTCGACAGCTGTATCAACGCATTACAACGCATCTACGCAGAATTTCTATGTATCGGGAATCGCGAAAGACTATGATGAATCAATTTCTGTTCAGGGTTTAGCGAGGATGCTTGTGTACTTCTCGCGCCAGATTACGGGTAATCCGTCTTACAAGGTTTGGAATTCCGGTGCTAATAGATTTGATACTGTAACCATTACCAATAGCTTACCCGCAAATACCACCGTTTACTTTAACCCGCGCGGCATTCCAATCGGCTATATGGACGGAAACACATTCTCAGCGTTTGGCAGAACAGATGTATTCTATTCGACCGGAAACGGAAGCGCTCACAGCAGCGAATGGGCAACGCTTCCCGCGATGACAACAACACGCACCAGTATAATTAACAGGGACACAAACGCTAATACTGTTCAGCCGAATGTTACGAACTTCCCATTCCCTGCATACGCAATCAGAGCCAAAGGCAGCAACCAAGGTTCGGTATGGGAATCTCCTCACGCCATGGTTATAGACAAACAAGAGTTAGGCGCTGAAATGGATGACGACAGGGACGGAACTTATGCTGAAATGTGGAACGGAATCGCGGATAAGGATTGGCAGGCAAGACTGGATACGAATTACTTTATTGACGGTCCTTTAAATGTCCACTATATAGTCATGGATGAAGCGGGCAACTCTACCCACTATTCAAAAGGAATCTATGTCGGCAATAACAGACCTCTTGTAAGGGACATAAACCTTGGAACCGACATGAGAAGAAGGGGAACTATTGACACTACAGCAAAAACTACCACATGGGGCGGCGGCGCTGTGGCGATCGAAAATTCTGACCGTTTAGCGACTCCGTTAACAGTTACAATAGGCGGCGACATTTCTACAGACCTTACCGCTAACACAGGCGTATTAACGCCCAACTTCAGAATAAGGAATTATGGTTTTAATGTTGTTCTTAATACGCTTTTCGGTAATGGTCAGAAACGATATAGAGTATCCTATGTAACCGCGCGTACTGAAATACATCCGTCGGCGATGGTCGCGGGAAATGTGTATACCATTATGCTGCAAGGAAATGTTGACTGGAGACAATACGGAGCGCTTGATGGCAATGTTGGCACAACCTTTGTCGCTACAGACAGACCGGATGCGTCAGTATCAGGCAGAGTGTATAGCTACACGCTCGGTACAGAAATTACCAATACTTTCCCCGCAGGAACTCCTGATTATGTAGATAATATTGTCTTTAATAACTTCGCCAATATAACAGATTCTACCAAGACGGCGGGCGATATACTTGCAGCAAACAAGAATCAGAAGTATTTCCTTATAAAAGTATACGATTCAACTGTCGTAGGCGGAACTGAAGCAAATCAGCTCTCTCACGCATTCGCTATTGCCCTTGATATTGATAACGAAGACCAGAAGAGACCTTCAATTTCTATTAATCCGTTCTATTGGGAAAGCGCAGCAAGAAACTCTTTGTATAACAACAGCAGAAACAACGGACATATTGAGCTTGAAGCGGATCTGCCTTCATCGTTTACAACAGCAGGCACAGGCGTAGACGACAGAGATCCGAAAGTATCGGGACAGGTGAGCTTCAGGGGAACTTCATTTGACAACAATGTAATAGGAGACATAAACTTTAGGATTACAAATCATACGCAGGCTAATAATTCTGTAGCCATAAATTCCATAACTTACTACCGCGCAGCTCAATACACAGGCGGAACATGGGTTTCGTCCGCCGGCACATTAACAAACGGATTTAATACAACCGGATGGAATTTTGTAATTGAAAGTGAAACGCTTAATATGGACGGTCATACCGTAAACTGGAGACTGGATTTCGACTCAAGTTACATCACCAATGTGGCAAGTCTAAATAATATTTTAACCGTAGTAGCAAGAGACGGAGGCAGCATAAATAATTCCAATCCAAGCAATCCCGGCACATGGACAGCAGGTCTGCAAACTACCTTAGCGGCAAAAACAGAACACTACCGCTTTGATGTTGTACCGTACATAAGAGAGGTTGTTACTCCCTTAAGCCTTGCGTATAAATCGGCAACATCAGCCTTTAACCGTTCTGCGACAGGCTGGTATCCTGTAAGAGACTCTAAAACCACGGCGGAAAAAATCGGCGTTAAGGGATTTAACCTGAACGGTCCGTCTACAGGTATATCTGTAGGCGGCACATCGCTGGTTACCTCAGCCATAGCTACCGCAGCGTCAGGAGATGATATGTTTGTTTCTACAGGAACCGCAAGTAATCCCGCCTCAACTTTAAAGACCCACGTAGTCGCGCGTTTGGATAATAACGCTACGCTGACCGATGACAGCCAAATTTTATCAGGAGCGCTTCTTGTAAGAGTAAATGGCATTGATTCTTTGAACAACAGGAACAATAACGCCGCAGGACGCATAAACAGCGAAGTTGGAACAGGTTATAATGACGAACCAAACAACATAAACAACAATATTCTTAACGACGACCGCAACATGTATGTATGGAGCGTCGGCTCGCTGTTAAACAAAACTACAGGTGATACAAGAATAACTCTTGAGTCTCCGACATTCAGGGTAAGCGAATCGGGAAAACGCCTTTTAGCGCATGCTAACTATCTTGTTAACCCAGGCGCTGTAGTGCTTCATGATAGTTCTACAACTACTTCTATTGATGTAAGAGGTACGGTACTTGAAACTACTCTCAACAGGTATGCCTTTGTTTCAATTGCCGCAGATTCAGGAGTACCGACAGGCAATACTGAGCACTGGTATGTCGGCGCGAATAATCAAACCAGTACCGGTCGCACAGCCTATAATTTACATTCAAGGGGCGCGACTGGTTATCTTACTGGTCAAACTGCTACTGTAGCAACAAATTCATATGGTAATATATATCCTGGACTTTATAAAACAAGAATACTGGGTAATAGACTTAGTGATAATGAAGGTAGTGATTCCAACCGTATAAGAATGGCTAAAATTCATTCACGCTACACAACAGCCAATAATTCCAGAATTACAGTGAGTTACGGAGATTCCTTACAAAGTAATAGTATTTACCTTCATTACGGAACGGCAAGCGGAACAGCAGGTCAGCCATTATTTGGCGGAGACTTGGCTCCTGCTCCAAGCGCGGATGGTGCTAATAACTCAAATACCGGTAATCACTACAGCCATCCGACAGCATGGGCAGATAATCCCGGTAATTATAATTGGGAAACTTCCAGGACTTATGCCGCAAGACCTCAAGCAGTAGCGACAAGCAGTACCAATTACAAAGGCAGTATGTATACCGCTTCCGCATCACTTTCAAACAATGTGCCTGTTATCGCATGGTATGATGAAGTCTCAGAAAAACTACTTATCTCCTACGGAAATGTAGCCACTAATATAAATCTCGCTAACAATGTAACAGCTACTAATGTCTGGCAGGGAAGAGCTACAGAAGTACAAGTTAACGCAGGCCCATTTGTTGACATGGCAGTAGACGGAGGAAACAACATACATCTGGCTTACTACGATAATAACGGCGGACTTTGGTACGCTTATATTCCTTCAAGCGGTATACCTGTGATCGGAACTACAGATATTACTACAAATAAAGTAACCGGTATTCAAACATTCAGAGTAGATACATTCCTTTCCGCTGGTCTTAAAATAATGATCAACGTCAGGCAGGAAACGCATCCGGCAACACATCCGTCAGGCACGGGAACAAGATATGTGCCATATATTTCTTACTATCACGGAGCGTTCCCGGAAACTAAATTCACTGTCCGTACCGCATGGCCTGTAATATTTGCAAGCGGCGTACCGTCAGGGCATGGAACAGACGATTTTGATTTCTTTACAGGAGACTGGGAAGTAATGACTGTTCCTGTAGAAAACACGCCGTTGAACTCATCCGCGTACAACGAATTAATTATCGCAAACGGCGTCCCAAGAACGTCCGATAACTGGGTACAACCTATTAATACGATTGCAACTACACCGCGCGCGTTATCCGCCTACAACTATACTTACAATGGCAATAAGAATGTCCACAAGACAATTCTTGTAGGTTACATGACGCTTAACCATTACGAAGGCGCGATACTCAAGAAAGATTTGTGGTAAACAAACTAAGCGGCTTTCCGAAAGGAAGCCGCTTAAGTTGTTTCACAAAACTTGGCACACAAAGAAACAGGGCTTGAGGTGAATTGTGGATATAAAACAATTAATAAAAAAAATTAGAAAATTTTTTAATAAAAGAAATATCCTCATTATCTGCGCGGTTTTTGCTGCCGCGGTGATTTTAGCCGTGATAATTCCGGTATCCGCGAAGCAAAAGCCTGTAATCTGGTATGTAGACGAAGCTTTGGAAAAAAATTGGGGACAGATTTTGGCGGATTACAATCCGCCGTCACAGGCGAATATAGTTCAGGTTTGGGACGGTATAACACTCCCTCAGGAAGAAGGCATGGTGATTTCTTTCAAGCCGTGGGTCGAAACACAGGAAATTGTAAAAGTTTTTCACCGCCTGTCGTGGGAACTTGAACATGACGGCGCCCATGTGCTTGCGGTTGACCCGTGGATGATTTTTAACAAACACACAAACCCGCCCATCACATACGAAAGAATTTCCGGTTCGGGCGGCAGAGGCGTAATTCTTATTCCCGGCAGAGATATCGAGGCGGTGCGCGCGTGGTCAAGCCGTTTCATTCAGGAAAAGCCGGGCAGTTTTCCGCAGGGGAACGGCATATGGAAGACATGGGAATCTAAAATTTTTGATACAGGTTTGTTTTCGCCGGGAATGAGAGGTTACGACTGGAACGCGGTTTTTTTCAGGCTGATGGGAGCCGATCAGGCGTGGTTATACGCTCCGATAAGCAAAATCCGCGGTTATCGCGATCCTCGTAAATCAATTTTAGAAGCATCGCCCTTTCCGCAGCAAGGCGGAATCGAAGCGAGTATGCTTGCTAAAATACTTTGGGCGCTCCCGGTAAAATCCGCTTCCGGAAAAACGCAAAAAACAATTAATAATGTTTTAACATGGCTTAAATCTCCTGAAATCCAGACAGTAATCGCCGACAGCATGGATATGATACCGGCAGACCCTTACGGCACCCCCTATGATCCCGTATCATTGACAACTCACAGGCTCTGGCTGACTACCGTTTGGATTTACTCAATTTATGAATAACTCAGGCTAAAGACGGCATATTTCTTCTATAAACTCTCTATTTTGCTTTGCCGATGATATAAATATGAAAAAGGTATCTTTTTTTAGCGCGCCGATGTGCGTTTTGATTGCAATTTCACTGCTTGCAGCGGATTGTAAAAGCACTCCCGAACCGGAGCCGGTCGATACGTTATCCCTTGTTTTCCAGTTATTGTCCAGCGGCGATAACTCCGCGAGGGGTTACTTTATGGGTGAGATTGACGTTAACGCGACGGACCCTGACGGACGAACTCCCCTTCATTATGCCGCAGAAAGAAGAGACGCGCAGCTAGCTTCTTTTTTCATTGCACTTGGCGCAAACCCCAATGTTTTTGATAACGAGGGACAGAGTCCTCTGGGTATTTGCATCGAGAACGGCGATCCTTCAGTCGCTCAGGTTTTAGCGGCAGGCGGCGCGAATATTCATCAGGAAATACCTGCGGCTAATAATTCGACAGCCGCGGTTTTATCTCTTAAAAAAGGCATGACTCTTTTTAAGGCAATACTTACTCCCAATTCAATCAACTCTACAGACAGTGAAGGCAAAACCGTTCTTCATATGGCGGCGATTTCAGGGTATCAGGGCTCTGTTGCGGACGTGCTTGCGGTTATATCAAATTATCCCGCGTTAATTAACAAGAAAGACAATAACGATAAAACCGCTCTTGATTACGCGTTTGAAGTGACAAGTTCCAGAAATCATTTTGCGATTGCAGAACAGCTCATCCTTGCAGGCGGTATTTCTGAAAATCCGATATTCTACTTTTTTGGTCCTGCCGTAAGAAGCGCAAATTATAACATCCGCAGAAACGAAGGCATAACTCCGATTCATTACGCAGTAATTGACAATTACACAGGATTGATAACTTTCCTTCTGGAAAAAAAGGTTGACCTTAACGTAAAAAGCACATCAGGGGCGACCGCTCTTCATGAAGCTGTAAGAGTCGGCAATATTGACATCATCACCATGCTGATTGACAACGGCGCTGATGTTAATTCAAGAGACGCAAGAGGCAACACGCCCCTTCATACAGGAATTCCATCAGGCGTATATAAAGAAGTTGTAAGTTTGCTTCTTGCAAGAGGAGCTGATCCAAACATCCGCGACGAACACGGCGATACGCCTCTTCATATCGCGGTAACATTGAACAGAAATGAAGAAGGAGTTCAGGCTCTTTTATCAAACGGCGCGGATGTTCACATCAGAAATATCAGCGGGAAAACGCCTTTATATATCGCTGTGCAGGATCACCGCACGGCTCTTATCCCCATCTTGCTTACAAGCGGCTCTGAAATTTTCGCCGCTGACAATTCAGGCACCACTCCCTTTGATATTTCCGCAAGGGCTAATGACGGAACTTTTAATCTTTTAATAACGGCGGATACGGTAAACCAGAGAGACAGCGCGGGAAATACAATGCTTCATTCTGCCGTAAGAAACAGGGCAAATTCCGAGCAAATCGCGAAAATTCTTGAACAGAGGGCGTTAGTTGATTCCAGAAACAGGGACGGCGAAACGGCTCTTCATATAGCGGTAAGATTAAACCAGAGAGAAAGCGGAGAGTTTCTTATTTCACGTAACGCAAGCATTTTCGCTCTTAATGCCGCGGGTCAAAGCCCGCTCTTCCTCGCTCTTGGCGGCATCAACGGAATGCGCGAATGGATGGTTAACGGCAAAACGATTCAGGCAAGAGACGGTCTTGGCAACACAATGCTCCATTATGCCGCCGAATGGGGTTTTAACAACGCGATTTCACTGATTATAAGAAGCGGCATACCAGTTGACGCTCCAAACGCGACAGGACAGACTCCCCTTTTCTACGCTGTTAAAAGCGACAACCCTTCCACAATCAAGGTTTTTATTGATAATAACGCGAATTTAAACATGCGCGATACTCAGGGTAATTCTGTTCTTCATGCCTCTGTCCGCTGGAACGCCTTGGTTTCAGCAGCTTTCCTTCTTTCAGCGGGAATTGACATTGACGGTCATTCTTTGAACGGCAACACCGCCCTTCATGATGCGGTCATTCTTGGAATGTCTGAAGTTGAATCATTGCTTATCAAAAATAACGCGAACCTTGAAGTCAGAAACATGGACGGCAATACCCCGTTAATGGAATCTGTTAGAGGCGGATTAATTCCCTCTATGGAAAGACTAATACAAAATAATGCAGATTCATCGACAAGAAATACAAGGGGCGACACTCCCCTTCACGTCGCTGTCGGCATGGAAAGAATCGATCTTGTGAACATTCTTTTAAGAACAGGCGTATCAATTCATGCGCGTAACACAAGAAACCGCACTCCCTTCCAGATTTCTTTAACAATATCAACCAGAATGGTCTCTACCCTGCTTGAAAACAACAGGGTCAACATTCCAGACGATTTTGGAAACTCGGCATTGCATGTCGCGTTACAGGAAAAAGCGGATGATATAATTATAAGAACGATAGTAAATCAGGGCGGAAGAATTAACACTGTAGACAGCAACGGAAAAAGTCCTTTGCGTCTTGCGGTTGATATGGAAATGTATCAGGCGGCGAAAATAATCGCGGATGCAGGGGCCGATCCCTTCCAGTTAGCTGTGGACAACAAGAGCCCAGCCGAAATCGCGTTCAGCAAGGGCGAAGACTGTATTAGAGCCATTTTCTCCGGGAGGGCGATAAACGCGAAAGACAGCTCAGGCAACACCATTTTACATCTTGCCGCGAGGTACGGCACTCCCAATTTAGTTTCCGTTCTTCTTGAAATGGGCGCAAACAGGGCGGTTAGAAACGTCGCATCGGAAAGTCCAAACGACATCGCGCTTCGTTTTAACAGAAGCGACAACTCGGCGTTATTAAGGTAGTTGAACTCATTCAAATATTGAGCTAGATTGTCTTATAAAGACAGACTAGCTCATTTGGATAGAGCGTCAGCCTCCGGAGCTGAAGGCGGTGGGTTCAAATCCCGCGTCTGTCAATAAAAAACCAAATACTTTAACTATTTTAAATATTACAAAAATTAAGCAAAATAGTAAAATTTCGGGATTTGAAACTTTTTTGCGGCCCGTAGGAACCGAAAGGTTCCGCAGGGTAAACCGGCATGGATGCCGGTTTA
>JGI24695J34938_10000018_pt1 | contig 115524 bp, 93 predicted proteins | sample TergutCo191P3_FD_34938 | JGI IMG/M metagenome (IMG submission 34938)
TACCGAACCAGCAACGCTAATTCTTTACAGGGTAAGTATTTACGCTTGACCTCATTTTTTAAAATGAGTAAAATGTGCAATGTTCCAAAACTCGGTTAGTTTTGTCACAACCTCTTGAAAAAGCGGTCTAAAGCCCACTTTTTCATATAAATCTATGGTAGCTGTTCCAAAAACTGAAGTTTTGGAACAGCCTCAATTATTTTAGAAAGATATAATTTTATAAAATTAATGAATAAATACTTGTATTTTCCTCAAAAAGGTATATATTACCTATTATGAGAAAGTATATATTTTTATTGGTAATTCTATTTAGTGCCGGTTCGCTGGTTTTTTCCCAGACAGGGAATACGCGATATATTGCTGTACAAAGCGCGGATTTGAAATCTTCTACAGGTTTTTTCGCCAGGGTGGTGGGAAGGCTTTCATTGGGAGACTCTGTTACATTGATCAGCGATGACGGCAGGTGGAGCAATGTCCGGTCGGGAAATATTACAGGCTGGATGCAATCAACAAATTTAAGTACACGCCGGATAATTGCGTCCGGTTCTTCTTCTGCCGGCGCAAGCGAAGTAGCTCTGGCGGGCAAGGGATTCTCTCCGGCTACGGAACTGGAATATAAAAAGGAAGGACTCAATTTTACCGTGGTAGACAGCATGGAAAGGATGCTCGTGTCGGTAGATGAATTACAGCGTTTTATTACTGACGGCCGTCTGAACAGCGGAGACGCTCCCGCTGCTGCCAGCAGAACCAGTAATCCATTCGGATCATCTACCAGCAGCAGCAGTAATCCATTCGGCGCATCTTCGAGCAGCAGCAGCAATCCGTTTGGCGCGTCTTCGAGCAGCAGCAGTAATACGTTTGGAGCTGTCTCCGCCAGCAGTACCAGCAGCGCAGATGATGAGTTCACTTTGGTAGATACTTACTACCTTGGACGCGCAGTCGCGGCTAATATTTTATCTACCTATAGGCCTTATACCCAAAATCAAAATATGCTCAATTATTTAAACCGTATCTGTCAGACGCTGGTGATAAATTCATTCGGCCCTCCGACATATAGCGGTTATTTTGTAATGATACTGGACAACAATGATCCCTACGCTTTTGCGACCCCCGGCGGACACATTTTTATTTCCAGGGGACTGATACAGGCGATAACTTCCGAAGATATTTTGGCGGCGCTGATTGCCCATGAACTTTCGCACATTATGTTAAAACACGGTGTTTCTCTTATAAGCGATATGAAGCTATACAATGAGATGTCAGCCATGGCAGATCAGGCGGCAGGTATGGCGGCGGGAATGGCCGCCGCTGCCGGAAGGAATACAGCCGCCATCCAGCAGACATTGTCTTTCAGGGACTCTATATCAAAAATGGCAGAGACATTAATGGTAAGCGGATACGCTCAGCCGCAGGAATTTGATGCGGATCGTGAAGCGATGTCGCTCCTCAGCAAAGCCGGTTATGATCCAAGAGCGCTTATAGATCTCTTAAGAATTTTACAGCGGTTTCCAGGCGGGCAGAGGGGCGGACTTTTATCCACACATCCAAGCCCGGCGGATCGCATTGCCAATGCCGAAAGATATGCCGCAAGTTATTCAAGCACAAATACACGCCAGTCCCGCGTGTCCCGTTTTACCAACAGGCTTTAAATTAATATTTTTATATGCAGGCGCGCCGGAACTGTTCCCGGCGCGCTTGTTTTTTCATAATGTTCACTGCTTGATTATTAAAATACTTTAACTTATTATTTAACTGATGAGTGACAATTCCGGCGATAAAAAAAATAAGGGCGGACCGCAATTTCCTTTTGGCGGACCTAATTTTCCCGATCTCAAGCCGTTTGGCGGATGGAAATTTCTGGTTATTTATATTGTTGTTATATTAATAGGGATAAGCCTTTTTAATTTTGTATTTCTAAACAGGGTAAACCCGGCTATAGACTTTTCCGAGTTTAAAGCCCGTATATCTTCAGGGGAAATAAAACGGGTTGAAATTACGGACGCTTATTTTACCGGATACACCTCCAGTTCCAGACAACAGGCTCCAAGATCACGCATTGTCAGGGCGGCTCCTTACAGTTCGGCGCAGGAAAGGGTTTACAGAACTGTTTCCATTTATGATCCTGAGTTCATCAGGCTGATGGATGATAAAAATGTCGCCTATGGCGCTGTCTCTCAGGAAGGCAATGCGATTCTCAATTTTATTTTTAGCTGGGTATTACCCATCGGTTTCTTTATTTTTATCTGGCGGTTTTTATTAAAACGTATCGGCAATATCGGCGGCAATGTGCTTTCCATTGGGCAAAACCGCGCTGTAATTGTCGCCGAGGGAGACATTATCACCCGCTTCAGCGATGTCGCAGGCGTAGATGAAGCAAAAGAAGAGCTTGTCGAAGTTGTGGATTTTTTGAAAAATCCGCAAAAATACAAGGAAATCGGCGGAAAAATTCCCAAGGGCGTATTGCTGGTAGGACCGCCAGGGACAGGTAAAACTCTCCTTGCGCGGGCAGTCGCCGGTGAAGCGGGAGTTTCATTTTTCCGCATGAGCGGCGCAGACTTTGTAGAAATGTTTGTCGGGGTTGGAGCCGCGCGCGTGCGTGATCTGTTCAAACAGGCAAGAAGCAAAGCGCCCTGCATTATTTTTATTGATGAACTTGACGCTATCGGTAAAAGCAGGATCAACAATATAGCCGGCGGCAATGATGAGCGCGAGCAAACGCTCAATCAGCTTCTTGTGGAAATGGACGGATTCGACGGCACAAGCGGCCTTATCATATTGGCAGCCACAAACCGCCCCGATGTGCTTGATCCAGCGCTTCTGCGTCCCGGCCGTTTTGACCGGCAGGTGCTTGTGGACAGGCCGGATCTCAAGGGCCGTGAGGCGATATTGTTCATTCATTCAAGACCTGTAAGACTCGATCCAACTGTAAATCTTGAAGCTGTCGCCCGTATAACATCCGGTTTCTCAGGAGCGGATCTCGCCAATATAGTAAACGAAGCCGCGCTTCTGGCTGTAAGAGCCGGACGGAAGATGGTTATTCAGCGCGACTTTGACGAAGCTATCGAAAAAACCATAGCGGGACTGCAAAAAAAGACAAGGGTTCTGAAGGATAAAGAAAGGCGTCTTACAGCCTACCACGAAGCGGGGCACGCCATGGTAGCCGCCTTTACACCTAACGCAGACCCGGTCCAGAAAATTTCCATAATTCCCCGAGGCTTCGCTCTGGGTTATACGCTGCAGCTGCCGCTGGAGGATCGCTATACCGTTACACGATCTGATCTTCTGGGGCGGATAGACATTCTGCTGGGCGGGCGTATCGCCGAAGAAATGATCTCGGGCGAATATTCCACAGGCGCGGCGAATGATCTGACCAAAGCGACCGATATTGCCCGTAAAATGATCACGGATTACGGCATGAGCGACCGTTTCCGCAATGTCGCCCTAACATCCCGCGGCATGAGCATGACAGGCCAGGAACAGCGCGACCCGTCTTTTCAGCGTGAGTACGCCGAAAGCACTCAGCAGTATGTGGATGAAGAAATCGCCCGCATAATTGAAACAGAGTATGCAAAAGCCAAGGAGTTACTGCTTAACCGGCGCGATATTCTGGACAATGTTTCCGCCGCGCTGCTGGAAAAAGAAACCCTGGATGAAAAGGAATTCAAAGCCCTCCTGGGAGAAGGCATTTCCATAGAAGTGTAAGTTTATTTATTCTTTTTATCCCTGTACAAATATTGCTGAGTTAACTCATTTACGACCTTTTGCAGGGAATCGTTAAAATCCTTCACATAGATCATCATATCATTGTTTGCTGAACCTTCGGGAAGAAAAAATTGATATGGTTCAACGCCGAGGACTACAGAAAGTTTCGCCAGAGTTTTTGCGGACACTCCCTTTTTACAGTTTTCAATATCATTTATAAAATTGTGGGTAAGGCCGGTGCTGAGAGCGAGGTTTAATTGTGAAATATTCTGCAAAGACCGCAGACGTTTAATATTGATACTAATCAGTCTGTGAACATAATGTTCATCTATTTTATTTTTTACTGCCATTATTACATTTTCATTCATTTAAATTTATTGGCAAATAACCGCAGGCAATAATATTGGAGCCGTGGGTTTATATTAATATTTTTTTACGGGAAATAATGTTTATTTGGCGGGCGGCCAGTTATGAACAGACACAGATTAGCGGCGTGTCTGGACGGGTATTCCGCTTAAAATCAGAATTTCGGGGCGGTATTCAAAGTGCATGGTGTCGAATAATGTCCATTTGCCGCCCCAGATAAATCCAAATGTTTCAAACGCTTTTATTACAGCGGCAGGCGGATGAAAGCGGTTGTTATATGAAATATTCCACCAGTCCGATCTTCTTTCGGCAGCCCAGAGCCAGTATGTTTCCCTGCCGCCCCATGACCTTGGAATTAGATCAACCGCCAATCCGTATGAATGATAGGAGCGGCTCTGGGTCTCCGCGATATTCCGCCACAGCCATCCTTCCAGCGTGTCAAGATTATTAATCCATGTCTGAACCTGCGGATCAGTTTTTGCGGCGGCGAGAATATGTTCCTCTACAAGCGATAGCTCTTCCAATATCATGTAATGAACCATTGTGGATTTTCCCAGAAAACGGATTGTTTTAACCCTCTCGTATGATTCATCGCGGTTATGCGCGCGCCAGAGATCATCAAAAAAATGAGAGGAACGCCGCGGCGGGTTGGTTCTTCTGTTATTTGTCATGTTTCTGTAACGGGATGATTCATCTGCGCTTGGCTCTCTCCATGGCGGCAGTTCAATCTGATAATTGTAAAAGGGCTGCCCGCTGTAGTCCGCGGCATTTGATCGCAGCTCTTGCGGCAATATCCTTCCGTCTGCGTAGTAGTACCACTTGTCCCTGAGCAGGACTGCCCAATCGCCGTCCCGGAATTCCGCGTATTCAATCTGCTGCGGATACGCGGCAGCAAGGGCTTTCATTACCTGTTCCGCTCTGGAAGATTCCGGCGCAGGCAAAAAAGCGATGGTATTACCAGTCTCATTATTTAATTCAGGAATCACAGGATCGATGTTAGCCGCATTCTCCTGATTCCCGAGGGCGAATATATTTCCGTTTATAAATATCAATAAAAAAAACAAAAGTTTTAAAATTCTGTTCACTTCGATAACTATACAACCTATCTATCAATTTAGCAATAATTGGAATACAATATCAGAATGGGGAATTTAATGCGGCATGGTTTGGATATGTATAAAAAGACCATTAATAATAACAATCAGGAGAATGAAACGCAGCCTGAATCCATACCGCCTGAAAAAATAATGAAAACTGATAGCCGCATCAATATTAGTTCCATGGATAAATCCGCAGAAAAATTAATAAAAACTGTTAAATACAGGGAAGGCGAAAATAAAAAACCTATAGATGAATCAAAAGAATCCAAATACAGGCGTATTGCGAAATTTCTTATACTTATCGGCAGCGATCAGGCCGCGGATATTCTTGCGCAGCTTGATCCCGAACAGGTTGAAAAAATATCCAGGGAAATCGCTTTTGTAAAAACCATAAAACCGGAAGAAGGCAGGGCGATATTTGAAGAATTTCATTTGCTTTTTTCGGGACAATACCGGTATTCAGGCGTTTCACACGGCGGCGTTGAAACGGCGCGCCGTATTCTTTACGCCGCCAAAGGACCTGAAAAAGGTGAAGCTCTTCTTAACAAGGCGGTTCCCCAGACAAAAGACAATCTTTTCAGTTTTCTGGAAGAATTTTCCCCTGAACAGATTGCGATGCTCCTGAAAACTGAATCCGCGCAAACAGCGGCGATGCTTCTATCAAGATTGTCGCCGAAACTATCCGCGGGCACTCTAAACAATCTTCCGCCTGATATAAAACCTGAAGTTTTAAAACGCATCGCGCATCAGGGGAAAATTTCACCTGATGTGCTTGAACAGGTTTCCGCCGCGTTAAGGGAAAAAGTCAGGCATATTTCTGGCAGGGCGAAGGATTTGGAAATCAACGGAATGCAGACATTAGCTGCAATTCTGAAACACGGCGACTTTGCTTTCGGCGACAGGCTTATCAATGAACTTGAAGAGACTATTCCGGATATAGGCAGAGACTTAAAGGAGAAACTGTATACTCTTGATGATGTTATTGACACCATCGACAGGCCCATACAGGATAAACTCGCGGGAATGTCAGAATATGATATCGCGGTTTTATTGAAGGGCAGAAAACGTGAGTTCTGCGAAAAAATTCTGTCATGCGTATCAGCCGGACGCAGGCAGATAATACGCCAGGAATCTGAGATTATTGGCGCGGTGCCAAAACGCGAATGCGACGCCGTAGCCAGTGATTTTCTTTCATGGTTCAGGCTTGCCCGCGAAAACGGGGATATTATACTTTACAGCGACAAGGATGTAATTTTATGAACAATGTATCACCAGACGGAAAAACTACCGTTAAAACAAATTTAGTTAAAGGACAGGTTCTGGACAGCGGGTTTGTTGTTCTGGATACGGTTGATTTGGACGAGATGAACGCGGCCGGTATCTGGGCAAAACACGAGAAAAGCGGCGTTGAGGTTTTTCATGTGCTCAATGATGATGCAGAAAATCTTTTTACATTCGCCTTCGCCACTTATCCGCAGGACAATTGCGGCGCGCCGCATATTCTGGAGCATTCCGTTCTTTGCGGATCAGAGCGTTATCCGCTAAAAGATGCGTTTATAGTTCTCGCGCAGGGGAGCCTTCAGACTTTTTTAAACGCGGTTACCTTTCCCGATAAAACCGTGTACCCGGCAAGTTCCATAAATGAGCATGATTATTTCAATTTAATGTCTGTGTACGGCGAGGCGGTTTTCAGACCGCTCATTCCCGAATGGACATTTATGCAGGAAGGGCACAGGCTGGAATATTCCAAAGATAATAAACTTTCCTGTACAGGCGTAGTTTACAATGAAATGAAAGGCGCCTATTCATCTCTGGATACCTATGCCGGTCTTTGGTCGGTAAAGGCGGTTATGCCGGGCACTCCCTATGCGTTTGAAGCCGGAGGCGATCCGCAGGAAATCCCAAATTTAACCTGGGAAGGTTTAAAGGAATTTCACCGCGGCCGTTATTCTCCCGCGAACTGCAGGATCTTTCTGGCGGGTAACATTGCCACTGAAAAACAGCTGTCGTTTTTAAATGAACAGTTTTTCTCGCAGCTTGCGGGAGGAGTGGCTTGCGAACCTGTTAATAAAACTCAGCGCTGGAAAGAACCCAGAAAATTCAATGTCCCGTGTCCCGCCGGGAGCGAACGGAAATCAACAATTTTTCTTTCATGGCTGTGCTGCGACATTACGGACAATGATGAAGTGATCGCGTTATCTGCATTAACAGAAATCCTTTTGGGGCATGACGGATCTCCCTTAACTCGGACGCTCATTGAATCCGGTCTTGGAGAGGATATAACGCCTGTATCGGGGCTGGAAAGCGAAATCCGCGAATCATTGTTTGTGGCCGGTTTAAAGGGAGTAGGCGGCGAAGGGATGGGGCAGGCCGTAGAAGATCTTTTAATGGGAGAGCTGCGCCGCCTTGCAAGCGAAGGAATCCCCAAAGAAGAAATTGAAGCGGCTCTTTTATCAATGGAATTTTCACAGAGGGAGATCCGGCGCGCGGGCGGCCCTTTCTCGCTTGTCTGGATGCGCCGTTCATTGCGTTCATGGCTGCACGGAAGCAGTCCATGGGAAGGTTTACTGCTGAAACCCGCTATGGCAAAAATAAAGGAAAAACTTGCATCGGATAATAAATACTTTGAATCGCTCATTGAAAAATATTTACTGGACAATCCTCATCGCGCGCTGGTTATACTGGAGCCGAAAGAGGGTTATCTGAAAAAACAGGATGAGCTTTTATCGCGCTCGCTCGCAGATACGGAAACAAATTTAAATGAAGACGGACGGCGGCAAATCGCGGAAAAATCCAAAGCGCTGGAAAAAATTCAAAGCGAAGCGGACAGCCCCGAAGCGTTAGCTGCCATTCCACATCTTTCGCGTAACGATCTTTCTACAGACGCGGAATTTGACAATATTCCGCGCCGCATGGAGGATTTAAACGGAGTGCCGGCCCTGTACCATGAACTTTACACTAACGGCATTACATACGCTGATATGGCTTTCCCTGTTGATACGCTCAATGGCGAAGATTACCAGTGGCTTCCCTTTTTTTCCAGAGCGGTAATATCTGTGGGGCTTCCCGGGCTTGATTACGGAGAAGTGTCAAGCCTGCTTGCTCGGACTGCGGGCGGTTTTATCGCGCTCCTGCATGCGGGGTCGTCCGCACCCGGCACTGACCGTTATCTGCAAACCAAGTCCGGTTCCCGCGATTTGGCGGGCAGGGACTGGATTATTTACCGCATAAAATGCCTTGATGAAAAAATCGCGCCGTCGCTGGATTTGGCACTGCGCCTGATCTGTGAAGCAGATTTTTCCGATCACCGCCGCATAAACGATCTTGTTTTTGAGATGAAAAATGAATTGGATTCCAGCCTCGCTCCGATGGGACACATGTACGCGTCAGGCAGGGCCGGACGGTTAAATTCACGCACGAAAAAAATTGAAGAAACATGGTGCGGTCTGTCTCAGCTTGAATTTGTGCACCGCATGGCAAAAATGGAAACAGTTGAAATAGCCGCGAGACTTAAATATTTACGGGATAAAATTTCCGGTTCGGGGCTTATCGCGAACCTGACAGGATACTCTCTTGAAACAGCGGCAGAGGAACTATCGAAAAGATTCAGCAGATTCGGCTCTCCTGCGCCGCGCTCTTCTGTTATTGAAGGCGAAAACGCCGCCTGCGAAGTACGCTCCGAGGTTTACGCTTCTCCGTCACTGCAGGTAGGTTTTGCCGCTCTTTCCCTGAACGCCGCGTCTTTTGACACAACCGGTCAAATAGCGGAAATGGTTTTAACGCATCAGCTTTCCACAGGAGCGTTATGGGAAGATATCCGCATGAAGGGCGGAGCGTACGGCGCTTTCATAAACAGCGACAGCCTGGAAAACACCGTCTCTTTCGCCACCTACCGCGATCCCAATCCTATGCGTTCGTTAGGTGTAATTTCTTCCATATTAAAAAACAGTTCGCTGAACTGCCTGCAGCCGGATTACAATGAAGATTACCTTGTTAAATCAATCATCGGCTGTTACTCGAAAGAAATAAGACCCAGGACAAGCGCAGAAAACGGCCTTATTGATTTTTACCGGTTCCTCTACGGTATCGAAGACAGTTACCGGAAAAGAAAACTGAAACGCCTTGTCTCGTTAACAAGCGCGGATATGGAAGCCGCTTTTGCCTCTCTTGGCTCAAGACCCGCCATCGGAAAAGTCATTATCGCAGGCATGGAAAACGCCGAACAGGCGGCAAAAGCGCTGGGAACAGAAATGCAAGAGCTGCCGGTGTGATCAACAAATGAGGGTTCGTTATTTTTGATTCAAAGGTATAAATTTAAACCCGCTGCCTTCCGGTTCTACCATGCCTGCTCCGGGATAGGCAATATGCATACCGCCTAACGGGATTTTATTCATTGCGGCGTAATCCAGCAATCTGGCGCGCATTGCGGCGGCCATTGACGCGTCCATATCGTAGGTGGCGCTGATATTCGGTGCGGGAAACTGAACAAGGGCGATGTGCAGAATATCTCCGGCGATTATAAATTTCTCGCCGCCGTTTTCAATCAGGTAGGCAGTGTGGCCGGGGGTGTGCCCGTAAGCGGCAATGGGAGATATGCCCGGAATGATTTCTGTTAATCTGCTGTTTAATGCGCCCGGCGTAAATGTTTTTACCTGTGAACCGTATGGAGCGAGAGCGTTTACCGCTCCCTGATTAACATTGGTTTTTGTAAAATACTCATACTCTCTGTCGGATAGATAAACCGTTGCTTTTGGGAAAACCGCCCTGCCGTCCCTCTGAAGGCTGCCGAAATGATCTCCGTGAAGGTGGGTTAAAAGAATTGTATCGATATTCTCGGGTTCTACTCCCAATTTTCTGATTTTATCCAGTATTATGCCGCTGGATCCGGTTCCATTATCGATTAAAATATTTCTGCTGGGAGCCTTGATCAGGAATGCGTTTGTCGCGTGTTTAAAACCGGAGGCGGGAATATATCGCCTTATTAAAGCCGCATCCGCTGAGACCAGAATGCTGGTGTTGCCGTCTCTTTCTGATTCATTGAGCATATAAATTTCAAATTGACCTGCCTTATAGGCAAAGATCCCGTCGCTCTCATCGGTATAACCGCCTACGGCCATTGCACCAAAAATTAATCCCATCAACATTGTCCTTTTCATATTTTCTCCTCGATCCTGAAAAAAGGCTATAATTTAAAATAACACATCTATTTTTAAATATACAGTGAAAAGGCTTTTTTTTTTTGATATATTATGTTATAGTAAGCACTGGTAAAATTATGAAAGTAAAATTTATAGTAATTATTTTGATTTTTTGCTGTTTTTTCCTCCCCTCCTGCTCAATTAATAAAATGGCAATGAACGCGGTTTCCGATATGCTTGCCGGCGGAGGCAGCTCGGATGTTTTTACCGGGGACTCCGATCCTGAGCTTGTGGGAGACGCTATCCCCTTCGCAATTAAATTATATGAAACATTACTGGCCGCAAATCCGACCCACCAGGGATTGATGCTTACAACAGGTTCGCTTTTTGTTATGTACGCGAATGCTTATGTTCAGGGACCTGCTGAAATGCTTCCGAGTTATGAATGGGAGACGCGTGAGGCTGAAATGCAGAGAGCAAAGAGTCTGTATCTGCGCGGTTATGAAATTCTCTACAATGCAATGGAATTGAAGTACCGCGGTTTTAAACAGGCTGCCTCGAATATGGATACCCTGCAGAGTTTCTTAAAAAAGTTTAAAAAGGAAGATGTCGGTTTAATTTACTGGGCAGTAGCCGGCGGGTTATCCGCCTATTCGATTGACATAATGGATTTTGAACTGAGCGGACGTATTCAGGAATGGAACGCGATGATACACAGGGCATACGAACTTGATCCGGACTTTGGCGGGGCTACTCTGGATGAGTTTTTTGTAATATTTTATTCCGCTCTGCCTGAGCTGATGGGCGGGGATATTGAACGCGCCAAATATCATTTTAATCTGACGCTTGAAAAGACAAAAGGCAATTCAGCAGGCGTATATGTCTCTTACGCCCATTCTATTTGCGTACCGGCTCAGGATTATGATACTTTTGAAGACTGCCTTTTAAAAGCCCTGGCAGTTGACGTTAACGCGGATACTTCAACGCGTCTTGTTAATATTATTTCCCAGCGAAAGGCCCGTTGGCTTCTGGACAATGCCTGGACGCTTTTCTCATTTCTTCCCATCCCTGATGATTATTGATATAATTAAAGTCTGTCTGTGATGCAGGCGCATTATGGACAGACTACCTTAAAATTAAAGGAGTATGTCATGAAAAAATGTTTAATCCTTTTTACTTTGGCGTTTTTTTTCCTTTCACTTGGGGTAGTTTTCGCTCAGCGCGGAAGCGCCCGTTCTGATGTCATAAATGTCAGAATTGCGTCATCATTACCCAGGAATTCCGATTGGGGCAGAGCGCTGGAACGCCTTGCATCAGACTGGGCGCGGGTTACCAATAATCAACTGCGGGCAGTTGTAAGCCATGACGGAAGGGAAGGCAATGAAACCAGAATGCTTTCATCTCTTTCCAGCGATGCCATTCAGGTGGCTGTTCTGACATCGGCAGGAATTTCTGAAATATGCCCTGAGGTAATGTGCCTTAGCGTTCCTTTTTTTATAAGAAATAATACTGAACTGGATCTGGTGCTTAAGGAAGTTCAACCGGTACTGGAGAGTCATGTCAGAAATGATTTTGTTGTAATCGCCTGGTCAAAAGGCGGCTGGGTTTATTTATTCTCAAAAGAACGGGTTTTAACGCCTGATGATCTGCGCCGTCAAAAACTTGGAACCAGTCCCGGTCTCAATGATATGAATACTACATTCAGAACAATGGGGTTCACGCTTGTGGAAACGGATCTTTCAACTATCGGCACAAGGCTTGCAAGCAATATGCTTAATGCGATTTATATGATCCCCGCGGCAATCGCTCCAATGCAGCTTCACAGGAGTCTTAATCACATGCTGGAGCTGCCGATTGCTCCTATCATGGGCGCGATTGTTATGAACCGCGTTACATGGAATAAATTCAGCCAGGCTTATCAGCAGGAAATAATAAGAGCTACCCGGCAGATAGCTTCCGAATTTGACGCGTCAATGGCCAGAACTGAAGCCAGCGCAATATCAGCGATGAACAGGGACGGGCTCAGCGTAAACAAGCCAAGCCAGGCGCAGCAGGAGAACTGGTTCACAGATATTCAAAGAGCCACTCCTTCGCTGGTCGGATCGGTTTTTAACCGCGATCTGTACAGCAGGATCAGTGAAATTCTGGAAAGATCAAGAGGCAGACGGTAATACGTCAGGGTGGTAAGCATAATGCAGTCATGGCAGAAGTTCATAAAATCTTTTAAAATTTCATGGCTGGAAAATCTAATCTGCTTTGGCTCTCTTTCTGTTCTTACCCTGCTGCCTTTTGTCGAACTGATACTGCGTCAATTCAAGATGACAATCCCCGGTTCCAATTTCCTGATTATACACTTTTTTCTTGTCGCCGCTTTCTTCGCCGCAATGCTGACCGCAAAATCCCGCGATCATATTTCAATTACAGCCGTTCAATACATTAAAAACGAAAAAATAAAATCTGTATTGTTTTTTATTTGCACAATAATTTCAGTTTTTCTGCTTTGTATTCTCGCATGGAACTGCATCTCCTTCATTAAATACGCGCTTATGGGAAGACGGATTGGCATTTTTACGGATCAGATGTTCGCTGTTGTCATTCCGCTTGGTTTCGCGGTTATAGCTATTCGCTTTATCATGGGATTAAAGGGCGCGCGTAAAAGAGCAATAGCGATCATCTCGGTACTGCTTGGCTGTGTTGCCGCGTTACCCGCTATCGCAAAAATAATTTGGGGTTTTGAACCGCCTGAACCTTTTTTCTCCTGGGTGAATTTTTTATATGATACGGCATTTATTGCCAGAATACCCGCGATTATTTTCCTGATTATCGCGGGGCTTGCCGGAATGCCTGTCTTTGCGGCAATTGGCGGCATCGCCATGATAATGTTCCAGGCATCCGGTAGAGAACCTGAAGTCGCCGCAATTCAAATTTATTCTGCGCTGACAGATACCGATATAATCGCAATCCCCCTATTTACCCTGACCGGTTTTTTCCTTTCCGAAAGCAAAGCGGGAGAACGTCTTGTCCGCACATTCAAGATATTTTTTGGCTGGATGCCGGGCGGTATTATAATCGCGACTGTAATTATCTGCGCCTTTTTCACTTCATTTACCGGAGCGTCCGGGGTAACCATTCTCGCCCTTGGAGGAATACTCTTTACCATACTGAGTGAAAATAAATACTCTGAACGGTTTTCCATCGGAATGCTGACTTCCGCGGGCAGTACGGGTTTAATGTTTCCGCCGAGCCTGCCCATCATACTTGTGGCTTCTTCCAGCAACACTATTCTCCATTTTATGAATGTACCTATTAAGTACAATATCATTCATTATTTTATCGGAGCCATTATCCCGGGAATAATTCTTGTTGCGGCAATGATAATAACAGGTTATGCGCTGTCAGCCAAAGTAAAAATACCGGCGGAAAAATTTATCTTTAAAGACGCGGTGCATTCCCTAAAAGAATCTTTTTTTGAAATCCTGCTTCCAATCATTCTGGTTCTGGGATATTTTTCCGGAATTCTGACATTGGTTGAGGTAAGCGCGGTATCAGTCATTTATGTGGTAATTGTTGAAGTTTTTATAAAAAAGGATATTTCCATCGGCGGCATTCCGGGTGTTTTTAAAAAGGCAGTACCGATTATCGGCGGGATTCTGGCAATTCTGGCAATGGCAAAAGCTCTTTCCTATGCCTTTATCGATTCCGGCGTTCCGGACACTTTTACTTTATGGATGCAGAATACTGTCAGTTCCAGAATTGTTTTCCTGTTACTGTTGAATGTTGTTCTGCTCCTGCTTGGCTGCGTAATGGATATTTTTTCCGCGATTCTGGTTCTGCTTCCGCTTGTTGTGCCTCTGGGTCACGCCTATGGCATCGATCCGCTGCATCTTGGAATAATTTTTGTTATCAATCTTGAAGCCGGGTTCCTTACTCCTCCCGTTGGAATGAACCTCTTCCTTGCCAGTTACCGCTTTAATAAACCCTTTATGAAGATATGCAGCTATGTATTGCCATTCCTGTTGGTCCGGCTTATTGTTGTGCTTCTTGTAACATATCTGCCCTGGCTGAGCACATGGCTTGTAACGCTGTTCATAAATTAATTAAAAATTTCTGAATTTGACTCTAGCCGCATTCAGCGCATTAACGTTACACTGTCTCTATGCTTGATTATAAATTCATCGCGGAAAATCTTTCTGCTGTAATGGCAAATATCGCAGATCGTTTTATGAAAGCGGACGCTGAAAAGACCGCGCAGCTTTATTATAAACGGACAGAACTTGCTACAGCGCTTCAGGCTCTGCAGCAAAAACGGAATGCCAATGCCGATTCCATGAAGGGAAAGGGTATGCAGGCGCTAAACGGCGATCAGCGCGCGGCTCTTATTGAAGAAGGAAAAAAACTTAAAGAAGATATCGTCTCGGCGGAAAATGAACTCGCGGCGGTAGAAAAAGAACTTTTATTCGAAGCGCGCAGGATTCCAAACATGGCGCATCCTGACGCGCCTGTAGGAAAGGAAGACAAGGATAATCTTGAAGTGAAGGTATCCGGTAAACCGACTGTTTTCAGTTTTGAGCCTTCTGATCATGTCAAGCTTGGGCAGGACCTTGATATAATCGACTTTGATTCCGCTACCAGGGTATCAGGAACCAAATTTTACTATTTAAAAAATGAAGGCGTTTTTCTTGAACTTGGGCTTGTACGTTATGCGCTGGATATTTTGCAGAAAAAAGGTTTCACTCCTTTTATTACGCCAGACATCGCCCGTGAAGAGATACTTGAAGGCATTGGTTTTAATCCCCGCGGAGCTGAGTCCAATATATACGCATTGGAAGGCGAGGACACATGCCTTGTAGGAACTGCGGAAATTACCCTAGGTGGTTATTACTCCAATACGATTCTTCCGAAAGAGAAACTGCCTGTACGCATGGCAGGGCTGTCTCATTGTTTCAGAAGAGAAGCCGGCGCAGCAGGCCAGTTTTCCAAAGGCTTATACCGCGTTCATCAGTTTACCAAACTGGAAATGTTTGTTTTCTGCTTACCTGAAGATTCAAACGCTTTTCATGATGAATTACGCTCGATAGAGGAAGAAATTTTCGAAGGCCTTGATATCCCCTTCCGCGTAGTGGATACCTGCACCGGCGATCTGGGCGCGCCCGCTTACCGCAAGTGGGATTTGGAAGCATGGATGCCCGGAAGAACAGGCCTTTGCGGGAGCACTGGCGGTGAATGGGGAGAAGTAACCTCAACTTCAAACTGTACGGATTATCAGGCGCGGCGGCTAAATATCCGCTATAAGGACTCTGACGGAAAAAATAAATTTGTTCATATGCTGAACGGAACCGCAATAGCCGTCTCCCGTGCGATAATCGCAATTCTGGAAAATTTTCAACAGGCTGACGGCTCAGTAAAGATTCCGCGCGCTTTAGTTCCTTATACAGGGTTTGATATTATTAAAAGGAAATAGGTTAATTGGAAACTCATCACGATTTCATCACATCTTCCGATGAAATGCTGAGTTTTCCGTCAGACTTGCGCGTGGCAATCTTTTTAAAGTATTCAAAATACCTTTTATCCTGATACGCGATATGGGATAAAATCCAGTCTCTTAGAAACCTCGTAAATTGAGAAAGAGTAAGCCTGTTTCCGGATTGATATTCGCGCATATTATTTGCGACAGCCAGCACAAAAGCGTCGTGTTCTTTTTTGTGTTCAGCGTATTCGGGATATTTTGTCGCGATTATTATTTTTTCTTCCGTAGAAAAATGATTTTTAACATATTTTAAAGCTTCATGGATTACCCTGTTAAAATAATCATGTTCCTGCACTGAGTTTCCTGTCGCGTGATTGAACATGTCATTTACGAGGTCAACAAGACCCTTATGCTGCTCATCGATAATCTTTATTCCGCACGATAATTTATTGGACCATGAAACCATCTCTCTTTTATTGCTGTTCATTTAATATCTCCTGTCTATTATATATAATAACAGTTAGTATTCTTTTTGCAATATTCATAATATTAAGGTAATAATTTTTTTGGCTTGTTTTCACCCTGTCTGACCAGAGATTAGCGTTAATACCCCGGGGAATGTCACTGTTTTTTTGTATAACTATTAACTGAACTGTTTTAACTGCAAATACGCCTGGTCGGCGAGTCCGAAACTTGCGCTTTTGGTAAAACTTTTGGCGTATTCGTCGTAGAGCATATCTTCGTACATTTTTCCCGCGAAGCTGTCATCCACTAACCCTGACTTCTGCACGGTGCTTCTCATGCTGTTTAAAAGATTTTTAACTAAAAAAGTTTCAAGTTCAAGACAGAGCTCGTAGAGCCTGTCTGTTTTGTCAATTTCCGTTTTGGAAAAACCGGTTTTGGATTCGAGCGGCGCGTTCGCCAGAGCGCTGTTTCTTTCCTGCGCCTTTTCAAGAAGCTCCGCGAAGTTGTTTGTTCTGTGGGCGTTCATCGCCGCAGATGAGCGGTAATCATCTGTATTAATAAATCCTAAACCGGCCAGTTCCATTTATTTTACCTCTTTAAAGTAGTCGCTGTTCCCAGCATATTGTCGCTTGTCTGGATTGTGCGTGAATTAAATTCATAGGCGCGCTGGGCGACTATCAGGTTGACCATTTCCTGTACCACAGCGACATTTGACATTTCAAGGAATTTATGCTGTAAGGAGCCCATGCCTTCATATCCTGGAGTGCCTACAATCGCGTCTCCCGAGGCCTGAGTGACTTTAAATAGATTTTCACCTACCGTGGTAAGGCCTACAGGGTTTGGAAAACGGTAAAGCTGTATCCTTCCTACATCAACTTCCACCAGGTCTCCGTTATTTGGAATTCTTACGCTGACCCTTCCGTCTTTTGTTATATTGATTGAGTCAGGCAGAAAAAGCTCCGGCATTGTAATCTCGGGCAGCAGCCAGTAGCCGTTTGAATTTACCATGCGGCCGTCTGAATCAACCTTGAAGTTTCCGTTGCGCGTATAGGCAATTGAACCGTCATACATTTGAATCATAAAGAAACCTTCGCCCGCAATCGCTATGTCGGTCGGAACATCAGTCTGCTGCAAGTTGCCCTGCGCGAAAACCCTTTGGGTGTCAGCTAACTTTACGCCGTGTCCCATCTGAATCCCGACCGGAACTACGGTGTCTTCCGTAGCGGGAGTGCCTGCAACCTTTATTGTCTGATAGATAAGATCCTCAAAATCCGCCCGCTGCTTTTTATAACCGTGCGTATTCACATTTGAAAGATTATTTGAAATCACATCGATATTGGCCTGCTGGCCGATCATGCCGGACGCTCCTGTCCATAAACTTCTAACCATTATCTATTCTCCTATTGAACTTTAGCTACCTGATTTATTAATGTGCCAAGAGCCGCTTCCTGTGTCTGAATGATTTTTTGATTCGCTTCATAAGCCCTGTTAACTTCGATCATTTGCACCATTTCCACTACAGGATCAACATTCGCCGCTTCCGTAAAACCCTGTAAAACCTTTGGGCGGTTTCCCGCCTGCATTATCATCGCAGGACCTGATGTGTAGCTTTCCCTGTAAAGGCTTGATCCCTGTTTTTCAAGATAACGGTCTATATCAAATTCCACCAGTTTTAAAGTATCCAAAAGAACAGTGTCTTCCCACTGATTGTTCTCCCTGCCTACAAGCTCAAAAGGATCATCCGAATACGCAGCGTTGATCCAGATGCGTCCGTCTTTATCAACCTGGAAATTATTCGCTTTAACCATGATTGGTCCGTTTTCACCTAACACAGGATAGCCTTCTTTGGTTTCAAGGTAACCTTCCTTGCCTAGCATAAAACCGCCGTTTCTTGTGTAACGCTCGCCCCAGGGAGTGGATACGGTAAAAAATCCCTTTCCGTCCAGGGCAAAATCAAAATCGCTCGCGGATTCTTTGAGCGCTCCCTGGTCAAAATTGGTGAATAATTCGTTTAGTTCAACGCCGGTGCCCATTTTCCCGACAATCGGCGCCATGTCCGCGGAACCGAATGGATGCAGATATACTCCGTCATCGTCCTGCCGTCTGATTAATAATTCGGGAAAAGATTTAAAAGCGGCTACGTCTTTTTTGTAACCGTCTGTGTTCACATTTGCAAGATTGTTCGCGACAGCTTCGAGCCTCCACTGCTGCGCCCTCATACCGCTGGCGCCGGTATACCATCCTCTAACCACGAGGGGAACCTCCTTTTGCTTTTGGATTGGGGCGAGGTAAATTCAACCTCTGACGAATTGACCGCTTCCCCTTCCTTTTTATTTATCGGCAGTAAAAATAGGAGGAATTAGCAGTTAATGAGCTGTGTGATATTACTTTGTATACATTGACAGGCTGCTTGATTAAGCCAGTTTTTCAAGCCGTTTACAGGCTTCTTCCACATCTTCCCTGTGACCGAACGCCGAAAAACGAATGAAACTCTGCCCCGCAGGGCCGAAGCCGATGCCCGGAGTGGTGACAACCTGGCACTTTTCAAGGATTTCCTGGAATACTTCCCAGCTGTCTCTTCCCGGAAAGCGTGCCCAGATATACGGTGAATTGCCGCCGCCTATACAGGTTATTCCAAGTTTTACAAGTGTATCTCTTATTATTTTTGCGTTACCCAGATAAAAATCGGTAAGTGCGCGGATTTCCTTAAGCCCTTCGCTGTCCAGCGCTGCAAGCCCTCCGGCCTGGGCGATATTTGACGCGCCGTTAAAAATGGTGCCGGCGATTCTGCTCCAGTCCGCGTTTACGCTTTCTCCGCCTGAATATTTTATCGCCTTTGGCACAACAGACCAGCCAAGACGCACTCCGGTGAAACCTGCCGGTTTTGAAAATGAGTTGACTTCGATAGCGCAGGATGCCGCGTTATCAATCCCGTAAATGGTTTTTGGCAGTTTGGAGTCCCGGATGAATTCGCTGTATGCCGCGTCAAAAATAATTATGCAGCCCCTGTCAATCGCGGTTTTTACAAGAGCGTTCAGTTGATCGCATGTAGCCGCCGCGCCTGTGGGATTGTTAGGTGAACAAAAATAGACAAGGCTGTTCCGCGGAACAGCGTCAAGATTCGGGAAAAAATTATTCTCCGCCGTGCATGGCAGATAAGTAATACCGGCGTAGCCGTTTCCTTCCCAGATGCCTGCGGCTCCTGTCAATACGGAACCGTCCACATATACAGGGTACGATGGGTCCTGTACTGCGATTTTTGTTCCCGCTCCGAAGAGTGTCTGTAATCTGCCAATGTCGCATTTCGCTCCGTCAGAAATAAAAATTTCATCAATAGAAAATTTTCCGCTGTAAAAAACTTCAGAAATTTTTTCCCTGAGAGATGGCAGCCCTTCATCCTGATAACCTGAATAACCTTCCAAAACACCGAGCTTTTTCGCTCCTTCAACGAGAGCGGCGTTTATATGCGGCAGGATTGGTTCAGTTGTGTTGCCGACGCCCAGACTTATTATTTTTACGCCCGGATGCGATGCGGCGTACTCGCGTCTTTTCTTTGCGATTTCAGGGAACAGGTACCCTGCTTTCAAATTGGCGATGTATTGATTTCTGCTTATCATTTTGTCTCCGTGTTAATAATTATTTAAAATCTTTTAAACCAGTAATATCAAGCGTTGCAAAATAGTCTTCCACTGTTTCAGGGCGGCGTATCTGCACTACCGAGCCATCCTGACGAAGGAGAAGCTCTCCGCAGCGGAGTTTGCCGTTATAGTTGAAACCCATTGACCTGCCGTGAGCGCCGGCGTCGTGAATAATTACAAAATCGCCCGAACCCGATTCTGCCGTTGTTTTTATTTTAGGCAGTTTCCTTTGTATGGCGAACTTGTCATTGTTTTCGCACAGACTGCCCACAATATCATAAGTTTCAGATAACGGTTCGTTTTCCCTGCCGGGAACCGTTATGTGATGATACGCGCCGTAAAGGGCAGGGCGCATCAGGTCGGCCATGCACGCGTCAAGGGCTATATAATTGCGGTAAATTTCTTTTTTATGAACCGCCCGCGTTACAAGCCATCCGTACGGGCCTGTTACAACCCTTCCCCATTCTGTCCTGATATTCATGGGATCAAGACACGCCGGTTTTAAAATTTCGTTATATGCTTTCTGAATACCGTCCGAAAGCGCCTGATAATCCACGGCTTCCTGATCGGGCTTATAAGGAATCCCCATGCCGCCGCCGAGGTTAATAAATTCCAGGCGCACGCCTGTTTTTTCTTTTATTTCAACGGCGAGTTCAAAGAGCATCCGCGCAGTTTCAATGTGATAGGGGATGGAAAGCTCATTACTTGCGACCATCGTATGCAGTGCGAAGCGTTTTACTCCTTTTGTTTTTAACAGGCTGTAACCTTCAATTATTTTCTCCCGCGTAAAACCGTACTTCGCTTCCTGCGGCCTGCCTATTATTGCGTTCCCTTCCTTTAGCGGACCGGGATTGTAACGCATGGAAATCAGTTCAGGCAGTCCTGATGTTTTCTCAAGGAATTCAATATGGGTAAAATCATCAAGGTTGATCACAGCTCCCATTTTTTTTGCGGCTCTATATTCGTCTGCGGGAGTTTCATTGGATGTGAGCATGATGTCCTCGCCCTTCATGCCTGACATTTCAGCTAACAACAGTTCCGGATAACTTGCGCAGTCAGCGCCGAAGCCTTCGTTATTTAAAATTTTTAGCATATAGGGATTGGGCAGCGCTTTTACCGCGAAGTGATTTTTATATGAGGGAAATACGGAAAACGAGGCCTTTATCCTGCGGACATTTTCTGTTATTGCCTTTTCATCATAAATATAAAACGGAGTAGGAAACCGCTGTGCCAGTTTTTCAAGCGCGTTTTTATCCAACGGAAAATATTTCTTGTTCATAATTGTTTTTCCCGCTAACTGATATAACCTTTATATTTTAAAAGTTCCGCATTTAATATGCCTCCGCCGGCGGCACCGCGCACTGTGTTATGCGAAAGAGATGTAAAACGGATGTCGAAAACATTGCATGGCCTTAGCCGCCCGATTACAACAGCCATCGCCTTGCCGGTATCTCGGTCTTTGCGCGGCTGGGGACGGTTATCCTCTTCAAGGTAAACAATCGGCTGATCAGGAGCCATGGGAAATTTTTCTTCCTGAGGCAATCCTTTAAAAGATGTCCAGATTTCCCTGATCTCATTGATGGACGGTTTTTTCATGCCGAAGGCGAGAGAAATACAGGCTGTGTGTCCGTCCGAAACAGGCACACGGTTGCAATGCGCGGAAATTTTCGGCATAACGGCGTTTTGAATAACGCCGTTGATTATTGTTCCGAATATTTTTAGGGGCTCTTTCTCGGATTTTTCTTCTTCGCCGCCGATGTAAGGGACAATGTTATCGATCATATCAAGAGAAGGAACGCCGGGATAACCCGCGCCGGACACTGCCTGCATTGTTGTAACAATTGTTTTTTTTATCAGAAAACCGGCCTGCACAAGCGCGTGAATGGGAGTCATATAACTTTGAATTGAACAGTTGGGTTTTACGGCGATAAAACCTTTTGTCCAGCCGCGCGCTTCCTGCTGTGTCGGTATAATATCCGCGTGATGCGGGTTTATCTCCGCGATGAGAACAGGCACATCATTTGTCCAGCGATGGGCGGAAGCGTTTGAAATGACAGGAATTCCCGCAGCGGCGTATTCCTCTTCCAAAGCGCGCGTTTCTTCCTTGCCCATTTCAAGCGCGGAAAACACAAAGGCGCATTTATTTTTTTTGTGAGCTGAAACTGCGCGTTTTACATCGTTTGCGTCTTCTACAATAACCTGCCCTGCATGAGGCGCGTATGTTTTGGCAAGATGCCATCTTCCCGCAACCGCTTCTTCATATTTTTTACCCGCGCTTCTGGGCGAGGCTGCGGCGTAACTTACCCTGAACCACGGGTGATCATTTAATAGTGAAATATACTGCTGCCCGACCATGCCCGTCGCGCCTAAAATACCAACCGGAATTTTTGACATAATTAACTCCTTGTGCAATAATAACACAGATTTAAGTTTTATTTATAGAGACCGTAATTTTTTAACCGCTTTTTTTTACTTTGATGTCATGTTTACAACGCCGTCCCAGAAATCATCAGGCGGGTTCCTGAAAAATTTTACGCTGCGTTCCAGATATATTTTAGACGGTTCATCGTCAGGTTTGATTGACAGCGCTTCCTTAAAACCTCTGGCCGCCAGTTTCCAGTTCCGTTTTTCAAATAAATTCAGCGATTCATGAAATATTAACACGCGGTTTTTATCCTGCTCGTCAGCGTTTTCCGCCATATCCAAAAGTTCACAAAGACGCACCGGCTCATTGATTCCAACAACGCGGACGCGATCAAGTTTACGGTATAAAATTGCATCTCCTGTTTCGCGCACAGTGTCCTCCGACGCGAGTATCCATGTGCCGTATTGCTTGTTTACGCCTTCCAGTCTGGCCGCGAGATTTACCGCATTGCCCATTATTGTATAGTTCATTTTGTTGGCCGTGCCCATATTGCCCGCTACCATGAAACCGGTATTTACTCCGATGCGCGTCAGAAGCGGCGAAGGCGAGAGATTATGCTCCATTATGGAATTGTTTAATTCAATTTCGATTTTTTTCATTTTAATCGCGGAAATGCATGCGCGCAGGGCATGATCCTTAAGTTCAAGCGGCGCGCCGAAGAACGCGATTATGGCATCCCCTTCGTATTTGTCAATCGTTCCCTTCTCGGCAAGAACAACATCGCTCATCGCGCTTAAATATTTATTAAGCAGGCTTACAAGTTTTGCAGGATCGCCCAGTTTTTCCGAAATGGTGGAAAAACCTTTAACATCGGTAAAAATGGCGGTCATAAAACGTTTTGTTCCGCCAAGCTGAAGGCGCGAAGGATCTGAAATAATTTCCTTTACAACATCGCCTGAGACATAGGTAGAGAAAGCTGTACGGATAAAATGTTTTTCTTTTTCCGAACCGGCGTATGAAATTATTTCCCGGACAATAATGGCGCTTAACAGCGTAAAAACGATTCCAAGCGGACCTATATAAATTCCTGTAATGCGGAATAAAAGGACAGTTAACAGTAAAAATACTATTATCGCGCCAAACCCGATAGATGCGCGCGAAACCGGCGGAAGCTGAGCGCTGAAAAAGAAAAAGAGCGGAATAAAAATCAGCATGAACAGAATGCACCACCAGAATCTGACAGGCCTGATAAAACTTTCGGAAAGAATGGTATCCAGCACAACTCCGTGCGTTCCTACATTGATGTATTTGCCGTAAAACGGATTTGCTCCGTAGTCGGTGGTTCCCGTATCAACCCTTCCCAGAACGACAAATTTATCGCGCAGCATTTCATCGTTTTCTTTTGTAAGTTCTGCGTGGCGCTTCAGATTTATGTCAATGTAGCTGACAAACATGGCAATAAACTCGGCTTCTTCCGTTATTTCCGCTGCGTTTTCAGGATATTCCGCTGAAAGCGTACCGCTTATGTTTTGAATCCTGTTTACCGCGTCCATCCCCGTAATTTCAGCCAGCAGATCATGCGCGCATTTGCGGCATTCAAGATAGGCGTTAAACGCGCTGTCGTCGGTGTTTTCCATGGCGCTGTTTTTTGCTTCGCGCGCTTCGTCAAAGAGGTCCGCTATGTCGTAAAGGATTGCCGGAATCTGGCGCAGCGAAGGCTCGAACTGGGCGAAAAAGTACCATTGCGCGGATGTCAGATAACGGTTGTAATTCTCCAGTTCCGCTTCAATGTCGTCTAACATGCAGAAATACCCGAATGAACGATGCGCGTAACTGTCAGTGTAGTCGTCTTTAGGCCAGTCAAGCATCAGCCGGCCTTTGTAATCAAGGGGGATAACAATGTCTTTTATCCTGCCGTCGGGCAATTGCGCGTTCCTGATTGTCATTTTGCGCTTTTCAAGCTGAATTTCAGGCCTGCCAAGATAGTCGATAAGAGGTGCGAAGGCAAGCTGCAGGTACCAGTGATTATATATATTCTGGGCAAGATAAACGCGCCTTCTTACTCCGTCATCATCAATTTCCACATTTGTGTAACCCGCTCCTTTCGCGGCTTTCGCGAACATAGGAAGAGCGGGCAATATGTCAACAAATCCGGCTCCGGCAGGAGCGTCCGGAGAAGCGTTTACAGGATATGAAAAGCGTTCCTCTGCGACAGGACGGCGTTCGGACTGCTCGCCTTCGAGAGGGGCTGCCCGGAGATTTATGGTTGACCAGCTGCGCCCAAAGAGGGCCAATGCCTGAGCCAGATAAATGTCATTATCGCGCGCGATTCGCTGCGCCTTGTTGTACAGGATGTCATGCTCGTTTTCGATCATGGATGAAAGATAATCAGCGTAATCATTAATATCATTACGCCCGCTCCGTCCCTCTCTTAATGACGCGAATATTTCCTGTGCGGCTGTTCCAATTTCGGAAAAACTGCGGTAGAAGTCATCGCCAAGGCCCTGATCAAGATACAGACTGTCTACCCCCTGAGGACCGCGATCAATATATTCAATATCAAAAATGGCGGCTCTCGCTCCGTATTCTTTAAGGCGTAACAGTCCGTCCGCCGGAATGGAGCGCGGCCATGGATAGATTCCATAATAAGCGATAGCGTTATCATCAATATCCAGAAAAACAACATTGTCTATGCGCTGGCGATCTGATCTTAACCCAAGATAAAAATCATACAGACGCTCTTCCAGCGTTACTAAAATTCCTGACAGATATAAAAGGGAAAAAATAACTGCCGCGGCAAAACCCATTAGGGCATGTTTCCATGATTTCATTTTCCATTAACCTGCCGGAAAAAAAATAATACTAAAAGATTTTTTCGTAAAAGTCCTCCTTATAAATATATTGCATAAATTGATGCAGATTCAATACCTAATTTTTGAATATTGAATGTGCCATCCATATAATTCTGTCTGTAATATCAGGTGTATTTTTTATACATTCATGGTACATAACATATTGACAATTTTTATTTTTACGTATTTAATGATTTAGATAGTATTCAAGTACAATAATTAAATGGGGCGCTGATTAGAACTGATCACAAACAGGGCTTTGTGACAAGGCAGTATCGGCTGAGATTGGACGGCTTTACGTCCGGAACCCTTGGTGTCCGTTGGACACCGTACCTGATCCGGATAATACCGGCGGAGGGAAATGTTAACAGACAATTGTCTGTATTACAGATGTCTTCGCAGGTTTGCGGAGGCATTTTTTTTTGGGAGGAATTATGAAAAGACCGGAAGCAAGTATTGCTATTCAGGTGCTGCCGCAGCCGGCAGACGGAGACGAAGAACAGCGAAGCTGTACATTGCTGCAAATAGTAGATAAAGTTATCGCTTACATTAAAAGCACAGGTTTTAAAACAGTTGTCGGACCTTTTGAAACTGTTATCGAGGGCGATTTTGATAGTCTTATGAATATCGCTAAAGAATGTCAGCTGATATGTATCAGGGAAGGAGCGGCAAGCCTTTTGACATATATAAAAGTTGCGTATAACCCCAATGGCGGGACATGGTCTATTGATGAAAAGATCGCAAAGCATATTTAAGCGCTATAATTTTATGCCGTTTGCCGCCATTGCCGCTTTGATTCTGGTCTGGCAGTTTATCATCATGAGCGGCATTGTCCCGCCATATATGCTGCCAGGTCCGTTACAGGTAATAGAGGTCTTTGTTTCGGACTTTCACCTTCTTGCGAAACATCTGCTGTATACATTGCTTGAAGCGCTTGCCGGTTTAGCACTGGCTGTAATAACGGCGTTTATTCTGGCAATTATAATGGACTCCAGCCGTTTTATTAAACAAATGATTACGCCCATTCTGCTGCTCACGCAGACAATGCCTGTAATCGCCGTAGCGCCTCTTTTAATTTTATGGATGGGTTACGGTCTCGCTCCAAAAATCACTTTGGTTTTTCTTACCTGTTTTTTCCCTGTTACAATCGGTCTTTTGGGAGCGTTCGCGTCTGCTGATAATGACGCTTTGCGCCTGCTTCAATCCATGGGCGCAAAAAAATGGCAGCTGTACCGTTATATTAAAATTCCGCAGGGGCTGCCTGCTTTTTTCTCAGGATTAAAAATCGCGGCTTCATATTCAATCATAGGCGCTGTAATCGCAGAATGGCTTGGCGGAGACGCAGGGCTGGGTGTTTACATGATCCGCGTCAGGCGATCATATTCGTTTGATAAAATGTTCGCGGTAATATTGCTTGTTTCGGCATTGAGCCTGCTGCTGATTAAGCTTGTATCGTTAGTTGAAAAAAAGGCCATGCCCTGGAGAAAAGGAGGATATAAGGAATGAGAAATGAAAAATTGATCTGGTTGTCAGTTGTCATTTTAACGGTTTTTACCGGCTGCGGTAAAAAGGGAGACAATACTGTCCGCGTGCTGCTTGACTGGACGCCGAACACCAATCATACAGGGATGTTTGTGGCGCTGGAAAAAGGCTGGTTTGCCGAAGCTGGTCTGAATGTAACAATTACCCAGCCGCCTGAGGATGAGGCTCTTGTGCTGCTGGCGTCGGGCAAGGCGGAATTCGCTGTTAGTTTTCAGGAGTCAATGGGGCCCGCTATCGCCAAAGATCGCGATGCGTTAGGTGTAACGGCGGTCGCCGGCATTATAAGCCACAACACATCTGGGATTATGTCTCTGAAAGCGAGCGGCATACAAAGGCCGGCAGATCTTTGCGGCAGGCGTTTCGCTTCATGGGAGACGCCGCTTGTTACTGAAGTTGTACGCCATATTGTGGAAAATGACGGCGGCGATTTTAACGCGGTGCGGATGATTCCCAATTTCGCTACAGACGCTTTTTCCGCTCTTCAGACCGATGTGGACGCGATATGGATTTATTACGCATGGGACGGCGTCGCTGCGGAAGTAAACGGGGTGGATATCAATTATCTTGATTTAGGAATGATCGACAGTAAACTGGATTTCTACACGCCTGTGCTTGTTACGAATACCCGTTGGGCTTCCGCGAACGCGGAAACAGCCAAAAAATTCCTGGCTATAATCAGCAGAGGGTATAATTTCGCCATTCAAAATTCAGGGGAAGCTGCAGAAATTCTTTTAAAACACGCGCCTGAACTGGATCGCGTTCTTGTTATGCGAAGCCAGGAATATCTAAAAACACGTTACCAGGGGGACGCGAAACGCTGGGGAGAAATTGATCCTGTGCGCTGGGGAAATTTTTACAGATGGATGTTTGAAAAGGGACTGCTGGAAAAAGATATAGGTTCAGGCGGATTTACAAATGAATATTTACCGTAACCTGAAAAACATTCCCGCGTAACTGACATGTATAAATTTTTTTGTGAGAACATTTCTAAAAACTATGAACAAGCGCCTGTAGTTCAGGATATCAAAGTTGGGCTGCCGGCGGGAGGTTTTATTTCCCTGCTGGGCCCCTCGGGAGTTGGCAAGACAACTTTATTTAATGTTCTTTCAGGCGTGGATTTGCCGGATACAGGGAAGGTATTCCTTGACGGCGAAGATATAACAGGAATCAGCGGAAAGGTAAGTTATATGCTGCAAAAAGATCTTCTGCTTGAATACCGCACCGTGATTGACAATGTGATTCTGCCGCTGCTGCTTCACGGGGAAAAAAAGAAGGAAGCGCGCAAGTATGCTTCAGGTTTTTTCCCCAGATTCGGTCTGTCGGGTTATGAAAATAAATACCCGAGTGAGCTTTCGGGAGGGATGCGCCAAAGAGCGGCTCTTCTCAGGACATGTATGCTGCGTAATTCCGTTATTCTGCTGGACGAGCCGTTTTCTGCGTTAGATGCCATTACAAGACATACGATGCAGGCATGGTACGCCGGGATCGCGGAAGATATGAAATTCTCTACTTTATTTATAACCCATGATGTAGAAGAAGCGCTTGTTTTGTCTGATACGGTTTACATTATGAACGGCAAACCCGGAATAATCACTCATAAAATTGATGTATACCCGCGCCGTCCCCGTGAAGCGGATTTTCCTGTATCAAAAGAATTTGTAGAGCAAAAACGTTTTATTTTTGAAGCAATAGTTGGCGGCTCCTGATTGCTGCAGGGATCTGTATTTTCTGTTCTTTTATGGTGTATTTTATTATATTTTGTTCTTTTTATGAACAGATAATACGGTATAATTTTTTTGCATTTTATTATGTCCCGTTAATTGAGAATCTCTCTTGAATTTCGGTTCGCTATTTATTAGTATTAAAATATTGGAGGCTATAAATGAAAAAACTGATTATTTTATTGGTTATTGGAGCGTTTGTCGCGCCGCTTTTTGCCCAATCTGTTTCTGATGAAAATTCATCAAAAATGTATTATCAAACTGTCTCTGTAGAAAGAGTATATCCGACCAGAAGAGGTTATATTGTTCAGTATTACAGGGGCGGAATAAGAGATTTTGGCATTATCAGTATCCCTAATGAGTGGTTTACAGATGCTGCCGGTAAAGCGGAACTTGTGACATTGCCGCCCGGAAGAAACTGGCCTACCCTTACTATATTTTATAAAGACGGGGAGTTCAGCCATATAAGGCTTTATGTACACAGAAATAAGAAACATCAAACATGGGGTAATGTGCCGCTGCCGGCTGATGTAAGCAGGTATTTTGAGGATGTAGATAATCCAAAAATTAATTTTTGATGAATTCCCCGCCGGACGAACTTATTGATTTTATTAAGACCGGCTCCAAATTCATTGTTGCCGGTCATAAAGAACCGGACGGAGACTGCGTAGGGAGCCAGCTTGCCCTGCGCAGCGCGCTGAGACGTTTAGGCAAGGAAGCTGTTGTATGTTCGGCAGGGCCTTTTAAACGCACAGAATTAAAAAATTATTCAGAACAGTTCACCGGTATTCCTTCTGACTATAACAAATCAAATTCAAAAGTTATTATTGTAGATTGCTCAGGTAAGGAAAGAACGGGCAGCATTCAGGAATTACTGGATGAGTTTCCATGCGCGATAATCGATCACCATGCAGCTTCAACTCATTCCATTTCCGCGCCTGACGCGCCTGTTTATACGGACGCGGATTCGCCTTCATGCACGCTTTTAGTAGAAAAACTTATAACCGCTCTTGGACTGGAGCTTACCGCAGAAGAGGCGCAGGCGCTTCTTTTCGGGCTTTGCACGGATACGGGATTTTTACGCCACCTGACGGATAAAGACGCGCAAACGCTCGAAGCCGCGGCCAGAATGGTGAAAAGCGGCGCGAGTCCCAAAACTGTTTACAATATCATGAACGGCGGTAAAAGTTTTAATTCCAGGGTAATTATGGGACGGATTCTTTCCAGAATAGAATCGCATTTTGGCGGAAAGCTTATTTTAAGTTATGAAACATTCGAAGAGTTCAGCGCTTTCGGTTTTGAAAACAGGGATTCCGAAAACCTGAATAAAATGCTCCTTTCCATTGAAGGAGTGCAGGCGATTGTAATTATCCGCCAGGAGTATGCCGAAGATTGTACTGTGAGTTTAAGATCGGTTGATAATGTTGATGTGGCTCAAATAGCCGCTTCCCTAGGAGGCGGTGGACACAGGAACGCTTCCGGCCTCACATTGAAAGGAGACATTCCGTACATAAAACAAATTATGTTAAATACTTTTAAAAATATTTTTGATTAATTGTAAATTATTTTCCGACATTACCAAAATAACATTTATTTGAATTATCCCGCGTGATACTGCGTCTGTTATGGATCTGTTCCGATATCCAGAAACAGAGGTTAATCATGGATCAACATTATCTGAACAATTTATATTCTGAATACACGGAAAAATTAATTAATCGCTGTGAATTTGAAGGGCTTGTGTATCAGTATCTTCTGAATAACCAGGAGAAAACAAGTTTATCAAACTGGGAAACTGATGATTATAAAGATTATTTATCATGGATATATACGCGCCTTCACAATACGATAGATTCCTATCAGGATACAGGCTCATCATTTGACGCGTATATAGGCTCTGTGATCCATCATACCGCCAGGGAATACCGCGTTAAATTAATTACAAACAGCGTTATTGAATACGCGGCATGGAGCGTCCAGGTTCCTGATATGTATGTCTATGACGATACTCCCTCTTATTCTTGTGAAAAACAGGAAAATACACTGCCTCGAATTTTTGAATACAGGGGCAGAAAGAATCCCAAACAGCTTTTGGCGCTGATACTGAAATGTTACTACTATGTCTCTGATGATTTTATTAACAGAGCCGCAGGCTGTACCGGAATTGACGGTGAAAAATTAAAGGAAATGATAAACAAGCTGCGCGTAATCAGGAGGAAAAAAGATGATGCGATTTACTATATGAAAGAAAGAATCCATTGCCAGTATTACAGATGTATTGTATATGAAAAAAGACTTTCCTATGTTCCGGAAAACACATCAACCTATATCAGATTAAAATACCGTCTTGAAAAAGCCCGCAAAAGGCTTGAAAGCATGAGAAAGCGCATAACAGGCGTCCGCACAGATGCCACTAACAGGGAAGTTGCAGATATAATAGGCATATCAAAAGGCGCGGTTGACGCAAGTCTTCACAGATTGAAAAACAAGTGGAGAGAGAATTAGTAATCGGGTAATCATAAATTGATTTAAAAGTCATCAATTGAGTCTGACGCACACGCCCTTTGATTCTATGTATTTTTTAATTTCCTGAATGTTTGTTTTTCCGAAGTGCAGTAAAGACGCCACAAGAGCGGCGTCCGCTCCAGGCGAATCCGGTGAAATGGAACTGTCCATTTCCGGGGATGCTGTGTTTAGTAATACTTTGGCTATTTGATCAAGCGTTCCCGCTCCTCCTGAAGCGATTACGGGAACCGGCGTGGCGTTTAATATGCGGCGCGTCAGTTCCAAATCGTAACCTGCGCCAGTGCCGTCCGCGTCTATTGAGTTTAGAAGAATTTCTCCGGCTCCAAGTTCAACTGCCTGTATTGCCCATTCAACCGCGTCAAGGCCTGTGTCGGTTCTGCCGCCATGGGAGAAGGCATGCCAGCAGAGCCCCTTATCGCTTATGACGCGTTTGGCATCAATGGACAGAACAACGCACTGTCTGCCGTAGGCGTTTGCCATTTCACGTAACAGTTCCGGGCGGTTGAGAGCGGAAGTACAGACAGATACCTTGTCAGCTCCCGCGTTCATTGCGTCGCGCATATCGTCAATTGTGCGGATGCCGCCGCCGACACAGAGCGGAATAAACACTTCCGCGGCTACTTTGCGAACCACATCAAGCAGAGTGGCGCGGCTTTTATATGAAGCGCCGATATCAAGAAAGGTAAGTTCGTCCGCTCCGTCGTTGTTGTACCGCCGCGACAGTTCCACAGGATCGCCTGCTTCCCTGATGCCTTCAAATTTGATTCCTTTTACCACCCTGCCGTCGTCAACATCAAGGCAGGGAATGATTCTCTTTGCCTGCATATTAATCCTCCAGTATATTTTTTAATAAAGCGAGACCTGTTGCGCCTGATTTTTCCGGGTGAAACTGCACCGCAGCTAAAGCTCCCCGCTCAACCGCGCAGCAGTAGCGGACATAATACTCAGCTTCTGCCGCGCATATATAAGGTTTTACCGATTCTGAAGGGTCAGTATAATATGAATGTATATAATAAAAAAAACTGCTGTCCTTTATGCCGCGAAAAATTTTTGATGCCGGGTTTGTTTTTGTTTGATTCCAGCCAATCTGCGGAATTTTTCGTCCAGGGAAACGCCTGACTTTTCCGGGAATTATTGAAAGCCCTTTTACTTCATCGCCTCTGTTAGGGTGCTGTCCCGTAAATCCCGCGCCATTATCATTGTTACCTTCTTCCGATGTTTCAAATAACAACTGAAGACCGATACAAATCCCCAAAAAAGGCTTGTCCGCATTTATCCACTCCTTAATCGCCTGCGCGTAACCTGATTGAATCAGGGAAGCCATAGCGGAGGCGAAATGCCCGTCTCCGGGGAAAATTATTTTTTCATACGGTGAAGTTGCAGCTAACAGTTCATCAGGTCCTGCGGCGAACCGCGCGGGAATGGAAAGCCGCTTCAGAGCGTTCATCACGGAACCTAGATTTCCCGCGCCGTAATCAATTACACCTATCATATCAGACTCCGCGCCTTGGTAATCAAACCAGTACTCCGGGCGCGCCAAATCCGGGCAATATTCCTTTTGTGGAGGGGATTGAATCTTTTACGCGGGAATCATATTCACACGCTGAGCGTAACGCTCTAGCCGCCGCTTTAAACATCGCTTCAATTTTATGGTGATCGCTTCTGCCGCGGATTATTTCAAGGTGCAGATTACAGCCTGCGGCATTCACGAAAGCCTGCCAGAAGTCTTCTATCACGTCAGTTTGAAAATCATAAGCGCAGGATGTTTTTACGCGGCGCGTTGAATCAAATTCACCAGGTTCGCCGCCTGCCGGGAGGTTTGACCCGCAATTCTGCGCAGCTGATATTATTGGAGACCCTGAAAGCTGTCCCTCAAAGTAAAGATACGGCCTTCCTGAAATATCAACAGCCGCGCGGGCAAGCGTTTCATCCATCGGGAAAAGACAGCTTCCGCTGCGGAGTATGCCTCTCTTTTCACCTAACGCTTTGGCGAAACACTGACCCAGTACAATTCCTGTATCTTCCACAAGATGGTGCTGATCTGTTTCAAGGTCTCCTTTTGCGTGCGCTTCAATATCAAACAGTCCGTGACGCGCAAATGTGTTCAGCATATGCGTCATAAATCCCAATGGATACGACAATTTAGCGATGCCTTTTCCATCGATATCCAATCTGATATAAATTTCTGTTTCGCCTGTTTTTCTCTCAATCTCGGCGGTTCTTCTCATTATAAACTCCTGTGTCCATTACCCGTTTCCGGTTTGTCATGGCGCTACTTTTCGCAGATCGTATTCCACAATGTCAAGAGCGCCGATTTTTTTTAATTGGGGAATAATATCGGGAACTTCATGTTTTTTAACAGCGATTTTTACCGCGAAACCCGCGTCTCCGTAAAGGGGAGCCACAGTAGGACTGCGCATCGCAGGGAGGCTCGCAAGAGATTCAAACTGTTCTTTTGGTATATTCATTTCCAGCATTACATGATCGCGGCCGTCAAGAACAGCGCGGAAGAGCATCGAAAGTTCCTCAATGCGGCTGCGTTTTTCACTGTTTGTGAAGGCGGAACGTGATGCGACAAAACGGGTTGATGACTCAAGTAAAGTTCCGATAATTTTTAGGCCATTGTCTTTCAGAGTCTGGCCCGTGGAAGTATTGTCGATGATCATGTCAGCGTCATCCGGCGGGAAAACTTCTGTTGCGCCGTATGTACGCAGGATACGGTATTGATATCCCAAAGATTTTAACCATGTATCTGCGAGATTAACATATTCTGTCGCGACTACAAGTTTCCTTGAGCGCAGATGATCCTCATCATAATCTTTCGGAACCGCCGCTACAATGCGAACCTTGTCAAACCCCAGATCCAGTATTTCTTCAACATCAGCGCCGCTTTCCTTTATCCAGTCAATGCCGGTAAAGCCCGCGTCATGACTTCCAAGTTCAAGAAGTTCTCCGACATTTTGCGGTTTCATTATCTTCGCGTCCAGCCAGAGGGCTCCCATCGAAGGCCGGTATGTTCTGTCTGCAAGGGTGATGGGAAATCCAGCGTCCGCGAACAAACCTGCTATGTTATCAAAAATTCTTCCTTTTGGGATTAGTACACTTAATTTTTCCATAACAACAGTTTAAAAAAAACCCGGAAAAATGTTAAGGGACAGATATGCGTGAGTATATTGTCGTCCTTTTGAATATTACATGACACTGGGCTTCTCATTCTTTTATAAGAACAAATCCGGATGCACCTATGCTGTACTCTTCCTGATCTTCCCAGGACGCGAACAGGCTGCCATTGATGCGTCCAATTCCGGTATATACAAAACCCTGCGGAAGGTCAGGCAGCGCCGGATGAGAGATTTCAGTTTTTCGCGGAGCTGAATTCTGAAAATCCGCCAGTGCCGCTGTGTTTCCGGTCTGTGAAAGGTCCAGTACGCGAAGCATCTGTATTTGCGGGTTTATTCCTTTTCTTTTTACAGCCCTGTAATACCAGTACCCGTCCCGGCCAAAGCGAAGGGTATCTATATCCCAGCCTTCTTCCGCCGGGAATTGCTCAAGAGCGGGAATTGAAAGCGCGAAGGGAGTATTGGAGTCCATATTGAATGTCCATGTTCTGGGACTGGGAAGGGGAGCGTTTGTATCAAGGAAAATATCGTCCAGGTAAAGAAGAGCCGCGGGTTTATCCTGATAATAAGCGAAACCGCCCAATGTATACTGTTTCCAGAATTCACCGCCGCCAAAGTGGTACATGGCGATACCAGGCGTCGCTCCGCTGTTAGGTGCAAATTTTAAAAATCCGTCGCGGTTAATGACTATTATAAGCTCATTGTCCCGCTCATCAATAAAGTAAACATGAAGCGCTAAAGGCCATGGAATAAGGGCGGCGGAATTAACCGCTTCCTGCGCGGAGACAATGTGTTTAGGCCCGTCTTCTGTAAGCTGAAACCAGAGCGGGTTCTTTCCGGTTTGTAAAATGGCCGCCGCTCTTGCCGAAGGCCTTGTTTCCTCATCCGGAGGCTGCCTTGCTTGCCTGACCGCGAGGGGCAGCGCTTCAGGAAGAGGTTCTGTTACAGAATCATTATTTGAAGATCTGGCGCAGGAAAGTATCAGGCAAAGGAAAATCATTATAATTAAAAAAAAGTTAATTTCTCCCGTATAAACCCTGCGCATCTGCGCCTCTGTGAGAAACACTCTCAATTCAAATCCTCCGGGAATGTTATCTTTTTATTTTCCGGTTCTCCTGGAATTACCGCAACCTGTCCGCAAAATCTGCCCCAGACTTCCGCGTCATCAGTGAACTCTTCGCCTGGATTGTTCATGAGCGCTTCGGATGCCTTTTCGTGAGCATGTAAAATCTCAGGAAATTTAAAGGCTTGAGGCGTCTGCGCAGCTCCCACATTTGCCCGTCCAAGATGCCTTTTAATATACACAACCGCTTCTATGTCCTCATTGCCAATCACCGGCTGCTCACTGTTTATTTCTCTTTTTTCATTTCTAATTTCCAGTTCTTTTGGAGTGTCCGTAAGCGGGAGCAGGGGAATAACCGCTCCGTATTTTTTTACCGCATCGATTGTTTTTTCAATAAGGGAGGGACTTACACGCGGTCTTGCGCCGTCATGTATTAGCACATAACGGGGATTATATGATGAAAGACAAGCAAGCGCGCTGAATACCGAAGCGCGGCGCGTTTCCCCTCCTTCAATAAACAGTATTTTGGTTTTATGCTTTATAAAATATTCAGGCGGCAGCGCTTGCCGGGCTGCGGATTCTCCGTCCTTTGAAACCGCTATTACAATGATATTAACTGACGGAACCGCCAAAAACGCACCGACTGCGGCGCCCAGCACCGTGATATTATTGTCAAGTTTTTGAAGCTCTTTTTTTATTCCGCCCATGCGTGATGATGATCCCGCCGCGCAGATAACAGCCGCTATCAGCTGCGTTTCATCCCGGAAGCTTTCAAACCTGTTGTTTAAGGTTTTCTGACTTGCCGGATGTTCCATTGTTATTTGAGTTCCAGACGGGAGAAGATTATTCCCTCAATTTCTTCCTTGGATTTTCGCAATGAAATGGAAAGCTCATCTTCCAGCAGTTTTAACGCGGAGTCGTAGAGCTTCCGTTCAAGAATGGGCAGTTCCTTTACCTTGCTGCGGTGGTAAAGCGAGCGAACAATGCTCGCGATATCCCTGACGCTGCCTTTTTTTAAAAGATCCAAATTCATCTGATAACGCATTTTCCAGTCGGAAGGAATTGGCTCATAATCTTCTCCGATTAATTCAAGAGCTTTCATCGCTTCATCTTTTGATACAGTTGAGCGAATCCCAAGTCCTATGGCCTTATCAACCGGAACCATAATAGTCATATCAGTAACTTCAAGATAGATAACATAGTAGGGAATTTTAGAATCTTTGAACTTTTTTTGAACTATTGATTTTATTACCCCAACGCCCTGACTGGGGTAAACTATTTTTTGATCTACCTGAAAACTTTTAGCCTTGCTCATTTATTATATAATAACATAATTCTGACAAATAGTCTATATCGCGTAAAAACCTGCGTTTGGTTATTTTCCCGTTATTATGTATTCCAGCATTTCATTAAGAGGAACTGTCGCGAGAGAAATGCATGTATCGCAGCAGCCGTAATAGATAAAAATTTCTCCGTTATGAACAAGGTTTGCGGTTGGGAAAATGGTGTTGTTAATCACAAGGCCGTGTTTTTCATAGTACTCCTGCGGCTCCATAACCGGATTCTTTGTTCTTGCTATCACCTTGCGCGGATCATTGGAATCAAGGAGCATGGCTCCGACCCTGTAAACAGATTTGCTGTCCACGCCGTGATAGAGCAGCAGCCACCCTTTTTCTGTTTTTAACGGAGTTGCGGCAGCGCCGATTTTCAGCCCTTCCCATTCCGGATTTTCCGCTGTCGCGACAAGCTCCGGTTTTGACCATGACAGTAAATCATCTGAAAAAGAAATCCAGATACCGGGCAGATCGGTTCCGTATGCTTCGCCCACATATTGCATTGGGCGGCGGATAATCGCGAATTTACCGTTAATTTTTTCCGGAAACAGCGCGTTGTCCCTGTCGTCAATCTCAGGCGGTGTAGTGTAACACAATTGTTTAAAATTTTTGCCGTCATTGGAGATGGCGATGCCTGAGCGGGTGATCATCGGTTCGGTATTGTTGTCCTTCCATTCAGGGTAGTGTTCAGGATAATAATCGGGTACCGCAATGCCTGTCGGCCAGCAGTCAAAAGCGTAGGGCTGTAATGCGTAACACATATAGAATACGCCGTCAATTTTTACCACTCTGGCGTCTTCAACCGAGCCGTCGGGAAAACCAAGCATATCGCCTGAAAAAACCGGTTTATCTGAAGCAAGCGCGAAATCAATTCCGTTTTTGCTTTTTAAAAGACCGATGCTTGTCTTGAACGGGCGCAGGCTGCCTGCGGCGCGTTCATACATAAAAAATTCATTGTTGTCAAAAATAACGCCCGGATTAAAAACTGATACGCGCCTGTAATCTACCAATCCTGGAACCACTATCGGGTTCTTTGAACATCTTTTTATCGTCATATTAATAAACATTATAACAGGAGACTATATTTTTCAATATATTGATGATAAAATTCCCTACCATGAATTTCTTATATAAAAAAAATCAGGAGAGAAAATGACAGAAATCCGAAGAATGAATACAGATGAATTACTTCAGTTCTACAAGATACATACAATAGTTTTCAATATGCGCAGGGATTATTCAAAGGAAGAGAATCAAAAAATCGATCCTCTTGAACATCCTGCGCATTGGGCATGGGGAGCGTTTGAAAACGGTAAATTATTGGCCGGCACATTCGATATTGATTTTCTGATGCGTTTTGACGGACACAGCGTAAAGATGTCCGGTATCGGAGGAGTTGGAACTTTACCCGAAGCGCGAAAGGGCGGTTATATGCGGCGCATTTTTGAAAAGCTGCTGCCTCAGGCTTATGAAAACGGATATGTTTTTTCCAATCTTACTCCGTTTTCACATGATTTCTACCGTAAATTCGGCTATGAAATCGCCTGCGCAAGAAAACGCGTCAGCATTTCAACCGGCGATTTATGCGGCATAAAGCAGGAGGGGCAGTTCATCCATATTCAACCGGGAGATGATACCTCTTTGCTTGCTGAAGTTCATTCAGCCTACATCGAAAATATCAACCACGGTATTCACAGGGATTATTGGCCGGATAACCGCGCGTGGAAACGTTTTACGCAGAATGATTCATGTTCCACGGGGATATTTGTTTATTTATGGAAGGATGAAAAAGGCAAGGCGCGCAGCTACATTAAATATCAGGATGTGGCTGAGGACGGAGAACACAATATGAATGTAACGGAGCTTGCCTTTATTGACAGGAAAGGTTTATACGGCGCGCTTGGAATAGTGAGCGGCCTGTCAGCCCAATACAAGAATTTTAAATGGCTCATGCCGGCATTTATCGACCCTTTCGATTTTACAGGTGATTCGTGGTCGGTAGAAATGAATATTGTGCCAAGGGACATGACAAGGGTGGTTAATGTCAGGGCCGCTCTTGAGAAAATGCGCCGTCCATGCTGCGAAGGCGAATATGTAATTGAAGTGGAAGACGCCAACATAGTTGCGAATAACGGCAGGTATCTTGTTGAATTTTCTCCGCAGGGTACCAGGGTATCGTCCGCAAAAAAAGACGCTGACATCCGCTGCGACATCCGCGTTCTAAGCCAGCTTGTTACAGGTTACAGGACACTGGAAAACGCGCTGTATTCACGCCAGAGCGGACTGGAAGTATACGGCAGCATTGAAACGCTAAAAAATGTGTTTACTTTGCGGCCGCAGCATATAACGGAGTATTTTTAATATGGAACATTTATCAATAATACCAAAACCGGTATCAATTAAGAGAGGCGAAGGATTTTTTCAGTCTGAAGGAATGCCTTCTGTAACAAGGAAAGAAACTGATCTGGGCGGCGAAGCGTATAAACTCATCATCGAAAAAGATCGAATAACGGTCGAAGCCGGAACGCCCGCCGGAATGTACAACGGCATGCAGACATTTCGTCAGCTAACGCTTTCAGATTACTGTGACGGAACGCTGAAGCTGCCCTGCGCGGAGATTTCCGATTACCCTCGTTTTTCATGGCGGGGCTTCATGCTGGACTGCTCGCGGTATTTTTATTCCGTTCCCTTTATAAAAAATCTTATTGACGCGCTTTCCATGCACCACATCAACCGTTTCCACTGGCATCTGACAGATGATCAGGGCTGGCGGTTTAATGTAAAAGAATACCCGCTGTTAGCTGAAATCGGTTCGCGCAGACAGGTGCGGAATCTGATGCGCCAGCCGTATTACGGCGGCATTTATACAGAAAGCGAAATCCGTGAAGTTGTGGGTTTCGCTTCTGAGCGCAATGTTGAGGTGGTTCCCGAAGTTGATCTTCCCGGACATGCAAGCGCGATTCTCGCATCTTACCCCGGACTTGGCTGCACGGGCGGCCCTTACCGCGTTGAGGATCGCTACGGCATTTTCGAGGATGTGCTGTGCGCTGGTAATGATCAAATTTTCGATCTGGCTGAAAAAGTATTTAATACTTTGGCGGCGCTGTTTCCTTCAAAATGGGTGCATATCGGCGGGGACGAAGTATGGTATAACCGCTGGGATGCATGTCCCAAATGCCAAAAAAAACTTTCCGAACTTGGCTTAAATAAAACAGGTGAACTGCAAAGCTGGATTACCTGTAAGCTTGTGCAAATGCTCGCAGAGCGCGGCAAGACAGCAATAGGCTGGGATGAAATACTGGAAGATTCCGATAAATTTAAACTGCCGAAAGAAATGGTTGTCATGTCATGGAGAGGCGATGAAGGAGGAACAAAAGCAAGCCGCCTTGGCCATCCTGTGATAATGGCGCCATGCACATACGGCTGTTATCTTGATTATAAACATCTTAATACTCCCGAAGAGCCGGGACAGTCATTCGGAGGATTGATAGCGCCTGTATATAAATCCTATTCGATGGATCCTGTAACAAGTAAAATGAGCGAAGAAGACGCGAAGTTAATCCTTGGCGGGCAGGGTAATCTGTGGGCTGAACTTATCTACGCAGGAAAAATCGCCGAATATATGATCTTCCCGCGCATGTGCGCCATTGCGGAAGCGCTCTGGAGTCCCAGGGAAAGCAAAGACATTGATGATTTTTCCCGGAGGCTGACAGTACACAGAAAGCGGCTTGATGATTTGGGTATTAATCAGTACCGCGGGCCTTTGCAATGAGAAATAATACAAGTGCGTTTAAACCGGTGTGTGTCATGCAGGCTCATTGTTTTTCAATTTGTTTTATCAGGCTTGACATATCTCTGGGAAACGGCGCTGATAAAACCTGACCGTCAGGCAGTGTCAGTTCAAGCGCGTGAAGGCCAAGTCTTGATAGCAGTGGTTTTTCCTGTTTGGGATCGCCTTTCCAGCCGCGTTTAAAAGAAGAAAGTTTAACAGGCGTTTCTTTTCCGTACAAGCTGTCGCATACTACAGGATGACCCAGGGCTGCGGCATGTACGCGTATCTGGTGAATTCTTCCGGTCTGCGGCCATGCTTCAAGGACGCTGTAATTGCCTGCGCTCATCAGGAAGTTAAAGCGCGTAACGGATTCCTTTCCCCGGAATTTATCAATGATTGTGTGATGTTTCTTGTTGCCGTCAGGAACCAGCGCGAGATCGCAGACTGTTTCTTTCCATGGCGGCCTTCCGTGAACAACAGCGATGTAGCGTTTAACGATTTGGCGCTGTTCAAACGCTATTGACAAACTGCGGTGGTCTTCCTTTGTTTTTGCGAATACGACAATTCCCGATGTATCCCTGTCTATCCTGTGAACTGTGTATATTTTAGACAGATTAATATCCCGTTCCAAAAGCCTGTCCAGCCTTTCATTTGAATCATCCCACCTGTCACCGCCGACAGAGATACCGGACGCTTTGTTAACCGCGATTAGCTTTTCGCTGTCAAAAATTATCGTATATGGTGATGTTTGTTTCATTATTTAATCACTCCGGGGAAAAAAACAGGTAACAGTGAATGGATGTCACTGTTACATTTTTTACGCCGTAATTTCCTGCAACAATTCACACACCGGGTTCCCTGCTCCTATATTTTCCGCGAGCCGGGTTTTACCGCGGGCACTCCTTTTTTACATAATTTGCATTCAGAAGCTTCCCAATTACCCGCGTTTAATTTTACCGCCGGGTATAGCGGCCAGGGTAATTTATCCGCGTTTTCCGCGCGCCTGTCAACAATACACGCGAGAGATGATACAGCGGCTCCTGTTGCGCAAAGGGCGGCGGCGCATTCCAAAGATGATTTTCCCGTGGTTACAACATCTTCAACAATTAAAATGTTCTGTCCCGGATGCAGATCAAATCCGCGGCGCAGAACCATTTTGCCGCTGTCATCTCGTTCCGTGAAAATCGCCGGAAGGGCCAGTTGTCTGCCAAGTTCCCATGCGGGAATTATTCCTCCCATAGCAGGCCCTGCCACAATATCAATTTTCAATTTTCCGCTCTTTAAATCTTCGCGGATAAGGAGCGCGACCTGTTCAAGAGCGGCTTGCGCTTTATCAGGGTATTGCAAAAGTTTCGCGCACTGAAAATACATGTCCGAATGCCTTCCCGAACTTAATAAAAAATGCCCTTCGAGCATAGCCTGCGATTCACGCAGCAGTTCAATTACATTTTGCATAACACACCTATTTATTTATTTCTGATGGATATTTCATTGATGCCTGACATGTTTGATTTACTCATGTACTGATATAACCCGTTTATGATATTGGTCATTGTATGAGGGTTTGAGAATGTCGCGGAACCTATCTGAACCGCTGCGGCTCCTGCCATAAGGAATTCCAGAGCATCTTCCGTACAGGTGATTCCGCCAATGCCGATTACAGGCACATTGGTACTGGCGTTATCAAGAGCGTCATAAAGTTCCCACACCATGCGAAGCGCGATTGGTTTTATGGCCGGACCTGACAGTCCGGCTGTAATGTTGTCGAAAACCGGTTTTCGGCTGACTGTATCAATTGCCATGGCCTTAAATGTGTTTACAAGCGAAAGAGCGTCCGCTCCGGCTTTTACGCATGCGATGGCTATGGCTGAAAGAGACGGTGCGTTAGGTGAAAGTTTTACAATCAGGGGTTTATTGCGCGAGGCGCGGCGCACCGCGGCTGTAATTGCTGCGGCTGTTCCGGAATCAAGGCCGAACAGCATTCCTCCGGCTTTTACATTGGGACAGGATATATTCAGCTCTATCATGTCAACAGAAGATTTGTTGAGCATCACAGCTCCGTTTATATATTCATCCGCTGATGCGCCGGAGAGGTTGGCGATAATGACAGGCCCCAATTCTTTCATTTTTGGCAGTTCTCTTTCCAGGAACGCGGGAATGCCCGGGTTTTCAAGTCCGATTGTGTTAAGTAAACCGCCAGGCGTTTCCCATATACGAATTCCTGAATTTCCTGTTCTTGGAGTCAGTGTTAATCCTTTAGTGCAGATTCCGCCAAGAAGCGACACATCCGTTATGCCGGAATACTCACTGCCCATGCCAAATGTGCCGGAGGCTGCTATTACAGGATTTTTAAACCGCACTCCGGCGATGGTGACGGATAAATCGATCTTTTTTTCGTTATTTGGAGGTTCATTTATATTTTCATTGTTACCGTTCACGGATGGATTATTGTTATCAGTCATTTACAAATATCTCCATGGCGTTAAAAATCGCGCCCTGTGAACAGCAATGGCGGTTGCCTTTCGATGTACTGACAGTGCAGCCAAGGCACGCGCCGACACCGCAAGCCATTCGGCGTTCCAGCGACACAAACAGCGGGACATTTTTTTTTGCGCACTTTACCTTCAGGGCGCTTAACATTGGTTCAGGGCCGCATCCGAACACCGTGCTGAAATTCTGCGGTTCAAAAAGAAAATCCACAATGCGTCCGCTGAGCGCGTTTCTGCCGTCTTCGGCTGTTATTATAAGTTTTTTTGTTTTCGCCGCGATACCAAGCATGGCGTCTTCTTCTTCCCTGTCGCGGAATCCTGTTTTAAAACCGGCATAAAAGTAAAAGTAATAATCAGGTTTTTCCGCGACCAGCGCCAAAAGAGGGGCAATGCCGGCTCCGCCGCCGACAAGGGCGGCCTTTCCGTTTTCCGGCAGAAAATCCGCCCAGGCATTTCCCAGAGGACCTGTCAACTGCGCTTTTTCCCCTGAGTTCATCTGCGAGATTTCTTCGGTGCCTCTGCCGCGCTTAACTATCATAAATTTTACGGTATGTTCAGACATACTGCATTCGCAAATGCTGACAGGCCGCGGCAGAAACGCCGAACCCCTGAGCGGTTTTATCATAAAAAACTGGCCGGCTTTCGGTTCAGGACCGTCCCAGATAAACTGCAGAGTAAAAATATTACTGTTAATGCGCGAGATGCTTACAAGTTCACATACTAAACTTTTCGCGCGGGAATCACCGTTCACTTTAATGCCTCTTTGATCTCATCTCTCATTTTTTCCGCGGCGTGTCTTGCGTATTCAGATGCTAATGCGTTATTTACCGTTTTCTCGTCCTCTTTCCCTTTTTGCCATGCTGTAATAACCGACCGCGAAGCGTTTACCACGCCGCCGTTTCCGTCTTTTAAAAGCACTGCAGCATCCTGAGCGCCGCCGCCCTGAGCGCCGTAACCCGGTATCAAAAAGAAAAGATCAGGATATTCTTTCCTTATTTTCGCGGCTTCCTCTCTTTCTGTACAGCCAATTACCGCGCCGAACAATCCATAACCGCATTTTGTCCGCTTTGTCGCCAGATTTGATAATTTATCTCCTACTGCATTATATACCCGTTTTCCATTATTGATTTCAAGATATTCAAAATCTTTCATTCCCGGATTACTCGTTCTCATTAAAATAAAAGCGCCTTTCCCCCCTGTTTCAGCTTCAGAAAGCCAGGGCATAATGGAATCCATTCCCATGTATGGATTGAGTGTTACAAAATCTGTTTCAAAATCGCCTGAAAAGTGGGCTTTCGCATAACGCTTGGCTGTATCCGCTATGTCGCCGCGTTTTATGTCGGATATAACCAGGCTTTTTTTGCCGCGGATATATTTAAGCGTCTGCGAGTACGCGGTAAGCCCGGCTATTCCCATCTCTTCGTAATAAGCGATTTGCACTTTATAACAGGCTGCGATGTCCAATGTCGCGTCAATCAGCGCCTTGTTATAAGAAAGAACAGCTTCGCCGTCATTCCGCGCTTTTTCCCTTTCTGCGGGCGGAACATATTCTGCGGCGGTATCTAAACCAACGCAGACATGTCCCTTCTGCGCGACAGCTTCGAAAAGTAAATCAACTGCGGGAACGGGAGTTACCATTGTTTAAAATCCCCTGTAGAAATTATTTCATCGCAGTATTCGCAGCGATATGTCCGAAGCTGCGGATTCTCCAGGTAAAAAACATGAGTTATATATTTTTCTGTTGAACAGATGCAGCGCGGATTTTTGCAGACAAGTACATTCTCGACTTTTTTGGGAAGGGAAAGTTTTATTTTATTTATTATGCGCTCATTTTCTATTATATTAACCGTAATGTCAGGATCAATTAATCCCAGTACGTCAAGATTTAAATTTAGGGCGTTGTCAATTTTTATAATGTCTTTTTTGCCGCTTCTTGTCGAATTGGCGTTGGCTACAAACGCGACCATATAGGAAACTTTATCAAGTCCCAGCCAATTGTAAATTCTGATGCCCTGTCCTGCCTTGATATGGTCTATGACAATGCCGTTTTTTATTTCTTCAATGTTCAGCATATTTAATTAACTCCTAAAATTGATGATAACAGAGCCATTCTGACGTACATTCCGTATTTTGCCTGTTTAAAGTAGGCTGCTCTCGGGTCTGCGTCTACATCTACAGAAATTTCATTAACTCTCGGGAGCGGGTGCAGAACTATAAGGCTGTCTTTGCCTGTTTTTATTCTTTCCATATTTAAAACATAGGTGTCTTTCAGGCGGATATAATCCTCTTCGTTAAAGAAACGTTCGCGCTGAACGCGGGTCATGTACAAAACATCAAGTTCCGGTATGGCTTCGTCGAAATTTCTTCTTTCGCTGAACTGGACATTTTGTTTTTTTAAATTGTTTTTTATATATTCGGGAAGGATAAGCTCATCAGGAGAGATAAAAATCATGTTTATGTTTTTATACCGCGCCAGTGCTTTTGCAAGCGAATGAACGGTTCTGCCGAATTTTAGATCGCCGCAGAAACCGACAGTCAGATTGTTAATTCTGCCTGAAAGGCGCTTGATGGTTAAAAGGTCTGTAAGTGTCTGGGTTGGGTGATGATGCCCGCCGTCTCCGGCATTAATAACCGGAACAGATGAATAGCGGGAAGCAAGAAGGGCGGCTCCTTCTTTTGGGTTGCGCATCACAATTATATCGGCGTAACTTGCCGCCATACGGATTGTATCGGCCAGGCTTTCACCTTTTGAAGCGGAGCTGGAAAGCGGATCGGCAAAACCAAGACAATTACCGCCAAGGCGCAGCATAGCCGCTTCAAAACTCAGGCGGGTTCTGGTGCTTGGTTCAAAGAAAAGAGTAGCCATGAGTTTTCCCCAGCAGCTATCCCTGAGATATTTTTCGTCTTTTTCAATTTTTTCCGCAAGCAAAAACAGGTTCTCCATATCCTCAATCGTAATATCTTCCGGTTCTATTAAAGACAGTCCTTTAAGCATATTCCCTCCCGCCGGCATACAAAAAAACCGCCTTAAAAGGCGGCTTATCAGAAACTTTCATTTGTACCGCTGAAGCATCCAAATATTTAGTCCGTGGTTTCAGACTCGTTTGAGATACACAGCTCAATTTATTCATATACATATATTATATTAAAAAAACATTTACATGACAACTGTTAATCAGCATTTTTCTTCAAAATTCAAATAATTTTGCAATTTTGAAAAAAAGTATTATAATATAAGCAGGTGTAATACAATAACTTGTCATTATAGAAAGAGATTTAATAATATTTTTCTTCAATTTAGTTTTATATGTAATAGTTGTTGTATTAAATTCAGCTTCTTCTGCATTGTATTGCAGTTTTGTTTGGCGATTTTTGTTATAAAGTTTACATAGGGGGAAATGATGGGGAAGAGAACTCTTTTTATCTTTGTTTTGTTGCTGACATGTTGTATTTATACATGGGCAGGCGGGAATAGAGACGGAAATGAGTCGCGGGAAGCCATTGATCCGAGCGGATTTACCGATTCTATTGACATTTCCGGCAATAAACCGGGAAAATATAATTTTTATCTTGAAGCGACTGATAAAGCGGGTAATGTATCGTATTCTGGGCCTGATAATATATTTATAGATCCGGAATCTGACCTTCCGGCGGCTACAATTATTAATCCTCTGCCGAATATGCGTGTCCAGGGAAATTTAAATATTGTCGGCATAGCAATGGACGATGATAGTGTTGATTATGTAGAATTTAAAATTACAAGAGGCAGGGACGGCAAGGGCGAGGAAATTATCAGCGCAAGAGCCCAGGGTTCCGAATACTGGTCTTATTTCCTTGATACAACAGACGGTGAAATATGGAAAGACGGCGCGTATACCATCACTGCATGGGCTGTAGATAAAAACGGCCTTTCCGGTATGGCAAGTGAATATACCAATGGTTTAAAAGTGCCGGTAAAAGCGCATAAATTTCACCAGGTTTCCTGGAATCTTGACCGGAGAAAGCCCGAAACCTTGATTTCAAGCCATGAAGTAGGCGCTCTTGTTTCAGGAAATATCCGTCTCAGGGGAACTGTAGCAGACGGTAATGGCATAAACGCGTTTAGTTATTCCATGGACGGGGGAAACCGCTACATTTCCGCAAGAACAAGTCTGGACAGAAGATCCGGTATTTATAACTGGGATATCAATATTAACACCAAAACATTCACAGACGGGCCTGCGGTAATCTGGTTTCACGCAATGGACGAACAGGGCAACCTGGGAACCGCAGCTCATCTGTTATTTGTAAATAATACCGGGCCTGAATTGGAAATTGTGTATCCTGAGCCATCTGAAACTGTAAACGGCATTTTCACAGTAGCCGGTTTCGCGTCTCACCCTGTTGGAATTAGATCGGTTTCGTGGAAAGCCGGCAGACTGGGCGGTGAATTTGATATTGTTACAGGGAATCCCTGGTGGTCAACTGAAATCGATCTTCGCGGGATGAGGGCTTCAAATATTGATGTTGAAGTCCGCGCTGTTGATGTTTCCGGAAATGTTACCGTCAAAAAACAGAGATACAGGGTAGATCAAAACGCAGATCTGCCTGTTGTAACCCTGTATGAGCCTTTATCAGGAGCCTTAACAGGTGATAACGGCAATCTTGTTGTTAAGGGCATTGTAAATGATGATGACGGAGCTGCATCTGTTTTTTACTCATTGGGAGGCGGTGAAGCAGTCGAGATTCCATGTTCAGGTTATTTTCAGTTTTTAATTCCAAATATTTCTGAAGGGACTCATAATCTTGAAGTCTGGGCAAAGGATATATCAGGTATTACAGGACCAAAAGTGCAGGTAAAGGGTATTGTTGTTCCCGCAGCGCTGCCTGAGCCGAGAATCGCGTCTTTTTCAACAGGAGCAAGAGGTTCAGTTCCTGATTTATTTTATACTGGCATGACAATTATTCCTGAACACAGATCAATGGAATTTACCATAAAAGCCGCTTCATTGACATCGGCTTCGGTTGCGTTTGGGGATTTGCCTCCTGTTCAGGTCAGAACAAGCTCAGGCAGGGACGGAATATTCCGCGCTGCTGTACCGGTTCCCGCTCTGGAGACAGGTTTTACAAAGATTGAATTACACGCCATCGACCGCTACAACCGTGAAGTTGTTTTTAATGAATATGTTTTTGTTTCTGAAACTTTCGGAACGCGTTTTACATGGATTAGACCGAACATGACAGCGGACGGCCGCATTTTACTTTCCAGCGATCTTGAACCGCTATTGGGATTGGGCGATCAGGTTTATTCCAGGGTTAGTGTCAGTGGAACGGGAGCTGAAAATATCAGCGCCGAAGTTGATGAATTTGGCCGGGTTGTGCTGCACGCGAGAAGAGAAGGCAGTTTCGGACCTCTTACCCTTTCGCTCGGCGGTTCTGAAAGCGCTCCGTTCAGAATACTTGCCGATTTTTCCGCGCCTTCAATATCCTGGCGCAATTCCCCGCACGGGAAATGGGCGCAGGCAAGCATCCCTGTTTCATTTAACGTTTCAGGAAGAAACAGGGTTACGGCTGTGACGTATTCTATTGATATGGGCGTAACATGGCAAAACCTTCTTAACAGGGAAGAAATCGCTTCCATTACTGTTCCTGTCAGCATTGATGTAACGCAAAACATAAACATATCATCAGTACAGGACGGATCTGTCTGCGTATTGATCAGGGCTGTCAGTGAATCCGGCCGCTCCTTTACTTCTGATTTTACCGTTCAAAAAGATACGCGACCTCCTGAAGCGAAACTGATTATGCCTGTCGCCGGTTCAGGAGTGAACGGAACAATCCGCATGGGCTTTATGGTTCAGGAGGCGGGCAGGCTGAAAACCATTACGTATAACGCGCAGGGAATAGTCACAGAGGTTTTCAGATCCGGCAGTTTGGAAAATGATTACCTGCCGGTTTTCCATGAAGTGCTGATGGACTCAACGCGGATGCCGCTTAATAATTCAATGCGCTTTATCTTTGAAGACGAAGCCGGGAACAAAAGCGAAATATCACAATGGCCTTTTACAATTGATACGCGGATGGATATACCTGAAGCGCATGTCATTCTGCCGCTTGAAAACGAAGTTGTTACAACAGACTTTTTGGTATCCGGCGTTATGTTTGATGATGATGAAATAAAGCAGATTTTCTGGAAGATAGACAATAACGCGGAGACAGTGCTTGTAGCCAAAAACGGTTTTTCAATCCCCGTGGAAATTTCAAGTCTTTCTGATAATGAACATACGATTACTGTAATCGCGGAAGACATATACGGCGTTAAAAGCGCGCCTGTTACAAGAAGATTCAGGGTTTCGCTTTCGGAGCCTTTCGCGAGCATTGTAAATCCCGCTTATGACACAATACTGAGGGATAATGTCGTAATTAGCGGCACAGCTTCCGATAATAACGGCATTGAAGGGCTGCAGATTTCCCTTGATAACGGGAATTCTTACAACAGCATTTTTGGCAGAGAAAAATGGGAATACCATTTTAATACTAAAATACTTAAAGACGGCCCTCATGTGGTTTTCATACGCGTATGGGATAAATACGGAATTCCTGCCACCTATTCAAGCATGATTAATGTGGATAATACTCCTCCTGAAATTGTGCTGGACAATCCCGGCGATGGTTCCGTATCAACCGGAAAAGTTTCCGTAATGGGCAGATCAATTGATGTTAATCTGGAAACGATTTCTATCGAAGTGCGCAGCCTGGAAGGCAAACCGGTTCAGGAACGGATTAGAAACCGCACGCTGGAAACCAGTCAGATAATCAGGGAAACAATTGATTTTTACGATCATGATGACGGGCTTTACAATATGGAAATTGTCGCCCGCGATTTCGCGGGAAACATTACCCGCGTTTCCAGAAACATACAACTGGCGCGTGAGAGCATGAGAAACCACATAGAGATTCTTTATCCGCTGGAAAATGAAATTGTACAGGGTACATTTAATCTTTACGGCCATACGGGCGGCACAGACAAGGCAACCACTGTAACTCTCAGAATAAACGGTATTGATTATTCGATAAGCGAAGTGCATGACTCGGGGTACTTTCGCTTCACCCTTGATTCAGGGAGTTTAAACCAGGGTCAAAACAGAATCCTTGTTCACAGTAATTTTGACGGCAATGGAACAGTTGAGTCAAAAGGGCAGAATATCCTTTACAATCCCAACGGTCCGTGGGTAACAGTTGACAGCATGAATACAGGCGACTTTGCTTTTGACAGGCCGTATCTGTACGGACGGATGGGTTATAACTTAAGCGATGAAGATATTGAACTTCTTGCAGACAGGAATACAGACAGGGAAACAAGAAACCAGATTAGAAATAAATCCGCCGATTATACAGAGATCAGTTTTGATAACGGGAAAACATTCGTAAAGGCCGGCAGAGGGACAGGCAAGGATATGGATTACCGTTACAGGCTGGAGACGGGAGATATGGCCGAAGGTATGCACTATATCTTTGTAAGGGCGACAATGAAAAACGGCGAAACCGCCATTACGCGGCTGCTCGTTCAGGTAGACAAAACGCCTCCCGTAATCAAACTTATTTCTCCTGAAGCCGGAGGCCGCTACAATGATCAAATATCATTTTCCGCTTCCGCCACAGATGATGTCGAGCTTGTCAGCCTGAATTATTATCTGCGTCAGGGAGATAAAACGGCGTATGAGGTTCCGAGCTTTATTCAGGGGCTTTATTTTGAAGGAGTAATTCCGCCGTTTATCAGACAGGCAATCGCCGGAAGCGACGCGTATGTTCCCAATAATGATTTGGATAATTATACAAGATTCTTTGCCGGCGGCGCGACATACTTTGACATGGGCATGGGATTAAGTTTCTTTGATGACAATGTAAAGGTACAGATTCAATACGGTTTATTAACGCAGGAACTTTATGAGGCTCTTGGAGGTGAAGGCCCGGTGCGTTACGGCGGCCATGTGCTTGGATTAAAACTGCTTGCGAACCTTTATACTCTACCGTTCGGCTCGTTCCTGGGTCCTGACTGGGAGTGGCTTTCCGCGTCATTTGCAATAGGCGCGAATTTTTCATTATTCGATCTTGGACAGGAAGGTTATACGCAAAGCGGAAGACCGACTTTTTTAAGCGCTCTGCTGCTGCAGTTGGAGTTTCCCAAAGTGACAATCCCAAAATGGAAAGTATTCAGGACCTTCAGTTTATTTACGGAAGGGCAGCTCTGGTTTGTGCCTACGGATGTTAACGCGGATACAAATAAAATTCCAATATTTTACCCGCATGTCATTATGGGCGTAAGAGTTTACGTTTTCTGATACATTCACCGGTTGAAATATTTCACGGCTCCCGCGAAAATATCCATCTTCCGTATGCCGGGGATATTGCGGTAAAGCCCGTCGTCAAATCTCTCGTTATGCGCCATGCGCCCGAAGACGCGGCCGTCGGGGGATGTTATCCCTTCTACCGAGAAATTTGAATTGTTCGGGTTAAAGCGGATATCCTGTGACGCGTTGCCGTCAAAATCAGCGTATTGCGTCGCGATTTGACCGTTGGCGGCGAGACTGCGGATTAAATCTTCACCGGCGATAAAACGGCCTTCGCCGTGTGAAACAGGCACAATATACTGCTCCCCCTGTTCAAGATGCGAAAGCCAGGGTGATTTATTGGAGACAATCCTTGTGTTAACAAGCACAGACTGATGTCGCCCGATGGTATTGAATGTGAGAGTGGGTGAGTTTTCTGTCATTCCGCGAATTTCGCCGAATGGAACCAGTCCCAGTTTAATCAGCGCCTGAAACCCGTTGCATATACCGCAGATAAGCCCGCCTCTTTTTCCCAGCAGTTCTGTTACCGCGTCAGAGACAGAGGGATTTCTGATGAACGCTGTAATAAACTTGCCGGAACCGTCAGGTTCATCCCCCCCTGAAAAGCCGCCGGGGATAACAATGCTTTGAGCGGAACTTACGGCTTTTACAAATCCGTTTACGCTTTCGCTGATGTCCGCGGGGCTTAAATTTCGTATAACAAAAACCTGAGCTTCTCCTCCCGCTTTTTCAATGGCTCCCGCTGTATCATATTCGCTGTTGGTCCCCGGGAAGACGGGAATTATGAACTTTGGCTTTGTATTTTTTAAAATTGAAACAGTATCGCCAAATCCAGAGCCGGTCCGCGCTGGTTCGCGCTTGTCTGCGTTGTAATTAAAAGATTCTGTTTTACCGTCCTGTTTGATTAAATACGGGTAAACAGGCTCTAAAGTCCTTTCCCAGACATTCTGTAATTTATCAAGATGCAGTTCAAAACTTTTTGTTTTAAGCGTATATTCTTCTGTTGTGAAACCCAAAAGTTCAGACCCAATATAATCATTGATGATTGTTAGCTGCTCATTGATTTTCCCTCCGTGTCCGCTGTTAACCTCTATTACAAATCCTCCAAAGCCTGGTTCCGCCGAAAGACAATGCTCTGTAATAAAACCTAAATGATTGCCCATGCACATTTTTACAACAGCTTCCGCGGCGCCCCCGCTGCCTGCAGCCCAGCAGGATATAATATCTTCGCCGCCGATAATTTTTTCTGCGCTGTCAAAATATTGGCGTAATGCGGTAAAATCCGGTTTTTCAAAAGCGCGCATGGGCGGCTTTAATAGATATACTTTGCTTCCCGCCTTTTTAAATTCCGGCGTAATAATCCTGTCAATCTTCGTCACTGATACCGCGAATGAGACCAGCGCAGGCGGAACATTTATGCTTTCATTTTCATTTACGGCAAAACTTCCTGACATTGAATCCTTGCCGCCGATGGCCGCTATTTCAAGGCCAAGCTGCGCGTCAAGAGCGCCCAAAAGCGCGGATACAGGTTTTCCCCAGCTTGCGGGATCGCCGCGTAACTTTTCAAAATATTCCTGAAAGGTAAGCCAGCATTTGCTTCTGCTTCCGCCTGAGGCGATTATTTTGGCAAGAGATGAAACTACAGCGTATATGGCTCCATGGTAGGGGTTTATGGAGGAAATTTCAGGATCGAATCCCCAGGACATAAGGGAACATGATCTGGTTTCGCCGTTTAAAACGGGAATTTTAGCCGTCATTGTCTGGGACGGCGTTAGCTGATATTTACCGCCGAACGGAGCGGTTACGGTCGCGGCTCCGATACATGAATCAAAACGGTCAACAAGCCCCTTTTGCGAACAGATGTTAAGACCGCCGATAAACTTTTCCAGTTCTTTTGCGTCAGTAAAAGTTTTTACTTTATCTTCACTTTGTGCGTAAAAATCCGCAATCCTCGCTCTCGCGTGTTTCTTCGCGCCGTTTGAATTCAGAAAGTTACGTGAAATGTCAACAATGGTTTTGCCGTTCCATTTCATGACAAGGCGTTTTTCACTGATAACCTCCGCTACAACAGCAGCTTCCAGATTTTCAAGCGCGGCGAGACTGATAAAGGATTCCGCGTCTTTTTTTGAAACGACAACTGACATCCTCTCCTGGCTTTCGCTGATTGCAAGTTCTGTCCCGTCAAGCCCTTCGTATTTTTTTTTGATTTTGTTCAGATCTATCAATAACCCGTCCGCTAACTCTCCTATGGATACGCTCACCCCGCCAGCGCCGAAATCGTTACAGCGTTTGATTAACCGGGTCGCTTCGGGATTGCGGAATAATCTCTGCAATTTGCGCTCTTCAGGCGCGTTGCCTTTTTGAACATCAGCGCCGCAGGTATCAAGCGATTCCAGTGTGTGCGATTTTGATGAGCCTGTCGCTCCGCCGATACCGTCGCGGCCTGTCCTGCCGCCCAGAAGAATTACAGCGTCATCAGGCTGAGGCGTCAGGCGGATAACATGTTCCGCTGGAGCCGCGCCAATGACAGCTCCTATCTCCATCCGTTTTGCGAGATATCCGTCATGGTAAATTTCGTGAACATGGCCTGTAGCGAGCCCTATCTGGTTGCCGTAGGAACTGTAACCCGCGGCGGCGGTCCGGCATATTTTACGCTGAGGTAATTTTCCCGGCAGGGTAAGATCTGCGCTCTTTAAAGGATCAGATGCGCCCGTTACGCGCATAGCCTGATAAACAAATGATCGCCCCGAAAGGGGATCCCTTATCGCTCCGCCCAGACATGTGGCGGCTCCTCCGAACGGCTCAATCTCTGTCGGGTGGTTATGCGTTTCGTTTTTAAACATTAAAAGCCAGTCATGTTCTCTGCAATTACCGGCTTCTGTGCCTATATCAACCTTTATTTTTACAGAACAGGCGTTGATCTCTTCTGATTCATCCAGGTCATTTAAAAGACCGCGTTCCTTAAGCGCTTTCGCTCCGATAGTCGCCATGTCCATTAAGGTAACGGGCCTGTCATTGCGGCGAAGTTCTGCGCGCAGTTCAAGGTATTTTTCGTAACTTTCGCGTAACGGCGCGTAATCCGCCTGAACTTCATCGAGTTCTGTAAGAAATGTCGTGTGACGGCAGTGATCAGACCAGTATGTATCAAGCAGACGAAGTTCTGTAACCGTAGGATCGCGTTTTTCCTCAGAGCGAAAGTAGCTCTGACAAAATTCCATATCAGCAAAATCCATGGCAAGATTCATTGTTATGCGCAATTTTTCAAGGTTCTCCTGAGAAAGAGAAATAAAACCGCCGATAATCTCTACGTCCTTTGGGACGGGATACTCCTGATAAAGAGTGTCCGGTTTTTCCATTGAAGCCTCGCGGCTTTCAACAGGGTTTATCAGCCAGGATTTAATGCGGGTAAAATCATCATCACAAATATCGCCGTATAAAAAATAAATTTTCGCAGAATGTATTTTGGGCCTTTCTTTTCCCGTCGCAAGCGAGATGCACTGGGCGCATGAATCGGCTCTCTGATCAAACTGGCCCGGCAGGTACTCTGCGGCAAATGAGCGATACTTCGTTTCGTTTAAGTTTTCCGGAAGCGGCAGCGTATCATAAGTAATATCGACAGGCGGTTCTGAAAAAATTGTATTTTTAACGGTCTGGAAATCCTCATCAGAAATTCCTTCCGCGTAATACCGGTTTATTATCCTGACAGATGTAATACTGTCTGTCTGCAATCCCAGACGTAAATCAGAAGCCGCAGAAGCCGCTTCCTGCGCGAAATCAGGTTTTTTCTCGACATAAATCTCATATACACTCATAATTGAATAATACCCGCTTTAAATAAATAGTATAAGGCGTGATTACAGGGCGGGATTTCATTTGGGGAATTCTTGAAATTATTAACAATCTAAGTTATAATTTTCTATATTAAAGCAAATATAACGGAGTAATAACAATGCAACTTGCAGAATTGGGCGCGCCCATTGAAGATTTACTGAAAAAAATCAATGAAACATGGGGGCGTCTTTGAAGACGCTTCGTTCGCTCAGCGCATTGGTGAAATAGAAGCTAAAACCGCGCAGCCAGGTTTCTGGAACGATTCGGATGCGGTTGAAAAAACAATGACCTCGCTTAAAAGCCTAAAAAATCGTTATGAGCCGTGGAAAGCCCTTCGTAATGAAATAATGGACGCATTTACCCTCTATGAACTGGCTTCTGAGGCTAAAGATGAAAGCGAATGTGCAGGACTTGAGAGTACGCTTAAAAATATTTCCGCCCGTTATGAGAAACAAAATTTATTTGAACTTATGGCAGGCGAACTGGATAAGAACGCGTGCTTTCTTACGGTACATTCCGGGGCTGGCGGAACGGAAGCATGTGATTGGGCTCAGATGCTCTACCGCATGTACCTGCGCTGGGCTGAACAGAAAGGTTTTTCTGTGGAAGAGGCGGACTGCCAGGAAGCCGAAGGAGGCATTAAATCTGTTACCTGTCAGGTAGAAGGGGATTATGCCTACGGATATTTAAAAGGGGAATCGGGCATACACAGGCTTGTCAGGATAAGCCCGTTTGACTCTAACGCGCGCAGGCATACATCATTCGCGTCTGTTTATATATTCCCTGTTATTGACGATACTATCGAAGTGGAAATAAAACCTGAAGATCTGCGGATAGACACATACCGTTCAGGCGGCGCGGGCGGGCAGCATGTAAACAAGACAGACAGCGCTGTTCGTTTTACGCATCTGCCCACGGGTATTGTTGTCGCGTGCCAGAATGAACGCAGCCAGATTAAAAACCGCGCAATCGCGATGAGCATTCTAAAAGCGCGGCTTTATGAATACTACCGTCAGGAGAAAGAAAAGGAGAATGCAAGATTTTCCCAGGAAAAAAAAGATATATCCTGGGGTAACCAGATAAGATCGTATGTGTTTCAGCCATATACAATGGTTAAGGATTACCGGACAAAGGTTGAAAAGGGAAATATTCAGGCCGTGATGGACGGGGATATTGATCCATTCATAGAAGAGTATCTGAGATTCAACTGGCGCAATACGGCAGGTCTGGCGTCCTGTAATGTTCAAATGACGGAATGATATGTTAAGTTAATTCCTCAAGTAATAAGGAATCAACGCATTTTGTTATTATGAAACCGAATATTACAGAACATTAGCTGACACAGTTTAAAAGGATTTTTTTTGATTATAAAAACAGGATGTTTTTTATTAATTTTTTTCTCATTGTGTTTTCAACTGTCAGCGTCGGGCAGGCAGGCTGAAGCTGAAAAAAAAACGCAGAATGACGAATGGATTCTTTGCATTACAAATTTTGATGTCAGCTCGCTGCCTGAGGATCAAAAAGCATTAGCCGGCATAGTTACCCGCAGAGTCGTAAATAAGTTAAACGCAATCGGATACCGCACGCGCGTGTCTCCCGAATACGCCTATTACGAGGAGCACGCATGGGTACGCTCACGTAACGCCGCCGCGAGAGCGTTATCCGCAAAGTATGATGAACGCTCCCTTCAATTGTTCCGCGGAGATCCGTCATGGCGATACAGGCAGAATCTGGAACGCATTGACGCTGAAATTGAAAAGCTGAAACTCGCCTATGAAGAAATTGACAGCAATCCGCCCCTGATAAACAATGAACCTGTGTTTAAGTTGACTTCCGGCAATCTGGTTAGTAATTTTCCCGCGGCTCCCAGAGAAGGAAATGAGTACAGATTTTGTACAGATCAGAGAGCGGACGCTTTTTTGGCGGGATCGATAACTGATTTTCACGGAAGATACTATGTTTCAATAAAACTATATACAGTTTATACAAGATCATTTGTCTGGGAAGACGGTATAGTTTTCTCCGCCGGTGATCTGGAAAACGCGGTAGATGAAATGTCTTCGGGATTAATGGCGGTTCTTTCCGGTAAAAAACCCGCTGCGCTGGTTGTAAGAGCGCAGCCGCAGGAAACTCTTGTTCTTATTAATCAGACTTTCGCCGGAAGGGGTGAAACTCAAATCATTGAACAGCCGCCGGGAATGGTTACGGTTACAGCTTCCGCGCCTGATTATGAAACCGTCACAAAAGAGATAGAGTTAGTATCTGGAATGCTTACGGAAGTTAATGTTTCCCTAAATCCACTGCAGTACAGCGATATAGAAATACCGGGAAGCATTTCTGGCGGTTCTGTTTACCATGGATCTTTGTATGCGGGCGAAGCTCCCCTAACGCTGCGTCTGCCTGTCAATGTTCTGGAATATCTTGAAATGGAAACGCTTGACGGGCAGAAAGGATCGATTGTATTTCAGACTCCGCAGCCTTCGGATTCATCCCATATATTTTCCATTAACACTTCGATGCCTCCCGAAAAAGGCAGGGTAGACAAAGCGCGGAGTTTGCATTATTGGGCATGGGGCGGTACATGGATCACAGGCATCGCGGCGTGGATTGCGTTTTACACATATACAACTTCGGATATGTCGCTTAGAAGCAATTATGCCCAGGGAAGTCTGCTAAATGAGAATTTCCTTAAAGATAATACCGCAATGTATTATGTCAGCATGGGAACGGTTATAGCCGTCAGCGCCGCCGCGTTAACTGAAATATTTTTAATGGGCAGGTATATTTATATGTCCAATAAAGGCTCAACAAGCGTTGTAATAACAAGGGGAAATGTTAAATGAAATTCGGTGAAAGATTGAAAAACTTTTTTCTGGGAAAGTCCGCGGTTAACGACGAGTTGTTTGACGATCTTTGCGATATATTGATAGAAGGCGATTTTGGCGCATCTGAAGCGTACAGGACTGTTGAAATTTTAAGGGAAAGATGCAAGAAGGAAAGCGCGGACGCTGTGCCTGTAAAACTCGCTGAACTGCTGGAAGAGGAACTTTTAAAAATACAACCCGCAGTTACAGCGCCGCCTGATAAATTCTGCGCAATTCTGCTTCTGGGAGTGAACGGAGTCGGTAAAACCACAACCGCCGCAAAACTAAGTAATTTTTACAGCGAGAAATACAATAAAAAAACAATTCTGGTCGCGGCTGACACATTCAGGGCGGCGGCGATTGATCAGCTGAAAATACACGGACAGAAGTTAAATGTGCGCGTAATAGCCCACAAACAGGGAGGAGATCCCGCAGCGGTAGTGTACGACGCGCTTGAAGCCGCGCAGTCCGGAGGCGCTGATATCGTAATCGCGGATACCGCGGGGAGAATGCACACGAAATCCGCGCTTGTGGAAGAGCTGCGCAAAATAGACAGGGTGGTGGAATCCAGGGCAAAAGATTCCTGTTATCTGAAATATCTGGTGCTGGACGCGACTACCGGAAGGAACGCCGTAGCCCAGGCGGAAATTTTCCATGACGCTGTCAGGCTGGACGGGATAATTCTTACCAAATACGATTCTACCGCCAAAGGCGGAGTGGTTTTCTCTCTTGTCAGTTCCCTGCGCCTGCCTGTTGCGTACATCTGCATGGGAGAAAAATACGGGGATATAGAAATATTTAATCCCCATAAATTCGCAAAGGAATTCGCCCAAGTTGCATAAGAATGTTTATCCAATCATTATTCTGATTTCGCTCTTCCTTATTGGTTTAATTGCCCTGACGCAGGAGTCTGATAATATTGTTCCCGCTGTGGGAACGCGGCCTGTGACCCGCATAGAAACAGACGATCTGCTGCCTGTACCGGATGAAGAAACTGAATACGGCGGCATAGCTGGTTATCAGGCAGTTTCAGATAACGTTCCGGACTGGGTAACTCCCGCGAGGTGGTTCCGTTCCAATGCGGGAGGAATGGCCCTTGAAGAAATTCCGTCGCGGATTACGGCGCTTCGCAATGAATACGCTCTTGTAACGGATTTTGTCAGCCGTGAGGAACTGCCTGAATACCTGGCAGAATTTTATGTAAATAATTTTTTTATAGAAATGCGCGTTCTTTATGAAAATGGAGAGGAGACAAGGAGGCAGTGGATATTCAGAGATAGCAGGGGAACCACAAGATTGATCGCTGTCTTTTCCGAACCTGAAGATGACAGCGGTGAAAACAATGGCGGCGGAGAAGGAAATAACAGAAATGGTTTTATTGAAATATTCAGCAATAATGGATTTATAACATCGGAGTACAGGTTTTTTAATGACGGCAGAATTAACAGGAATGATTATAATTATAACAGCTCAATGATAATCAGCGCTTCTGCGATGATTTGGGATGAAGATGGAGACGCTTATGCGCAGGCCTACGCCGATAATTACCGTTATAACCGCTCTTCGTTCCTCCGTTCAGTAGAACGCGTATTTTATAAAGACAGTCAAATTTCTGCTTCAGATGAATCCATTATGCTTTCTTTTCCGGGTAATATCATGAGCGCGGCAAAGATAGATGATTTCATCAGCGGGAAAGTAAATCCGTATCCTGAATTTTTCGGTGATATAACGGTACAGAAAGAAAGCAGAATTGTGTTTTCAACAGACGAGCGGGGCAGGGTATTGGCGCAGGTTTTTTATGATGAAGATGATAATATTGTGTGGGTTATAGAAAATACCTGGCGGGATGATCGAATTGCTTCAGTCATTAAAACTGAAAACGGCGTCGAATATTTGGCTGAATACGAGTATGATTCTGACGGGAAAAGAATCCTGGAACGGAATCTCAAGGACGGCGTTCTGGAGCGGATTGTAAGAACAACAGGCGGCAGGGATATCGAAGACTTATACATTAATAATATAATAGTACTGCAGGCTGTCTGGGAAGACGGCAGAAAAATTTCTGAGACAAGGATTAGATAATTGAAAAAAGCGTGGATATGGTATGTCGCATCACGGTATATTTTCAAGGGACGGGGCAGTTCGCCTGTTTTATCAATAGTGGGAATTGCTGTCGGAGTTCTCGCGTTAATCGTAATTATTGCCGTAATGAACGGTTTTCAGCTTGGATTTATTGAAAGCATTCTGGAAATTTCTTCCTATCATCTGCGCCTTGAATCTGTGCCGGAAGATAATATAACGCAGGCTCAGGATTTAATTCTTTCTGTTCCAGGAATCAGGGCTGCTGTTCCGTTCAGGGAATTTCAGGCTCTCGCGAGGGGAAGACGTCCCGTCCAGCAGGCGGTTTTGGTCAGGGGAGTGCCTGAAAACGCTCATGAAATTGACAAGGTAATGGAGAACAGGCTGGATTTTGAAGCCGGTTATTTTGATATTTCACAGAACGGTTCTGTGTTATTGGGCGCGGAACTCGCGCGCAGGCTTGGTCTCGGCATTGGCGATGAAGTTACCATGTTTTCGATATCGGGAATTTTATCCGCGGAAGATGAAAACGGCGGCATAGAAAAATTTTCATTAACGGGAATTTTCAGAACGGGTTATTATGAATATGACTGCACATGGGCATTTATTAACATAAAAGATAATAATTCATTGTTGGCAGACAGCGAGACGAAAATTGGCATAAAAATTGCGAACCGTTTCAGCGACAAACAGTATCTGGAGCAGGTAAAAAAGAGCTTGTCAAAAGAGCCGTATTTTGAGGAAATAGTTTTTTCAAGCTGGCGGGATTATAACCGTTCATTCTTCGGAGCGCTTAGAACAGAAAAACTTTTTATGTTTATTCTTGTGGGTCTTATTTTTATTGTAGTGGGATTAAATATTTTTCAGTCGCAGAGAAGGTCTGTTCTGCAGCGGCGCGAAGAGATAGGGCTTTTACGCGCGCTCGGCGGCAGTGAAAGAGAGGTTCGTTTTGTTTTTGTCTGTGACGGCGCAATGATAGGTATTACAGGCGCAAGTATCGGGCTTGTTCTTGGGTTAATTATCGCTTCCAACATTCCCCAGTTCTTTTTAATAATTGAAAGTATTATTAACGCGTTTATCTATTTAATAAATTTAATGGGCAGCCTGTTCAACGCTGGGATGGCAAGAGACTTCGCGGTTTTCTCGCCCGCCATCTTTTACATTGAGGAAATACCGTCTCGAATTTTACCGCAGGAAATAATTATAATTTTTATGTTTGGTTTTTTATCTGCCCTTGCCGCGGCATGGTTTGCCTCGCGGAAAGCGGCAAGGATACAGCCGGCGGAGGTGCTTCGTTATGAGTGATGAATTGTCCAGCATGGCGGGACAGGAAGTTAGAAGAATTCTTATCAGCGCGGAAAATATTGTAAAGAATTATATTTCCGGAACGGAAACCCTTCATATTCTGAAAGGAATTAATTTTGAAGTTGAAGAGGGAAAATCTGCGGCGATCATGGGCATAAGCGGGAGCGGAAAAAGCACTTTGCTGAATATTCTGGGCGGCCTTGACAGAACAGACGAAGGAAAGGTATATATCGGCATTGATAAAAAAACGGAAATTACATCGCTTGGCGAAAAAGAGCTTTCTTTATACAGGTCCAGGCGCGTAGGTTTCATTTTTCAGTTTCATTATCTGCTGAAAGATTTTACGGCTCTTGAAAATATAATGATCCCCGCTTTTATCGCGGGCATGAAGAAAAAAGAAGCAATTGACAGAGCAAGGCTTCTGTTGGCTGATGTTAAACTGGAAGATCGAGGCGGCCATTTTCCATCGCAGCTTTCAGGAGGGGAGCGGCAGAGGGTCGCTGTCGCAAGATCAATGGTAAACGATCCAGAATTGATTCTGGCGGACGAACCTACCGGCAATCTTGATCCTGATAACAGCGATATTGTTTCTGAACTGCTCTACGCAGGCGCGCAAAAAAGAGGCAAGACATTAATTGTAGTAACGCATGACAGGAAAGTAGCGGCCAAAGCCTCAATCCGCATTATCCTTGAAAACGGTCAATTATCAGAGGAACAGTCTTGAAAAGGAAAGCCGCGTTTTTTATAGCGCTCAGGTATCTGTGGGGCAGGGCTCATGAGGGAGGGCGGTATCTGCGCGGTGCAGCCGCTGGAATCGCGGTAAGCCTTATTCCGATTATTGTAACTCTTATTGTAGCGGACGGAATGATAAGGGGAATTATAGACCGTTATCTGGAACTGGGAACGGGGCATTTGCAGGTTTTTAATTATTCAAGTCATGTCAGCGAAGAGGAAACTGTTGAAAAAATAAAAAATTCTCCCGGCGTCAGGGGAGTGTGGCCTGAAACGCGGAGTATGGGAGTGCTTGTAGGAAAAACAGGAAAAACAGGAGTATCCGTGCGTTCCATTGAAGCGTCTTTCTGGGAAGACTCAGGAAGCGCGGCGTATTTAAAAGTAATAGACGGAGAACGGACGCCTGAAACTGATCGCGATATTATGTTAGGTGAAACCCTGGCGTCAGGTATCGGAGTGCGGGTCGGAGATACTGTCCGCCTTATGGCATTAACAACAGGCGAAGGCGGCGGCGTGTTTCCGAAAACAGCTCCGTTTGTTGTCAGGGGCATACTGTCCTGCGGCTTTAATGAGCTGGACGCGTTATGGTGCATTATAAATACCCAGGGCGGGACGCGTATTCTTTCCCCTGAACATTCATCTTCAAGCCTGATTGTAAAAATCGACGATCCTTATAAAAACTCGGACGAGCTTGCGTGGAAACTGTTTCTGAATATCGGAGAAGGATACAACATTCAGACATGGAAAGATTTATTGTATTCCCAGTACAGATCGTATGAATCAACAAGACAGCTGCTGCTGCTTATTATGGCTTTGATTGTAATTGTCGCGGCGGTGAATGTTTCTTCGGCGACCAGTATGCTGGTACTTGAGCGCAACAGGGATATCGCGGTATTAAAAGTATCAGGAGCGAGCGTCGCGGGAGTGACGGCTGTTTTTCTCTGGGGAAGTTTTTTCACAGGACTTGCCGGAAGCGTTACAGGCATCGCGCTGGGACTTTTAATAGGAAGCAATATAAACATTATTATTCGCTCTCTTGAAATATTTTTAAGTTTTTTCTCAGGTTTGTTTAACGGAAGCGAAGTGAAAATTCTGGATCCCGGTTTTTATCTTGAAACAATTCCCGTCATTATTGACTGGACTATGGTAATGATGATATGGTTCTTCGCGGTTCTCTGTTCGGTGCTGGCTTCGTGGATTCCCGCCCGTTTTGCAGGCAAATTAAAACCAATGGAACTGTTACGCAAAACCTAAAAAATGGAGGCCGCTTATGGAAAATAAAATCTATCCTAAAATAAAAAACGTTGTTTTTTTGTGTCTTTTATTTCTGGGATTACAGTTAGTATTGGGTTTTTTATCCGGTCTATTGCTGGTAAAAATGAATCTGCCAGGCGATTCTGTTGTATCGGGAATTATTTTAATATTTATAAATTTAGCGGCTTTTGGAATTGTTCTGTTCATTGGGTTCAGAAAAACACGCAGGAATTTTTTTGAAGTTTTTAAATTAAGGGGTGTTTCCGCATTTTTATGGATATCTGTAATCATTTTTACGCCGGGCTTTATTATAGTTATATCGGAACTTGATAATCTATTAAATTTTTTATTGCCCATGCCGGAATTATTCAATGATATTTTTGATTCCATGATAGCAGGGCATACATTAATAATCGCCGTAATTTATATAGGGATAGTCCCGGCATTCGCTGAAGAATTTTTTTTCAGAGGGCTTATTCTTGACGGGTTTACACGGAATTATTCTGAAAGGAAAGCGATAATCGTAAGCGCGCTCTTTTTTGGACTTGTGCATTTAAATCCCTGGCAGTTTTTATCAGCGTTTTTAATGGGTTTAGCCGCATCATGGATTTGCATAAAGACAAGGTCAATATGGCTGTGCGTATATATTCATTTTTTTAACAATACGCTATATACGATAACAGTCAGATATGAGAATTTTATTCCAATAAAAGGTTTTAACAGTAATTTTGTTGAGCCGGGAGTTTTTCAGCCATTGTGGTTTACATTATCGGGATTTGCATTAATGGCCGCAGGAACTTTTATGCTGTTAAAAGGGACTAATATTCTTCCCATGCCTTTATTTCCAATGAAGCGCCGTTATGCAATTTTTCAAGAGCGTCGATAAATTCTTTCGCGACTTTTATGTTTGTAAAAAGCGGAATGTCAAAATCCACGGCAAGGCGGCGGATCATATAATCATTTTTCAGTTCCTTTTCGCGGTTGTCTTTCGGTATGTTGATGATTAAATCAATTTGGCGGCGCTTGATTAAACCGGCGATGTTGGGTTCCTTTTTGTCAAGCGGCCAGTGCACAGCCGTTACGCGAACATTGTTATCCGAAAGAAATTTAGCGGTTCCTTTTGAAGCGAAAAGTTCATGCCCCATGTTTACAAGTTTTCGCGCGGAGCCCAGAAAATCAAGTTTATTTTCAATTGGACCTGTAGAAAGCAGCACCCGCGCGTTTTCTTTCGGGATTCTGTAACCTACCGAAATCAGCGCTTTCAGAAGGGCATCGGAAAGGTTTGAGCCTATGCAGCCAACTTCTCCCGTGCTTGCCATTTCCACTCCGCTTACTGGGTCAGCTCCGTGCAGGCGCGAAAAACTGAACTGGGCCGCTTTTACTCCCACGCATTCATAGTCAAGCGCCTGGACTGATATTTTTTCTACAGGTTCATTCAGCATGGCTTTAACCGCCAGTTCGATCATGTTTACACGGCTTACCTTGGAACAGAAAGGGAAGCTGCGGCTGGAGCGCAGATTGCACTCAATAACGCGCACATGTCCGCGGTAGGCAAGGAACTGAATGTTAAACGGCCCTGTAATGTTAAGCGCCATCGCGATTTTTTCGCTGATTTTTATTACCTTTCGCATCGTTTCAACATAAACCCGCTGCGCCGGAAGCACTACCGTAGCGTCGCCTGAATGAATGCCCGCGTTTTCTATATGTTCTGTCATGGCGTGAAAAAGAATCTCTCCGTTACGTGCAACCGCATCAATTTCTATTTCCTTCGCGTTTTCCAGGAATTTGGAAATTACAACAGGATGCTCAGGCGACACATCCGCGGCGAGATTTATGAATTTCTCAAGGCTTGTATCGTCCCATGCGACATTCATCGCGGCTCCGGACAGCACATAACTGGGGCGAATCAGAACGGGGTAACCCGCCGTTTTGGCGAATTCCCTTGCGGATGCAAGGTCAGTAAGCTCTTTCCATAGAGGCTGTTTTATTCCCAGTTTGTCAAGAAGACATGAGAACTTATTTCTGTCTTCGGCCATGTCAATTGACCGTGGCGTTGTGCCGTAAATGTTCGTTCCTGCCGCGAATAGTTTTGTCGCGAGGTTATTGGGGATTTGTCCTCCCATTGATACAATAATCCCGTCAGGATTTTCACGTTCATAAATATCCAATACCCTTTCAAGGGTCAGTTCCTCAAAATATAGCCTGTCGCACATATCGTAATCGGTGGAAACGGTTTCCGGGTTGCAGTTTACCATGATCGAGTAACGCCCGAGCCTGCGCGCAGTCTGTACCGCGTTTACGCAGCACCAGTCAAATTCAACGCTTGATCCTATGCGGTAAACTCCGGATCCCAATACCATCACACCGCGGCCGGACGGGCTTACATCGTCCGAATAAATTCCATTTCCGGCGGATGACGCGTTTGTGTATGTCATGTATAGGTAGTTGTTTTTCGCCGGATACCCCGCAGCAAGAGTGTCAATTTGTTTTACAGACGGTTTTATGCGGTATTCCCCGCGAAGGGAACGTACATCCGTTTCATTTAAACCGCATATTTCACCGATGTGAGCGTCTGAAAATCCGAGCTGTTTGGCGTGCGCGAGCATGGAAAAAGACAGCGCGGTATTTTGTTTCCTGAATTTTTTTAACTCTTTTTCGGTCTTCCATATATTTTCGATCTTGTATAAAAACCATTTATCTATTTTTGTCAGATTGTAAATTTTTTGTATGGGCCAGCCTTCCGCAAGAGCGCGGTAAATTACAAAGATTCTTCTGTCCGTGGGTCTTGATAATGCGTCGCGCAGTTTGGATGCGGTTTTTCCCGGTTCAGCGAAACTGTTTCCGCAAAGGGCGTTATCGCCTGAAAGTCCCGGAGCGCCAATGCCTGTCATGCGCAATGCTTTTTGAATCGCTTCCTCAAATGATCCCGCGATGGACATGACCTCTCCTACGGATTTCATCTCGGAGCCGATGCGCAGATCAACATTTTTGAATTTCGCGAGGTCCCATCGTGGAACTTTTACAACGATGTAGTCCAAAGCCGGCTCGAAACATGATTTTGTAACGCGCGTTATGCGGTTTTCAATTTCAAGAAGCGAGAATCCAAGCGCGATTTTCGCCGCGATAAACGCAAGAGGGTAACCTGTGGCTTTGGACGCGAGAGCGGAACTGCGCGAAAGGCGGGCGTTCACTTCGATGATGCGGTAATCTTCGGAAAACGGATCGAGCGCGAACTGAATGTTGCATTCGCCGACTATTCCAAGATGGCGTATAACGTCAATGCCAATACGCCTGAGTTTTCCGCACTCAGAATCGGTCAGGGTCTGCGCCGGAGCTACAACAATGCTTTCGCCCGTATGTATCCCGAGCGGATCGAAATTTTCCATGCTTGCTACAGCGACGCAGTTGTCGCAGCAGTCGCGCACTATTTCAAATTCAATTTCCTTCCAGCCGCCGAGCCATTCTTCCACAAGTATCTGCTGGGCGGATTCTATTTCGCTCTTTCTGGCGAATGCCATATTGCACCGTTTTACAAGTTCTGCTTCATTGCGGCAGATGCCCGAACCAGCTCCGCCGAGCGCGAAAGCGATACGCGCCATAACAGGATAGCCGATTTCCCCTGCCGCTTTAAGCGCGGCCCCGGTATCGGTCACTGCGAAACTGCGCGGGGTAAGCGCGCCTATTTCAATTAACCTGTTTATGAATAACTGGCGGTCCTCTGTGTCTTCTATTGTTTTAACAGGAGTGCCCAGAACCTTAACTCCGTTTTTTGCCAATGTGCCGTCCCTGTCAAGGGCGACGCCGCAGTTTAGCGCGGTCTGTCCTCCGAATGACAGCAGCATCGCGTCGGGCTTTTCCTTTTCTATAACCTTGCGCACATACTCAGGCGTTATGGGAAGAAAGTATGTCGCGTCCGCCATCCCTTCGCTTGTCTGTATCGTCGCGATATTTGGATTAATCAGAATTATTTTAATGCCTTCCTCGCGCAGGGCCTTGATTGCCTGTGATCCCGAATAATCAAATTCTCCCGCCTGCCCGATTTTTAATCCGCCTGATCCAAGCAGTAATACTTTCCGCGGCAAAGATTTGGGAGGCACGGAATGCTCATGAGCTTCGCCTGTCAAAGGGCGCGAAGTGCTGTCAGGTGTCATTATTTAGCCTCCTTTATCCGGGCGATAAAACGGTCAAACAGGAATTCAGTATCGCCTGAGCCGGGGCATCCTTCGGGGTTAAAAAGGACCGCGCTGAAAGGTTTATTTAAACAATATATGCCCTCCATTGCGCCGTCATTGGCGTTTATAAACCAGCTCCGCCAGTTTTCAGGAAGGGTTCCGTTTCTTATTGAATACCCGTGATTCTGCGATGTCACATAACAGCGGCGCGGGTTTTCAGGTATCCCTTCCTCAGTAGAGTTCAGGGGAACTGATTCAATACGCTGCGTTTCAATACACGGCAGATTCTGGGCGCAGTGTCCTGAAAGGAGCCTGTAAGTATCTGCGCCAGCGGCAAGAGCCATAATCAGGTTTCCAAGTCCGATGCCGAAAATCGGTTTTGAGGCTTCAAATGCCCTGCGGACTGTCTCTATTGTTTTGCCGCAGTCTTTTGGATCGCCAGGACCGCTGGATATTAATAATCCGTCGTATTCAATTCCCTCCAGGCTGTGATCGCAGGGAAGGCGTATCACTTCCGCTCCCCGGGAGAGAAGGCAGCGTATTATATTCGCTTTTACGCCGCAGTCAATTAGGGCGATTTTAATCCTGCCCTGGATATTTTCCCCGTCCGGCGTAAAAGTTTTTATTGTGTTATGCGAAACATTGAAAGGATTGGATAAAATGCAGGAGTTAAGCGTAACTTCGCTTCTTCCTTCGGTAATTATTTTTCCGCGCATCGCGCCGCGCTCGCGGAAACGGATTGCAACAGCGCGGGTGTCAACGCCGTAAATACCTGGTATGCCGGATTTTTCAAACCACTTTGACAATGTCAATCCCGATGAATAATGGCTTGTTTTTTCGCATAGGCCGGATACCACAAGACCGCGGACATGAATTTGCTCTGATTCAAGTGATACAGGAATTCCCTGTTTGTCAAAAAAAGGCATACCTTTTTTGTTTACGGGAACGCCGCAGTTACCGGCTAAAGGATAGGTAGATACGATAATCTGTCCGTGAAATCCGGGGTCTGTCAGAGACTGAACCAGTCCGTTCATACCGGTATTGATTACAACTTCCCCCGCTATGGATTTTAATCTGCCAAAAGCCCAGCCCGGATATTCACTGCCGTCTTCCAAAACAAGTTTCGCCCGTTTTGGCGTCATATTCTTATTTTGTGAACGGGATCGTTTCTTCTCCCCTGATGTTGTTTTGCCGAACCCGCCCATAATCTCTCCTATAAATCAAACTGAAATGAAAAAATCATTTTTATTTTTTCATTTGTTCCGCGACCATGTCTATAAAATCCCATGAGTTAAGCGTTTTTTCAGGCAGAGGATCAGAAAGTTTCGCGAGGTCTCCTGTCATTATTCCGTTTTCAATTGTATCAAGAGTCGCTTTTTCCAGCTGTTTTGCGAACTGGCCAAGATCGTCAAGATTGTCCAGTTCCGCGCGTTTTGCAAGCGCGCCTGTCCACGCGAAAATAAGCGCGGTAGGATTTGTGCTGGTTTTTTCTCCTTTCTGCCACCGGTAGTAATGCTGCTGCACAGTTCCGTGAGCCGCTTCGTATTCAAAAACTCCCGCGGGGGAAACAAGAACGCTTGTCATCATCGCGAGGCTTCCCGTAGCGCTTGCTATCATGTCGCTCTGAACATCACCATCGTAGTTTTTACATGCCCATAAAAAGCCGCCTTCGCCCTTTACAACCCGCGCAACCGCGTCATCGATTAATGTATAATAATACTGGACGCCTGCCGCCGCGCATTTTTCCTTGAACTCTGTTTCGTATATTTCATTAAAAATTGTTTTAAACCTTCCGTCGTATATTTTTGAGATCGTATCCTTTGTCGCGAACCACAGCGGAATTTTCTCCGCGATGGCGTAGAGAAAACACGCGCGCGCGAAACTTTTTATTGACTCATCGTAGTTGTGCATACCCTGAACAACGCCGCTTGTATAAACTTCAAAATCCGCTAATTTAATCCGGCGCACTGTCCCGTCTATTTTTGTGTAAACAAGCTCTACTTTGCCCGGACCGTCAATCTCCATCTCCGCCGCTTTATATACATCACCGTAAGCGTGGCGGCCAATGACAATTGGAGCTTTCCATGTATTAACAGAAGGCTTTACCCTGCTTATCTGTATTGGTTTACGGAACACTGTCCCGTCCAAAATCGCCCTGATTGTAGCGTTGGGGCTTGGGAGCAGGTTTTTTAAATTATATTCCTTCTGCCTCGCGGCATTGGAAGTAATGGTAGCGCATTTAACTCCTACGCCGTATTTAATAATCGCCTGCGCAGATTTAACCGTCACTTCATCATTTGTATTATCGCGGTTGGTAAGCCCCAGATCATAATATTCTGTTTTAAGATCGATAAATGGAAGCAGAAGTTTTTCTTTTATTACCGCCCATAATACCCGTGTCATTTCGTCCCCGTCTATTTCGACAATGGGGGTTTTCATATTAATTTTATCCATGAAGACAGTATAATGGGGATTTAAGGTTTGGTATACTTGCGCGCGCCCTGGGAGCGGCTTTTTTATGGGTCAGGTTAATACGAATCTCCGGTTCGGTTCTGCGGCGGGGTTTATTCATTACATAAAATTATTATTTCACAAAAATGTATTTTTCTGATATAATATTTAGCGGGGGGACATTGAAAAAATTCATTCAATACATCAGTGATTCGTTTCAGAATTTGACCGTCAGCCAAAAGCGGATGGTTGTTCTTGCCATAACGGCTATTTTCGTCGTTATTTTAACATTTTCTGTAGTATTTTCCCTGATTTATTCTTCAAAACAGACAGATCCAGTGCAGTTACAAAGATCAATCCGTTTTGATCCAATCCCCGCGCAGGAGCTTTTTTTACCGGATGAACCGGATTTTGTCCCGGGAGTGCTTTTGGAACGGGAACGGCGCTCAAGCTGGACCGGGCAGGATGCCTCAGCGTTTTGGCGTGATCCGCTTATGTACGGGGAAGAGCAATGGAGAGAGAAAATTGAAACTGCGGTAGACAGATTATTGGAGAATGTTCCGTGAAAAATTTTCTTTTGGTTCTTTATTTATTTATTTTCTGTCTGATGTTTTCCTGCGCGGGAAAACCGGATGCTGTAAACGATGATCCGGCGAATAATATAGATGAACAACTGGCAATGATTAATGAGCAATTGGCGATAATCAATGAACAGCTGACAATGCTGAAAAGCCAGGACTCCGGAAGCTCTTCTGTAAATACAGAAAGTGAAAAAATTACCGGTTTGCCTGAGACAGAAGAACCATCTGTAATTGAAGATGATCATCCTGCTGCGGAAGATCCGTCACCTGAAGAAGAATCTGCCGCTGAGGAAGAACTGACTGCTGCGGAAGAACAGTTAGCTGAATATGAATTTATAGCCGCGGATGAACCGTTAGCCGAAGATGAATTGATTATCGCGGAAGAGTCTTTAATACAGGAAGAACCGCTTGCGGAAGGGGAGCCGTTAGTTGAAGAGGTACTGACAGTCGCGGATGATCCTGTTATGGAAACAGAGCCTCCTTTTGAAGAAACGCTTGTATCTGAAGCATTACCGTTAGCTGAAGAACCGCCTGTCCCGCAGGCGGCGCAAGCCGCGCCTGTCAGGGAGGCTGTCCCTGCCGCGGAAGCAATGCCTGCCAATCAGACGATGGTTCCCGCAGAAGAAGAGCCGCCTGCAGGGGAAGCTCTGGCATCTGAAGAAGAACCTGCATCCGGTGAAGATCAGTCTTCTGCAGCTACAGAGGAAAAATTTCCGTTCCGCAGCCTGAATGAGATGGATATACAGTCTCCCGCTTCTTCCTTTAGCATTATGAGTCCGGGAGAAAATGAAGCAATTATTTCCAGGATAGTTCACGCTACCGCCGGGCAATTGGTTGAAATCCCATTCCGGGGAAGCGGATGGGTTTATCTTGGCGAACTTATGTCACTGCGCGGCATTACCTATAATTCACGCCGCTACGATGCTGAGGGACAGAGTTTTATTTTTCTGGCGGAAGCCGCAGGCGATTATACGCTGAAATTTTTCAGGCAGGATTTTATAAGGGACTACATTATATACGATCATGTTATGATAATTGTTGAACAGGCGCCTGGCGGCGCGCAGCCCGCTCCCGGCGCTGATCGCGCAAGAGTTGTCGCGCAGCCGCGTTGGCCTTCATCGCTAGATGAAGCGGGAATACAGAGAAGCAGTTTAAGACCCTCAGCAGCTTCATCCTCTGCTGCACAGGGAACTACGCCAACGCAAGGAACCGCTCCCGCACAGAGCACAACTCCCGTTCAGGGAACTACACCTACGCAAGGAACCGCATCAACTCAGAGTACAACTCCTGCTCAGAGTACAACTCCCGCACAAGGAACTGCACAAACGCAAGGAACAACTCCTACTCAGAGTACAACTCCTGCACAGGGAACTACACCTACGCAAGGAACCGCTCCTGCTCAGAGCACAACTCCAACTCAGAGTATAACTCCTGCTCAGAGTACAACTCCTGCTCAGAACACAACTCCAACTCAAAGTACGATTCCCGCACAGGGAACTACAACTTCACAAGGAACCGCTCCAGCTCAAAGTACAACTCCTGCTCAGAGTACAACTACCGCACAAGCGGCAATTACAATGCCGCAGCCGGCTTCTGATGAAAGAACGTTAGCTGCAAATGAGGCTCAGGCCGAAGCAGCCGGTGAAACGCCTGAAGCCGGTATTGCAGTTGAAAGACAGGAAAGGCCGGAAGTTATTCTGGGAAGAGCCGCAGAGGCATTCGGCGCGGGAAACACCGCATCCGCAATAGCGTTACTCGATCAATATATGGGGATATATCCCGAAGGAAGCGATGAGGTTTTCTGGATGTACGGTCAGTTATACGAAGCCAATTCTCCAAACCGCAATATGCTGCTTGCTCTGGATTATTACCGCCGTCTGGTAAATGAATATCCGCAGAGCAGCCGTTTAAGCGAGGCGCGCAGAAGAATAACATACATTGAAAGATTTTATATTAATATACAGTGATTTAAATTCTGAGTTTTTGTCCCTGTTGATACGCGGCGCTTCGTAATTGTTTTACGCTGTTATCAGTTAAATAATCGTCAAAAGGCATCATTCTGTCTATAAAGCCGCCAGGTTTTCCGCTTTGAGGCAGAATTTCTATGATGCGGTTGGCGATTGAATTGATGAACTCATGATCATGAGAATTAAAAAGTATCACTCCGCTGAAGACAACAAGGCCGTCGTTCAGCGCGGTGATCGCTTCAAGATCCAGGTGATTGGTCGGCTCGTCTAGTATCAGGACATTAGCGCCTGAGAGCATCATTTTAGAAAGCATGCAGCGGACTTTTTCACCGCCTGAGAGGACATTTACAGGTTTTAAAGCCTCATCGCCCGAGAAGAGCATACGGCCAAGAAAACTGCGCACGTAAGTTTCGTCCTGATCCGGCGAATATTGCCTTAGCCAGTCAGTAATCGATAAATCTGAACTGAAAAATGATGAGTTTTCCTTCGGAAAATAGGAAAAGGATGTAGTCTGCCCCCAGCTGCAATCCCCTGATTCCGCTTTCCTCACTCCTGATATAATGTCAAATAACGCCGATTTGGATGAGTGTTCCAGCCCTACAAATGCGATTTTATCGCCCTTGTTAACTGTTAGTGTAAAATCTTTTAACAGGGCGGTTCCTTCAAAGGAAAAATTCAGGTTTTCCGCCCTTAAAACATTATTGCCTATTTCCCTGTCCGCCTTAAATCCCACATAGGGGAATTTCCTGCTTGTAACAGGCACATTTTCAAGATCCAGTTTTTCAAGCACTTTCTTACGGCTTGTCGCCTGGCGGCTCTTGCTGGCGTTAGACGCAAATCTTTGTATAAACTCCTTTAATTCCCTGGCCTTGTCTTCGCGTTTTTTCAGCTGTTCGCGCGCCTGGCGCTGAAGTATCTGGCTCATCTGGTACCAGAAGTCATAGTTTCCGGAATAGGGCGTAATTCTGCCGTAATCAATGTCGCATACATTTGTGCAAACAGCGTTTAAAAAGTGGCGGTCATGGGACACTACTATTACCGTGTTGGGAAAATCAATTAAAAAATCCTCAAGCCAGGAAATTGATTCCAAATCCAGGCCGTTTGTCGGCTCGTCCAAAAGCAGAATATCAGGGTTGCCGAAAAGCGCCTGAGCCAAAAGTACGCGCACCTTTTTTGATTCATCCAGTTCCGCCATTAATTTACCGTGATCATCCTCATCAAGGCCGAGGCCGGAAAGAAGCTGGCTGCCCTGAGCTTCCGCTTCCCAGCCGCCAAGTTCGGCGAAATCAGCTTCAAGCTCGCTCGCGCGCAGACCGTCCGCTTCTGTAAAATCCGCCTTTTCATATACCGCCTCGCGCTCTTTCTTTATCGCGTAGAGTTTCGGGTAACCCATTATCACAGTTTCAAGCGCAGGATATTGCTCAAACGCGAAGTGATCCTGTTTAAGAACCGCGATGCGCATGTTTTTTCCAACTGATATTTCGCCCTTGTCATGCTCAATCTCGCCTGAAAGAATTTTTAAAAAAGTGGATTTTCCCGCACCATTCGCGCCGATTATTCCGTAACAGTTGCCGGGTGTAAACTTTAAATTAACGTCTTTAAAAAGCGTGCGCTCGCCGAAGATAAGGCTTAAATCTGTAATGGCAATCATAATTTTTTTGTAACCTCTTCATTAATCAGCCTGATATTAATTTTTTAAATAGTTCTATTATTCTGGAAATGATGCCCTTTTTAACAGGCGGTTCCTGCTGCTTCTGTTCTTCGCCGTGCTGCAGATAATTCTGGCTTTCATGCGCATCGTTAGCTGAAATATGATGGTGATGCGTTTGCTGTTTGCTGTGATCTTTGTTGCCGCCGTGTTTTGCCTGCGGTCCCGCGTATTTTTTTCTGTAAATCGCCATCCGCTCTTCCATGGAAAGGCGCGACATATCCTGTTCATGCTGAATGGAACTTGGTTTTTTCCTTTGGTGTTTTTCGGCTTTGCCTGTATGCGCGCTTTCATGATGATGTATGCCTGTTTTTTCCGTTTGCGCTTCTTTCCCTGTATGTGGATCTTTTATACCGGGCGTACTTTTTCGCAGGTGCTTTGCGGCTTTATGAAGCTCGGACGCTGATTTCTTTTTACCGTCGTGTTTTGCGTGCGTATGCCGCTCTTCATAAAATTCTGTTTGAATGTGAAGATGAGCGCTTTTATCTTCTTCGTAAAGCCCCATGTCCGCGATTTCTGAAGGTATTTTTTTTCCTATATAACGTTCAATAGCAGGTAATTCGTATACATCATGTTCGCTTGCCAGGGAAACAGCCTTTCCTGTTTTTCCGGCGCGCGCTGTTCTTCCGATACGGTGAACATAATTTTCCGCTTCAGACGGAACATCGTAGTTAATTACCATCGCGAGGTTTTGAATATCAAGGCCGCGCGCCGCGACATCGGTAGCGACAAGAGTTTTTATTTTTCCGGTTTTTACTCCGTCAATTATTGCCAGCCTCTTGCTCTGGGGAAGATCGCCTATAATAAACTCGCATCCAATTCCGTTATACTGCAGCCGTTTTGCGGTAATTTCCGTGTTTTTCTTTGTATTGCAGAAAATTATCGAACTTTCGGGCTGTTCAATTTTTAGTATGCCCAGAAGGAGAGGCATTTTTTCTTCGGAAGGCACATGGTAGAGGATCTGTGTTATTTCTTCCACAGTTACAATTTCTGGTTTTATTTCAATTTCATAAGGCGATTTGGTGTATTCCCAGGCAAGATTTTTTACCCACGAGTTTAAGGTAGCGCTGAACAGCATTGTCTGGCGCTTTTCAATTGGCGGTACAACATTAATGAGCTTCCGCAAATCAGGATAAAAACCCATATCAAACATTCTGTCCGCTTCATCCAGAACCAGAAAGGCGGTATCCATCAGATTCATCCGTCCTGTTTTGTTCAGATCCAGTACACGGCCGGGAGTTCCAACCATTATTTGCACATTGTCCTTTAAAAGTTTCTCCTGCTGAACATAACCAACGCCGCCGTAAAAACTTCCTGTCCTAAACGGCAGATGCCTGCCCAATATTTTTGCTTCTTCCTCAATTTGTACCGCTAATTCCCTTGTAGGAGCCATGATAAGCGCTTTTCGTTTGAACAAAGCCTCTTCAGTTAACATCCGCTGGTAAATCACAATTAAAAACGCCGCTGTTTTCCCTGTTCCTGTCTGGGATTGCACATACAGATCCTGTCCGTTAAAGGCATGGGACAGAACCTGCTCCTGAACAGGCATGCAAGTTATGTATCCAATTTCATCTATACCTTTTTGCAGATCCGGGTGCAGTTCAAAATTTACAAATTCCATAATACGAGGTAAGTGTACTTATTTTTTCCCGGATAGGGAAGAGCGGCAGCCAGGCCATCGCATAAATGACCCATGACGCGGCAGTCCGCGCATGATTCATTGATTATTTTTTTATAAAAAGGTATAATTATTAAAGGGAGACAGAAAATGAACGTAAAAATTCAAAAAACACTGATAATCCTAACAATAACCGCTTTAGCACTGGCCGCAGGATGTCCGAATTCCGCCGAACTTAATACGCCGCAGAACAGCGAAAACGGCATTCTAACCATAAATATTAGCGATCCAAATGAAGCCAGAACAATACTGCCAATAAACGCGAATATCAATTGTAATACTTTTTCTTTGGTTTTAACAACTTTGGGCAGAAGCGTAACGAAAAACTGGATAGGCGGTTCTGTCAGTATTGAACTATCTCCCGGTTCCTGGGACTTAACATTATTCGGGTACAGTGACGCGAGTAGATATAACATAATAGTGAACGGAAGCGTAAATGGTATAGTCGTATCATCCGGACAAACCACAAACACAACCGTACAGCTTCAACCAGTTATAGTATTTAACAGAACAGGGACATTTATCTGGAATATCACTTACCCATCTGATGTTACATCCGCTAACATGGTTATAACACCTTTGAATGCAACAAACGGAAGCCCTCAGCAGACAATTAATTTTTCAACCGGAGCGTTAAAAAACAACAGCTCCTCTCCCTTACCATTAAACACAGGATATTACAAGGTAACATTCTCCATGACAGGCGGAGAACGTCCGATTGGCAGGGTGGACTACATGCACATTTATGAAGGGCTTGAAAGTTATTTTAGTTATGATTTTATATATGGATTACGACTTATAGAAATGGTATTTATAGATCCCGGTACATATACAAGAGGCAGTAATAACAGTGATTATTATGGAACAAGTCCGTCGCATCAGGTAACGCTGACCAAAGGTTTTTACATGGGAAAGTATGAAGTAACACAGGAGCAGTATCAGGCGGTAACAGGTGTGAATCCAAGCAACTTTTCAAGTAACCTCGCAAGCGGCGAAGTACAACAGAGACGTCCGGTAGAACAGGTAACATGGTATGATGCTGTAGAGTTCTGTAACAAGCTGAGCGAGCAGGAAAGGCTGATGTCTGCGTATACGATAACTGGAAGGAGTCCTGCAAGCGGGTATCCTATAACAAGCGCGACAGTAACAGTAAACTGGAACACGAATGGTTATCGTTTACCGACAGAAGCTGAATGGGAATACGCCTGTCGTGCAGGGACGACAACAGCATACAATACCGGAAACACGATAAGTGACAGTACAGGCTGGTATTATAATAACAGCAATAGAAGGACTCATGAGGTTGGAAAGAAGCCACCCAACACATGGGGATTGTACGATATGCACGGAAATGTACATGAATGGTGCTGGGACTGGTATGGGAGTTATACAAGCGGAGCGCAGACAGATCCGAAGGGCGCATTTTCGGGGCCTATCCGCGTGTTTCGCGGCGGGAGCTGGAGCAATTCAGCCGCTGACGTCCGTTCTGCGTACCGGGACGGCTACTATCCGACTTACCAGATCAACGGCCTCGGTTTCCGCGTTGTGCGCAATTAGTAAACGCGTGGTGACAGGAGTCACCTAAATCCTCATGAGTCGTTAGCTGCAAATATGCGCTATATGCACAGTGAGTAACAGCCGCTTAAATCCGTTTTTTTCCAGCTTCTATTTACCTGTAAATGCGCTAATTTCATCAATGGATAATCCTGTGATTTCCTGTACAAATCCAGGAGTAGAACCTTTTGAAAGTAAATTTTGCGCAATAACTCTATAGCTCTCTTCGCGTCCTTGTTCACGGCCTTCGTTATAGCGAATAGCGGCGATTTCCTCTATACTTATATCATCAAACAGCATATTTTTAACCTCCGTTCCGTGTTCTTCCAGGAATTTCTTCAGCACATTTTGTTCTAAACAATATTTTACTGCATTTGTAACAGAATCTTCAAGTGATAAATACTCATTGTATTCCATAATTTTTTCTATAAAGATACTGTAACCGTTAAGATTTTCACATCTTTTTAGCATTTCAGGATTTCGTCCGTGGTTTATATTATACACCTGAACTATAAGCTCAAGCGGATAAATGTCATTGTGTGGTAATGTTAATTCGGTAATATCCTTGAACGCGGCAGAAAGGCGTAATTCACGGTGATCCGGATAAGGTTCTTTGCCGTTATACAAAACTATGAACCTGGGAGTTGGGATTTTTTCCAGTTTCTTCTGGTAGAGTTTGTCCCTCTCAATTATTTTTTCATATACACGGGCAATGTACATCAATAATCTAACCGGTATGTTATCGGTTACTGTTGACTGATGTTCCACCAGTACGATTAAACGATCATTGATTGTGAATGACAGATCGTTGATTTGCTTCATGTAAAGAGCATCTGAAAGTGTGTTGATATTAACTATTGCGTCAGAAGGAATATCAATTCCTTCAATAGCAGAGTACAGATCGCGTAAATTTTCAGGAGTGCCGAAGAGGGCAGAAAACACACTGTCTTTGTGTTTTCTGTTGACATTAAAGTCCATAAAGACCTCGCAAAAAACAGATTGAACCTTCAAATAAAGGTTATAACCTATATATGGCGCGCAGATGTGTATTGATTTACTGGAGTGCGATTTTTTATATTGAAGGGATAACAATAATGGTACAATGCCATTCTTAAAATTGACCACGCAAGTGGTCTTCTTTGCATACGTTGTAGAAGGCCACAGCCGTTTATGACCCTGAAAGGGATTTGCGCTGCCTGCCTTGTATTAATTAGAATAGACGCCGGTATATACCATTAGCGTCATCTTGACTTACTTTTAAAAATATCGCAGCATTATTATAAATAATTATAATTATGGAGGATGAAATGAGTATTATTGAATATGTGGAGGCTCGTGAAATTATCGATTCACGGGGAAATCCCACAGTAGAAGTGGACGTAATGCTTGAGGATGGCTCAATGGGCCGCGCTGCGGTTCCGTCAGGCGCGTCAACAGGCGCTTATGAAGCGGTAGAAATGAGGGATGGGGATAAAGCGCGTTATCTTGGCAGAGGCGTATTAAAAGCTGTTGACAATGTCAACAATATTATCGCGCCTGAACTGATAGGATTGGACGCGTTGGGTCAGGTTGATATTGACCGTACCATGATTGAACTTGACGGAACAGAGAATAAGGGCAAGCTTGGCGCGAACGCGATTTTGGGCGTATCAATGGCGACAGCACGCGCAATGGCAGAATGCCTCGGCGTTCCTTTATACAGATACCTTGGCTCATTCCATGCAAACCTCCTGCCCGTTCCCATGGCAAATATCATCAACGGCGGCAAGCACGCCGACAACAAGATTGACTTCCAGGAATTTATGGTAATGCCGGTCGGCGCGGATTCAATGAGGGAAGCAGTCCGCTGGACAGCCGAAGTTTTTCACAGTTTGAAAAAAATACTCCATGATTCAGGCAAAAATACGGCGGTAGGAGATGAAGGCGGTTTCGCTCCCGACATCGACAATAACGAAGCGCTTGAATATATCATGAAAGCCATTGAAAAAGCCGGATACAAACCCGGCGAGCAGATGATGATCGCACTTGACTGTGCCAGCTCTGAACTTTTTGAGGAAGGCGGCAAGAAGGGATATAAATTCTGGAAATCAAATCCCGGTAAACTTTTTACAGCCGATGAAATGATCGAAATCTACACAGGCTGGGTAAACAAGTATCCGATTATTTCCATTGAAGACCCGCTGGATCAGGATGACTGGGACGGTTATGTGAAACTGACAAAGAGCCTGGGTTCCAAAGTGCAGATTGTAGGCGACGATTTCTTTGTTACCAATACCAAACGTCTGGAGAAGGGAATTGGAATGGGCGCCTGCAACTCAATTCTTATCAAGGTAAACCAGATTGGCACTGTTACAGAAACCTACGAAGCTGTAGAGATGGCAAAGAAAGCCGGTTACACCGCAATTGTTTCGCACCGCTCGGGCGAAACCGAAGACAGCTTTATCGCGGACCTTGTTGTCGCTCTCGAAACCGGACAGATCAAAACCGGTTCCATGAGCCGCACAGACCGCATCTGCAAATACAACCAGCTTATGAGGATCGAAGACGAGCTTGAAGGCGTAGCTGCATACGCTGGCCGCAAGGCGTTCTACAGTATTAAAAGTTAAATAATTTCAATTTGCTCATTACAAGGAAGATACCCCGCTGTTTACGGCGGGGTATTTTTATTTATAGAATCTATACACTGTCAGATACCATGTGTGATCTTTCAGACTTATCCAGCTGCGACCGCTTCTCTCGCAAGGATGCGGTAAGGGCCTGAGTGAGAGCTTCTTAATCTGAAGATATAAGTAGTGCCTGTCTTAACCCCCCAAATATCAATACCTACCCAAACATTTTGATCTTGTTTAATATAATTAGCGTTAATATGCTCAAGGGATTCAGTGAAGGCTTCCAGGGTTGTATCCGTGCTGCCTGTCGTTTCTACAATCAGAAAATCAAAGCCGCTCCCTGTAGTCGTGACTCTGAACCAGTGTTCTTCGCCCTGTTCTATATACCCGTTTATAAATGATCCTGGCACAAGTTTAACCGGAACGGGAGAAATTACCGGGTCTGACCATTCATTAGTTGTCATGTGAAGGGTCTCCTCCTGAACCCTGGCAGGGACTGACCACGCATGATAATACACTTCATCGCTTGAGTTGGCGTATACGGAAATTCGGGCTTTTGTTGTATCTGTATGCATAATCTGGTTATCCCATGACATTATTTCAATTCCGGCAGGATACAGCCTAACTTCATAACCATCGCCGTCTTTAGATACCCACCATGAATAAATTTCGTTTGCGCCTGCGCCGTTCTTTTTAAAATCACGGGCGAAATATCCGCCGTCAAAGAGTCCGTCTGATGTAAGCTCGGATGAATTTCCGCGTCCGTTTATCCATGTTCCGGCGAATTCATATAAATCTCCGTTAAGGATTTTTGCGTAAGGGCCGGCCGTCAATGCCTGCTCTTCCAGATAATCGAGCCATTCCGCCTGTTCCCAAAAATTCAGGCTCGACAAATCAGGATAAAGAGAGCGGATATGCGCTGCGTCCGCTTCTGGCAGTTGATTATCTTCAAACGCACCCATGCCGATATATTTAACACTGTCCGGAATGACTACGCTGGTCAGTTGATTATTGGCGAACGCCCAATGACTGATATGAGTAACGCTGTTTGGAATTACAACGCTGGTTAAATTTTTTCCCTTGAATACTTCTCTATCAATAGTAATAACACCATCGGGAATGACAACGCTTCCTCCGCTCCCCAAATAATGTAACAAAATAGTGTCGTCCATTATAAAATCTGAATAATTAACCTGTGGCTGTTCTGTGGTTTCTGCTTGATGTTGGGTTTGCTGTTGTGTCTCGTTTTTTGGAGTACAGGCTGTAACCATAATTGTTAAAATCGCAAGAATACCTATAATAAGAATCTGCCTTATTTTTTTCATATAATATTCTCCTTTAATTCCTTTGACCCAGATTATATAAAAATATCTTTTTTTATACAATAATTATTTTATAGCTTTCCCGCAGATTGGCTCCTGCGTCATGGAAACCGCAATACGGTTTATTTCATTGGGAGCGCTGAGACGAATTGGTGTGCGGCAAAAGGGCAGCGCGATTTTTACCAGGCGTCATATTGCACATAACGTTCGTATAAATTGCCGGGCGGAGCTTCAATCGTGTACTCCAGAAACTCCAGTCTCCACGCGTGTAAAAAAAACTGAGGGAAATGATTTTCTCCCTGAATGCGCTTTTCATTTGCGATTGACGCTCCATACTTAATATCTCCCGCCAGTGGATGCCCGTGAGATGAAGCCTGAACGCGTATCTGATGAGTTCTTCCTGTTGTAATTTCCGCTTTGATCAGAGTGTAACCATTTTCAGTTTTTAAAGGCATTACTTTGGTAACCGCTGTTTTGCTATCAGGCTGACTTTTTACTTTTTTGTATTTTAACTCATCATTATTTGTATATGAAATAAAACTTTTTTTTCTGACGCTGTCCCTGACAAGTTCGTCTGTCCATGTTTCCTCTTTTTCAACTGCGCCTTCCACAACTGCAAGGTAAGTTTTTTTTACCTTCCTTTCCCGCATTAAGGAACTGAACATACGTGCGCCTTCAATATTTACAGAAAAAATAACAATACCGCTTGAAGGTTTGTCCAGTCTGTGTAATGGACCGGGTTTAAAAGATAATGAATGAGGCGTCTTTCCTGCGAGAAAAGAGAGTACCATTTCATTCAGACTGTCATTTCCGTGAACGGCGAGACCGGGCGGTTTATTTACCGCGAGAAGACCGCAGCCCTGCCATAAAATTTCCAATTGAGAAAAATTGCATTCCTGCACGGATGATGGTATAATATTCGCAGAGGGGAGAGGAGATCCGGCCTGCGCTGATCCATGAGTGTCTTTTATAGAGGGGATATAAATAGCCGCTCCGCTGTCAAGCCGATCCTGTGCTTTGGCCGGTTTTCCGTTTATTTTTACCTGTCCCTGACGTAAGAGCCTGTGTATCAAAGGCAGCGGACATTCAGGCAGAGCCTTACGCAGTATTCTGTCCAATCGGCGTCCTTTATCATTTTCGCCGGTAATCAGTTCCATTATTTCATTATATTACATTAAAGAGTTAAATTATTTACCATGAACAGGGACGTTTTATGATCATCAGGAGCTTCCAAAACTCCTTACTTGACAAAAAACATGTATTCTAAGACTATATTATTAATGACAACGCCAGAGGCAATTAAGTCCCTTTTGGGGAATGATATATTTTTGTCTGCTATTTTCAGCTTATGTATAGCCCAAATTCTAAAGATGGCCGTTTATTTATTAACAAGCAAACATAAAAAGATGAGGATAGCAATTGTGACTGCTATTTGGCGCACAGGAGGGATGCCGTCAAGTCATTCGGCTATTGTGTGTTCTCTTGCGACAACAACCGCGCTTAGCGAAGGCATAGATTCAAATATTTTTGTCTTCAGCCTGATTTTTGCGATGGTTGTTCTTCGGGATGCTCTTGGTGTAAGAAGAGCCGCCGGTATGCAGGCAAGAGCGCTTAATAACCTTGGAAAACAAACCGCGGAAAAAACCGGTATTGAATTTCGTACAATCAAGGAAATTCAGGGACATACTCCGCTTGAAGTAACGGTTGGGGCCTTATTGGGCATCGTTATTGCAGTTGGTTTCCATTTTATTTAGGCCGGCTGTATGTCTTTTTCCCGCTCCGTTCTGGTTTTGTGCCTTGCTTCACTGGTAGCGATGTTCGGGCTTTTGGTTTTCGGTTCAAAGGCGGGGTATGATGAATACAGAAGCGGATACGCGGTGCTTACATTTAATTCCGATATCGAAGACAGCGCGGTAAGAGAGCTTCTGGATGCCGGAATAGACAGTTTCGCCGGATCTCCTGTAAGCGAATCCTTACAGTGGGTGCTGCTTGATGAATTTGATTCTGTTAATGTAATACCTCTGGAAGAATACGCCGAACGTGTCTTCCCTTTTGATCCCCGCAATGACGGTTACGCGCAAAAATTAAAAGATATTTTTATACATAATGGCAAACGGTTTGTTTACATTCCGCTTAATTCCGGCAATTGGGCTCAGACGCTCATGGATCAGCAGTTCAGGAATCTGTTGGGTGACATTCCTTTCGCCGCGGATTATTTCGCCATCGGAAAGCCTTTATCATTTTATTTTATAACATTCGCCGCGGCTTCCCTGGCTCTGCTGATTATTTGTTATGTGAAGAAAAAATTTCAGCCTGGAGTAATCAGCATTATCACCCTGCTTCCTGTTCTTTTATCGCTTTCTTTTTTCGGAGCGCCGGGAATCGCCGCCGCCGCTCTTTTGGTCGGGTTTGCAGTAATGCTTCGTGAACCGTTATATGAATTGTTTTTGCTGTACAGGAATCACAGAAGCGGCATTAAAAGAAAAAAGATTTTCCGAAAGAATTTCGCAGAACCATATATGATGCATCTGATTCTGCTGCCGGTGTTTATCGCGGCATTGGCCGCCCTGACCTTTTTAACAGAGCTGAATTATTTATTTATGCTGATAATTTTTATTACAGTATGCGCGCTTTTCACATTCGCCATTAAAACATTGTCGCTTATGGGCGGAAACCACAGGCGTTTTTCTCCCGTGCTGATAAACCGGAAACAGATAATGGATTTTAATTTTTCCCTTTATATGCTGCCCTTTACTATCGCGGCTTTCGCTGTAATGCTTTTAACGCCCAACATGAGCGGCGCTTATGTTTCTGACGGTAAACTCAATCATGTTAATATAATAGACGAGCAGGAATATTACGCGCATTTGATTTTCCAGTCGTCTTTTTCCGTGCGGCAGTTTGGCAGTTCATCATCAGGTTATCCCTCTTATATGTTTGATAAAGACGGCCTTCCGGTTCCGGATCCAAACAGCGTTTCCGTTTCTGATGTTAACTTAAACTCTTATCCCCCCTTTCCCCTGAAACATTTAATGGAGTTTTTTGGTAATTTAGGCAGCCCGGATAAAGTAAACAGAATAGGTTACAATAATCAGGGAATGACCGGAAACATGTCCCTGCTTATTTTGCTGCTTTTTATTTTACCGGGATTATTTTCAATTAAATTTATTAATGATAGAATTAACTATATGCCCAAAGGACAGTTTGCCGTAATTAACAGATCGCCCGGAGTATTGTACGGAGCCGATATCAGCAGGAGGAAAACGCTGCTTTACTCCGCGCCGGGACAGAAGAATGAAGGTTCCTACTCATATAAAAGCAAAAAATCTTTCCGTATCCAGAGGGACGCATAAGGTATGAAGACTTATTCTTTTCCACGCGGCGGATTTATATTTGAAGATTCTACCGCGCCGCTGAAGAGTGAGGATAACCGCGCGATTGACGCGTTTCTGCCCGTGATTTCCGTTATATCTCTTGGCGACTCAAAATCAAAAGTATATCCTCTTGTTTCGCCCGGTGATGTTGTGCGGGAAGGCATGCTTATCGGAAAATCATCCGGACCGATGTCTGTTAATGTACATGCTACGGTTCCCGGCAGGGTTATCCGCAAAGTAACATGGAAGGACAGGGAAAACAGGGATAATGAAGGTTTTGTAATAAAAATGGAAGGGTCTTTTGAAAGGCTGGGCAGAAAGGAAGAAATGTTTTCCTGGGCGGGATTAAACGGATATGATCTTCAAAGGCTTATTTCGGAATACGGCATTGTTGAAATGGAAAACGCTGGCCGGCCTTTGTCGCAGATTATATCCGCTTTCAGAAAAGAAAATGAAAAATTAACGCTTGTTATACGATGCGTATTCGATGATCCCTGGCTGGTAGCCGATTATGCGCTGTGTATGGAAAGGATCAGGGAAGTTATTGAAGGCGCTTCCATTGTAGCAAAGGCGTGTTTAAAAGTAAAACATATAATTTTCGCGGTATCGCATCATGAGAAAAATGATCTGGGGGTCAAGCTGCTCGCAGAGGCGGAAAACCTGGGCTTTCCTTCATCCATTGTGCTGACAGGCTGCCGTTATCCGCAGCGCAACAACAGGGAGCTTGAAATGGCTCTGCGTCTATACGAAAAAAATGAAGGGCTTACTCTGGGTTCATTTTTAATTCTGGGTCCTTCCGTTCTTGCAGCTGTCGCGGATACTGTTAAATATAAAAAGCCTGTTTTGGATCGCTATGTGGCTGTCGGAGGATCCGCCGTTCAAAAACCTCAAATAATGAAGGTCAGGATTGGAACCAGAGTAGGAGAGCTGATAGAACAATGCGGAGGTTTTATAAAAAAACCATGCCGTATTGTGGTTGGTTCTCCTCTCTCGGGAAGGGAAGTAATGTACCTTGACGAACCTGTTGAGAAAACCTGTTACGCGATTGCCGCCATGTCAAAAGAACAGGCGGCGATTCATGATCATCAGAATTGCATAAATTGCGGCGAATGCAGGGCGGTATGTCCTGTTGGGCTTGATCCGCAGTATATTTATAAACAGATTAAAATATTGGGAGCGGAAAATACAGAAGTGAATGACTGCCACGGATGCGGATGCTGTAAAATTGTCTGCCCTTCGGCCCTGCCGTTATCTGAAATAATACTTGAGAAGAAACGGGAGGTAAAAAGTGTCTGAACTTTTCAGGCAAAAACCGCAGATAAATATTTCCTGTCCGAGCATCGGCAGAATGTGGCTTATCTGCGGCTGCGCTTTTTTTTGCATAATGCAATCGTCATTCAGCGACGGCGGACGATCTTTTTCAATCGCTGTTACCGCGCTGTTTACCGCCGTTTTTCTTGAGCTTATACTGATGCGCCGCCACAACGGTATTTCCAAAATAAAGGACGGAAGCGCCGCCGCCACAGCCCTGATTCTTTCAATGATGCTTCCGAATCAAATTCACCCCGCTTACGCGGCATTAGGAGCGGCATTCGCCATTATTGTTGTAAAATACAGTTTCGGCGGCCTTGGATCCAACTGGCTTAATCCAGCCCTTGGCGGCTGGCTTTTTATCCGTTTTTCATGGCCTTCCGCTTTTTCAGGTTCATTAACCGGCGGCGCATCTTCTGCAACGGAATTTATTTCATCAAACGCAAGCGCTCTTGATAGCTCGGTTAACAATTTTATTAATAATTCAATTTTTTCTGTCACTTCTTCGCAGCTTCCCGCGGGGTATATAGATCTTCTTTTCTCCAATAATCCCGGAATTATTACGGACAGGGGGCTTTTTGTTCTGATTTTAGGCACTGTTTTTATTACCGCGTATGGAATTAACCGGGGCTGGGTTCCGTTTGTTTTTCTTTTTGTTTACGGTTTTCTGATTCGTATTACCGGAGCAAACGGCGAGGCCCTGAGCGGGGATGTGCTTTACGGTTTTTTTTCGGGCGGCACTATCGCGGCGGCTTTTATACTTGCCGCGGAACCCGCAAGCGGCGCCAAATTACAATACGGAGTTTTATTCACTGTGGTTTTGGGAGCTGTGCTTTCATGGTTTTTCCGTTACCGCTGTATGGAATACACAGGCTGTTTTATCGCCCTTGCCCTTGTTAATTGCCTGACGCCGGTTGTCAGGCTCGTGGAAGATAAATTCTTTTTTTCACGCAGCAAGGAAAAAAATTCAGGTTCAGATGAAGCTCAGGAGAATCAAATATGATTAACTATTTTGATATAAAGGATAAATCAATCTTCCTGGGCTGGATTATCGGGCTGCTTTTTCTGATTTCGCTGATTTGGGTTTTATCGCAGAACGCGCAGGCGCATAATCTTTTAAGAACAGTAAATAATATTTTCATTACTTCAGGCGATTCGCGCAGGCTGGTAAGCCAGGCGCGTCAGGTTAACGCAAAAGCCGGTCCTTTGGGTTATTGGTATAATATGAATTCAACGGATAAAATGTTTGTCTTTGGAGTCTTTCAGGACGGAATCCTTGTCCCCCTCGGCGCTATAGTTTCAGCTAACGGCAGGGTGAATGAAGTAATACCATTAAGCGCGCACGCTGCGCAGACTTTTGGCAATATATCGCAAAGCATTCTGAAGGTGTATATTACGCGCATAGAATCAGCGGCCCTGGTAAGCTTTGCAGAAACACAGGGAAGAAACAGATGAGCATTACCCGTCAGCATTCATTTTGGGGTTCTCTTTCTCCGCTTGGCGGATTAACAGGCGCCGGTCTTCTTATTATGTCCACCGCGCGTCTTTCATGGGCTGTTACCGTAACGGGATGCCTTTTCTGGGTATACGGACTTACGGCTTTTACCTTCGCTTTGCTGTCTTCAACATTGGGCAAAAAAATTTTTCCAAAAAGCGGACAAAATTATCTTTTTATATGTCTTGCCTCTTTTTTCGGCAGTATATATCTTTTGCTGTTCTGGCTGATATGTCCGTTTGCCGCGTTTGAGACTTTTATTCCGCTTATGCTTGTTCCCCTTTTCTACGCAGTATCAGGCGTATCGGAAAAAATAATATCTCCGCCCGAAAATCCCAGGCCGGATGTTTTTGATTATGTGTCAGAAGCTGTTTCGCAGGCGGCTGTTCTCGCTGCTTTATTAATCGCTTTTTCCATTCTAAGGGAACCTTTGGCTTATTGCACCCTTTCCTTTCCGGGTTCATCCCATGGAATGGTTACAATAATGTATTTTACTACAGGCGCTTTTTTCCCGATTGGGATATTCGCTCCCTCGGCCGGGGCGTTATTGTTATTGGGTTTTTTCATTTGCCTGTACCAGTATTGTAAAAACGTTTTTTTCCGGGAGATATAGGATGAATAATATTCCGGCCGGGTTTATGATTATTCTTTCCGCCTTTACAATGAATCTTGTGCTGCAATGCGCTCTTGGCATCAACGCGTCCTGTGCAAATCCCGGCAGAAGGCTTGCGCTTTCCAAGCTGGGAATTATTTTTATTACGGTTATTCTGCTGTGGGGAATATTTTCCGGAATTATTTCTTCGATAAGTTCCGGCATCTTTATTTATGTGATTTTATTCCCTGTAAGTTTTATGGTTTATGACGGTCTGGAATTTATCGCTTTTAAGTATTTATTCAAAAGCGATCCAAAAGAGGAATGCTCCCTGAATTTTCCCGGAGGCATTACGGCAGCCGCGTTATTTATCTGTATAAATATCGCCAGCAATTTTCTCGCGGCTGTTGCTTTATCTTTTGGTTTTACATCAGGGATAATGCTTGTATTATTAATCCTGGGCGAAATACGACGCAGGGCCGCTCTGGAATCGGTTCCGCGTTTTTTACGGGGAAAACCGCTGGTTCTTATTTCAATGGGGATGCTGTCGCTTGTTTTTTCCGTCAGCTCGATATTGCTTTTCAGGATGATTGGAAGTTAGGTGAAAGACGATAAGAAATTGTATCTGATACTAGGATCTCACGCGCATGTTCCCACAGGAGCCAGTGAAAGCGAATTTGAATATGTTTATGAAAATAAAATGCGCCCCTTCGTTTCAAATTTATACCGCTTCCCGAATATACACGCCATATTGCATTATTCGGGCGTTCTTCTTTACTGGGTAGAACGGATGCATCCTGAATTTTTCATGCTAATCGAAGATATGGCCGTTCGCAAACAGGCTGAAATACTCGGCGGCGGTTATTATGAGCCAATGTTTCCCATTATCCCTCTTCATGACAGAATTGGGCAAATAGAACTTTTAACGACATATCTGCGCAAACATTTCGGGAAACGCCCCCAGGGCTGCTGGATGCCCGGCATGGTATGGGAACAGCATCTGGTGTCCGCTCTTTGCGCAAGCGACATGAGCTATACTTTTCTTTCGCAGGTTCAGTTTACCCAGGCGGGTTTGTCAGGCGGTGAACTTTTTATGCCGTGCTTAAGCGAAGATCAGGGTAAACTTGTCGTAATTTTTCCCGTCTCCCTGACCGCATCGGCGGCGTTAGCTGAAAAGGGGCCTGCGAAGGTTTTTACAGTAATTAAAAATAACATGGATATGCCGGAAATGGAAAACTGTCTTTCATCAGACAGGATTATCACGGTATTTCCGGAAAAAACCGTTTCCGGCGCGAATGAATCGCCTGATACCGCGTGGATACGTTTTTTTGAGGAACTGTCACAGTCCAAAAATATTATAGAAACTGTTTTACCGGGAAAACTTTTAAAAACCATGAAAGTAAACAAAAGGGCAAGTTTCCCCGATTCATCGTCTGTTTATTTCAATAATTCCTATAAATATGATTTTTCTCCCCGCCGCTTCCTGATTGAAACCAGCGAAGCCGGCAGTATTTATTTTAAAATGATTTTTACCAATGTGCTTATCAATCAGCTGAGGGGAGACAAGTACAGGAAGCAGGATGCGCATGAAGAATTATGGAAAGCCCAGGATTCATGCCTTTTTATTCCGGGAGATGTGCAGCGCCGCCATGAATTGCGCAAATCGGCATACAGTTCGCTTTTACGCGCGGAAAGCCTGACAAGGGAAAAAGGGAAACAGGTTCTATCCCTTATTCAGCATGACTTTGATCTTGACGGTGAGAAGGAACATCTCTTTCAGGACGCAAAAATAAACTGTTATATCCAGCTTAATGGAGCGAGCATTTTTGAACTTGATTATCTGCCCGAGGACTGGAACTATTTAGACTGCGGAGTGTCAAATCGCGGAGCATCATATCGCGGAGTGTCAGCTAACAGCTCAGGCGGTAAGGTAAAGCGCACCGCCTTCTCGGACGCTCTTGTGCCGTACAGAAAAGATGCGGTTGCTTTTGAAAACGGTTTTCCCGGAGGCTCGCGTTTATTGTTTAACGAGAAATTTGAAACAGTTTCAGAGACCCGCAAGGGGAAAGCCTGTTTTAAACTGCCCGCGTCAGGGACAAATAATCTTTCATGCATTGAAATCAGCAAATGTTATCTGCTAAAAAAGGACGTGTTAAATGTGTCATACACCTTAAAAAATACAGGCAGGGAACACAAGCATTTTTTACTTGTTACAGAAATCGCCCTTTCGTTTGCAGGTAACGGAGATGAATATGTCCGTTTTTACGCGACTGACAGTAATGGCAAGGATATTCACTCGGAACGCAGGTTACATAACGCTGAAACACTGAAAATTATTGATGTGAGTAACGAAGTGCAGTTGATTCTCTCTTCTGTAAAACCGTATTCCGGTTCCCTTATAAAAGCTCTGGATAACGGGCATTATCAGGCGGATCGCATTATAGCTGTATTTCCGGTTTCCATTGAGACATCAGAAATCTGGATAAACGAGTTTACCATGAAAATTTCCATGTATTCAGGGAATAGGCGTGTTGATTGAAAAAGCTCTTTTAAGTTATCATAACTTACCATGAAAAGAAGACTTGTTACATCAGCTTTACCTTATGTGAATAATGTTCCGCATTTGGGCAATCTTATCCAGGTTCTTTCCGCGGATGCTTTTTCCCGTTTTTGCAGGCTTTACGGATATGAGACGCTTTATGTCTGCGGCACGGATGAATACGGAACCGCGACCGAGAACAAAGCAGCGGAAGAAGGCATCAGTCCAAAAGAACTGTGCGACCGTTATTATGAAATCCACGCGGATATTTACAGATGGTTTAATATCGCTTTTGATAAATTCGGCCGCACTTCCACGCCGATTCAGACAGAAGTAACCCAGGATATTTTTTTAAAACTGGACAAGGCCGGTTTTATCTGCGAAAGAACCATTGAGCAATTTTACTGTGAAAAATGCGGAAGGTTTCTCGCCGACCGATATATACGCGGAAACTGTCCTGTATGCGGCAGCTCTGACGCGCGGGGAGATCAATGCGAATCGTGCGGAAAGCTGCTTGATCCTACCGATTTAAAATCACCCCAATGCTCGGCGTGCGGCAGCACTCCGGTTTTACAGCAGACGAATCATCTTTATATAGATCTGCCCGGCATTAAGGAAAAACTGGAAGAGTGGATTAAAATAGTTTCTGTTAAAGGTTTTTGGGCGAATAACGCTGTCAGGATGACAGGCGCGTGGATTCGCGACGGTCTTAAGGAACGCGCCATCACAAGGGATTTAAAATGGGGAATACCTGTTCCGCGTCCCGGTTACGAAAACAAGGTCTTTTATGTGTGGTTCGACGCGCCGATTGGTTATATTTCCATTACCGGAAATCTTGGGGATGAAATTATAAGCAGCGGAAAGGCATCAGGCGTTTCTTTTTCCAGTTGGCGCAGCTTTGTTGATTACTGGTGGAAGAGTCCGCAGGAAACTGAATTGTTTCAGTTTATTGGCAAGGATAATATTCCGTTTCACACGGTGATTTTCCCGTCAAGCCTTTTGGGCAGCGGAGATAACTGGACAATGCTGCATCATATATCCAGTACTGAGTACCTTAACTACGAGAGCGGTAAATTTTCCAAGTCAAGGGGAATCGGAGTATTCGGAACAGACGCGAAAGATACTGGAATCCCAGCGGATGTTTGGCGTTTTTATATTTTCTACAACCGTCCAGAAAAATCGGATGCAATGTTTACCTGGAAGGATTTTCAGGAAAAGGTAAACTCAGAACTTATCGGCAATCTTGGGAATCTGGTTAACCGCACGCTAACTTTTGTTACGCGCTATTTCAGCGGGAAGATCCCGGAAGGAAAATGCAACGCTCAGTTTTGGGAAGAAGCTGTAAAGCGCGAGAACTCAATCGCAGAAAAACTTGACAGGGCGGAACTTCGCGATGCCTTCAGGGAAGTATTTGAGCTTTCATCTTTCGCGAATAAATATTTCCAGGACAGCGAACCGTGGAGGCTTCGCAGCGATGATCCTGAAAAAGCCGCGTCTGTAATCCGCGATTTAGTATACATGGTGCGGGATCTGTCCGTGCTGATTGAGCCCTATCTTCCGCAGACAGCGGCTAGAATAGCGTCTTTTCTGGGTTATAAATCAGGCGAAAACCTGACATGGAAAAATACCGGAAAAGCGGAAGGCATCGGTAATGTGCAGATAACAAGCGATGTGTTATTCGCAAAACTTGAAGACAGCCTGATTGATGCGTTACGTGTAAAATATTCAGGCAGCCAGAAGGACAGGCAGAGCGGCATGGAAACAGCCGCGCCTCCTTCCTTCGCCTCTGTCATGGATTTGCGCGCGGCGAAGATTGAAAAGGTCGAACGGCATCCAAAAGCGGATAAGCTTTACATATTAACTCTTGAAACGGCAGAGGGCATAACAGGCATCCGCGAAGAGCGGCAAATTGTTTCAGGTCTTGTGCAATTTTACACTGAAGAACAACTGCTTGGAAAAAAAATAATTGTCGCCTATAACCTGAAACCAGCAAAACTCCGCGGAGTGGAATCCAGGGGGATGCTGCTTGCGGCAGGCGATAAAAACGGTTCAGGCCCTGACGGGCAGAACATTGAACGCTGTGAAGTGCTGGACGCAGGAAGCTGTCCGACAGGAACGAGGTTTCTTCCCGAAGGGGAGGACGCATCTGCTGCGCCGGCGGAAATTGATATTGACACATTCTTTTCGCATCCTGTTACGGTAAAAGATTTTATTGTATACTCAGGCGGTAAAAAATTATGCTTAAACGGAAATATTGTTAAAACAGATGTTATTCAAAATGGGGAAGTTCATTAGGATTTTTGTTAAAGAAAAGGAGTTTATATGGCTTTTGCGTTAAATACCTATCCAATAACATACCGCGCGAAATTTTCAGGCGGAAAATGGAGTGAGGAGTATTTTGAAAAACCGCATAAAACTCCGGAAGAAGAAGCTGCGATGAGCGAAAGAGATCGCGCCGCCCTTGAAAATTCCCGTAACTGCTATAATGATATGCCTCTTGTAAATTATACAAGCCAGTACGGGCTGGCATGTTTTGAAGGGCTTAAAGCGCTGCCCCAAAAAAATGGAGGGCTCGCTGTTTTCAGGCCCGAAAGGAACGCATCTCGTTTCGCGCGTTCCATGGAAGGGCTGCGCATGCCGCCGTTCCCGGAAGATCTTTTTTTAAAATCATGCGTTGAAACCGTTAAACGAAACGAAAAACTAGGGTTCGCGCCCCGTTATAAAAGCGAATGGGAAAAAAATTCCTTTGTAACTGCGGACTCGGTTTATATAAGGCCCTTTACAGTATCCGAAAGCGGAATTGGGGTTAATCTGTGTGCAGAGCCTTTTGTAATGGTGATCAATACCCCTGTAAGCGCTTATTTTTCATCTGGCACTTCAGACGCTGTGGTGTCGAATCGCATACGCGCGACGCCAAATGGCACGGGCTGGATTAAAGCCTGTTCAAATTACGTTATTTCCGCTCTTGCCAAATCGGAAGCCATGTCTGCGGGTTTTTTGGAATGCGTGTTTCTGGACGCGGTTCACCGAAAATATGTGGAGGAAGGCTCGTCGTGTAACATTTTCTTCCTGTTAAAATCCGGGGAACTTGTTACGCCTGAATTAAGCGATACAATACTTCCCGGCATCACGCGCGCTAGCATTATTGAACTTGCACGTGACAGGGGCGTAAAAACAAGCGAACGCAAAATTTCAATTGATGAAGTAATTGAAGACGCAAAAGAATGTTTTGTCAGCGGAACCGCCGCCGGAGCCACTCCCCTTGCCTCGCTTACATACCAAAACAGAAAAACAGTTTTTAACAGCGGCAAAACAGGCGAGTTCACTGCGGAGATCCGCGATACCATAAAAGGCATTCAATACGGCGTGTTACCTGACACCAAAGGCTGGCTGGTTCCCGTTGTCTGAAAAGCGTTTTAATAAATTATCCGCCGCAGCAGATCGTCAGGCTCAATGACATTTGTTATCTGAAAGATAAAATGGCTCATTGTTGAGGTTAGTTTCGGAACAGCCTCTGTTATCAGTTTTTTATCTCTTTATTTTTCCATGTTGTTTTAATGCCGGCGTAACCCATCAAAGTCATCAAGGTAAAATAGACCGGAGTAAATAATAATGTTAAAAAGTAACCTGATTTAATTAAAATGCCGCCTTGCGGTAATTTTTTGCGGAAGAGAGCGAAAGCCGCTATTGTGTTTTCTATCATTACAATGAAGACGCCAAGCGGCATTGGCCAAAGTTCAGGGAAGAACGGAAGCAGGGGTATGGCAAGAATACCGGCGCTGATTACAAGCATTAAAAGATTGTAGTTAAAGCGTGTAAGCGGTTCCGGACTGAAAAGTCCGCCATTGTTCCATCTTAAGGTTTGATTCATGAAAGAACGCCATGTTTTTTCCGCTTCTGTTTCCACTGCCGCGTCGGGATGAGCGATGGCGCGGATACGGGTTCCCCCAATGCTGCGCAATTGTGAAACCAGCGCCGCATCCTCGGTCGGAGACGGAGGGATTGCGTCATAACCGCCAATGGAATCAAGGGCTTTTCTGCTGATGATCAGATTATTGCCAAATCCGCCGCCTGCGGCGCCAAGTCCTATTGCCCCGGCAAGATAATTGTAGCGTATTACATGATCGTAACATTGGTAAAGAAAGAAAAACCCCTTGCCCTGTTTTTTCTTGAAGACAGGACCGATTACAGCGCCTGTTTTTTTGTTTGACGGAAACATCGCCTCATGTTCCGCTATCCGGTTTACCATTGCGCGAATCCAATCAGGCGGAACTTCGCAATCACCGTCCGTAAAAAGCAGGAAATCCCCATTCGCTTCTGTAATGCCCCTGGATAAAGCAAATTGTTTGCGGTTAGGTCCCGGGTTTTCCTTCAATGTTATTATACAGCAATCAATACCGCGCGCTTTTGCGTCAAGGACAAACTGAGCAAGCATCTGCGGACTTTCATCGGTACTGCGATCATCGACAAAAATTATTTGCGCGTTATATGACTGAACAAGAAGCGTTCTCAAAAGCCCTTCCATCCTGGCGCTTTCATTATGTATTGGGATAATAACGGAAACCTTTTCTTTGCTTTCCTGCTGTATATAAAAATCTGCTTCAGGAATTGCGGCTTTTCTGTCCCGTATCCATTCCATAAAAAATCCGAACATCAGCGCAGTTTGCAGCGAGACAAAAAAGATACCGTGCCCGAAACGAAATATATCAAATAAAATCACGGGAGCCTCCACGGGTATTATACATGAAAACAGGCCCCTTGACCAAATATATATTTGGATGTTTAATAAGATTACGCTGTTACTATTACAGCAGACGCTATCAGAACAGAACCGGGGATATAGCTCAGTTGGTAGAGCGATTGGTTCGCAATCAATAGGCCCGGGGTTCGAATCCCCGTATCTCCATAAATAATTAAAAAGATCTGCGCTGTCAACTATTAAAAAAGGCGGAGTTAAATGTTTTCTAAACATTTATTCACATGCAGGTTTAATACGGCTCCCCTTTGGGGCGGTATTAAATTACTGAAGATTCAATATACAAAGGCATTAAAACACACATTAATATCATGCAGGAAAAGTATTTTTTATGTTAATATTTTTATTTTGGAGGAAACATGATCGAACTATATAAAGGCGGAGCATGGGTTATAAACGGGAAGGAAATAATAAATGATGACGCGGATGCCAAAGCAAAATTATTCGGACGCGGCATATCTGTTTCTAAAGAACAGGCCCGCAAAGGAACAATTTCCTTTAGTATTCTTTCAGAACATAACAGCGGGGATGACCGTAATTTACGGCTGAAATTTGATTCTCTTACTTCGCATGACATTACCTATGTGGGAATTATTCAGACCGCTCGCGCGAGCGGCATGGAAAAATTTCCTGTTCCGTATGTGCTTACAAACTGCCACAACAGCCTGTGCGCGGTAGGCGGCACAATAAATCAGGATGATCATGTGTTTGCGCTGTCTGCTGCGGTAAAATACGGCGGCGTGTATGTGCCTCCCCATCTTGCCGTAATTCACAGTTACAACCGCGAAATGATGGCAGGCTGCGGAAAAATGATTCTGGGTTCTGACAGCCATACCCGTTACGGCGCTCTTGGCACGATGGCAGTAGGCGAAGGCGGCGGAGAGCTTGCAAAACAGCTTGTCGGCAGAACTTATGATATGCCGTTTCCTTCTGTTGTCGGTGTTTGTCTGGAAGGTGAAGTATGCAAGGGAGTAGGACCGCATGATGTCGCGCTCGCGATTATTGCCGCTGTTTTTAAAAACGGTTATGTGAAAAACAAGGCAATGGAATTCTTCGGTGACGGCGTAGAAAAGCTGTCCGTTGATTTCCGCAACGGCATTGATGTAATGACAACAGAAACTGCCTGCTGGTCTTCAATCTGGAAAACTGATGACAAGGTGAAAGTTTATCTTGAAGAGCGGGGAAGGGCGGGGGATTATAAGAAACTTGAGAGTGCGGATGTCGTATACTATGACGGTTTAATAAAAGTAAATCTTTGTGAAATTGAACCTTGCATAGCGCTTCCGTTCCATCCCAGCAATGTGTATACAATCAGGGAATTGCAGGCTAACGCTAAGGACATATTGGCGAAGACGGAAGAAGATAATAAAGCCGCCGGTATGAATCTTAACCTTGGCATGAAGCTCCGTAACGGCGGAGTGTGGGCAGAGCAGGCGGTAATCGCAGGCTGTTCCGGCGGCATTTTTGAAAACATCATGGCGGCCGCGGATATTATTAAAGGATCGTCCATCGGTAATGGCAATTTTACGATGAGCGTGTACCCTGAAAGCCAGCCTACATATCTTGAACTTGTTAATAACGGCGCTTCTTTGACTTTTATGAAAGCCGGAGTCCTTATGCGCGAAGCGTTTTGCGGACCCTGTTTCGGAGCGGGAGACACGCCCGCCAACAATGAACTTTCAATCCGCCATGTTACGCGCAATTTTCCGAGCCGCGAAGGCTCAAAGCCAGGCGAAGGGCAGATTGCATCCGTCGCTCTGATGGACGCCCGTTCCATCGCCGCGACAGCGGTTAACGGCGGAAAAATCACCGCCGCCCCGGATATGGATATAAAACCAGGCAAACATAGTTTTTTCTTTGACAAAAGCGTTTACAATATACGCATATACAACGGAACCGGCAATCCGCAGCCTGAAAAGGAATTAACGCTGGGTCCCAATATCAAGGATTGGCCAAAAATGCCGCCGTTAGCTGATAATCTGGCGCTAAAGGTTATCAGTTTTATAACGGATCCTGTTACTACCACAGATGAGCTAATTCCGTCAGGCGAAACTTCCTCATACCGTTCCAATCCGCTGAAGCTTGCGGAATTTACCTTAAGCCGCAAGGATCCCTGTTATGTGCAAAGAGCAAAGGATGTTAAGGCGCTCGAAGAACAAAGAAAAATGAACAGGGAACTAAAAATAAATGACGGGGAAACCGCCGAAATAATTGAGAAAATCAGGGGTATTGAAGGTTTTTCCGCGATTACGCCTGATGATTTTTCAATCGGAAGCGCCATTTTTGCCCGTAAACCAGGGGACGGCTCGGCAAGGGAGCAGGCGGCATCCTGCCAGCGTGTGCTTGGCGCGGGCGCTAACTTCGCGCTTGAGTACGCTACAAAGAGATACCGTTCAAACCTGATAAACTGGGGAATACTTCCGTTTATTATTAACGATGAAAGCATCATTAAACTTAACAGTTATATTTTCTTTCCGGGGATAAAGGCCGCCGTCAGGGAGAAAAGGGAAACAATTTCAGGCTTTGTGTTAGGTGACACCGCAGTGGAAATCAGTGCGGCATTGGGTGAACTTACAGACGACGAACGTCAAATATTGATCGACGGCTGCCTTATCAATTATTACGCGCAGGCAGGTTCACACCGTTAATAATTAACATTACAATAAACCATGGAAAAGAAAACTGAACATGTAGAACTGATAGTACAAAACAAGCCCGGAGTGCTTGGCAGGGTAGCCGGGCATATCAGGCATGAAGGGTGGAATATAAAGCGTTTAACAGTTGACGAAAATGCAAATGATACAGGTATGGAAAACGCGCCCGGGACTTCCTTCATGGAGATTGATGTTGAAGGGACTCACACAAAACTCGCCCAGGTAATGGATCGGATATTAAACCTGGACTGCGTTATCAGTATCGCCATGATTCAAAACGGAGAAAAGGTAATACGCAGGCGGGCGCGGGAGACGATTAGTGATGAAATACATGCGGAGAAAATTACAGGAATACCGCAAAAAGCAAAAAACGCTTTCAGAATACTAGCGATTAATCCAGGTTCCACTTCCACCAAGTTCGCTCTTTTTGATGATGATATATGCGTACTCTCACAGACAATCCGCCATGATTCATCTGTCCTCCACAGTTTCGGCTCAATATTGAATCAAAAGGAATTCAGAAAACTCTGCATAATGCAAAGCCTGAAGGAAAACGAAGTGGAATTATCATCGATAGACGCCATCGCGGGAAGGGGAGGGCTTTTAAAACCAATTGAAAGCGGCGTTTACTCAATCAACAAAAAAATGCTGGAGGATCTTAACAGCGCCGCGGCGTCAGTCCACGCATCTGCGTTAGGCGCAATTATCGCCTCGGAAACAGCGGCCCCGCTGGGCGTCAATGCCTATGTGGTGGATCCGATTGTAGTGGATGAAATGGACCGTAATGCGAAATTAACCGGGATGCCGGGGATTGAACGCTCATCGGTATTTCACGCCCTGAACCAGAAAGCAATAGCAAGGCGTCTGGCATCACAGTTGGGAAAACCATACGAGAACGCGAGGCTTATTGTTGCGCATCTCGGCGGAGGCATTACAGTGGGAGCGCATCATTACGGCAGGGTAATTGATGTTAATGACGCACTCGCCGGAGAAGGTCCATTTACTCCGGAGCGGACGGGAGCTGTTCCGTTAATTCCAGTTATAAACATGTGTTTTTCTGGCGAATATACGCAGTCTGAAATGATGGAAAAGATAACCAAAAACGGCGGAATGAAAGCATATCTTGGCACAAGCGAATTAATTGAAGCGCAGAAAATGATTAATGACGGGGATGAGTTCGCAGCATTGGTACTGGACTCAATGGCGTATCAGGTATCAAAGGAAATAGGAGCCATGGCGGCGGTTCTTGAAGGGCTGGCGGACGCTATCATCCTTACAGGTGGTCTTGCCTATTCCAGCCGTTTTACGGGAGCTATCAAAAAGCGCGTGAATAAATTCGCGCCGGTTTATGTGTTTCCGGGCGAAGATGAAATGCTCGCCCTGGCAAGCGGCGTGCTTCGTGTTCTTAAGGGAACGGAAAAAGCGGCGTCTTACTGAATGAATTAACGCTTCAGTCTGAGCGCGTTTGCCAGCACTGATACGGAACTAAGGCTCATCGCCGCAGCCGCGAACATCGGGTTTAAAAGCGGACCTCCGAAGATATACAGTACGCCAGCGGCTATGGGGATGCCCAGCGCATTATATCCAAAAGCCCAGAACAGGTTTTGTTTTATGACATGTAACGTCCGTCTGCTTAAATTTATTGCGGCGCATACATCCATCATGTCGCTTCGCATCAGCACAATGTCAGCGGATTCAATCGCCACATCTGTTCCGCTCCCGATGGCGATGCCTACATCAGCCTGGGCAAGAGCCGGAGAGTCGTTTATGCCGTCTCCGACCATTGCCACTTTGCGTCCCTCATTTTGCAATTTTTTAACCTCGGCGGCCTTGTCCCGGGGCAGAACTTCTGACAGGACGCGATCAATTCCGGCCTGTTTCGCGATTGCGGCGGCGGTTTTGCTGTTGTCTCCCGTAATCAGCGCAGCGTCAATCCCCATGTCACGTAACTTTTCAACCGCCGCCCTGCTGTTCCTTTTTATCACGTCCGCTACCGCGATAATTCCTGCCGCCCTGCCGTTACACGCAACAAAAACAGGCGTTTTTCCTTCTTCCGCCAGCCTTTCAGCGCCTGACGCAAGTTCATCGACATTGACACCGCGTTCTTCCATTAAAATTCTGCTGCCTGAAAGAACAGTAACCGGATGCTTTCCGTCATCAATAACCGCTTCAATACCCCGTCCCGGTATAGCCTTGAATTCAGTTACAGGAAACAGGGAAACCCGCCCGTTAGTTGACATGCGTTTTTCAGCTTCACGCGTTATTGTCGTACCCAAAGGATGCTCGCTCCCTTTTTCCGCGGACGCAGCCAGATGCAGTAAATAATCCTGAGCGTTTGACTCCCGCTTTTCATTGTCCATTATTATAATGTCCGTAACTTCCGGTTTGCCTTCAGTTATCGTTCCTGTTTTATCAAACACAATTGTTTGAATCTTTCCCGTAATTTCCAGAGCCTGTCCGCTTTTGATTAAAATTCCGTTTTCAGCTCCCCTGCCGGTTGCGGCCATTATGGCGGCCGGTGTCGCAAGGCCAAGAGCGCATGGGCAGGCGATAACCAAAACTGATATAAAAATTGTCAATGAAAACTCAAGCGCGTTTGTTCCTTCCGCGGGATTGATAATTCCTGAGGAACAAGCGATAAACCACCCAATGCCGGCAAGCAGGGCAATTGCGCATACAACCGGAACAAAATAACCTGATACAATATCCGCTGTCTGCGCAATCGGAGCTTTGGAACTCTGCGCGTTATCAACAAGTTTGATGATCTGGGAAAGAGCAGTCTGAGCGCCGGTTTTTTCTGCCTTAATGCGCATAAGTCCGTAAGCGTTAATCGTAGCGCCGTAAACAATATCGCCTGTTTTTTTTTCGACAGGCATACTTTCTCCTGTAAGCGCCGATTCATCGACCGCGCTATGTCCTTCTGTAACAATACCGTCCGCTGGGATTTTAGTTCCCGGTTTTACAATGATAATATCGCCCGGTTTTACTTTCTCAATTGGAATTTCCTTTTCAACGCCGTTTTCGATAATGATTGCGGTTTTAGCGGATAACCCCATTAATTTTTTAATCGCGTCGCCCGTGCGTCCCCTGGAATGCGCTTCCAGAGTTTTACCTGTCAGAATAAGGGTAATGATTACCGCGGCGGTTTCAAAATAAAGCGATTCTGATGCCATATGATCGCCTGATATTATCCGCAGCAGGCTGTACAGGCTGTATAAAACCGCTCCTGTGGTTCCAATGGCTATAAGGGAATCCATATTGGGGCTGCGGTGAAGCAGGTTTTTATAACCCGCGGCATAAAAGCGGCTGCCCGCGATTATGACAGGAACTGTCAGCGCAAGCTGAACCAGCGTGTAAACAAGGGGAAATTTCATCGGAGAGAGAAACCCAGGAAAGGGAAGGGTAAATACGCGAATCATCGGAGCCATGGCGATATACAGCAATGGCAGGGTAAATGATGCCGCGACAATTAATTTTGTTTTTAAAATTTTAATTTCTTTTTTTTTTCGCAGATTATCTTCGTCAGCGCTGTTATCTGAAGTTTCAATTACTTCATAGCCTGAACTGACAATTGCTTCCTTAATTGCGGATAACTTAAGAATTTCCGGATTATAAACCACAGACGCGTTTTCCGCCGTAAGATTTACATAAGCGCTTACGATGCCTTCAAGAGCGCGTAACGCCTTTTCTATTCGCGCCGAACAGGCCGCGCATCCCATTCCGCCTATTTTTATTATTTGCGTCCTATTCACTGAATCTGTCATTTATTATCCAGAAGTATGCCAATCGCGTCTTCTACAGAAAGCTCAATATTCTGCCTAGCCGGAAGATCCCTTAAAGTGATCATGCCGCCTGACAGATTCCCGCCCGGTATTAGCACATAACGCATTCCCTTTTTTTCGGCGTGTATGAATTGTTTTACAAGCTGTTTCTCTCCGCAGAAATCCGTAAAAACTTCGCACGGGATGCCTTCCTGCCTTAACCTTTGCGCCAGCGCCTGATATGAACCTGAATGTTCAGGGTTTATGCAGGCGATGGCAGCAGCGCAGCCGGCCGCAGCGGGCGGTTTTCCAAGACTCTCAAGAGCGGCAATCAATCTGTCAAGACCAATCGAAGAGCCTACCCCGCTGATTGAATCATTGCTCTTTGAGTATAAACCCGCAAGATTGTCATAGCGGCCGCCTGAACAAATTGAGCCGATACCGGGAAGTTCATTCAGGAAGGTTTCAAAAACAACGCCGGTATAATAATCAAGACCGCGGGTAATTGAGGGAGCGAGAATAAAAGGATCGCTGTTATTATTTGCGGCTTCAATCATAAACTGCCTGATTAAAAGGAGCCGTTCAGTTTCTTCTGACGGACCGCCTGACAGTTCAGTTATTCTGGCTAAAGTCTCTGTAAAGTTTCCCCCTGCGCTAATATACTCAAATATTTTCCGCGCGTTTCCTTCGCCTGTAAGTTCTGTCAGGCTTTTAAGAGTTTCATCTTCACCTGTTTTGCCAAGTTTATCTACGGCTCGAAGCACATCGGCCGATTTGTCACTTTGTCCGATATGCGAGAGAAAACGGTTAAAAAGTCCCCTGTGGTTCACATGAATAGTTATATCAAGCCCTAAATTCTGCAGGGCGGAGCGGATTAATAGGAGAATCTCAAAATCACAGGCAGGGCTGTCGCTGCCGATAATGTCAAAATCGCACTGTGTAAATTCCCTGTACCGTCCGCGCTGGGTATTTTCACCCCTCCATACCTTGCCGATATGGTAGCGTTTAAAGGGAAATGTCAGTTCTTCCCGATGCAGGGCGACAAAACGGGCAAATGGGACAGTAAGATCAAAACGGAGGGCAACATCACGCTCTCCATTATCCTTAAAACGGTATATTTGCTTTTCTGTCTCGCCTCCTCCCTTGCCAAGGAGTATATCCGCGTATTCAAGCGCCGGAGTATCAATCGGAACAAACCCAAAAGATCGAAATGTACCTTCAATTTTTTCAGTTAAGCCCCGGCGCGCCATCTCAGCCTGCGGAAGAATATCCCTAAAACCTTTAAGGACTTTAGGTTCTATGTAATTAGCCATAGTTTCACTATATTTTAAAGCCAGGATACAGACAACCCGGTACCGGAAGCATCGCTGTAAGCGGTTGTAAGCGTGTAAGACCTTGCATAAGATTTATCATTTCAGTACAATTACCCTATATATTTTAGATGTCTTTGTTGGAGAATAATTTATGGGGATTTTGAGTGTTATTTTATTGGTTCTTTTCGTTATTATAGCCATATTGCTTGTATTGTTGGTGTTAATTCAGAACGAGGAAGGGAATAGCCTGGGAGGAATTTTTGCCGGCGGTTCGGATTCTGCTTTTGGTTCACGTTCAGGTAATGTCCTGACCCGCGCTACCACTGTGCTGGGTTCCCTGTTCCTGATTATCAGTTTTGGATTGGCTATTCTTAGCCGCACACCGGCAGGCGGAGGGGTCGAAGAAGAAGGCAGAAGGCTCTCAGTTGATGCTGTAGGTTCCAGCTGGGTTGAAACAGAATTAAATCCGCCGCCTCCGTCATCGCCTCAAATTCAGGAGGAGTTTCCTGACGGTTTTGGTTATATAGATATCTTTAATCAGGGCGCTTTAAACGATGACACTGAAGAGACTCAATAGTTGGGTTAAAACATGAGGTTTTTTTATGATCCTGCAAGATGTATTATTGCCTGAATTTATCAAGGTTGATATGGAGGCGGAGGATAAAGACGAAGCCTTTGAGGAACTTGTAGCCTACTATTGTCAGGCTGATAAATCCGACGCTCATGATGATATCCTAGAAGCTATATTTTCCAGGGAAGCAAAGATGTCTACAGGAGTCAGAAAAGGCATCGCCGTTCCCCACGGAAAAACAGGCGCTGTAGACACCCTGCGCGGCGTGCTTGGAATTTCCCAAAAAGGCGTGCAGTACGATTCCCTTGACGGCGAGCCTGTATATCTTTTGTTTTTGATAATTTCTCCGCTGGAAGATTCAGAGAAGTATCTGCGTCTTTTGAAACATCTGGCCGAGCTTATGGAAATACCGCAGTTTCAGATTGAATTACAGACGCAAAAGGATCCGCAGAACGCGTTCAAAGTTATACGCAAATTCGAAGAAATGCTTGCAATGAATAATTAACTATCATGGATAATGCAAACACTCTTGATCATTTGCTGAAGATAGAAGCCGAAGCCGCTGCTCTGGTGGAAGACGCCCAGGCGGAAGCGGAAAGGCGCATTCATGAATTTGAAGAAAAAAACCGCGCCCTGTTTGATGAACTTTTCAGGATGGAAGTGGAAATGCGTGAAGCGTTTCTGAAAAAAGAAATTGAAAAAGCAAAAATAAAATATCAGCAATTACTGGACGATTATAAAAATGAAATTTCCCGCGTAAGCGCGGATGAAAAACATTTTGCGTCTCTGTTTAATGAATTTCTTGCCGTGGAAGGGTGATGTGGAATGGATAAATGACGGCGGTTATGCGTACGCCAAAGCAAGCTGGTTTATCGGCAAATCCTTCCTTGGAAAAAAAATTTCTTCTCTCGCGGGTCTTCATACATTGGGCGAACTTGACAGGCTGATTTTTCCGGATCATTACCGCGACCTGCCTGGCAAGGAACTGCTGACTGATCTTGAACACCGCATTACAAACCGCAATGTGCGCCAAATTTTAAAAGTTGTCAATTCATACCCTCAGCCGCCGAAACTTCTTGTCCGTATGCTAAAAAGTTATGAATACAGCGATCTTAAGGAATGTATCCGCCATATCGCGGGCGGTAAAAATGATATTCCTCATGTCTGCGACATAGGACGTTTTAAATCCATTCGTTTTAACGAGTATCCCGATATTGAAGCAATGCTGAAAAAAACTGAATTTGAACATTTGCTTTCTCGTGAACTCAGATCCATACATGCCGGTACTGATCTAACTGCAATAGAAGCGAAACTTGATTACCGTTTTTATCAGGGTCTGGTGGAAAGCCTGTCTCAGCTTTCAGAAGATGACCGCGATGTGGCGCAGCGCCTTCTTGCCGATGAAATTTCCCTGCGTAATTGCGTCTGGGCGCTGCGGTTACGCGTATATTATCAGAAAAGTGAACTGGAAACGGCAAAATATCTTATGAATTTCATTATACCTGTAAATTTAAGCCAAAAAAGAGCGCATCTTGCAGCTGAGGCAAAAGCGTCTCTGGAACTGCCTCTTGATGTGCGGCAAAACTGGTTGGGCTGGAGATGGGAAAGATTTTTAAATCCGGAAGAAGCGGCTGTGCACTGGACAGCCGACCCGCGCCATTTTCAAAATGCCGCTTCCCAATACATTTATCATCTCGCGTTTCACGGTTTTCACAGCGCGCCCATGTCTGTAAGCGCGATATTCTGCTTTATCAAACTTATACAATTTGAAGAAGATCTCCTGACAAGTATAGCCGAAGGATTGTCGCTTGGCCTTGAAAGTTCACTAGTATTCAAAATGCTGGAGGTTTCGCCGTGATACTTCCGCGCAGGATGAAGTTTGTCGAATTTACCGTGCTTAAAAATGATATTGACGATGTACTGGAATACCTTGGTAAAAAAGCCGCGATTCAGTTTCCCGAAGCGGAGGACAAGGTTAATAATACGAATGTCGCTCATATTAAAGACATTATCGAAAGGCTGCGCAACGCCGCGGAATTTCTTTCCGTAAAAATTCCTTCTGAATTTGATGAAAACGTTTCTGTTCCGGGAAAGGATGATGAAGAGATGGTGCAAAAACTCTGTTCGTCCATTGAGAGCTTAAAAGAAAACGAAATAAAAACAATTCATGAAAAAAAACACGTGCATGAAACCATCCGCGAAGCAAAGGCTTTTTCAAAAATGAATGTGGCGTTTTCTGATTTTGAACATCTTTCATACCTTACCCTGCGCCTTGGACGCCTTGATCCGAAGAGCATTCCTGCGTTACGCGAAACTCTGGGAGAGCGGGCCGTAATCATTCCCCTTGAAGCATCGGGGAACCGGGTTCTTGCGGCAAGCTCGAAAAAGGGAAGGTTTGCGCTTGATTCGCAGCTAAAAAAAGCTTCTTTTGAGCCTATCAAGGTTCCTGAAGACTACCGCGGGGTTCCCGCAGAAATGATGAAAAGCTTAAATGAACAGTATGCCGGTATAGAAAAAAAACTGGATAAAATCAGGAAAGAAAAAGAGCAGTTTCGCAAACTGGGCTCTGTAAAAATAACAAGGCTTATTTCATCCTGGCATACGGCTCTGATCATAGAAGGGATCAAGGCCAGATTTACCACTACAGAAAGCATGTATCATTTTTCAGGATGGACGCCCGCTGACACGGCGAATGAAATCGCGAAAGACCTCTCGGAATTAACTTACGGAAGGATAGCGATTCGTTCCTACTCGCCGGATGAAGTGCCCTCGATTAAGAGCGGAAAGGAAAAAGTTCCGGTTGCGCTGAAACATAATGCGTTTGTTAAAGGTTTTGAGAGCGTGGTTTTTTCCTACGGCGCTCCTCTTTACGGAACCATAGATCCCACGCCCCTTGTCGCGTTCTTTTTTACGCTTATGTTCGGGATCATGTTCGGTGATGCAGGGCAGGGAGCCGTTCTTCTTTTTACAGGACTATTGATAAAAAAAGGCAATAAAAAATTAAAAGCTTTTTCCAAGTACTCAACCCCTTTGGTATCTGTGGGAATTTCATCAATGATCATGGGTCTGCTTGCCGGATCTGTTTTTACCAATGAACATCTTCTGGTCGCTGTGACAAGAGCCATTACCGCCGCGGTTACAGGGCATCCAATGGACAGAATTCTGCATATTCTGCCGATGGCGGGCGAAGGCGGCAGCATAACAAAATTGTTTTACTTTTTTGGTTTTACGGTAGGCATTGGAGTAGTGATCAACTCGCTTGGACTTATAATAAATATTTTTAACCGCTGTACTTTAAAAAAATATGAAGCGGCGTTTTTTTCCAAAACAGGATTGGCGGGGCTTTTCATGTTCTGGTACGCGATCTCCATCGCGCTACGGCTTTTGTTTGGCGCAGGAAGTTTTCAATGGTTCGATTTTATCGGACTTTTACTTCCTGTTTTCTGCATCTTCTTCGGCCCTGTTATCTGGCGTATAATCGCGAAAAAGAAACCGGTGCTTGAAAACGGCATGATGGTTTTTATCATGGAGGGGTTTGTTGAAGTTCTGGAAACAGTATCAACATATATTTCCAACACAGTCAGTTTTCTGCGCGTAGGCGCGTTCGCGCTCGCTCATGCAGTATTTTCTTTTATTATTTTTTATTTTACCGATGAACTTGCAGGTTCAGGCATCGCGGGCGCATTTTCCGCCGCGCTGATTATGATCGCGGGAAATATCATTATTATCGCTTTGGAGGGGTTAATCGTAGCTATTCAGGTGATACGCTTGCAATACTATGAATTTTTTAATAAATTTTTTGTTGAGACAGGCGTAGAATTCGCGCCTTTTCAGTTTAAGACGCAAAAAATGTGACGGAGGTTTATATGAAAAAAACGTTTTTATTGATCTGTATCATGATTCTCATCTGCGCTTCTGGCGCTTCCGCTCAGGAAGCTGCGGCCGACGGCAATCAGGGCACTTCATTGGGAGACTCGCTAAGATATATCGCGGCGGCTTTGGCTGTAGGAATTTCCTGCATAGCCGGCGGTATAGCTGTAGGACGGATTGGAGCCGCGGCGATGGGAGCGATGAGCGAGAATCCAGATCTTTTCGGAAAGGCTCTGCCTTATGCCGGTCTTGCCGAAGGCATCTGTCTTTGGGGTTTTCTTGTAGCGCTGTTGATTCTGTTTCTCTGACAGAAAACAGGATGCAGCGTGGATTTTTATTTTCTTGGCGATGAGGAACTTGTTACAGCCTTCCGTTTTATTGGTATCGAAGGAATGGCGGTAAAAGACCCTGGCGAAGCTGCTGCCGCTTTCAGAAGAATCACCGAAGGCGAAAGCACAGACATAATTTTACCCGATTCCGCTCACCGCGCGGATAATTGTCAGATGCTAATCATGACGGAAGAAACCGCCGACTGGCTTGGAAATATTTTAATCGACTGGCAAATCAGCGGCCGCTACCCTTTGATTGTGGAAATCCCCGGCATTAACGGAAGGCTACAGGGAAGAAAGACGCTTGTAGAAGCAATCCGCGAAGCTATTGGGATACACATTTGATATGCTGAGTTTCTTTAAACATTTTTGACAATTACACAGCAGTGCTGTATACTGTTTACAGGAGATGCCAATGTCTGACGCATTGAGAGTTGACGAATTAAATGAAAAACGCCGCTGTACATACGCCGAATACCTTGAATGGGAAGGCCCTGAAAGGTTTCAGCTTATTAACGGAGAAGTCTTTCAAATGGCATCTCCTTCTGTGATCCATCAAACGCTATTGATGGAGTTATCATTACAATTCGGCAACTGGCTTCGCGGCAAACCATGCCAGGTATTCGCCGCTCCGCTTGATGTCCGTTTATTTCCCAAAAAAGATAAATCTGACAGCACGGTAGTACAGCCGGATTTACTGGTAGTATGCGATAAAAATAAAATTGACAAAGGTTCTGTTAACGGCGCTCCTGATCTTATTATTGAGATTGCATCGCCTTCCAATTCTCACAGTGAATTATTTTTAAAATTTAACTATTACCTTAAAGCCGGTGTGCGTGAGTACTGGGTCATATATCCTGATATAAAAAAAGTATCTGTCCATGTTTATGAAAACAGCCGTTATATCAGCACAGCTTATGAAGACAATGAGATTATTCCCGTCACTGTTTTACCAGGCCTTGAAATCCGCCTTGAAGATTTGTGGGCGGGGATTGTTTAATCTGAAAATTAATATGTGTCATCCGCAGCAATTCCTGCAGCCGCCGGTAAATGAAAGATAAGCTTATACATAAAATATTTGCCTTCATACAGACTCTCAACGGTGATCCAATATCCATATTGCCAACCTTCATGTTTTTTTATATTGTATAGAGTAACCGTTTATTTCACGGTTTTAATCATATAAGGCGGTGCTGAATGTCAGATCAAAGCGTTGTACCAATAGAACAGCTTTTGCCCAATAAATTATCCATGGTAGCTCTTATGGGGCGGCCGATATTTCCCGGAATTTTTACGCCAATCATGATTGGCAACCCTCCCGATGTTAAAGTTGTGGAAGACGCTGTCGCAGGCGACGGTCTTGTAGGGCTTGTGTTATTGATGAACGAGAGTGAGAATCCGGGCATTGCGGATTTATATACGGTAGGAACAGCGGCGAAAATTGTAAAAAAAATCAATCTGCCGGACGGCGGCGTTAATATATTTATTTCAACATTAAAACGTTTTAAAATAAAAAAATCGCTGCACGATTCCAATCCGATTGTGGCGGCGGTGGAGTACCTTGAAGAAGTTGAAGACAATACAAGCGAGGTAAAAGCGCTTACCCGCGCGCTGATTTCCGAAATGAAGCAGATTAGCGAGAATAATCCGCTCTTTTCCGAAGAGATGCGGCTTAACATGATCAACATCGATCACCCGGGGAAAATCGCCGACTTTATTACAAGCATTCTGAATATTGACAAAGCGGAACAGCAGAAAATTCTTGAAATACTGAATGTGCGAAAGCGCATGGAACAGGTGCTTGTTTTCATAAAAAAGGAACAGGAACTTTTAAGAATTCAGAAAAAGATTCAAAGGGAAATAAACGAAAAGATTGAAAAGTCCCAGCGCGATTATTTTCTAAAGGAAGAGTTAAAAGCGATTAAGACAGAACTGGGCATGACAACTGACGCGAAAAGTTCCGATTACCAGAGATTTAAGGAAAAATTTGACGCGTTTAAATTTGAAGGCGAAGTGAAGGATGCGGTCGATCAGGAAATGGAAAAATTCAATCTGATGGAACCCAATTCCGCGGAATTTATCGTTACGCGCAACTATCTTGATGTAATCGCGGCCCTTCCCTGGAATAAACCCGAGCCTGAAAATTTTGATTTAAAGAACGCCCAGGGGATACTGGAAGCAGATCATTACGGACTAAAGGATGTTAAAACAAGAATCGTTGAATACCTGGCGGTCCGTAAATTGCGCGGAGATACAAAGGGATCCATTGTGTGCCTTGTCGGGCCGCCGGGAGTCGGAAAGACATCTGTAGGCAAGTCCATAGCGCGCGCTTTGGGTAAACAGTTTTTTCGTTTTTCAGTCGGCGGCATGAGGGACGAAGCGGAAATAAAGGGACACAGGCGCACATACATAGGCGCGATGCCGGGCAAGATCATTCAGGGTTTAAAAATTGTTAAAGCAAAAGATCCGGTATTTATGATCGATGAAATTGACAAGATGGGCGCAAGTTTTCAGGGCGACCCCGCAAGCGCGCTTTTGGAAGTGCTTGATCCCGAGCAGAACAGCGCATTCCGCGATCATTATCTGGATTTGCCTTTTGATATTTCCAATGTGTTTTTTATTGTTACCGCGAATACATTGGACACCATTCCCTCGCCCTTGCTGGATCGCATGGAGATTATCCAGCTTCCTGGTTACATAGACACGGAAAAGCTTGAGATTGCAAAGCGTTATCTGCTGCCCAAAAGCCTGGAAAAAAACGGTCTGAAAAGAAAACAGGAAGGAAATCATCGCGCTGTAAACCAGAAGAGCGACAGCGCCGATGTTCAGGTTAAATACACAACTGAAAGTCTTTTGCATATAGCCAACGCGTACGCGCGTGAAGCCGGCGTGCGCAACTTTGAAAAAAACCTTGATAAAATTCACCGTAAGCTCGCAAAGCAGATTGTTGATGCCAATGAGAACGCTGCGTTAAACGGCGCGGATGAAGAAAAAGGAAAAAACAGCGCTTCGCGCAATAAAGGCCTTCAGGATGAAAAAGGCTTAGCGGCTTCAAACGGAGAGGAGCGCCTTCCCGATAATGCGGAATTAAATACCTCCGCGCAGAAAGAGCAGGTGAATAAAGCTCATGCAAAGCCTTTAGTTTTTAACATTGATAAAAAATTTGTTGAAAAACAATTGGGAAAACCAATTTTCCCTGAGGGTGATATCAAGAAAGCTGACAGACCGGGCATGTCTGTAGGTCTTGCCTGGACCAGCATGGGCGGCGATACGCTGGTAATAGAGGCGACATCAGTACCCGGCAAGGAAGGCTTAACCCTTACCGGTAAAATGGGCGATACAATGAAGGAAAGCGCGGCTATCGCCATGACAGTTGCGTGCAAACTCGCTGTTGAGCAATATAAAATTAACCGTGAATGGTTTGATCAAAATCATGTTCATCTGCACATACCGGAAGGCGCGACGCCCAAAGACGGCCCTTCGGCCGGTATTACAATGGCCACAGCTTTGCTTTCCCTTATGCGCGGAAAAGTCGTTACGGATAAACTGGTAATGACAGGCGAGCTTTCCCTCACGGGTCTTGTGCTTCCAATCGGCGGCTTAAAGGAAAAAACCATAGCCGCGCGCCGCAACAAGGCGAAGCACATCATCATTCCGAAACAGAACGAACGCGATCTGGATGAGATACCGGATCATGTTAAAAAGGGAATTGAGTTTCATCCTGTGGAACGTTATGAGGAAGTTCTGGCTCTGGCCCTTCCTGATTAATACAGTGATTTCACACAGAGACTCTTTTATGTACGTGAGAATTCTTTTGCGAAAAAATCTTTTGCAACCGGATCATTTTTATCAATTTCAAGAGCCGTTCTGAAAAAACCTGATGCTTCTTCCCTGTTGCCTGTTTTAAGGGCAAGAACGCCAAGATTGGAAATTAATTTTGTGTTTTCACTGTCTGCCGTAAGGGCTGTTTCAAGTTCGCGTTTTGCGCCTTTTATGTTTCCGGTTTCCATCAAACAGATTGCAAGTTCATTTCTTGCGTCGCTGTTATCGCCGCCAAGTTCTATTGCCTTTCTTAATGCCGCTTCTCCGTCCGCCCAGCGGCCAAGCTGCCGCAGCGCCCAGCCAAGCAAAAACCAACCGCCCGGCATCTGTGGATGATGTTCCAGAAATTCACGGATAACTGTCAGGCTTTCTTCCGCTTTACCGTCCAGTATCAGTTTATGCGCAAGATGCGCCTGCGCGGAATCTGATATTGATTTTTCAGGGTTCTCCCGCCGCCTGGAGGACGGAATTAAAGTTTCATTTTTTGAAATGTTATCTTTTATATCATTTAATAAATTTATTATATCCGGCCGAAGGAATAATATAAAATTACTGTAATAATCCATCCATTCCTTTTTTACATCCTGCATTTCAATTGCACGTAACATACCGCAGAGGATCATTTCCATGGAAATATTTTCAGGCGATAGGTTTTCATTAATTTCAACTTCTACGGGAATGGGGATATCGCTGTCAATTGTAAATGTCTGCTGCGTTTTGTTCTGCAGCTTCTCACGCAGATTTCCGGGAACCGGTAAAAAAATTAATCGTTTTTCTTCCATCACACGCGGAGAGGCGGGTTATCCTTCGTCTCCCATGGAACCGCGGAAGTCCGCACGTATCGCTGTCAGGAATTCATTCAGGCGTATTTTATAACCCATGGGAACAGCGGCTTCTTCAAAATTAATACCCAGCGCTATCATTTCTTTTTTTCCTTCGACAGTTTCCGCGCGTACAAATTTTCCCTTTATCGTATGAACTTCTCTGGGGTCGTTAAAATCTATACGTAGTGAAACAATTTTATCAAGCAGGAATTTCGCAACGCCAACCATTATTATTTTGGAACCTGAAAAAGACAGATCCCTTAATATACACCGCCTCGGCACTCCCTCAATAAAAACCGCGCTTTCTGTCGATAAAAGATTTAATTTGCGCACAGTGTCAGGCGTCAGCGGAATTCTGGCCTCCTTGCGTTTTGATGAGTTAACATTGGCGTCCAGAACGCGACCTATAATTTCGATAAAATCATCAGGCGGACGGTTTGTAAACTGGAGAGTGAACATATTGACATCCTGCGAGTTGCCGTAAGGCGCAGTTGCCATAACGCGGGCAGCGACAAAAAATGTTACTGCGTTATTTTCCCCCTGAGGTTTAAAGCAAAAGCGTAAATTTACATAATTATTGGTAGCCTGTAATTTGACAAGCAGGCCGGTTTTAATATTTGCCACTACTTTTGCGTTTTCAAATGATGAAGTATAAACAACACACGGCCAAAAATCATTACCGCATTTTAAATGTATTTGCTGCGTTAATAATCCTGTTACCTGGATTATTTCTTTTGTAAAAGTAACATCAATATCTTTGAAGCGCTCATAATAGACCGTTATTTTTTGGCTAGTTAAAACACCCATATTCTATAATATAAGCAGAAACACATGCTTGAGTCAAGACTCATGCGGATATGTTTCTTTTATGAATGCTCCATTAGTGGAATAATTGGAAAAAAATGTATATGATTAGAAATATGTTTGATGATTGTTTAATTATGGCAGGAGGAGCCGGTACAAGGCTCTGGCCAGCCAGTAATTCAGGATTACCAAAGCAATTTCTGCCTGTATATGGCAAAAAAAGCTTTTTTTCCCTTGCTCTTGAACGCGCTCTGGAGGTTACAGGAAGCGGCCAGGTAATCATTATTACCGGAAAGTCATTTGTTCCTCATGTTATTGAAGAGACAGCCAGGTTCAGCGCCGCAAAAAAGAAACGATTCATTGTTATTGGTGAGCCTGTGGCAAAGAATACCGCTCCGGCGATAGCATGCGCTGTAGTTTATTCGAATTTTTGCGGTTGTAACAGCAAAATGCTTGTTTTAACCAGTGATCATATTATAAAACCGCTTGAAACCTTTAAAAATGACGTTTTTTTAGCCGCTTCCGCTGTTGGAACAGGCAAACTCGCTGTTTTTGGCATTCCTCCGGCAGGTCCTGAAACTGGTTTCGGCTATATTGAAGCTGGTAAAAAAAATGAAAATGTTTATACAGCCGCGGCGTTCCATGAAAAGCCGGATCTGAAGACTGCCAAAAAATATGCCGCAAGCAAGCGCTTTTTCTGGAATTCGGGAATGTTCGCGTTTTCCTGCGAATTTATGGCGCAGGAATTCAGCCGTCTGGCGCCTGATGTTATTTCTCCCTTTAATAAGTTAAAAATTCCAAAACCTGAAGCTTACACTGAAATAAAAGGCGTTAAAATTCTGAGTGCATGGCCGGGGCTGGACAATGCTTACCGGAAAACTAAAAGTATTTCTTTTGATTACGCGGTTGCGGAAAAGTGCGGCAATACTGTAATGGTGCGCGCCAGTTTTAACTGGATCGATATTGGCAACTGGGAAGAATACGCGAAAATTTGCGGCGGCAAAGACGCGCAGATTTTTAACGCCGGCTCGGAAAATTGTTATGTAGATTCAGACATTCCTGTTGCGCTTGCCGGAGTAGAAGACCTGATAATTGTTATCCGCAGCGGTAAAAACGGCTCGCGCGCAACAGCCCTAATAACAAGGAAAGGCCAGACTCAAAAAGTCCGCGATGTTGTGGATCTGATTAAAAAAGCCGGAAGATCAGATTTATTATAAATTATTTTTAATTTCTTCTGGGTCTGCCATTAATAATGCCGCTGTAAACAAGGTCAATGATTTTACCGCTGTAAATCACGAAAGAGTTAATGTACTAACCTAAGGAAGTACAGCGGTTTAAAGCGGCTTAAGTTTTACTCAACCTTAAATCTGTTCACTTCCTTGATTAATTTATTTATTGCTTCCCGGTTTTTGACGCTGATGTCGTTTACCTGCGTTACGGCAATGTTGATTTGCTCCGCTCCTGTCGCCATTTCATTCATGCCGGAAGTGATTTCCTGCGTCACTTTTTCAAGATTAAGGCTTTCCTTGATTACTTCCTGCGAGCCTTCAAGCATTTCTGAAGAACCGCTGCTTACCTGCCTGGTTATCTGGCTTACATTGGTTATGCCTTCCAGAGTCTGCTTGGAACCTTCCTCCTGTTCTTCCATCGCGCGGCGGATGATATCTTCCTGCTGCGCTACGGTTTTTACGTTTGAATCAATCGCTTCAAATTTATTGAGTACATTTTCCGTGGATCTGGTGATCTTGTCGATGGATTCCTTTATCTTTTTAAGCACTGTGCTGATTGTCTTGGACTGTTCGCTGGAACTTTCCGCGAGCTTTCGGATTTCATCGGCGACAACGGCAAAGCCCTTTCCCGCTTCCCCCGCATGGGCGGCCTCGATAGCTGCGTTCATCGAAAGAAGGTTTGTCTGGCTTGCGATGTTCTGCATAACTGAGTTAATTTCCAAAAGACCTTCCGACTCGCGGGAGATTTCCTGAATGTCAGTTGAAACTTCCTGCAAACCGCCGCGTCCGACTTCCGCAGCTTCCGTTAAATTATTAACATTACTGCTGTTTTTTATAAGCGTGTCGGCAACGGAAGCGATATTTGCCACCATTTCTTCGATAGCCGCTGACGCCTGCGATACGTGCACATTCTGTTCTTCAACATTTGTGTTCAGTTTTTTTATGTTCAGCGTTACCTGTTCCATTGTTGCGTTCGTTTCTGTTACGCTGGCGCTCTGATTTATAACCCTGCTTTTGATGCTTTGAATGTTTGCGGTTATCTCGTTCACGGCGGCGGCGGTCTCGTTCATGTTGCTCGCCAGATCGTTTCCTATTTCGGATAAAATATCGGCTTCTTTTTTAATTATCAAAATCAGCTTTCTTATCTTTTCTATTGTCTGGTTAAAGTAACGGGAAAGCTCCGT
>JGI24695J34938_10000021_pt1 | contig 112419 bp, 95 predicted proteins | sample TergutCo191P3_FD_34938 | JGI IMG/M metagenome (IMG submission 34938)
ATAAGGTCGATTTTAATATCTATCATTCTGTCAAATGCTTCATTGGCATTTAAACAGCCCACAGAGCGGTATCCATGCGCATCAAGACTGGAACAAACTATCTTATTTAGTTTAAGATCGTCTTCTACGACCATAATTGTGATCAAAAGTTTCCTCCCTGACTATAAAATATATTTCATGCTGAATTTGAATTATTATAACATATTAAAAAGTTGTTAAGAAGTTGTTAAATCGTATTTTTTTAAGGATTACTTCATTACCCAGGACTTCATTCAATAAAATTGGAGATTGTATCTCACATGGAGCAGTAAAAATACATAAAATAACTTAAACGAAAAACTTTAGATATAATGCTTCCGTGGTTTGTTCAACGCCGCGAACCGGAACTGTATATTCGCACCACTCTTTGTAAAGCGGCAGGCGGGCGGCGGCAAGGGCTTTAAGCCCTTCCTTTTCGGAAAGAGGCCTGCCTGTAACAGGCAGATCCGCTATGTCTCTGTCCAGATAAACAATGATTCCGTTTTGTCCCAGAACGCGGCGGTTTTCATTGCGTTTAACAATTCCTCCGCCTGTCGCGATAATAAGGCTTCTCTCTTTGCATAATGCTTTAATAGAGTCAATTTCCAGCATACGGAATGTATTTTCCCCGTCCTGCACGAGGATGTCAGGAATGGATTTACCGGCGGTTTTTACAATCCATTCATCGGTATCAGCGAAAGAACGCCCGGTCTTCTCCGCGAGGGCCTTGCCTATGCTGGATTTACCGCAGCCAGGCATTCCGATTAATATAATGTTACGCGTCATTTTTGTAATTTTTAAAACAATCTCTTCTGTTTTTTCATCAGGGATTGAACCTGCGTCCATTCCCTGAATGGCAGGTTCGCTGGACGGATAATTCTTTCGGGACGCATTAAAAAAAATCTCGGCGGACTTTTTTGCCTGGGATACGAGCATTGAAAGTCCGTTCACATTTATTATACCCCGTTCCTCCGCTTGCAGCATAAGTTCAGTCCGCGCAGGATTGTAAATAAGGTCGATAACCGCCTTACAGTTCTGAAAAACGCCGAAACCGATTATTGGCGAAAAACCATTATCCGGGTACATACCCACAGGCGTTGTATTGATAATAATTTGCGCGTCACGGTGTTTTTCAATATTTTCGTAATTATCGTTTCCGTTTCTTTCCACTACAACCAGTTCTTCCGCGTTCATGTTCTTTAATACGGCCTGTACCGTCCGTGATGAGCCGCCGTTACCCAGAATAATTGTTTTTCCCGTAGCGGGATTTATATTGATTTTTTTTAATAAATACGCGAAGCCGAAAAAATCCGTATTGTCTCCGTATAATGAACCGTCTGATAATCGCGTAACGGTATTAACGCTTCCTGTAACCCGGGCGGTTTCAGATAAATTACCGCAATACGGTACAATGATTTTTTTATATGGAATGGTAACATTAAGCCCGTCAAAATCTCCGCCCTTTATAAAGCTGTCCAGTTCTTCAGGCTTCTTTTCAAAAAGATTATATTCATAGCTGCCCAGTTCCGCGTGTATAAAGGGCGAAAAACTGTGCGTCAGGCGTTCGCCAAGCAGACCGTAACGCCCAGTCATACCGCTTCCGGATAACTGCCGAGATAATAAAATTCATCGCATAAATCATCCAGTTCCCGCATTACCTGAATAAGCTCAGGCGAATAAACGGGAGTTTCAAGATCAAAATAAAACATAAACTCAAAATCCCTGTCCGGAATTGGACGGCTTTCAAGCTTGATAAGGTTTATTCCGTGGATATAAAAACGCGACAGTATATGATACAGAGAGCCGGGTTTGTGCGGGATTGTCAGCATAAGGCTGGTTTTATCAGCGCCGGGATAAATCGCAAGCGATTTTGAAACGCAGATAAAACGGGTGTAATTGTTTCCATGATCCTGTACGGATTCTGCAAGGCGGCACAGACCATATAACTCAGCGCAATTACGCGAAGATAAAGCGGCAATATCATTTCGAGGCGATTCAGATACAATCCTTGCGGCGATGGCTGTGTTCTCGCATACTGTCACCTTACATCCCAGAGTCTTAAGGAATCCTGAACATTGAGCGACGGCCTGTTCATGGGAAAATATTTCTTTTACTTTTGACATGTTAATGTTTTCTTTCGCGAGCAGGCAATGATCAATTTTTAAACGCGCGCTTTTTATTATGCTGAAAGGATAAGACATCATAAGATCATATACCTGATTGATAGATCCGGCGGTGCTGTTTTCCAGGGGAAGAATGCCATATGGACACAATCCGCTGTCAACAGCGGAAAAGACGCCCTCAAATGTGTTAAAATATAATATATTAGGAAGTTTAAAAATTTTCTGCGCGGCAAGCTGTGAATACGCTCCTTCTGTCCCCTGACACGCGACTGTAGCCCGTTCCGGGAATATCGCATCCGTATTCCTGACTGCGTTTTGAATTTTTATTGCCAGCTCAGATTCAGGGTTCAGTATGCGTTCCTGATCCGCGCGGCTTAATTCAAAAATCAAAGAGTACAGCGCTGTAATATATGCACTGCGGCCTGGATCTTTTCCTGAAAGATCAAAAAGTTTTTGCCGTTCACGCGCAGGGTCGTAAACAGGCATGTTATTCTGCTTCTTGTATTGCGCTATTTCCGCGGAAATATCCATGCGCTGCTGAAACAAACGGATTATATCATCGTCAATATTATCTATTTGCCGCCTAAATTCCTGTAAATCCATTTTCCGTTCTCCTTAAAAGTTTTATATAAATTTCCATTAATATAATTACAATAATATATCATAATGAAAAAATCTCCCTGCCAGGTTCAAGAAACGCATCGTATAACGCTAAAGCGGCGGCGGCTTCAATGCACGGAACCGCTCGCGGCACAATACACGGGTCATGCCGGCCTGTAATAACAAGCGTCGTTTCACTTTTTTTGGAAAGGCTTACGCTCTGCTGTTCCCTGGCGATAGACGGAGTTGGTTTTATTGCGGCACGGAATATTACAGGCATGCCTGATGTAATTCCTCCCAGAATGCCTCCGTGGTTGTTGGTTGAAGTTTTCACGGTATCATCCCTGATAATAAATGAGTCATTGTTCTCCGAACCGCGAAGAGAGGCGGCGGCGAAACCGTTTCCGAATTCGACGCCTTTTACGGCGGGGATGGCGAACAAAACAGACGCAAGACGGTTTTCCATTCCGCCGAACATGGGTTCTCCAATCCCCGGGGGAAGACCTGTTGCGGCGCATTCTATAATTCCGCCCAGGGAATCATGATCCTGCTTCGCTTCTTCGATTGCGGCTAACATTCGCTCTCCTGCATCTGCGTCCAGAACGGGAAAGGCCGCGCTTTTTAAATTGTTAATATCACCAGCGCTTATATTAGCAGGATTGAATAATCTGTCGCGGATGTTTCCGATTTGCGCGATATGGGATGCGATTTCAATTCCTTCCCGCTTTAATAATTGAAGGCAAATTCCGCCTGACGCGCAGAGCGGAGCTGTTAAACGCCCTGAAAACTGTCCTCCGCCGCGGACATCCCGCGCCTGTCCGTACTTTACAAACGCTGTGTAATCCGCATGAGAAGGACGCGGAACATCACGTAGATTATCGTAATCAGATGAACGCGTATCTGTGTTTCGTATAACAACAGTCAGCGGAGCGCCGCAGGTTACGCCGTTTACAAGTCCCGATAAAAACTCCAATGTGTCAGGTTCGCGCCGCGCTGTTGTATGCGCGCCCTGTCCCGTCATCCTTCTTCGCATAAAGGCTTCAAGAGTGTCAAAATCAATCTTAAATCCTGAAGGCAACCCGTCAATTGTTACGCCTGTTGCCGGTGAATGGGACTGCCCGAAAATTGATATTGTTATGTTCCTTCCGTACACAAAAGACATTTAAACCTCCGCGCTCTTTGCGCCTAACGCAGCCAAATCATCAAAAAATCCCGGATACGATTTATTAACCGTTTCTGCATTTTTAACAAGCGCCGGCCCGGCACACACAGAAGACAGAATCGCGGCTGTCATGGCTATACGGTGATCTCCGAAGGAATCAGTTTCACCGCCCGGTAATGTCTTTTTTCCTGTAATAATCAGTCCATCATCATTTTCGGTTATATCAGCGCCCAAAGATGACAGTGAAGCGGCTGTCGCACGCAAACGGTCGCTTTCCTTTAGGCGTAATCGTCCGGCGTTGCGGATAACAGTTCTCCCTTCCGCTTTTGACGCTACAGCGGCGAGTACCGGAACAAGATCAGGAATATTTTCCGCGTCTATATCAATGCCTCGCAGTTTACAGGGAGTGACAGTCACCGTATTTTTACTGACTGATACATCCGCGCCGAAACGGGAAAGTATTTCAATAATTGCACGGTCACCCTGACGGGATGCTGGATTCAGATTCGTACATGTAATTCTGTTTTGCCCAATCGCCCCGGCGGATAACCAGAAAGCGGCGTTTGACCAGTCACCTTCTACCTGAACATTTCCAGGAGAAACATAAGTCTGCCCGCCAGGTATACGGAAAGACATCTTATCTTCCTCATGAATTTCAATATTGAATGAACGAAGAGTTTCAAGCGTCATGTCTATATATGGGCGCGATTCAAGAACGCCCGTTACGCGAATTAAACTGTCAGAGTTAAGCAGAGGAAGCGCGAACAAAAGCCCGCTGATATACTGTGATGAAATATTTCCAGGCAGTGTATAAGTTCCGCCTGTTAACTGACCTTCACAGTCAAGACGCGGGTTTCCAGGCTCTGTCAGAACACAGCCGTGAGAAACCATTTCATTGTAAAGCGCGAAAAGCGGGCGGGCGGGAAGACGTCCTCCCATAATAAAAGATACGCCGCATCCCAAAGCGCCGCAGACAGGCAGCAGGAAACGCAAGGTTGAGCCGCTTTCACCGCAATCAAGAACCGCGAGCCCATCACGCTTCCTTAACTGCGGGCTGATTGGCGTGATATTAAAGCCGTCAGACCGGCGTTCTATAATTGCGCCTAACGCTTGCAGACAGCGGATTGTCGCGTCAATGTCGCCTGAACTCGCCGGGCAGGCCATAAATGTTTCGCGGTTTGAAAGAGACGCGCAGATCAAAAACCTGTGAGCATGTGATTTGGAAGCGACCGCTTTTACAGTACCGCCCAGTATCGCTTCTTTTATCAGAACATTCATAATGTTATTTCCAAACCCGATTGTATGACTTTTTCCAGATCATTGACCGGAATATTCCTTAAAACACACTTTCCTGTTTCAACCGGCAAGATCATCGTTATGCTGTCCCCCTCGCGCTTTTTATCGGAGAGACATACCCTGGCAATATCGCCCGCGCTGTAAACTGAATTTTCAGGCAAACCATACAACTGAAGCATTTGTAAAATATCTTTAAGGCAATTGGTATCGCATATACCAAGTACAACAGCCATACGGGCGGCAATAGCCATTCCGGCCGCGACAGCGTGACCGTGGGAAATAAGGTATCCGCTCAGAAGCTCAATCGCGTGCCCCGCGGTATGTCCGAAGTTTAAAAATTTACGGACGCCTGTTTCAAATTCATCTTCGGCAACGACATCGCGTTTTATTTCTATGCAGCGGATAATAACTTCTTCCAGATGGTTTTTAACAGGTTCCTTAAGCGATTCAAACAGGACGCGGTCCGCAATTACTCCGGTCTTAATTATCTCCGCGCATCCGTCCCTGAATACATCATCTGATAATGTTGAAAGCAGCGTTACATCGCAAATTACAGCGTCCGGCTGATAAAACGCCCCTGCCAGGTTTTTACCGGATGCGAGGTTAACGGCGGTTTTTCCTCCGACAGATGAATCTACAATAGACAATAATGTCGTGGGTATCTGAACAAAATGAATTCCGCGCAGGTAACAGGCAGCCGCGAAACCAGCTAAATCGCCTGTTACGCCTCCGCCCAGAGCTACAACGATATCCGCGCGGCTTAACTGTTTTTCGGCAAGAAAATTAAGGATTGATATAAAAGTTCCGGTGTTTTTGGAAGATTCACCGTTTGGAAACACATAACTTACAGCGCGGTATCCGTTAGCTGAAAGCGAATCCACAAGCCGTTTTTCATACAACCGCGAAACATTGTCGTCTGTGATTACGGCGGCTGTTTTCCCCGTGCGGACGGCATTGCAGGAAATACCGGCTGTTTGAGACATTATTAAACCCGCCTGATCCAAAATACCCGCGCCGATTGTTATATCATAAATTTTGGAAGCTTTAACAGTTATTTTTTTCATCAGTTATCCAGTTCCTTTTTAAGACGGCTTCCTTCTTCCAGCAGCGCCTTCAGCTCATTTATATCATTTGCAGCTAACGCGTTTCTGTACTTGTTAATTTCTGCAGTGAAACTGTCCAGCTCTTTTATCAGGTTATCATTGTTATCCATGCACAACTGCGCCCACATGTCCGCATTTAACCGCGCGACACGGGTAAGGTCTTTGTAGCTCCCGGCTGAAAAACCCCTATGGCTTCCCGCCGCAGGGCTCTTTATAAAAGCGTTAGACACAACATGCGCCATTTGGGAACTGAAAGCGATTGCCTCATCATGTTTTTCCGCTGTTGTGACAGTCAGACGTCCAAAGCCAACTGGTTTTAAAAGACTCTCCAAACGTCCGAATAAAACCGGATCATCATATACAGGCGGCACAAGAATCATGGACGCGCCCCGGAACAGATCAGGGCGGCTGTTTTTGAAACCCGCGTTGTGGCTTCCCGCCATTGGATGCCCGCCGATAAAAATAAAACCATGCTCCTTCGCAAGCGGAAAGCACTTTTCGCAAATCTTGCGCTTAACGCCGCAGCAGTCGATAACAATGGCGTTTTTCGCGATAAAAGGCGCGGCTTTTTCCAGATATAAAACAGTGTCGCCCGGATTAACAGCGATAAAAAGCGCGTCACAGAGGCTTAAGGATTTCTCATCCAACAGATCGTTTATCGCGCCTGAAATTCTGGCGAAACCCGGAACAGCTTCATCGCTGTCATATCCATAGACATCAAACCCGTAATTTTTATACGCTCTGGCAAGCGATCCGCCGATTAGCCCCAATCCGGCGATGCCAATAATCATTGTAAAGCCGCTCCGGGTTCAACTATCCCGCGAATCCTGTGAACTTTTTCTGTTACTTCGGCGAACTGCTCCGGCGTGAGCGACTGCGCTCCATCGCATAACGCGTTTACAGGGTCGGGATGGACTTCAATAATTAAACCGTGAGCTCCAGCTGCGGTCGCAGCCATGGCCATGGGCTGAACCAAACGCGTATTTCCGGTGGCGTGGCTTGGATCGACAACAACCGGCAAATGCGTTAACTGGCGCAGCATCGGCACTGCCGAAAGATCAAGGGTGTTTCGCGTATATGTTTCAAATGTGCGTATGCCGCGCTCGCATAGGATGATATTATGGTTGCCTCCGGCCATTATATACTCAGCGCTCATAAGCAGTTCCAGAAGCGTATTCGCAAGTCCGCGTTTCAGCAGAATTGGTTTTTGCAGTTTACCCAGCTCCTTGAGCAGCTCAAAGTTCTGCATGTTGCGGGCGCCTACCTGAATTATATCCACATGCTCAAACATCGGAAGATGGTTCGCGTTCATAATTTCTGTAACAACAGGCATGCCCGTCTGCTTTTTCACTTCCAGCAATATGTCAATACCGTCCGCCCTCAGTCCCTGGAAATCATAAGGCGAAGTGCGCGGCTTAAACGCGCCGCCGCGCAGAATTGCCGCTCCGGACGCGCTGACGCTTTTTGCTACTGAAAGTATCTGTTCAAGTGATTCCACTGAACACGGGCCGGCCATAATTTGAAAATGGGGGCCGCCGATTTTCAGATTACCGATTTCTATAATGCTGTCATCAGGGTGAAATTTCCGGTTTGCGCTTTTAAACGGTTCGCTGACCCGTTTAACAGAATCAACCATTTCAAGCCCTTCAAGCAGTTCCGTATCAATCCGGCTTGTATCGCCGATTAAGCCAAGGATGGTGTAGAGTTCTCCCCTTGAGATATGGACTGTAAGCCCCCGCTCTTTCAGCCATGCGGTAAGGCTTTCAATCTGTTCATTAGTCGCGTTTTGTTTTAAAACAGCTATCATAAAAACGCCTCCATTATTCCATATCGATCATTATTTTAACGTCTTTTTCCGGCAAAGCCGCCGCGTATTCAAAAGCGCTAATTGAATCATTAAAAGAAAATACTTTAGTGACAAGGGGCTTTACATTCAGTTTTCCCGAAGCGATCATGTTTATTACAAGCGGATAAATGTTCACATAACGGAAGATAGTCTCGATGGAAAGTTCTTTTGCCTGCATGGCGACAACATCCAGGGGAACCGGGCCTGACGGCATTCCGATTAAAACCATCCTGCCGCCCGGGACAAGGCAGGAGCAGATGCTTTCAAAAACTTTCGCGCTGCCTGAAGCCTCAAAAACAATATCAACGCCTTTTACGCCCTTTTTATCAAAATAACTTTTAATATCGCTTTGGTTTAAATCAATGGTTTCCAGTTTGCCGCCGTAATTCTGACTTATAAAATCAATTTTACCTTTTTTTATTTCCGAAATGAATACCTTTGAACAGCCGGACGCTTCCGCCGCCAGAGCCGTGACAATGCCAATGGTTCCGCCGCCTGTCACCAAAGCGGTATCACCTGGTTGTATCCGCGCCTTTTTTGCCGCCCACATGCCGATTGCCGCAGGCTCAACCAATGCGCCTTCATGCTGCGTCATATTATCAGGCAGCTTAAAACACAAAGCGGCAGGATGTACTACGGTTTCCCTTAAAGTTCCGTGCATGGGAGGCGTCGCCCAGAAACGAACCGAAGGATCAAGATTATACATTCCTTTGAGAGTTTCAGCGCTTTTAAAGTCAGGTACTCCCGGTTCCATGCAGACCCTGTCGCCCGCTTTAAAATTTTTTACATTACCGCCTGTCTCAACTACAATGCCGCTTGCTTCATGACCCAAAATCATCGGCTCTTTTACAATGAAATCTCCTATTCTGCCGTCCAGATAATAATGGATATCGCTGCCGCAGATACCGCATGCTTTAACCGCGACTTTAATATCATCAGGTCCGGTTGTTTCCAATATAGGATAATCCCGTAAACTCAAATTTTTCTTTTCTTCAAGAACCAAAGCTTTCATGTTTTTCTCCTGTTAATCCATTAACCTGCGCTTACAGCGATAATTATTATCTTATAACTCAAATATACCCTTTTCATATATCATCATCAAGCAGATGACATTTTTAAACGATCCGGCTATTATCCTTATTACTATAACATTCATTATAAGGAAGGTGAAAATATGACAGCGAAAGAAATCGTATCTGCGATGACTCTGGAAGAAAAAGCGTCTTTATGTTCCGGCAGGGATTTATGGATGCTCAAAAGCATTGAGCGTTTGGGCCTGTCTCCTGTAATGGTGGCGGACGGTCCTCACGGTCTGCGTAAACAGATCGGCAAAAGAGACCATTTAGGCGCGTTTGAAAGCGTTCCCTCTACATGTTTTCCAACAGCCGCGACAACTGCGTGCAGTTTTGACAGGGATCTGCTGTTCAGTATCGGACAGGCAATGGGAGAAGAATGTTTACAGGAAAAAGTAGCTGTCATACTGGGTCCCGGAATAAATATTAAACGCAGCCCTTTATGCGGCAGAAACTTTGAATATTTCAGCGAAGATCCGTATATATCAGGGGAGATGTCAGCCGCGCTGATCAATGGGGTGCAAAGCAAAGGTATTGGCACTTCTTTAAAACATTACGCGGTAAACAACCAGGAAAAAGCGCGTTTTGTCTGTAATTCAGTTGTAGATGAACGCGCTTTACGGGAGATATACCTGGCGGGTTTTGAAAAGGCGGTAAAGCAGTCGCAGCCATGGACAGTAATGGGTTCGTATAATCCAATTAATGGCGTATATGGATGTGAGAACAATAAACTGCTTACTGAAATTTTACGCGATGAATGGGGTTTTAAGGGAATTGTTGTTACCGACTGGGGAGCATGTAATGATCGTGTAGAAGGAATAAAAACCGGCCTTGATTTGGAAATGCCGGGCGGCGACGGCATCAATGACGCGAAAATTGTCGAAGCTGTGAATAACGGCTCTCTTGATATAAAAGATTTGGATAAAACAGTTCTTCGCCTGGTCACATTAATTCTGACAGCGCAGGAGAACGGGAAAAACAATTACCAGTTTGATAAATCAGCTCATCACGCGCTGGCGCGCAAAGCGGCATCGGAATCCGCAGTGTTGTTAAAAAATGATGATAATTTATTACCTGTCAAGGAAGGACAGAGCATAGCGCTAATGGGCGGCATGGCGAAAACACCCCGCTATCAGGGAGCGGGCAGCAGCAGGATAAACCCGGTTCAGCTTGATAATGTCCATGACGCGTTGTCAGCCGCCGGAATATCATTTGATTACGCGCAGGGTTATTCCGGCTGTGAACCGGATCAGGCGCTGATTGAAGAAGCTGTAAAAGCCGCGATAGGCAAAGATAAAGTAATCATAATAGCTGGTATGCCCGATGAATATGAAAGCGAAGGTTTTGACCGCACATCGCTTGATATGCCTCCTTCCCACAATCAATTGATTGAAGCTGTCGCAAAAGTTAATCCAAATGTAATAGTCGTTTTACAGCTTGGCGCGCCTGTGGTTTTACCATGGGCTGACAAGGTAAAATCAATCCTTTCAGCATATCTTGGCGGACAGGCGGGAGGCAGCGCGATAACAGATTTACTTTTAGGAAAAATATCGCCAGGCGGAAAACTCGCCGAAACATGGCCGCTTTCATTACAGGATATCCCCTGCCATCACTACTTCCCGGGAAAATCAAGAAGCGCTGAATACAGAGAGAGTATCTTTGTAGGATACCGCTATTATGATCACGGCAGCAAAGAAGCCGCCTATCCGTTTGGTCACGGGCTTTCCTATACCAGTTTTGAATACAGCGATCTTAATGCTAACAGTTCTTCTTTTAAACAGGGCGACACATTGAAAATCAGTTTTACCATAAAGAACACTGGAAAAGTTTCGGGAGCTGAAACGGCTCAAGTGTATGTCGCGCCTGAAAAATCATCAATCATGCGCGCGCTAAAGGAATTAAAGGGATTTGATAAAGTATTTCTGCGAAGCGGCGAAAGTAAAACAATAACAATTACCCTGGATACGCGTTCCTTCGCCTATTATAACGCGCCGAAAAAAACATGGGCGCTGGAAGACGGCAGTTATGAAATTTTAGTCGGCGCTTCAAGCCGCGACATAAAACTTAAAGGCAAAGTTCAGGTAAAAGGAGACGGATTAGAATCGCTGTTGCAGGATCAAAAAAACAAATCTCCTGAATATTTTAATCTGCCTGTAAAAGAATTTATTATAAGCGATAGTTCATTTGAAGCGTTATACGGTCAAAAACTTCCGCCACAGGAACGTCCTGACGGGTTTTATGATCTTAACAGTACGCTGGCGGAAATAAAGGAAACAGAACCCGGTAAAAAACTGACTTGCGCCATATCGCAGCAAATGACAAAAATCTTCGGTGATGACAGAAAAAACAGTTTCCGCCTGATGATGGAATGTATGATGGAGGATTTGCCTCTGCGAAGCCTTGGCATGATGAGCGGCGGCTTGTTTAACCGTTCTGTAGCTGAAGGTCTTGTGGATATTCTAAACGGTAAACCTTATACTGGCGGCGATGCTTGTAGTATCAATCCGGAACTGGCTAAATTATTAAATTCCAGTGACCCATCTTAATGAAATGACAGGGGAAAAATTACCGTCTGAAGGCTGCGAAAATACGGCTTCCACGGCTGCCGCGCTCACACGGAACGAGTCTAATTTGGATCAGCATTATGGACAGGAAGAAATTGATTATTCATATTACAATGATTTTGATCGCAGGTTTGATGAAGATTTCCGCGATCTTTTTACAGAGTGCCTGAAAAAAGATTCAAATTTCGGCCGTGAACTTTGGTCAAGCCTTGCCAATGTCAGCTGGTATCATAAGGATGATCCTGAAGAAACAGCATGCAGACGTTCTTTCCGCGGCGCTGGTACGTTAATCGCCATTATGGAAGGCAAAGATATTTATACAAAATGGTACTGCTCAGGTCCCTATGAAACTGTAAGCGGTTATATTTCCAGCGCGATGGCATCCAAAGGCTGGCGCTGCGAACCGGATGGTTACAGATCTGATAAATGATACCTGTAACAGACATAACTTTCAATTTAATATAAAAGAGCTGTGAAGAATCAGGAGTAAAACATGAGTTATGAAGAAATTGTTGAGCCTGCGTCCCAGGTAGCGGAAGGCGACCGTTATTACAACGGCGAAGGAGTTGAAAAAGATTTAGCCCAGGCTGCGAAATGGTATGAAAAAGCCGCGAACCAGGGTTTCGCGTTAGGACAATATTATCTTGGATATTGCTACTATACAGGCGAAGGCGTTGAACAGGATTTTACTCAGGCAGCTCAGTGGTATATAAAAGCGGCGGAACAAGGCAATGCCAAAGCGCAGCAAAAGCTGTCAGTGTGTTATTTTTCAGGCGAAGGCGTCGCGCAGGATTTTTCAAAAGCTTATGACTGGTGTAAAAAATCCGCTGAACAGGGCAGAGCTTATGCGCAATATATGCTGGGTGTATTTTATTTCAATGGATACGGCACAGATCAGGATCTGAAACAGGCGGCGCTCATGTATACAAAAGCGGCGGAACAGGGCGACATTGACGCGCAATACAGCCTTGGAGACTGTTATCTGGACGGAGATGGCGTAGAAGAGGATCATGAGAAGGCCGTATTTTGGTATGCGAAAGCAGCGGAACAAGATCACCCGCAAGCGCAGTTTAAACTTGCATACCGTTATCTGAAAGGAGACGGCATTGAATGTGATACTGAAAAAGCAATTTATTGGTACGGTAAATCCGCCGAACAGGGTTTTGATCGCGCGCAATTCAGCCTTGGTATATGCTACGGCAATGGAGAGGGTACGGATCAGGATTTTGAAAAGGCGCGTTACTGGTTCACAAAAGCGGCGGAACAGGGACATGCGGACTCCTGCGTTGAGCTTGCGCAAATCTATTTTAAGGGTGAAGGCGCGGAATATGATTTTGGAAAAGGCTTACACTGGTTCAGGGAAGCCGCGAAAGCAGGAGAGCCTAAACTGATGCTGCACTTCGGACAATGGCTGCTTGACAGGGATAATTGTACGCCTGATGAAAAAGACGAAGGGCTGAAATGGATTGATAAAGCAGCGGACGCGGATGAACATGATGAAGATGAGATAATCTGGCAGGCAAGATGGATTCTTGCTGAAATATACGAATACGGCTTGTATAAAATTGATAAGGATTTACTAAAGGCAATATCTTTTTATGAACTGCTGGTTGAAAACGGCGACAATACCGCGGCCGTTTACGCACAGCTGTTAAGCAAGGGAAAAGAAGATCCTGTCTGTTCCCGCGGATGGAGTACAAAACACCTCGTTTCTAAAATTCTGTCTGAGGATTTCCCTGAATTCGACGCACAGGGCGCGTTATATGAAAGGAAGCCTGATTATTCAGACATGGAATTCACCGGTGAGCAAAAGGATGAATGCCTGCCTGTCGCGGAAAAAATACTACAGTTTTCCGATCTGGTTAAACGGGAAAGCGTTCTGGCGTTAGCTGAAAAAGCAGAGAGCGAAGATGACGTTTATTTTAAAACAGCGCTGAAAATGGCGTCAGGCGGCATACGCGCGGATCTGTTTGACGAGGTAATAAAGGTCCTTTATGTAAAGGAAAAACCAGCCGGCGCGGCTTTGCTCAAGCGGTTTATAATACACAGGGGAATCTATCTGATAATCAGAGGCGATTTTACAACGCAAAAATTAAGGGTGCTGCTTGCATCGTGTTACCTTCCGCGTCTTTTGCTGCCCGGCGCAGAAAAAAGCGGATACAAAATGACATTTAACTATTTATTTACACACAGGGAAATACCCAAACTGTATTTTGAAACATTGAATGATTTTTACGCAAAGGTTCTACCCGATCCGGACATGATGCAAAGATTTTTATTTTTTGCGTATAACAGATCAAAATACATCGCCGAGGAAAATCCTGACATTGAACCTGCGTTCGATGCGGAAAATTTTGAAATGTATATGTACGGGGACGCGGGAAGACAGGTGCTTGTTATTACAATGCCCAAATGCGGCACACCGCCTGACAGTTATCAAATTGCAATCCCCGCAGCGCGGCAAAAAGCAGGATACTTTACATGCGAATTATCAGTCGATCCTTTTAATAACGAACCTTGTTTCATATTCGGCGAGTGGAACGCTGAAAAGAAACATTCAAATTACGGGAAAATCGATATAAACGGCGAATCCTGTTTTGCGAAAATGGCGGTGGATATCGCGTACGGGAAACCGCTGAAAGAACCGCCAATTGATCGCGGTAACATGGAATTTGATACTCCCGATCTGGAACTGTACTGTGAAAAATGCGGAACCACCAACTTTTTCTATGATGATAACGAGCCGCCCTATCTCTGCGACAGCTGCGGCGCGGAATTAATAAAAGACGCGGATTAGTTTAATGTCAGCGGCGTTAATTGTGTAATAATCACTTTCACTTCCCATGCGAAACCGCTCCTGCGAATCATTATGAAATTAATATTAACATTAATAGTTTAAATTTTACACAGGAAAAAATATATCCATATAAAAATATGTTAAACATGAACTTAAACGCGTCCTGTTGACAAATCTGAAGTAAACCTGTTAAATTTGTTTAATGCCTGATACCGTTTTTTTAAACCGCATGGAAGCAGATGATTTTTCAGATAACGCGGTTCTAGATATTTCAAACGGCGGAAAAATTCTGATAATAAGCGATCTTCACATGGGGACAGGTTTACGCGATGATCTTAACCACAATGGAGAAATGCTAATCTGCCTGCTCGAAGAGTATTACCTAAAGAACGGATGGTATTTAATTTTAAACGGCGATATTGAAGAGCTTCATAAATATTCACTCGATCAGATTACTGAAAAATGGGCAGGGCTTTACAGGGTATTCAATCTTTTCGCGAAAGAAAACCGTCTGTATAAACTGGCGGGAAACCATGATGAAAAACTTCTTTTAAAACGGTACTATCCCTATCCATTGCACAATGTTATGAAAATTGAAACAGGGATTGTTCCTGCCTTTGTATACCACGGCCATCAGTTATCAGGAATCTATGTAAAATTTAATAAAATAATGGGAACAGGGATTCGTTATTTATTAAAACCTTTTGGAATAAAAAACATATCAGCCGCCAGAAGCCCCAACAAACGTTTCCATATCGAAAAGAAGGCTTACGCATTTTCCATAAAACACAACTGCCTCTCAATAATAGGCCATACCCACCGGCCATTATTTGAATCGCTGGGGCGTTTTGACTATATTAAATTCGAGATAGAGCGTCTTTGCCGCGACTATCCCGCGTCCCTGGGAGCCGAGCGCAGCCGTATAGAAAACGAAGTAACATCACTGCGAATGGAACTCGGTAAGCTCAAGCGAAAGGAACGCCGTGATGTGCTTCGCCAAAGCCTGTACGGCGATGAGCTTCCTGTCCCCTGCCTTTTTAACTCAGGATGCGCCATAGGCAAAAAAGGACTGACAGCGATAGAAATAACTAATAAAGATATAGCTCTTGTTTACTGGTACACAGAAGGAAAAAGCAAAAAATTTATTAAACGCGGCGGCTACGATATAACCGGTATCCCCGGAAAACCATATTACAGAGCAGTGTTAAACCATAATAAACTGGATTATATTTCCGCTAAAATAAAACTTCTGGGGAATCAATGAACAATAGAGGCTGTTCCAAAAACGCGAACCTGCGGTTCGAAAGTTTTGGAACAGCCTCTATATAATGAACGATTACGGCTTTATAAAAAAACGTCTGCCGGTATTAAAACTGCGCTCCTTCAGAAACCGCCATATCAAAAACATTATCAAAATTTATTGTAATGTCCACATTATTCACAATTGGCTGGGATACCATCCTTTGCTTTGCTAAATTTTGGATCCGTTCAATTTCAATTTTTGCCTCTTTTTTGGTAAGCCCAACCACCGCCCAGTAGGTGTTTGATGAGTCCTTTGTCTGGCACAGAACAGTAGATCCTATAAGGGTGGACTCTGACAGCAATACAGTAATGTTTTCCTCGAAGGCAAGGGCTGCGGAAGGATCAAGAGTGCTTCCCGCCTGGTACATGCTAATCATATCACGCACCATAGTGTTCAACTGACGGGAAATCAATGTACGTGCGCGGGCAACTGCGACAGTCTCAGATAAATTTGCTGAACCCGTCCCGGTGGTTTTCCCGATCCCGATTAATGCGCTATTGGGCGCTTTTCTGACTGCCTGTTTTACCTCTTTGGGTGCGTCTTTCGGAACGACTACCACATTTATAAAAGAGCTGCATGAAGATAAAAGAAGCGCCGTTCCAACTGCCATAAGTAAAATCAATTTAATTTTTCTGGTTTTCATAAACGCCAATATATCACCTTTTTTCCGAAATGTCGATAATAAATTAATTTTTTTTATTATTTCTGCAAAAAAATAAGGACATGTATCCCACTTGAATTATTTCACAAAATATTATATATTGCTAATAAACTAGGACAAAGGGATAATTAGGATAATGGACAATTTAAAGCAGCAGATCAAGGAATTGATCGTCAGTGCTCTGGAACTTGAAGACATAAAACCGGAAGATATAGTTGATTCAGAACCCCTGTTTAAGGAAGGCTTGGGTCTTGATTCAATTGACGCTCTGGAGCTGGGAGTAGCCATTAAAAAGAAATTTGGCGTAAAATTTTCCGCCGAGAACGCAGATAACAGGAAACATTTTGCGTCTGTAGATACATTGGCGGCGTATATCCGGAAAGAGGGAGGAATATCATGACAAAAGATGATATTTTGAAAAAAATTCAGGATATATTATCAGAACAGTTTGAAATAAACAGTAACGCTGTTATTCCATCGGCAAAATTATATGATGATTTGGAACTAGACTCAATTGACGCAGTAGACCTTTTGGTTAAAATGAAGGAATTTATCCCCGGAAAGGTTGATCCTGAAATGTTTAAAAAGGCTCTTACCGTCCAGGATGTTGTAGAATTACTGTATCCAATGGTTCATAAGGCCTAGTGTCCTGTAATATTCAAATGACGGAACCTAAAACCGGTTAAAACAGGACGCCAGTGGATTCCAGATTCAGAAAAATTTTTAAAGTTACAGCTACTGTTCTCTTTGCGGCGCTTGCGGTGCTTTACCCGGTATTTGTTTATTATTCTCTTGTTATCCGAAAAATTCCGTTACGGCAGTTTTCCCTTGCAGTTATTATTTTTGCGTTTCTTATCTTTATAACAGGCACTTCACGGGGAAAGTCCTTTAAATATAACGCATTAATTCTCCTGGGGTTAGGCGCTTTGTGTCTTCTCCTGAATACATCAATTATCTTAAAATTTTATCCGTTAATAATGAATTTGGTGTTTCTTGTGAATTTTGGTATTACTTTATTCTCGCCTCCCTGTATGGTTTTTCGTTTCGCGACAATGCAGGATAAATCAATAAAAGGATCACCCACAGAAAAACAAGTTGAAACTTACTGCCGTAAAGTAACCATTGTCTGGTGCGTTTTTTTTATTTTAAACGGGAGCGCAGCAGCCTGGACAATTTTTTTTGGCACTGACGCGCAGTGGTCTATATATAACGGCGGAATTTCATATATACTTACTGGTATCATTTTTGCGGGAGAATTTATCATAAGAATGATAGTGCAAAAGAAAATGAATAAATCCGTTCCGCCATCCGTCAACGGATTTAACAGTTTAAACAACACTGAAAAGATAATAGATAAAACAGAAAACAAGGTAAGCATGATTTTGGAATTAAATGAATCCAATCCGTATTTCAGCGGACATTTTCCCGGTTTCCCCATACTTCCCGCCGTAGCCCAGCTTGAGATGGCGGTCCGTTTCAGTTCGCGTATTTTCGGAACGGGAACCGCGATTTCACAAATCAAAAGGATGAAATTCATCAACCCGGTTCATCCGCCTCTGGCAATTTTATTAATAATTGAAGTAAAAAATGACACTTTAAGTTTTAATATAAGTTCATCTGACGGTGAATTAAATTATTCTTTGGGGACGGTTATTTTGTATCCCCCTTCGGAGATTGCGTGAAACAGGGTTTTATCATACCGGTATACAGGCACGGAAGAACCGCGTGCGCCATAGCGGAAAAACTTTTAAAATTCGGCTTACCGGTTATTTTGATAGACGATGGTAATGACGCAGATGAAAGAAAAATATTGACTGAATTTGTATCCAGAACAAAGGGAATAAGGGTCGCCAGACTGGAAAAAAATTCAGGCAAGGGCGGAGCGGTAATCAAAGGCATTGAAACAGCGAAAGAATTGTGTTTAACACATGTTCTGCAGATTGACGCGGACGGCCAGCATGATGACAGCAAAGTCAGTTTTTTTCTGCAGGAATCAATTAATCATCCCGATAAAATAATCTGCGGATATCCGGAATATGATGAAACTGTCCCCAAAAGCAGGCTTAACGGACGGAAGATTTCCAATTTTTGGGCAATGATTGTCACGCTTTCCGGAGAACTAAAAGATGTGCTCTGCGGTTTCAGGGTATATCCTGTTGATATTACATATCACATAACAAGAAACCGTTCCATTGACAGGCGCATGGGCTTTGATCCTGAGATAATGGTCCGCCTTTACTGGAAAGAGATTTATCCTGTATTTCATCCCATTAAGGTGATATACCCGCAGGGAGGGATTTCTAATTTTAACGCGGTTTGGGATAATATCCGCATAAGCTGGACATTTACAAGGCTTTGTATCGGCATGATAGTGCGCATACCCATATTAATAATCCGGAAAATCAGGCGAAGGAAAAATAAAACATGAGGGAAAAACAAGGCAACGGCCCCTATAATATTTTCGCGGAAACCGGAATTAACATAGAATTTTATGACCTGGATCCCATGAAAATTGTATGGCACGGGAATTATATAAAATACTTTGAAACAGGCCGGCGCGTCCTTTTGGAAAAGATCAAATTCGGCTTTAAGGATATGGAAGAAGCCGGTTTCGCCTTTCCGATTATCGAACTTTCCGCAAAATATATTGAGCCTTTAAGATTCAATGATAAGGTAATAATAAAGGCAATTCTTATGGAATATGAAAACCGCCTGAAAATCAAATATGAAATTCGCAATGATGAAACAGGAATTATCACTACAAAGGGAATGAGCACCCAGATGGCGATTAATATGATTAAAAATGAATCATGTTTTGTCTGTCCGAAAATTTTAATTGATAAGGTTGAAGCTCTTTTCGGCAGGGAAAAGCAATGAAAAAATCCTTGATTGTTCTGTGCATATTTTTAATTCCTGCCGCGTTTGTTCAGGCGCAGAATGAGGAAGTTTTTCGCCACCCGCTTTCAGCGCAGAATACATCAGCGTTCAGGGCGACATGCGCAAGCCTCGCAGGGCATCAGATTATCCGCGGGCGTTTTGAACAGGAAAAGATTCTGTCCAGGCTTAACCGTTCGCTTAAATCGTCAGGCAGCTTTATCATCGCGGTAGGTTCCGGCATGGTTTGGGATACATTGAGTCCGTTTCCGTCCACTCTTGTGCTTGGCGCGGATTATTTAATTCAATCCCGTCCCGGCGGCCAAAAAACAGTTTTAAGCGCGCAGGGCAACGAGGTATTCCTGAGCATGGCGGATGTAATCAGCGCTGTATTTTCAGGTAACGCGCGCGGGCTGGAGAATAATTTTAATATTTACTATCATTCTGTTTCCGGTTCCTGGGAAATGGGACTAATTCCCGTTGACAGGGCGATAAATTCATTCGCGCAAAGAATAATAATGAAAGGTGATTCTGTCATTAAATCAATTCAGATAACAGAGCAAAGCGGCGATTCAACAATTTATATTATGTCAAATCACAATTTTCCGGAGGCATTGAACGCCAATGAAAGAGCGGTTTTCGCGCTTCCTTAAAAAAACATTTAACAGAACAAATAAATGGGAACTCTACATCTGGATCTTTTTTCACATAAGCATTCCGCTTTTGCTTTTGTTTTCTGTTTTTGCAATAGGACCTGTCAATATTAACACTTCCCTGTTTGACATGTTGCCCCAGTCTGTCCAGGCTAAATCTGTCATGGAAGCGGATAAGGTTCTGGGAGACAGAAACGGCAGGGAGCTTGTAATTTTATGCGCCGCGCGGGATTTTGAAAACGCGAAAAAGGGAGCGGCCCTTCTTTACGATGAATATAAAGATTCAGATAAAATTGAAGATATAATACTGTATTTTGATTCAGGCGTAATTGATGATTTTTACCGCTATCTTTTTGATTATCGTTTTGTAATCGCCGCAAACGAAACTGTCGAATTGCTGGAAAGCGGACAGGCGCAGACACTTGCGTATGACGCGCTCTCCCGCGCGTTCGCCGCGATTAATTTTTTCCCGCTGGATAATCTGGATAAAGACCCTTTTCTGTTAGCTGAAAAAAGAATAGGCGAATTCCTTTCATCTTCGCTGTTGTCAGGCTCAATGACATTAAAAGACGAAGTAATAGCCGCGGAAATTGACGGAGTATTTTATGTGCTATTGCGCATGACGCTTGCGCCCGGCTCTGTGTCTTTGCAGGCTGACAAAAATATAATTGGAAACATTTATTCTTCTGCGCCCGCAATAATGGAAGAAATACCGGGACTCGCTTTTTATTTTTCAGGGATTCCTTTCCATAGTTACGAAAGCTCTTCTGGCGCGCAGAAAGAAGTATCAATAATAGCGGGCATTACTCTCCTTTTGATATTGATTCTGTTTTTATATGTCTTCCGGTCGGCCAAACCTGTGTTTTTCTCCATTATGGCAATCGGAATTTCACTTGGTACGGCTATAGCGGCGTCTCTGCTGTTTTTCAGGGAAATTCATATTATTACATTTGTTTTCGGCACAACATTAATCGGAACCTGCGTGGACTACTCCATTCACTTTTTCATTCACTGGAAAGGAAATACAACAGCGCAAAACGGCGCGCAAATACGCATGTATGTTATAAAAAATATCACAATGAGTTTTATCTCCACGCAAATATGTTTTATTGTATTCTTTCTGTCGCCGTTCGCAATTTTAAAACAGTTCGCCCTCTTTTCCATGGCGGGGCTTTTAAGCTCCTACCTTACTTTCTTCTGCATCTACCCGCGTTTAAAAACGCTTAAAGAAGATAAAAGAATAATGAAAGCAAGCAGCAAGGTAAATTTAAACCTTGAAGTTTCAGGGCTGTTCATGGCGCTTCGTAAATTTCCGCAGTTAAAAAAATTAAAACCTTTTCTCGCGGCAGGCGCGATTATAGCGGTAATAACGCTTCTTGTAGTTAACTCATCTTCAATTAAAATAAAAAATGATATTACTTCACTTTACACGATGTCGGATAAATTGCTTGAATCGGAAATGAAATCCGCACAGGTTCTGGATTACGGCTCTCCAGGCTGGTACTTTATTGTTTCGGGATCAAGCGCGGATAATGTTCTGGAAAATGAAGAAAAACTTACATCGCGCCTGGAAGAAGAAGCGGAACGCGGAAACCTTGGCTCTTTTTTGGCGGCATCAATTTTTGTTCCCTCCCAAAAAATACAGAACAGAACATACGAGGCCATGAAAGCGCTTCTCCCCCTGGCTGACAGCCAGTTTGAATACTACGGTTTTCCGCCTGAATATTCAGATAGCTTTAAAAAAGAATTCGAAGCATTAAAGGTTTATTGTCTGCCGCAGGACGCGCCCGCCCAGGCCGGTATTTCAAATCTCTGGATTGGAGAGATTGGAAAAAATTTTTATACCTGTGTTATGCCCCTTCATCCGGCGGACGAATCCGTTTTCAGGGCAATTGCCGCTGAATTTGATTTTGTGCATTTTATAAACAAATCAAAGGATATAAGCGCCGATATGGACACCCTTACGCGGACAATGCTTTTTCTTTTTCTGGCCGCTTACATAATTGTATCTATAATAATTTTTATTACGTATCCCTTGCGGGACAGCCTTAAAATATGTTTGGTTCCGCTTATTCTTGTAATGGTTTCCCTGACTGTCCTAGCAATCAATAAAATTTCCATTGGTTTCTTTTCCGCCGCCGCGCTTGTTCTGGTTTTCGGTCTGAGCCTTGATTATATATTTTTTATGACAGGGAAAAAATCAAAAGAAGAAAAAAGGCTTAACCTTACCGGAGTAACATTATCTTTTTTAACAACATTATTATCCTTCGGCGCGCTGGCTTTCAGCAGTTTTATGCCAGTCCATCTTTTCGGTCTCACAGTCTGCGCAGGACTTGGCGCAGCCTTTATATCCGCGCTTATTTTACAGGCAAGAGCGGATCCATTTGACAAAACTTCCAATCCCATCTAGTATACTGTAATATATTATTATTTAAGGGCAGTCTGTTTTAATTTGTTCATAATACAGACGATTAATGAGGATTTTTTGAGCTGTTTTCAGGAAAAAAAAAGTAAATATATTTTATTTTACCTCTTGCTGACAGGCGCGGTTTTTTGTTTTATTTCCTGCGCTACATCTTCAGTCCGGGATGACGGTCCTTTTGTTTGGATTACGGATAAATCAAAATTTATTTTATTATCTCCGCAGAACATAGAAAAACCTGTTGACGAATTTCAGTTAATGAGCGCTTCATTCGCAGGACAAAATTATTTTATGAACAGTTGGGTAAAAGCGGATGAAAATGGAATGGATATAGTTCTTCTGAATGAAATGGGCGCAGGTCTTGGAGAGCTAATCTGGAGGGACGGTAATTTATCATTTTCATCAACAGTGTTTCCTTCTTCCCTGCCGCCAGAATATATAGTCGCGGATTTTCAGTTATGTTTTTACAATTCAGCGGCTCTGAGTCAGGCCCTGAAAAAAAGCGGGTTGACTCTTGTTGAGACAGAAACCGCGCGGCTCATCTATATGAAGAAAACCTTAATTATAGAAATTACTAAGAGTGAAAATTCCATTACATTTAACAACCATCTGCGCGGGTACAGTTATACATTGGAAGGTTTACGGGAATGAATAATATAATCGGCAGGGATGAGCTGCTTACTTTAATTCCTCACAGAAACAGAATGTGCCTTTTAAGCAGGGTAAACCGCTACAATTTACAGGAATGCAGCATTGAAGCTGAATACGATATAACAGATGATTGCATGTTTTATGACTTTGAGAATTCAGGCGTTCCCGCATGGGTAGGATTTGAATTTATCGCCCAATCAATATCCGCCTTTATCGGAATAAAAGACAAAATAAACTGCGTGCCGATAAAAGAAGGTTTTATTCTGGGCGTCTCTCACATGCAGATTGATCTTCCATTTTTCGGTAAAAACAGTATAATAACCATTAATTCCAGGGAGCTGGAAAATTTGGATCCCATTTATATTTTTGACGGAAGAATTTCAGTAGACGGTAAAAAAGTTCTCGCTGGAAAAGTAACAGTAATGGAAGTCAGCAGCGAACAAAAAAAAGGAATTGCAAATTGAATGAAAAAAAAGTTTTAATTACAGGCGCGAGCAGAGGCATAGGCCGCGCGATTGCATTGGCAGCCGCTGAAGCCGGATATCAGATAACGGCGCATTATAACAGGGGGAAAGAAGCGGCAGAAACCCTGCAGAATGAAATTCTTGAAAAAGGCGGAAAAATTGAACTAATTCAGTTTGATGTCAGCGACAGGGATGAATGCCGCGAAAAGCTGGAAAAATGGTCACAGGAGAACGGAGCTTTTTGGGGAGTTATCTGCAACGCTGGCATCTGCGCGGACAACACATTCATAGCCATGAGTTCTGAAGGATGGGACTCTGTTCTGCGCACAGACCTGGACAGTTTTTACAATGTACTTCAGCCGCTTGTAATGCCGATCTGCCGCAAAAAACAGGGAAGGATCATTACAATTTCATCAATATCCGGAATTATGGGAAACCGCGGACAGGTAAATTACAGCGCAGCAAAGGCGGGCATTATCGGAGCGACAAAGGCTCTGGCTCTGGAACTTGCGTCGCGTTCAATAACCGTAAATTGCATCGCTCCCGGCCTGATTGATACGGATATGCTGGTGGATGTTCCAATGGACAGGGTTTTACCAATGATCCCAATGGGCAGAACCGGAAAGCCGCAGGAAGTTGCGTCACTTGCGCTGTTCCTCCTGTCAGAGCAATCTTCGTATATTACGCGCCAGGTAATTTCAGTTAACGGAGGAATGTTATGAAGCCAGGATTCATTTGGGTCGGTAATACGCAAATTTTCATCTGTGAAAGAGAGAGGTTATAATAATGAGAAAACGGGTAGTTATCACAGGCGGTTCTGTAGTAAGCGCGCTTGGCAATGAATGGCCCCAGATTTTCGCCGCGCTTAAAGCCGGAAAAAACCGCGTACGTTATATGAAAGAATGGGAAAGGTACAGGGACATGAATACAATGCTTGCCTGTCCTGTCGATTTTACCATGCCCGATTATCCGCGTAAAAAAACCCGGGGTCTGGGCAGGATTGGACAGCTCGCACTTGTGTCAGCGGACAGGGCATTGGCAAACGCAAAGATAAGCGCAGAAGATCAAATTATTAAAAGCGGACGCCTTGGCATCGCCTACGGCTCTTCGATGGGCAGCATCGATCCTCTTTTGGATTTTTACAGTATGCTGGTGCTGGATGATACAAAAAAAATCAACGCGACTACCTATATAAAAGCAATGCCGCAAACCTGCGCCGCGAATATTGGAGTTTTCTTCGGTATAACAGGTAGATTAATAACAACCAATACGGCGTGTACATCAAGCAGTCAGGCTATCGGTTTTGCCTATGAAACAATTCAGCGCGGTATTCAGGATGTAATGCTTGCAGGCGGCGCGGAGGAATTAAGCGCGATGGACGCAGCGATTTTCGATACCCTGTTCGCAGCAAGCACCAAAAACGACAACCCCGAAAAAACTCCCGCAGCCTATGATAAAAACCGCGACGGCCTTGTTGTCGGAGAAGGAGCCGGAACCTTAATCCTGGAGGAATATGAACACGCAAAAGCGCGCGGAGCGGATATCATCGCCGAAATCGCCGGGTTCGCGACAAATACAGACGGCTCGCACATCACATCGCCAAACCGCAGTACGCAAAGTATTGTAATGAAAATGTCATTGGAAGACGCAGGCCTGAAACCTGAAGCTATCGGGTACGTTAATACACACGGAACCGCCACTGATACGGGAGATATCGCCGAAAGCTGGGCCACTCATGATGTTTTTCAAAGACCGGTTCCTGCAAGCACTCTTAAAAGTTATTTTGGACATACTCTTGGAGCCTGCGGCGTCCTTGAAGCGTGGATATCAATTAACATGATGAGGGAAAACTGGTACTGTCCCAATCTGAATCTCAGAGAACTTGATCCGCAGGTAGCTCCGCTTGATTATATCGTCACAGAAGGCAGGGTGATTAATACTGAATATATAATGTCCAATAATTTCGCGTTTGGCGGGATTAACACTTCTTTGATATTTAAAAAATTATGACGCGGGAAAAAGAGCAGAAGATATTTCATTAGTCAGCGCTCTTGCCGCCGCGGGAGCCGGAAGCGGCATATATTTTTCCGCTCTGATTTCAGGCAGCATCGTTAAGCGGTATATATATCTTTCCTGCGGGTTAAAACCCGTTATTGGATCTTTCTTGCCAAGACCGAATTTATCGGTTCCTCCGATATGTATCGGAATGATGCCGCAGCCTGATGTAAGGGCGATACGCGCGGCTCCTTTCTTCAGAATGTTACGGCCTCCCCTGGGAGTTCTGGTTCCTTCAGGGAATATAATAAGGCAGTTTCCCTGATTAAGGGATTCAGTGCATGAATTTAAAATGTCATCAAGATCGCGTGAACCTAAAATATAAAGCTGCAATACAATTCCTGTAAGAACATTGCGCTTTAAATACGCGTTGACAATGCAATCCGCGTTTGGGATTAATGAAAGAAGCATCACTACATCCAGAAGGGACGGATGATTGGCAACGATTATTTTGGAAGACAGCTCCCTGTACTTCATACGATCATCAACTTCCAGATTAACAATTCTCATTGAGTGCATAAGAAAAATAAAAAATCTCAAAGCGTTTGATATAAATCGCCTTCCGTATTTCTGGAATTTCACCTTTGGCCGGAAAAAAAGCCGCATAACAGGAAAAATCGATATACCGATTATTATTGAGCATACTCCAATAAAAAAAAATGAAAACCATTTCGCGAAAACCCTGTAGGCATATAAAAGTTTATTTTTTACCGGAGGCAAATCAGGCGGAAACATGTCTGTCTCCGTTAACAGGTTTATCTTTTAAATAATTTTCACCGGAATATTCAGTCAATTTTTTATTCCTTAAAGGTATAAGTATCTCACCTTAATCTGAATATTGTCAAGTTAAAGGCTGTTTTGCGCTATAACGATCTATTGACATGACAAATTATTTATGATTAACTGTTATAAGTTACGGTTATGGACAATAATGAAATTTTTGAAACGTTTAAAGAACTGTTAATCTCTGAATTTGAAATTGATCCCGGCAAAATAACCCTTGAAAAACATCTGGAAAACGATTTAGATCTGGATTCGCTTGATATGGTGGATGCGATAGTAAGCCTAAAAGGCCATATCGGAGATAAAGTTAATCCCGGTTTGTTTAAAGACGCCCGCACAGTGCAGGATGTGGTAAATTTACTGAAGCCTTTGTGGAAATAACTATTTTAATCCGTCATTATTGAGTATTTACTCTCTCATCATTCCAAATCCGCCGATAAAACAGTATGAACGCGCTTTTGGTTTTATATGCTGGTCATCTCTCCCGTGAAGCGTTTGAACCTGTTTTTGACGGAAAAAACTCTGTTTCTCTGTCTCTGGAACAGGGGAAAAAGTTCCCATCAGTTGGGAAAACAGTGCTTTTTACAGTTTCTGGCCAGGATTTTTCCGGGTTCTCAGGGATTCAAACTGAACAAAGGGATTCCTGGACAAAGAGAAGCCTGCTGGAAAGAATTTCACAGCTTCAAAAAGGTTTTGATTGTATATACTTCGCCTTTGCCGACTGTCCTTTTTTGGATCCGGATCTGGCAGGCATGATAGCGCAAAGGCACATGCGTTACGCCGCGGAATATTCATACGCTGACGGCTGGCCCTCAGGGCTTGCTCCGGAAATTCTTTCGCCAGGGACAGCCGGTATTTTATCAAAGATTTCAGGTGATCATGACGGACCTGTTGAAAGAGATATTTTATTTTCCATTATTCAAAAAGATATTAACAATTTTGATATTGAAGCGGAAATTTCCGAAGTTGATTTACGCTGCCATAGAATCAGCCTTAACGCCGATTCAAAACGCAATCTCCTTTTATTAAAAAATTTTATAAACGCCGCGGACGGAAAAATCCCCGCCGCGTCTGACATTGTAAAAATTGTAACAGAAAAACCACAAATACTCAGAACGCTTCCAAGCTTCTACCCAATTCAGGTTTACGGCGGCTGTCCGCAAAGCTGCGTTTGGTGCCCTTACCCCATGTATACAGACTCGGCAGGACGCAAGGATTTTATGGATAGCGAAAAATTTGAATCGCTTCTGGATAAAATTATTAATTTTTCAGGAGACGCGGTAATTGATCTTTCATTATGGGGAGAGCTGAGCCTGCACCCGGAAAAATTAAAACTAATTGAAGCTGTCCTTAACAGGAGCGGACTATCGCTTATTATAGAAACATCCGGCATCGGATGGAAGGATGAAGAACTGGAAAAATGCGCCGAGCTGTCCAAAAACGCCGTCTCGGGCAGAAGCGCGTGCGGCGCGTTTTCAGGCATACAGCCTCTTTCCTGGATCGTGTCATTGGATACATCTGATCCGCAGCGTTACATGGAAATACGCGGCCATGGTTTCGCTCAGGCCGAAAGCTGCGCCAAAAAACTCTTTTCGCTTTTTCAGAAAGATTGTTATGTGCAGGCAGTGCGGGTAAAAGGCGCGGAAGATGACACAGAAAAATTTTTCCGTTATTGGAAAGGGATAGCCCCGAATGACGCGAATATCATTATACAAAAATATGATGATTTCTGCGGCACTTTGGAAAAAAGACAAGCCTCGGACATATCACCTGTTATTCGACAGTGCTGCTGGCACATAATGCGCGATATGCCGATTCTGATAGACGGCTTCGTGCCTCTTTGCAAAGAAGAACCTGCGGTATTAAAGGGCGAAAATAAAAATATTCTGGGAAACATATTTACAGATTCGCCTGAATTAATATGGCGTAACGGAGAGAAATATTACACGGAACAATGCGAAAAAAATTATTTAAAACCCTGTAAGGATTGCGATGAGTACTATACCTACAATTTTTAATGAAAAGATCACGCCGTATACCGCGGTAGGCGGGAAGGAAAGAACTTCTTCAACCGGAATTTCCGCGATTGTTATCAGCAATCCGGGATACCAGCGCAGGGCTTTTTTTCAGGAACTGGAGAAAACAGGATTTGACAATGTAATCTCCATAGAATCATCATCGCCCCATTATGATATTGAGGATATGGTTAAACGTTTTCCTTTTGTCCGCTTTATTCTGCCTGAAAAAGAAATAAGCACAGGGGAAAAGATAAATCTTGCCGCCGCTGAAACAGAAAGTCCGCTCTTTTATGTGCTGCGCAATGATTTAAAAATAATCGCCGGAGGGACCGCCAGAAAAATAGCCGAACGTCTTAGCGCAAACCATGAAAGTGGCGAATCAGGCGAACCGAAAATAGGTTTTAAAAGGCTCTGTACGGTGCCTGTAATATTGAATTCGCGTTATGAGACATTACCAACGCTTGCCGCTCCCATGACTCACAGGAAAAAACTGCAAACTGTTTTTTTTGAACCGCACGCCGAAGGGCAGGCGACATTGTATCCGTTTGACGGGATTGGTATTTACGACAGGCTGCGTTTTATCAGGACAGGCGGATTTGACATAACGCTGAAAAATATATACTGGCAGTTCCTTGATTTCGGTTTCCGTTCATTTCTCTGGGGAGAAGAGATAGCTTTAAGCTCCCAGCTGAAACTTTTATGCGAAGGAAACCTGCCTGTGGAAGACCGCACTGTGGAAGAAAGTTATAAGCGTTTTTATATTAAAAATCTCGCTCCTGAATTCCGCAGCGATTACGCGCACCTTCCCCTGTACCGGTTTTTGCCGTTTATGCTCAAAACAGGAGAAGATTTTTTTTCCGCATGGGAAGAATTTTCTGAAGGCAGAAAATGGGTAATCAGGAATAAATTCAGATGGAGATGCGACGCCCATTCGGTAATAAAAAACTGGGACAATATATCAGCGCCGCAGGCGTCTCAATCTACAAAAGTGATGACAGGCGTTTCCGGTATTGTGCTTAAACACGCCAGCATGATTGGAAGCTGATATGACGGCAATTGTGCTTCAGGCGCGCCTTGATTCATCCAGGCTGCCGGGAAAAGCCCTTCTGCTTCTCGGCGGGAAACCTGTTATCCTGCGCGTAATGGAAGCGTTAAATGAAATTCCGGCGGATTTGCGTATTCTCGCCTGCAGCGAAGACTCAGTTTCAGCATTTTCCCCATTGGCCGGCGAAGCAGGTTTTAATATATTTGCGGGCCCTAAAGATGATGTTTTGGAACGTTTTTGCCGGGTTATCCGCTGCCATTCAATAAACCGCATAATCCGGGCAACAGGCGACAATCCCTTTGTTTTTACCGACGCCGCTGCGGCACTTAACGCTGAGGCGATGGCGTTAAACGCGTGTTATTCAGTTTACAGCGGCATTCCTGTCGGCTCGGGAGTTGAATCCGTTCGGGCTTCTTCCCTGCACCGCGCAGGAAATGAAGCTTCGCTTTATTATGATCGCGAACATGTATGCCCGTATTTATACGCTCATCCTGAACTGTTTCAGCTTCACCGCCCCCTTGCGCCCCTTCGATGGCAAAATTCAGGTATCCGCCTGACAATTGATACGCAGGAAGACTATGAGCGCGCTCAAATATTATACGCCGCTCTAAAAGACGAACCACTGCAGCATCATGGAACAACAATAATTAAAGTATATAAAAATATTTTTACAGGGAAGTAAGGATCAATTGGAAAATAATATATTAATAGTCCCCTGCTGCGATAAGGAACGCGGCGGCGGCCATCTGACAAGGTGTGTAAAAATATGCGGTGATTTACGTGCAATTGGAAGGAAAGCATGGCTTTTTTTGCCGGATCATGGCGAGACAACTCAAGTATACAATCTGTTAAAATCCAGTAGTTTTAATTCTGAATGGATTATTACCAATGAACAGATTAACCTGAAAAATTTTGATAAAATAATAGTGGATCGTTTTCAGACACCGCGCGATGAAATTTTAAAATGGAAAGAGATTGCACCTGTCATCGGCATTGACGAAGGCGGCCGTTACAGGGATAACTTCGATTTTTTAATAGATATATTAATTCCAGAAAATATGGCACATCCGCCTGCGAATATATATTCCCCCGCCCTTTTAAAATTTCCTGCCAATGTAATGGAACACGGAACAGATAATGACAGGCAGAAAGCGGAAAACACTCTAAAAATCCTTATTACTTTCGGTCAGGAAGATTCCGCGGGTCTCGGAATGCAGATTATTAATAAACTTATTAAAATAAAAAATATAAAATTTGATATTACCTTACTAAAAGGCAATTTAAACATTTCTTATTCCGCTTTAAAAATTCCAGGCCCGGTAAGAGTGCTGGATTCCATTCCAAATCTGGCGGAACATCTGGGCGGGTATGATCTGATTATTACTCATTACGGAATTACAGCGTATGAAGCACTGTATACCCGAACGCCTGTTTTGCTTGCTCACCCAACTCCATATCATAAAAAACTGGCTAAAGCCGCCGGATTTATAACATTTTCAAAAAATATCATGCGCGGGTTTCAATTTTTTGGAGGAAGAAAAAAACAGCAAATTAATAACTCTGAGAAACTCAGTATTTTAAATAATAAAAATTATATTAAAGAACATTGTGAAATTCTTGTGAAAAAATTTAAGTTAAGGGAAAATTCAAGCCTTTCAGAGTTAATCAATAATCATACGCCGCAGGTAAACAGGCATTGTCCGGTCTGCGGCGGAATTGCGTCCGCAAAAAGCGTCAGCCGCTTAAAGGACCGTACATACCGCCGCTGTTCAGAGTGCGGAATAATTTTCATGGACAGAACATGTCCGCCTCCTGTCGAATATGAACGGGAGTATTTTTTTGAGCAATACCGCAAACAATACGGAAAAACCTATCTTGAGGATTTTAACAATATTAAAGACTCAGGAAAACACCGGTTAAAGGAAATTGTTTCAGTTTTATCCCGAGGACAGAGAGCCCGAGGCTCGCAGCAGGCGCATGAAGAAGGAAAAAGCATATTGGATATTGGCTGCGCTTACGGTCCATTTCTCGCTGCCGCCCGCGATGAAGGCTTCTCTGTGTTTGGCATTGACCCGGCGCAGGACGCTGTAAATTATGTGCGGGAAAAACTTGGCATCCCAGCCATTTGCGGTTTCTTCCCGGATCCCCAGCTTTCAGCTCCCGGATCCCGGCTGTATGACATTATTACGCTCTGGTTCACCATTGAACATTTTACAGACTGCGCCGCTGTGTTAGCTGCAATAAAAAACATTTTAAAACCTGGCGGAGCGCTTGCCTTTTCTACGCCTTCATCCTCCGGTATCAGCGGGCGATCCTGCCCTGGCCGTTTTCTGGCTGCAAGCCCGGCAGATCACTATACTGTCTGGTCGCCTGCATCCTGCAAAAAAGCTCTTTCCCGGGCAGGGTTTAAGGTAATAAAAATAAATGTATGCGGTCATCATCCTGAACGGTTTCCGGTGTTGGGAAAATTTGCAAAAACAATGAAAAGCCCGGTATACATGGCGTTATTGTCAATTAGTATAATTTTCAGATTGGGAGATACATTTGAAGTTTACGCGATAAAAGTATAAAAAATTTACAATATTGTTCAATAAAAGAATCATAATATACACCTTCAAATCCAAATACAAGTCTGGATTTTACTTCATTTTTTGTTTATAATAATATTATGACTATTTTAGTAATCGGCGGAGCCGGATATATCGGCAGCCATGTAACAAGAGAATTTCTGGAACTTGGACATCAATGTACAGTTTACGATAACCTTTCAAGCGGATTGCGTGAAAATCTTTTCCCTGAAGCGCATTTCATTCACGGGGATATTCACGATTATCCCGCTCTTGTGCATACCATGAAGAGCAGGAAATTTGACGCTCTTATCCACCTCGCGGCATCCAAGGCGGCAGGCGAATCAATGGTGAACCCGGAAAAATATTCGCGTAACAATATCGTAGGCACGGTAAATATTCTGAACGCGGCGTGCGAAGCCGGCATCAATAATATTGTTTTTTCATCAAGCGCGGCAGTTTACGGCGAGCCCAAGTATCTTCCTATTGACGAAAAACATCCGACACAGCCTGAAAATTATTATGGTTTTACAAAACTGGAAATTGAACGCCTTTTGTTTTGGTATGAGAAACTGAAAAATATACATTACGCCTGCCTTCGCTTTTTTAACGCCGCAGGATACGATGTAAAGGGCGTTATAAAAGGACTGGAACAAAACCCGGCAAACCTGATACCTGTAACCATGGAAACAGCCTGCGGTATCAGGAAAGAAGTGTATATTTTCGGTAATGATTACGATACTCCGGACGGAACCGGCATTCGCGACTATGTGCATGTAAGCGATCTCGCGGCCGGACATATAATGGCTCTGGACTACATTTTAAAAAATGAAAAGAGCCTGACTGTTAATTTAGGAAGTGAAACAGGCTGCTCTGTCGCAGGAGTTATAGAAACCGCGCGCAGGGTAACATGCGCGCAAATTCCCACAAAAATAACAAGCCGCCGCAGGGGAGATCCGGCAAAACTTTACGCTTCATCCGCTTTGGCTTATGAACTTCTGGGCTGGCAAACGCATCATTCAGACATGGAAACACTGATTAGAACAAGCTGGGAAGTGTATAAATAGAATCGTAAATAAAATATTCCTCCGCTAAAAAGAAAGACACTAGCCCCTAGTCCCCATTCCCTATACAATTAATACCATGAAAGAGATATTATTTTCATATATAAATAATTCAATAGACCTGGCTGTTGAACTTGAAACAGGGCTTACAAAATGGCCGGCTATTTCACCTGAATCAGGCGGTGAAGGCGAACTGGATAAGTGCATTTTCCTGCAATCGTGGCTAAAAACGCATGGCATTACTGAACTGGAGCGTTTTGACGCGCCGGATAACAGAGCGAAGGGCGGAGTACGGCCAAATCTTGTCGCTACCATAAACGGGATCGAAGACGGAGAAGAGAGCGGCAGGCTTTGGATTTTAGGTCACATTGATGTTGTTCCGCCGGGCGATGAAAATTTATGGGACAGCGATCCATGGACTGTTATACGAAGGAATGATTCAGAAGGCGCAAAGTTAATCGGGCGCGGGGTGGAAGATAATCAGCAGGGGATTGTTTCTTCTGTGCTTGCGGCTTTGGCTTTTTGCGCGCAGGGAATTAAACCGCAGCGAACGATTAAACTCCTATTCGCATCTGATGAGGAAGTTGGATCAGTTTACGGCATAAACTGGCTTGTTGATAATCACAGATATTTGTTCAGAAAGAATGATATGGTGCTTGTTCCCGACGGAGGCGATTTAAAGGGTGAGTTTATAGAGATCGCGGAAAAAAACATTCTATGGGTGAAATTTATAACTCACGGAAAACAAACGCACGGAGCGATGCCGGACACAGGCGCGAACGCGTATCTCGCGGGAGCTGAACTTACAGTCCGTCTGCATGAAGGGCTTTCAACCGTTTTCGGCGAGCGCGATCCATTATTTGATCCTGACTACTCTACCTTTCAGCCTACAAAAAAGGAAGCCAATGTTCCAAATATAAACACAATTCCGGGAGAGGATGTTTTTTACATGGATATGCGCATCCTTCCCCGTTATTCTCCTGAAGCTGTGTTAGCTGAAATTGACAGGATTAAAGCTGCGGTAGAGGCAAAATATCACGTAACGGTTGAATATGAGCTGCTGCAGTCAATGGTATCAAAACCAACAGCCAAGGACACGCCTCTTGTAAAAATGTTAAGTAAAGCAGCCGCACAAGTATACGGCGTTCAGCCAGTACCCATCGGCATCGGAGGCGGAACCATGGCCGCTTCTTTGCGTAACGCCGGAATTGACTGCGCGGTCTGGACAAAAACAGACAGATCCCTTCACAAACCGAATGAGTATACTCTTCTGGATAACATCACAGGCGACGCAAAAGTGATGGCCCTGCTTGCAATGGAAAGTGAAAATAATAATTAAAACATGAGATTGGCAATTGAAACTTAATTCAGCTAAAATCATCGCCGCCCTGCAGGAGGGCGGGTCTGTAGCGTCGAAGCTTGATTTATATGAACCGAGGCAGTCTCAGCTTGATCTTCTCTCTCTTATAATCCGCGCGTTTAATGAGGATACATTTTGCATGGCGGAAGCGGGAACCGGCGTGGGCAAATCGTTTGCCTATCTTCTTCCGGCGATGAACTTTGCTCTCGCGGGCAGGGAGAAGGTGGTAATTTCTACAGCTACAATTACGCTTCAGCGGCAGTTGTTTGAAAAGGACATTCCGGTCGTCGCTTCAGCGGCAGAAGGCGCAAAAATCAAGGCTGTCATCATGAAAGGAAGGGGGAATTATCTCTGTTTCCGGCGCCTTGATGATGTTTTACGCGAGCCGCCTCTTGATAAAAATGAGTATGAAGAAGTAAAAAAAATCAGCGAATGGGCGGTTAATACAAAAACCGGCGAAAGGGTGCAGCTTGATTTTATGCCCTCCGATCAGGTTTGGTCCAATGTCTGTTCAGAATCGGATCTGTGTCTTGGATCGCGCTGCCAATGGATTGAACGGTGTTTTATTTTCGCAATGCGCAGGGAAGCGAATAACGCCCATATCATTGTCGTAAACCATCACCTGTTGTTCGCAGATCTTGCAGCCCGTTTCCAGGGCGCAGGATATGAGAAAGCGGTTATACTACCGCCATTTTGCAGGCTGATAATTGACGAAGCTCACACAATGGAAAAAGCTGCCACTTCATTTTTCTCCGCAGAATTCGCGCGCACCGGAATTTCCCGTCAGCTTGGCAGACTTTATAACAAGCGCCGTCACAGGGGCTTGTTGATCAGGCTCTGCTCTTTTCTGCCGCCGGATGACGACCTATTAGACAGCATGGCCGGCGCTGTTGAAAAAATCCGCCATGCTGCCGATGAACTTGATGAATGCGGCCTTGAGTTCTGCGGAGAAGAAGGAATATTCAGGTTATCGCCCGCGATAGATGAATCGGCTCTGCAGGCTTCTCTCTTCCCGCGATTTATAACACTGCGTAAAAACATACTGGCTCTTACCTCAATAGTCCGGGGTATAACAGAAAAGCTGGACGAAGAGATGGAAGGCGAACCTGTTATCTGGGAAATAAAAGCGATCATAAAACGGCTTGAAGGAATCGGCGAAATCTGTTCCGCATTCTGCAATTATAAAAAGCACGAGGATGATGTTTTATGGATTGAAAGACAGCGCCTGACAGGCAATCCATGGGCTGTCTTTACAAGAACTCCGCTTGATTTGGCTCCAAAACTGAAGGACAGCGTATTTTCACCTAACAAAACTGTTGTTTGCGTTTCCGCTACCCTGGCAATAAACGATGACTTTTCCTACTGGGCAGGCCGGTGCGGCATTGCATCTGTTGATAACCGCGAGATCCTTTCAGGCTGCTTCCCCTCGCCTTTTCCGTATTCCAGCGCAGCACTTCTTGCGGCACCTGTGGACGCTCCCCTGCCCGACCATGACGGTTATCAGGAGTATATCAACAAGGCAATAGGAAAGCTTGCGGCAATCGCGGGCGGCTCGGCGCTCATTCTTTTTACATCCTACAAGTCCCTGCAAAGCGCGTATCCTGAGGCAAGGAATGAACTTGAGCCGCTTGGCATCCGCTGCCTTAAACAGGGCGATGATGATCGCACCCGCCTTCTTCAGAACTTTCTTTCCGATACCCAATCCTGTCTTTTTGCCACAGATTCATTCTGGGAAGGAGTTGACGCCCCAGGCGACACACTGCGCCTTGTAATTATATGCAGGCTTCCATTCCGCACTCCGGGCGATCCTGTATTTGAAGCCCGCAGCGAAGCAGTGCAAAAAAACGGCGGAAACCCGTTTATGGAACTTTCCCTGCCGCAGGCTGTAATGAAATTCAAGCAAGGCTTCGGCAGACTTATGCGGCGCAGCGCGGATCACGGAGTTGTCGCGGTTCTTGACGGCCGTCTCCTTAAAAAAAAATACGGACAACTTTTTTTGCGTTCCCTGCCTGAAACCAGAACCAGTTTCTGCGAATTAAATAATATACTGAAGGATATGGAAAGTTTTTTATTTTAACAGTATAATTTTTAATTACTCCAATAATAATGCTGATACTTAAAATATTGATTTTAACTACGGCTCTGTGTTTAAAATATTGGTTTAACACAAGGAGAAAATATGTCTGATATTTCTGAAAATGAAAATAGCGCCATAATTGAAAGCGAAAATGTTAACAGTGAAAAATATATGATCTTCTCTGTCCTGGACAAGTTATACGGTTTTCCTTCCCGCCAGATTAGTGAAATCGCGATATTCGACGCGGTATATCCGCTGCCCCTGCTGCCGCCTTATGTTCTTGGAGTCATTAACAGGTATTCAGTGCCTTACGCGCTATTTGACATCGCGCAGATGTTGTACAGGACGCCTGGCAAACGAAATAAAATTCTGGTCTTCAAGGATGAAATTGACAGGGTAGCCATCCTGATAGACGATATTTCAGGCATTGCCGATGTGCCTGAACAGGAACTTCTTCTGATAGAGAGAAGCTCGGAATCCAATGATTCAACTGAGTCTATATCAGCTTCATTTAACTGGGAAGGAAATGATGTACTTGTTCTTGACATAGAGAGTATTTTAAAGCGCGTAACGCAGGAAACGGCCTGACAATGAGGGTATTTCTCTGTTCCTATGACGGTTTTTCAGTCGCAATTCCTATGAACTCGGTTGCATCTCTTATAATACATAAAAGCGCGCCGGATGAATCTTCGCGTGCAATTGAACATGATTCTGCCAGCAATAATACCTATATTTCCCTTCCGCTGCTATTGGGCAATCCGCAAGCTGTTATACGACATGGAATACTGCTTAAAAACAGCGGCAATGAAGAACAGGATGAAACAGAAGATATAATAAAAAATAAAACAATTCTCTTAACAACTGAAGTTGAATGTGAACAACAAATCCCCGATAAAAATATTTTTCCTGTTCCAAAGATACTGGGTGTTTTTGACTTTTCATCAATTTTTAACAGAATCTCCTTTAATTCGCGGAATATAATACTTTTTTTTAACACTGAAAAATTCAATAATAAAACGGGGAGCGCGGCATGATCAGAACATTGATAGTTGATGACAGTCCTTTGGTGCGCGCGATTATCAGGGATTTTCTTGAAAGCGACGGATCATTTAAAATAACAGGCGAAGCTGAAAACGGACTTGACGGCATATCGAAGGCGCAGCAGCTTATGCCTGACCTGATTACCATGGATATAGAAATGCCTGTGATGAACGGACTTGAAGCCACAGGCGAGATAAAAAAACTGCTTGATATTCCCATAGTTGTTATAAGCACCCATGATACCGCGAAAATGGCCTATGACGCGACAGTTAAGGGTGCTATGGAATTTTTCACCAAGGATATTTTTACAGGAAAGATGAGCGGACAGCAGCGGGAAAATATATTAAATACCTTAAAGCAAATAGCAGCCATCAGAAAAAAGAATTCAATTTTCAAGGAACAAAAAAATACATCTTTGGTAGCCTCTCGAAAGATTTGCTGCGCTGTTATCGCATCTTCCACAGGAGGACCTGTAGCTCTCAGTAAATTATTCGCACAGCTTCCCAAAAAATTCCCTGTTCCGGTAATTTTGGTTCAGCACAATACATCAGGCTTTGACCGCGGTTTCGTGCAATGGCTTGACGGTTATACTCCTCTGGATGTCATTCTTGCCGAAGAACGAATGCTCCCCGTCAGAGGAAATATTTATGTCGCGCCTACCGACATACATCTTGTGCTTAACAACTCAGGCCTCGCCTTCGATAACAGCGAGCCTGTGATCAATCAAAAGCCGGCAGCCGATCTTCTTTTCAAAAGCGCGGCCTCCCTTTACAGGGAAACCCTTGTTTCTGTAGTTCTTACCGGCATGGGCAGCGACGGAGCCGAAGGAACACGTTATGTAAAACAAGCAGGCGGTATAACAATCTCCCAGGATGAGGAATCATCAATGATTTATGGTATGCCCCAGGCAGCCGCGCAAACAGGCTGCGTAGACATGGTTTTACCGCTTGATAAAATCGCGCAGCAGCTTGTATTCTTAACCAGGGAGGATAAATAACGCGTGGCTTTTTCCGATACATTAGCTGAAATTCCTGAAGAAGTAATATCAAGCCCTTCCCTATTATTCCTGTATTACAGGATTGAACAATTATTCGGCATAAGGGCGGGAAGTTCATCTCTGAAAAAATTAAACGATTATCTTGAAAAAAAAATAAACGCTTCATTTATTGAAAACCCTGCCGCCTATGAACGCCTAATTTCATCAGGAGAGAATATATCAGAAATATCAGGATTAATAACGATAAATGAAACATATTTTTTCAGGGAGGGAGCGCATTTCAGCCTGCTTTTAACATTGCTTCCGCGTCTTTTAAACCTAAACCACCCAATTCAAATATGCTCGGCTGCCGCCTCTACAGGCTGCGAAGCGTACAGTATCGCCATGCTTCTTGATTATTACTCAAAAGACAATCAATTAATTGATTTTGAAATTGACGCTTTTGATATCAGCGCCGAAGCGATAGAAACAGCAAAAAACGGGCGTTATACGGCAAATTCCCTGCGCAGCGACGGTTCAGAGTGGAAATATATTTTCGACTCGTATCTTTTAAATGAAAACAGCGAATATATTGTGTCGCAAAACATCAGGGAAAAGGTACGTTTTTTTACCCGCAATATCATGCATGACTTTGAAAAAAAATATGATGTTATTTTTTTCAGGAACGCGCTGATTTATTTTACATCCAAAAACAGATTTGAAGTTATTAATAATCTTGTTAAATCACTTTCTGATAACGGGTTTCTTTTTTCAGGAATTTCAGAAACATCATCAATACAGCATCCGCTGCTTGCAAACCTGTACTCATCTGATACATTTTATTTTCAGAAAACCGCAGGTTTCAATAATTATGAATTTAATTCCAGCATGGATATTGTTTATAAACTGAAACCAGCGGACAAATCAGGCAGAGAAAAGCAAAACGGTGTTTCACTTAACGCTCAGGATACGGAGCCTCAGCCTGAAATTGTAAATGATTTCTCGCGTGATAAACCCGTAAAGGAGACAGAAAATATTCCATCCGGACAAAACACACTTCCTGTTTCCATCGCTGAAATAGAAGGCATTCTGAAAAATGAAGAAGGCCGCCTAAACGCGCAGAAAACAATTGATCTAATTTCATCTGATAACTCTAAATCCCTGAACGGCAGCGAACTTGCCGCCGCTGTTGTGTTTTTTCTTAATATACAGGATTATAATTCAGCGGCTTTTATTCTGACGCATCTTGAGAATATCAGTTCATGCGCTTTGGTTAAATTCCTGCGCGGTGAATATTTTTTCATGCAGGGCAGTGCCGAAAGCGCGGAACAGTATTTTAAGGAAGCTGAAATAAAAGATAAAGTATTCTGGCCGGCGTTATACAGGGCAGCGTCTCTTGCCGCTGACGGAAACCGTACAAGGTATGAATATAAAATAAAAAAAGCAATTGAAAGCATTGAGCTTTCCCAGAATCAGGGCGCGGAGAGCCGGTATGAATGTTTTATGGGAGGTTTTTCCTCAAATTATTTTCTCAGGATTCTGGAGAAAAAATTATTAAATATCTAAAAGAAGGAGATTTGAATGCCGGGTAAAAGCTTAAAAATATCAACCAAACTGGTTATCAGCGCAGCCGCTTTCCTATTGCCTCTGGGAATTATGCTCTTTTTAATTATTTCCTCTTCCGTTGCTGAAATACAAAAAAACCGTCTTGAATTAAACGGCCTTAATGTTCTTCGTCCGGCCGTATCTCTAATGCAGGTTATCCCGTTATATGTCAGTTACGCCGCAGACGGCAAAAGCGGCAATATTGAATTCTCAAGGATGCATACATCAGATTTAATCAATGAACTAATTGAGAAATATCACATATACTTCGGCGCGGAAAATTATTCTGTCCAGCCTCAATTATTATATGAGACATGGAATCATTTCTCGGGCAGCTCGTTACGCGAAACAATTTTATGGGGCAGTACGCAGTTTACTGGAATTCTGCATGATATAATAATTGACATATCTGACATATCAGGTCTTGCCAACAGCAGGGAAATTCAAAGCACATATATTGTAAAAGCCGCGGTTCATGAACTGCCCCAGGCGCAGGAAAGAATTATTTCAATCAGTAACATGTTAAGAACGGTGGAAGACGGCGCTTTTACCCAGAGACGCAGAGATGAACTTGAACTTTCGCTTATGCTCCTTACCCATTCAGACAATGCGCGCATACAGAATATTTTTAACACAGCGTCAGCCTACAAAAAGCGAAACGCCATAGAAGTTGACTCTTTCGAATCGCAGTTAAAATCATGTTATGACAGCTTTACGCATTTTTCCGACGCTGTAAATTATGTTCTTGATACCGGCAATATAAACATAAATGATGTATCCGTACTTAATGATATCGCGGCCCATGCGATAGATTCCTCATACCGCCTGCAGATTGTCTCGCTGGACATTCTTGAAAATATCATCACGCAAAGAATTGATTCCTATATGCAGCGCACCTTTTTTTCGCTTCTCGCTACCGCAATATCAATTATCCTTTCCGTTATAATTATCATAATCACAATTAATAGTATACACAAATCCACCATTGCCATGGGAAATATTTTCAAGCAGCTCCATGAAAATAATCTAACCGTAAAAGTCAAAGACATGTCAGGAGATGAACTTGGCAAATTCATGTCCGCCCTTGACAATTTCCTGGAAAAACTAAACAGCGCGTTTTGTTCATTCAACAGCAACGCTTCCCTTGTTTCAGGCGCAGTGTATGAACTGTCATCCTCCGCAAAGGAAATTACAGCCACAGCTAATGAACAGTCCGCAAGCGTGGCGGAAATTGTCAGCACAATGGAGAACAACAAAAATCTTTCCACTCAGGCAGCCGAAAAAACCGCGGAAGTGGCGTCCCTCGCCTCGCAAACCCAGGAATTGAGCCAGAGAGGCGCGTATCTCCGCGATATAAACGAAGAAATGATGATGGACATACAGAACCAGAACGCCAAAATCATAGAAGTAATAAAAAATCTCGCGGAAATGCTTTCACGCATAGACGAGTCCGTTCAGCTTATTGACACAATCGCGGATCATACAAAACTAATAGCATTTAACGCCGCGCTTGAAGCATCATCATCCGGAGAAGCCGGTTCGCGTTTTGCCGTTGTAGCGGGCGAGATACGCCGGTTTGCGGATAACGTGGTTGAATCAGTTACGGAAATTAAGGAAAAAATCTGCGAGCTTCAGGACGCTTCGCAGACGCTGATCACGGAAGCGGACAATGGTTCCCTTGCGATTAACACAGGCTACAAAAACATGATTGAGCAGAAGGAAGTATTTAAAAACATTGTTGACACATCGCAGAATGTCGCCATACGCACCCAGCAGATAACCAATCTGAGCAGACAGCAGGAGCTAGCAAGCGCGCAGGTTTTTACCGCCCTTAAGGAAATTTCACTTGGCGTTAACCAGTTTGTTTCAGCTACAGCCATGACATCGGCCGCAGTGGACAAGCTTAATAACATGTCTGTTGAATTAAAAGAAACTCTTGCAAAATATCAGACAGTAAAAGAGGAAAATATATGACAGATAATGAAATCAATCTGGAAATGGAGCGTCATGAGCATAACGGAGAGAAATTAATAAGCAATATCAGGCTTCTTCTGGCCCTTATTTATACTGTCAGCACATCTGGAATCGCGGTGATAAGGGGCATACAGGATTCAGGTTTCATTCCGTGGAGATCCCACATTGTTACCGCAGTGTTCCTTCTTTATTCAATTTATATATTTATCTATATAAGAAAAAAAGAAACGCTGAGCAGCGTATTCAAATATATCTGCGTATTCCTTGATATGACAATACTGGGCGCGAGCATTTGGGTTAGCTGCACATATCTTGAAATATCCCCTCCGCTTCCGTTCCTCTCATCGAGGGCGCTTTTTTTCAGCATACTAATTCTTGCAGGAGCTTTCAGGCACAGCACGCCATGCGCTTACTTCTCGGGCGTTTACGCCGCTGTATGCTTTCTGGTAGTAGTTATAATAAACCGTCACACGCTGGATTTGCCCTACTTTTTCATTCTGGAAAACAAAATAATAAATGTCAGTTTCCCCCTTTACAATGAACTCTTTAAATTTTTCGGAATGTTAATTACAGGCTGGGTTACAGGCATGGCAAGCAAGCGTAATTTTGAACTTTTTAACAATATGATAAGCGCGCAGACTACAGCAGCCGAAGCCGCCGCAAAAACAATTGAAAGAACGCAAAATATGACTCAAATAATTCAGCAGTCAACCAATGACATATTTTTATCATCAAAGAACATTTTTACAACCGCGAACAACCAGGCCGCAAGCATTCAGGAGATAGAAAGCACAATAAAAGAAAACACGCAGATAGCGGATGATATCGCGAAGAAAACTGCCAATGTCGCCAACATAACATCAAAAATGGAGAATGACGTTATTCATGGTTTTTCCGTGCTTGAACGCAATGTAACCCAGATTGAAGAGATAAAAAATGAGAACGACGGCATAATCTCATCCGTCACGGTTCTGGAAAGCAAAGTATCGAAAATACGCGACATAATATCAACCATAAACGACATAACCGATCAAACAAAAGTAATTGCGTTTAACGCCGCTCTTGAAGCGGCAAGCGCAGGAGAACGGGGAAAACGCTTCGCGGTAGTCGCAAATGAAGTAAACCGCCTTACAGGCGATATAACATCCCTCACCAAACAGATACGCGAACAGGTTGAAGCGATTAAAAACTCATCATCATCCCTGATCGTCTCCAGCAGGAAAAGCGCGAATAAAATAACGGAAGGCAATAATCTTATTAAAGAACTTGAGGAAATATTCCGCGATATACGCGAAGGAGCCGGGATAACGGCAAATCAGGCGCAGACCATTACCGTATCCACGCAGAAACAGCAAAAATCCGCCGGGCAGATTAATATCGCGATTACAGATATGGCAAAAGGTCTAAAAAGTTTTTTACAGTCAACTGAAATCGCCACATCTTCCGCCGAAGGGCTAATGCAGATGATTAAGGAACTGGGATCGCTTCTGGCTTATCAGAAGCAAACCGGCGCGGATGAGAACCGCGCCCAGAATACGGAATAAACATGGCATTGGATAAAACGAAATACATTGGTAAATTTATTGATGAAGGACTGGAAAACCTGGTTCTTGTAGAAAGCCTTGTATTTGATATAAGGGAAGGCATCTCTGTTGAAGATGATCTTGCGACCCTTCTGCGGGCTCTGCATACCCTGAAAGGCGCGTCCCGCATTCTGGAATTTAAACGCATTGAAAGTTTAAGCCATTCCCTGGAGAGCGTTTTTGTGGCTCTCAGGGAAAAGCGTATCGGTTTTTCTGAAAACGCCATGAAACTTATCCTCTCTTCGCTGGATATTTTGAAGGACGCTTTTGACATTATAAAGAGGACAAACGACGATGCAGTAGACATACAGGAATATGTAAAAAATCTTGTTTCTCTTTCGTCTAACGAAGAATTTTCACTTGTTGAAAAGAGCAGGCAGACCAAGGAAAAATCCGAGGTAACGGCAGACACAAAAAAAACAACCAATGAGAACAACACAGAAAACGCCGTTGTTCAAAAACCTTCAGCCGGCGCGAACGCTCACGATAAATCCCATAAAGACGCGAAATCGGACACCATACGCCTGTCGCTGGAAAAAATTGACAGCATTATTAAAAGCATCGCCTCCCTTCAGTCCACGGAAATATCCGCGAAAAGCATTTCGCAGGACAGCGCATCCCTTAACGCGATGATAAAGGTATTTTCAAGAACGCTTAAAAAAGATAAAAATTACGATTATTCTGTTATATCAAATTTCAGGAAACTGGAACGTTTAAGCGAGCGGTTAAATTCCTCGCTTAGAAATTATACGATTGACACAGGCAACAGCATTAGAAGCGCCTATGACAGCGTAATATCACTGCGCACTCTTCCCATGTCAACAATCTTTGATTCCTATCCCCGCTATGTTTACCAGCTCTCCGGGGAACTTGGCAAAAAAGTGCAGTTCAGCATAGAAGGCAGGGAAAATGAAATAGACAAGAATATCATCGAAGCGCTTTCGGAGGTGTTTCTTCACATGGTGCGTAACGCTCTTGATCACGGAATAGAATCGCCGCAGGAGCGCATAGCCGCAGGCAAAAGCGAAACAGGTAAACTTTCAATTATTTGTTCGCGCGAAAGCGGTAACATGAAAATTGTTATTTCAGATGACGGAAGGGGGCTTGATCATGAAAAGATAAGACAAAAAGCGGTGCGTGAAGGTTTTGTCTCTGAAGCCGCGGCGGCCTCTCTTACAAAAGAAGATCTTACCAAATTTATTTTTCACAGCGGCTTCTCCACTTCCGGCAATGTAAGCAATGTTTCAGGCAGGGGCGTTGGAATGGATGTAGTGCGGGAAACTGTCGAAGCCCTGAAGGGAAGCATTATTGTGGACAGCTCATACGGAAAGGGCACGTCTTTTTCAATTATAGTGCCTCTTTCCATAGCGGCTCTAATGGGATTCCCGATACAGTGCGGGGAAATAAAATTCATAATACCCGCAAATTTCGTGGAAACAATAATGCTTTTAAACCGGGAAGATATAATTACAATTGTTGACCGGCCGGAAATAAAATACAATGATCGCATAATTAAATTATATTATTTAAATCAGATATTACAAATAAAAAATGAAACCGCGTCCGGCGCTGATACTGTTTTTGTCATTATAGTGCGCTCCTATGATGATGTACTGGCAATAGCTGTTGATAATATCTACAGCATGAAATCTGTTATACTGAAAATCATGCCGGCTTTTATGGAAAACATTCATGTTTTTTCAGGCTTTGTCCTGAATGAAGATTATGAGATGATAAGCGTTCTTCACATTCCCACTGTCATAAAAGCCGCAAAACAGATTAAAACAATAGATATTAAAAAGCGCAATGTTGAATTTGAAAAACAGAGAAAATCCATTCTTGTTGTTGACGATTCACGCCCTACACGTGAAATAGAAAGGGAAATTCTTTCGGCAGAAGGATACCTTGTCGATACTGTGCCTGACGGAGCGCAGGCTCTTAAGGCAGCCAAAAACAAACGCTACGATTTAATCTGCACCGACATAAACATGCCCGTTATGGACGGGTTTATGCTGACTGAGAACCTTAAGAAAAACGAGGAGCTGTCTCAGATACCAATAATAATAATTTCATCATTATCAAGCGAAGAAGATCAAAAACGCGCCGCGTTGCTTGGCGCATCACGTTACATTGTAAAAAATTCCTTTAACAATCATAATTTGCTTGAAGCTGTAAAAGACCTTATCGGAACCTCCGCTGAACCTCCTGGGCAAAGAAAAACCGGGCGGATGTTCCCTGCGGGAGGAAAAGATGGATAATGAACAAAAACGCATTCTGATTATCGAAGATTCCAGGATTTTCGCTGATATGCTCATGAGCTTTCTTGATTCGCCTGATTATATACTTGAACACGCAATTAACGGATTTGAAGGAATAAAGAAAACATACAAATTTCTGCCTCATCTTATAATTTCCGACATTGAAATGCCGTATTTTAAGGGATATCAGGTAACGCGGTTTTTAAAATCAAGGAAAAACACAAAAACAATTCCCATAATCATGTTTACGACATTGGGTGAAACAAAGGACAGGTTCTGGGGAATAAAAACCGGCGCGGACAGATACATAGAAAAATCTTCCGAAAATTTTGAGCCGCTTGGAGAAGCTGTAAGGGAAATCCTTTCCTCCCTGCCGGACATTGATTTTACTTCCATTGAGCGCGAAAGCAAAAAAATAAACGATGACACAATAATAGAGATTGTAAATAACCTTCTTGACAATAAATTATTTCAGACAACAATTACCGGAATGTTAAATGACATATCAGTCAAGGTGCAGTCCCTTGATCTTGTCGTGACGGGAATTATTGAGCTTCTTCCGGCGGTATGCGAAGCAGAAATAACTACAATAATGATACGCGGCTCCAAGGGAATATTGCATGTTTATACCGCGAACTGCGGCGGATTTTCAGCAGAAACCGCGGAGAACTTCTCTGAAATCAACATTTCAGATTTTAATGCAATGTTCCCTGATTTTCAGGTAACGGCCAGAAACATTCATAATCTTTATAATCCAAAAAACAATGAAAAAAAACTCGTTTCATACATTACAGTTCCGCTTTACACGGGAGGAGAAAAGTTCGCCTCCGTGCATGTCGCGAATTCAATAAATGAATATTTTACTCCCGCGATGATGGAGAACATCAATGTATTCCTGGGAGCGGCGTCTCCTGTTATTTCAAATGCGCTTTCCCTGCGCGAATTGTCAGAACTTCAATATAACACCCGCGCAGCTTTCGCACGTTATGTGCCAGCCGATGTTATGGACGATATAATCAACGAAACAACAAAAAAAGTTCTGTTGAGCGAAAATAAAAATATCAGCGTTTTATTCAGCGATATTAGAAATTTTACCGACATTTCTGAGCATTCGCACGCGCAAGGCGTTGTGGATTTTTTAAATACATGGTTCGCCAAGGCGGGCAGCGAAATAATTTCCGAGGGCGGTCATATTGATAAATTTATCGGAGACTCGATCATGGCAGTTTTCGGAGCCGTGCAAAATCTTGAAAATTCCCCTTCAAACGCGATAAGAGCCGCGGTAAAAATGCTCGCCGTTCTGGAAACGATTAACGATAGCGGCGCATCTCTTTTGGACCAAAAAATAGAAATAGGCATAGGAATTAACCACGGTGAATGTATACTTGGAAATATCGGCTTTAAAAATAAAATGGATTACACCGTGATCGGCGACACTGTAAATCTCGCTTCCCGCGTTGAAAGCCTGACAAAAAAATACCATCACCCGCTGATTGTATCCGAAAATGTATTTGAAGAAGCAAGGGACAAATTTCTATTCCGCAAGATAGACAATGTCCGTGTAAAAGGCAAGAAAAAACCTGTTGGCATTTACGCCGTATATTCGGGCTTTCACGGCTCGGATAGTAAAAAACTGCGTTCAGGAGAAACAGCCGACATAGCCGCCGTGCCTTCCCTTCTGATTAACAGGGATACTCTTATAAATTACAACAAGGGCATTCGTGTATTTTACATGCGCGAATGGAAACTGGCGCAGGAATATTTTTTAAACTCCCTTGATACCTGCAAAACAGATTTTCTTTCGCAGCTTTATCTTGAACGCGCGGTCAATTTTATGCACAATCCTCCGCCCGACAACTGGGACGGAGTTATAACTCTTGATGATAAATAGGAGAATTATATGATAAACAGCGAGATTGCAAAAAAAATAAGCCGCGATGAATTCGGCGTAGAAAAACTGATTAGCAAATTCCGCATTGGTCTTGCCTTAATTTATTCGCTCAGCGTTCCGGTTGTTTCAATCATGAGAGGATCGCAAGGCTTTGAATATTTTCCGCTGCGCGCCTACTTTTTCAGCAATATATTTTTACTTTACTCAATATTTATATTTTTTTATCTGCGAAAAAAAGAATCCGTGCGCGCCTCGTTTAAATATATTTGCGTAATAACAGACATGCTTATTATCACCGCGAGCATCTGGGTGGGCTGCACATACGTTGAAATCGCTCCGCCTGTTCAGCTTCTTTCAATATGGGCCTTATTCTATTTTGTGTTAATTATAATCGGCGCATTCAGATACAGCGTTCCATGCGCGTTCTTTTCCGGCGTATTCGCAGGAGTTTGTTATCTTACAGTTGTCATTATAAAAGGAGATACCATTGACATGCCGTATTTTTTCATTGTCGAAGACAGGACAATCCCGCTTGGTTTTCCTCTTGTCAATGAGGCATTTCGCGTATTGGCAATGATTGTATCAGGCATTGTCGCCGGCATGGCCTGCAAGCGCCACCTTGCGCTCTTCAATAACATGATAGAATCACAGACATCTGCATCCGATTCTGTTACCAAAACAGTGGAACAGACAAAGAGCATGGCAAAAACAATTCAAAAATCCACAGACGAAATATTCCTGTCTTCCAAGGAAATTTTTACCACAGCGAACAACCAGGCGGCAAGCATTCAGGAGATAGAAAGCACAATAAACGAAAACGCGAAAATAGCAGGCGAAATTGCGGACAAAACATCCAGCGTAGCCGCAATTGCATCCAAAATGGAAAACGATGTCATTCACGGGTTTTCTGTTCTGGAAAACAATGTCAATCAGCTTGAAAACATAAAAAGCAAAAATGACGGAGTAATTTCAGGCATTGTAGCCCTTGGAAACAAAATTACAAAAATACGCGATATAATAAAAACCATTAATACAATTACCGATCAAACCAAAGTAATTGCGTTTAACGCCGCTCTTGAAGCCGCAAGTGCGGGGGATCGCGGAAAACGATTCGCCGTAGTCGCGAGCGAAGTAAACCGCCTTGCAGATGATATTGCGGCTCTTACTAGGCAAATTCGCGAACAGACAGAGGAGATTCAGGGCTCGTCAACTTCATTGATCATTTCAAGCGAGGAAAGCGCCGACAAAATCACCGAGGGTAATAACCTTATCAGGGAGCTGGAAGACATTTTCCGTGAAATACGCTCAGGCGCGGAGATTACGGCAAACCAGGCCCAAACCATCACAGTGTCCACTCAAAGACAGCAAAAATCCACAGAACAAATAAATGTCGCCATCGCCGATATTTCAAAAGGTCTTAGTAATTTTATACATTCAACAAAGGTCGCGACTTCATCTGCGGAGGATCTTACGCAGATGATTAATAAACTGGACGCTTTACTGTCAAGTTAAAGCGCATTTTGTCCGCTGTTAACGGTTTTTTGTTCTTTTGTAAATCTTGCGTTCATTATCAGCATCTGCAAACGGTTTTCAATGTTCGCAAAACTGACATCAGGATCATAATCCAAAGGCAGAATCTGAATGCCGGGGTAATGTTCCTTAAGTTTCTTAATGATTCCGCGGCCGCAGACATGATTTGGAAGGCAGCCGAACGGCTGGAGGATTACAAAAGAGCGGATGCCTTTCGCGGCATAATGGAGAATGTCAGCGGAGATTAAAAAAGATTCGCCTGACAGTATCGAATGATGCATTATATGATCGCTTAGCTTCCATACTTCATCAAGAGTTACATCGCTTTCGTATAACGGATGTTTTTTCGCGATATTGTCGGTGTGTTTCACGGCAATGTCCATAAATTTATCGCCGCCAAAAGCGAACAATGTGTCGTATAACGAATGTTTAACCCTGAATTCCTTCATTTCCGCTATCGTATGCTGAAGAAAAAGATGGCGGTAAATGCCGTACATGCGCGGGAATATTACTTCCATCCCGTTTTTTTCAAGATACTTTTCCACTTCCTGATTTGATCCCGGATGAAAGGTTAAAAGATATTCACCCTGAATTAACACAGGCTCTCTTAATTTTGAGCGGTCATAGCGGATTTTGCACATATCATCTATCGCCCTGGTAAACGGCTTAAAGGAGCCTGGAATGCCGCCCTTCTTAAGACCGTCCGCGATTTCAGCAAATGCGTTCTCTGTTACCTTGTCTGTTTCTCCCTTCTCCAGTTCGTAAGGACGTATCTTCCGCCTTAAATACTCAAGAGCGTCTGTTTGAATAATGCCCCATACAATATTGGCATAAGTAACAGCGGTAAAGTTCATGCCAGGATGCGCTTTTTTCAGATCCATCATATCGGTAGTAATTACAGGCACCTGGGGAAAGCCCGCTTCATCCAGCGCTTTTCTTGTTAAAGGCATATAATTTGCGAGCCTGCAGTCGCAAAGGACTTTCGCGTTGCTTACTACAGTATTGTCAGGATCATATTTTCCGCTTTTAAGCGCGAGAATGGCTTCGCCGATTACAATCTGCGCGGGCAGGCACATATCATTATGCACATATTTCTTTCCCATCGCTATTGCATCCGCACCGCCCATCGGCAGAGGTTCTGTGATGTAACCATGATAGGCAAGGCAGCCGCTTGCGACAAGGCAGAATGCCCTGCTCGCGTTCGGTATTAAAATGGTCTTGTGCTTGTCCGTTTTTTTCAGTTTTACAGGATAGGGATCGCCAAGCGGTTTGGCGTTATGCGCTTCCTTTTTCCTGCGTATCATTACGGTTTCTATAAATGATCGTACGCGGATGCGCAGAGGGCCTGCTATCTCACTCTCGTCCATTTTTAAAATCAGGGGAGACTTGCCCGAAATTTCATCCATTATGCGCGCAATTTCGTCCGTATAAACGGCGTCATGCCCGCAGCCGAAACTGAAAATGTCAACATATTCAAGAGCGGGATGGTTGGCCGCGATAATGGCACCAGAAAGCAGGCGCGCGTGATTGTTGTTTGTAATCTCCACCCGCGATTTGTCCAGCTTTACCTTTCCGATGCCGGGAAGAGAATCAAGTGTCAGCACAGGTATTCCCATGCCCGTAAAGTAGCGGGAAAGATTGTGATTGATATGTTCATCATACTGATAATGCCGCCCTGCAATAACAACCGCAAATTTTCCTTCACGTTCGGCTTCATCAATTATTTTACTGCCGTTATCTGTCATTAAACGCCTGAAATCGTTAAGCGCTTTTTCCGCCTGTTCAATCGCGGCAAGGACAGCTTTCCCGGGAATATCAAAAGTTTTCTGCATAAAAACGCAGAGCTGATTATCCTGATCCCTTTTGGAAAACCAGTGGCAGACAGGGGTATCAAACGGGATATTGTGTTTTTCCTGCGGGTTATTGGAAAATCTGACAGATAACGGATACCCTTTCAGCACAGGGCATGTAAAAGTGCTGAAACGCTCAGGATTATCGGGAGGAAGCCTGTTAATCTGCGGGAAGAATATCCTGTTTACCTTCCTGTCGATTAGATCCTGAATATGGCCGTGAACCAGTTTTGCCGGAAAGCAGACTGTATCGGACGCTACAAACTGAATTCCGCTTTCGTACAATTTGCGGGAACTCTTCCGTGATATTACGGTTTTAAAGCCCAAAGCGTTCCAGAACACTTTCCAGAACGGCATGTTCCGCCAGAAATCCAACACCCTCGGGATCCCGATTGTAATGCCGTTTAACGGTAATACAGGAGTAAATGGATAATCCTTAAAAAGAAGTTCATCCCTTATTTTAATCATGTCGGGAACAGAGTTAATATTATTAGTGATTTTATTCGCCTCTTCGCGGATTACAGGATCATTAATGTCACCGACAAGCTCTCCGCGTTCGCAGCGGTTGCCCGTAACCCAGGTTAAACCGTTTGTAAAACGTACCAGAGTACGGTTACAGCTATTGCTGCAGAACGGGCAAATTTTATTAGCTTCCTGGGTGTAATCAAAATCCTTAAGAGCGTCAAAACCGATAAAACGCGAACAGCCGCCTGTTCCGTGCGGAGAAGTGTAACCGTGCTCGTTAATTTCACGCCTGGTGAGAATTGCAATTCCTATAGCGCCCATCTCTCCCGGATACGGAGCGCGGATTACCGATTTGCCAAGATACTGTTCAAACGCGCGCAGAACCGCGTCATTTTTTAAAGTGCCGCCCTGCACTACTATTTTATTGCCAAGCTGGGCGGCGGAGGAAATGCGCACTACCTTGGTAAACACATTTTCTACGATTGAGCGGCAAAGCCCCGCCATAATATCGTCCGCCTGTTTTCCGTTTTTCTGCTCGGTGATTATCGTACTGTTCATAAAGACAGTGCAGCGGCTGCCAAGGCGGGCTGGATTCTTCGCGTTAAGGGCGGACTCCGCGATTTTACTGACAGGAATATTCAAAGCTCCGGCAAAAGTTTCAAGGAAAGAACCGCAGCCTGATGAGCACGCTTCGTTTACAGTAATATTGGTAATAATATCATTTGAAATGCTGATAGCCTTCATGTCCTGACCGCCAATGTCCAGGATGAAGCTGACGCCCGGAATATATTTTTGCGCGGCCGCGGCATGGGCTACAGTTTCAACTGTGTGGAAATCAGCGCCGAACGCTTTATCAAAAAGCAGTTCGCCGTAACCAGTGGTTCCCAGCGCGATAATTTCAAGCTTAATGCCCGCTTTCTTATATTTTTTATTCATGTCAAGCAATGCCTGCTTTACAACCTTCAGCGGTTCGCCCTTGTTGGAACTGTAAAAACAGTCAACAACATTTTCATCTTCGTCTATCAGCACAAATTTTGTAGTGGTGGATCCTGCATCAATTCCAAGATACACGCGCAATGTATCCCCTTTTTTTAATGTGAGCGCCATGAGATCATCGTTTATATCCATCATTTTATGACGGGCAGTGAACTCTTCCCTTTCATGAGATATATTAAAAAAATTCAAATTATGTATGTCAGAATTTCCCGCGATAATTTCACGGTACATGGAAAGGGATTTTAACGCGGCATCGGGACTGAATTTATAATCAAAATCCGCGAACATTTCTTTAACAGAAAGAGCAGCTCCATAGGCGATGAAAAGCTCAGCTTTAGGGGGAATAATTATATCAGCGTCGGAAAGCCCGAGACGCTCGACAAAAACCCTGATCAAAGTAGGATTAAACGTTAAAGGCCCGCCTTCAAAAACTACAGGCGGTTTAATCTCCAGTCCCTGCGACAGACCGCCGATAGTCTGCTTCGCGATTGCATGAAATGTTGAAAGGGCGATATCTTCCAATAACCCGCCCTGATTCAACAAAGGCTGAATATCTGTTTTGGCGAATACTCCGCAGCGGCCGGAAATATCATAAACCTGCGTACCCTTTGCGGCAAGAGCGTCAAATTCCTCAATTGGGATTCGCAGAAGAGATGCTACTTCATCAATAAAAGCTCCGGTCCCCCCTGCGCAGCTTCCGTTCATGCGCATGTCTCCTGCTACCAGCCGGTTAGTCGCTTTGTCATGGTAGAAGAAGACGATTTTTGCGTCCTGACCTCCCAATTCCACAGCGACTCTTGCCTGAGGATAGAAAGTTCTGACAGCGATTGAATTGGCTACCACTTCCTGGATATACGGAACATTGAGCAAGTCCGCAATAGCCCTGCCTCCCGATCCGCAGAAGGCAAGTTTATACTGCTCATGGGTATATTGGGAAAAAATCTCCTGTAAAAATGAGCGAACCATCTCGCTCTGACAGGCATTATGCCGCGCATACCGGGAAAAAATTACTTCGTTTGTATCACTCCTGATAACTACAGTCTTAACCGTAGTGGAGCCTACGTCTATACCTATGTGAATCATAAGGATTTTTTTAATTTCTATCAAAATTTTGATTTTTTTTCAATAGGGGGTCAATTTATGTTCAAATGCAACTTTGTAATGTATTAACTTCATGGTATAACAAATTATGGTGACAGGCGATATTTTGAAGTTACGGCTGGAAAGCATAACCGGCGGCGGAGAGGCGGTTGGACGGTTTGAAGGCATACCAGTCTTTGTTGAAGGCGGCGCGCCAGATGAAACTGTTTTATGCCGCGTTACAGAAGACAGAAAAAAATGGATGCGTTCTGAACTGCTTGAAATTATTGAGCCATCTCCTGCGCGCGTGGACAGCTTATGCGCGTTTAACAATAAATGCGGCGGATGTCCTCTTCAGCATATTGAGTACAATACCCAGCTTGAAGCGAAAAAAAACATATTAAAAGATTCTCTGTTAAAATTTGGCGGAATTCCAGCTTCTGAAATGCCCGCAATCGATCCTGAAGTTTATCCTTCACCGGAATGGGAATACCGCAATAGAATGCAATTTCACTGTATAAGGCAAGCGCCCGCAGGCAGTCCAAAATACGGCCTGATGGGACGGAGAAGCCCGGAAATAATCAGGGTTTCTGACTGCCCTGTCGCTTCCATTCAAATAAGGGATATTCTTCGCGTAAAAGAAAAAGAGCTTACACCGCCGCCCGGTAAAGATCGTTTTACAGTATTCGCAAAGGACAATGTCATATTAAGCGAAGGCGGACAGGAGAGGGGAAAAATAAAACTCCTTGAAAAAGATGTACTAATCGACGCCGGTTTATTTTTTCAGAGTAACTGTTTTATGCTGGAAAAACTAATAATTGAACTGCGCAAGATTGCAAAGCAGGCGGACTGTAATTATCCAATGGCGGATCTTTACTGCGGCGTTGGGACATTTGCGATCTTTCTCTGCGATCTTTTTCCGAAAATAATCCTTGCAGAGGAAAACAAAGACGCCAAAAATCTCGCCCGTGAAAATTTAAAGGGAGCAAACGCGGAATTTTTCGCTCTATGCGATACACAGTGGCCGCGGACAATATTGCGTAATAAAGCAGCAATAGGCTTTGCTGTAGTTGATCCGCCAAGATCAGGGCTTAACTCCAATACCGCATCAGCGCTGGCCAATAATGGGCCGCCTGTTATTGCCTATGTATCCTGTAACACAGTCTCGCTGGCCCGCGATTCAAAAATCCTTGCAAGAGGCGGCTATAAACTGAAAGAGCTGAAACTATTTGATTTTTATCCCCAGACCGCGCACATAGAAAGTTTAGCAGTGTTTGTAAAATAGTTCTGTTTAACCACCCTTGATATATAATAATAAATTTGGGATAATTTTAACCATGAAAAATGAAGAAAATAAGATTCTATCAGTTGAAGATATACTACACCTTCAAAGTGATAAAAACAATCAAAAAGATAAAATAATGCCTAATGTAGACACAAGCAAATACGTTCTACAACAAAAACCAAAAGTGGAAGCGGCGCGCAGCTTTGCCACCTCTGTAAACATCACAGAAGAACAGCGAAAACAGTTCAATCAGGGCAATACAGCAGCGCCAAACCGCAATACCATACTGGCCGAACAAGCCCGTCAGGCAATTAAAATAGTAGAGCAAAACGCCCAAAAGGAAGCCATAGAAAGCAAAAAGACAGTTGAAGAAAAAAAAGTAAAAGATGGAAAAGACATAAAAAAACTTGCCGATGAAATCAGAGGCGGTAAATTTGACTTTAACTTCGGCGCCCTTATCGAAGGCTCAAAGAATCTTAAAGATACTATTTGAATTGAATTGTCCGCAGATTAAACGGATTATTATGGATTATAGGGAAGAAATGTTTTAAATCCGTTTTAATTCACAGACCTTTAATTTCTATATCAACGATTAGGGAGTCATGTATCTAACATTACCTATGTACACTATTTACACAGTGTACTATAGATAGATATGTTAGCGATCAAACGCTTCTTTCATTCGCTCTTCAGCGTTAAAAGTGGCCATGGGTGGAACAAGTAAAATATCGTTCATGCGCTCTTCAGCATCGAAGTACCTGGGTTTCGAAGAATCATATAAAATTGACCATTTTTCCCTTAACATGTCTATTATTTTGTCCGCTTCAGTTTTATCAATCGCCGCTATGCAAACTACCTCGTTATCAATTGTCTTTCCAAGGCGCATTATTTGAATTTTTACGGAATTATTTAATTCATATACCATGTCAGGATAATGAGAAATTTTTGCATCTTCCGGTTCCCCAAGCATAGCAATCAGTAAACCTACAGTTGCCCAATATTTAGCCGCTTCAATGGCTATTGTATCAGCGCTTCCAATACCTAACCCAACACCCAGGAATTCATCATCATACATCAAACCCCACGTTCTGGCTGCATTCCAATCTTCAGGTAAAATTTCTGGCAGCCAGGGGATAGTTTTTAGTTGGCCAGGTATTATATCCACGGGGAAAGTATCCATATCCCATGACCAGTCAGCTACAGTTTCCAGTTTAGGAAGAGATGTTGAATCTGTTTTGGGAACAGAATTACAGCCAATAAACGCAAAAAAAGCCAAAATTGCAATAAGAGGCAATATAATACGAAAAATTTTGTTCACTGAGAATCTCCTTGTATAATAAATTTAATTATATTTTAAAATTCAAAAAAATCAAGAAAATTTTCGGTTATTTTTAATGAATGATAAATCAGCCCTTTTCGCTCAAACCATCTTTTGCGGCAAGAATCTGATCATTTACCTGATTAAAAACATCCACGATTAGCGGATCAAAATGGCCGCCTGAGCTGCTTAAAATTACATTAACCGCTTCTTCATGGGTAAAGGCTTTTTTGTAGGGGCGTTCCGAAACAAGAGCGTCATATACGTCAATGATTGCCATAAGGCGTCCCTGAAGAGGAATCTCTTTTCCTTTAAGGCCGTAAGGGTATCCCGATCCGTTCCAGCATTCGTGGTGATACGCCGCTATCATTTTGGCGTTTTGTAAAAAATCAGCGTCCCCTGTCTGTTTCATGGTTTTATCAATGATCCGTTCACCCGCGATGGAATGCGTTTTCATTGTTTTTTTCTCTTCCTGTGTCAGGGGACCGGGCTTGTTTAAGATGGAATCAGAAATGGTTATTTTTCCCAAATCATGCAATCGCGCCGATGAAATCACAGACGCCATGTTCCAGTCACGCATTTCGTCTGTATATATTTCACGTTCCATCATCGCTTCAATTAAAATTTTTAAATAAACGGCGGTTCTGTCTATATGACCGCCTGTGTTCTTATCGCGATGCTCCACAAGTTCCGCCATTGTCTGCACAATGCCGTTCTGCAGAAGCACAAGCTGTTCCATACGGCGGGCAAGCTGCGCTGTACGTTCACGTATTAATTCATCAAGCTGCAGATGGTTTTTTATGCGGTTAAGCAGCACCGGAACAGAAAATGGTTTCATAATAAAATCCACTGCTCCCATTTCAATGCCCATTGCCTCGCATACAGGATCAGTGCGTCCGGTCAGAAATATTACAGGAATTTCCGCGTATGTTTCACTTGATTTTAATTTCTTCATCGCTTCAAAACCTGTCATTTCAGGCATTTCAACATCAAGTAAAATAAGATCGGGTTTGAACTTTTCCAATGCCATAAACATTTTTGTCGCGGAAGCCAGGGCTATGACCCTGTACTGTTTCACAAGAGCTTCTTCCGCCATCGTAAGGTTTGTAGCGTTATCGTCAATCAGGAAAATGGTTTTCTGCATAACTTTACCCCATGTTTAATCATATAATTTTTTGTTTTCATCCCTGACTTTCCGCAGTTCACCGGCTATCCTAATATGCTTTGCGACCTTATCATTAAGCTCTTTTGGTTTAAAAGGCTTTACAATGAAATCAGAAGCTCCAAGAGTAATAGCCTCGTTTACATGATCCTGCGTCCCTTCGGTTGATATAATTATTATCGGAGTATCTTTATGTTCAGGTAATTTTTTTATTATACTTATCAGGTCAAACCCGTTTAAGCCCGGCATCACATAATCGAGCAGGATGCAATCGGGCTTTCTAACATTCAAAAAGTCCAGCACATCTTCGGATTTAGAGAGCACATATACCTTGTATCTGTCGCTAAGCGCGTACTGAATCGCCCTGAGCATACTGGAAACATCGTCAACTACAAGCACGCTCGGTTTATTGCTGCCGTCATCATCGAATACGGCGAACTTGCTCTTTCTTGGATCCAGCTGGGTATTTATTGTTTCAATCAGCTTTGTAGTTGAATACGGTTTTACAACATAATCAACAGCGCCAAGGCTAAGACCCTTTACCACGCTCTCTCTGTCGCTTTTGCCTGTCAGAAAAATAACAGGAATTCCGGAATAACGTTCGTCTTCTTTAAGGCTTCTTATAACTTCATACCCGTCTACAAACGGCATATTTACATCCAGCAAAATTAAATCCGGAATAAAGTTCTCAAGGAATTCCATCAGTTTAACAAATGATTCAGCCGGGTAGATTTCAAAAAATTCGCTCAGCCTGCTTTTTACTGATACCAGGCTGTAATTTACATCATCAACATAAATGATTTTTTTACGTCTTCCGGAAAAATCATATATGGATTTAAAATCAGAACTTTTCATGACCTTCCTCCTGTCAGTTATTTAAATAAGAAAGTTTTTGAACGATTTGAGAAAAATTCATTCTGTTTAAATTTTCCCGCAGCCACTGGGCAAGCCCGTCATCTGATTCATATTTATACTTTTCTATTTCCGCCATGGCCGCGTCCGCCTCATCCATCTCATAAGACTTGCAGGCTTTGTAAAGATTTAACAGTATTTCATCATCAGGCTTGTCCTTTACCGGTTTTTGATCATCGCCTTCAATTCTTGACAGCATGTCTTCTATGCCGCAGATCATTTTCTTCGCAGCTTCCACAAAAGCCGTGTTGTTAATTTTTATATAGTCGATATCGGCGTTCTTCGACGCCTCTTCCAGTTCTGCGGCTGTGTGGCCAATTTTGTCCGCGTAAATATCCAGGCTGATCCCTTTAATGCCATGAACTTTAATTCTGTAATCGCCGATTTTATCCTCGCTGAAATTTTCTACTACATCAAGCATGGTGCGGACATTGTCTGCGTAAGAGCGAAGGAGTTTTATATACATTTTTTCATCGCCGCCATAGCGATCAAGGCCTTTGACTATATCCAGCCCTTCCACTTCTTCATAAAAAAGCGGCGAATCATTGCCCTCCTGCGTCCCGGATAAAAAGTCCGCGTATTCCTGCGCTTCGTTTTCAGCTTCCTCGAAATCGCTGTGATGCACAAACTCCGAAATCCTGTCCAGAACCGCCTTTGTCTCTTTTGAGTAACTCTTTATTTCAGAAATAATGTCTAATGTGCCCTTGCGGTTATAAACAGCGCATTTTTCCTTTATTGCAAGCAGTTTGCCGTGTAAATCATCAATATCGTCGGTTCCGTATATATCGCGTTTTGTATCAAGTTTTTTCAGCACTGCCTTCAGTTCTTTAATGAAATCCGGAACAGAGGCTGTAACCTGTTCATGATCTTTTTCCCTGCCTGATATTTCCAGTTTACCTGCAAGTTCAGAGAGCATGCTCTCCCCAATGTTCCAAAGAGAGCTTTTTATGCCATGAACCTTGATTGTAAAATTCCTCAATACCTCTTCGTCCTTAAACCCGGTATTCTTCCTGTGCTCATCCAGCCAGTCTATTGTCTTTTGTGCGTCTCTTATAAATGATTCCTGCAGCAGGCTGTTAACATTCGGCACGCCGCTTACGCGCCCTTCAGCCCCGGAAAACTGAATCTGCGCGGCTTCAATTACTTCGGCGCTCTGCCTGTCGCGGATCAGCTTGTTCAGCACAGAGTTAAGCTGCCTTATGTCAATCGGTTTTGAAATAAATTCATCAAAGCCGTTGCTCAGGAATATTTCAGACTGCCCCACAAGCGCGTTAGCTGTCAACGCAACGATTGGAGCGTTATATGCCATTGCGCGCAGGCGTTTTGCGGTTTCCATTCCGTCCATTTCAGGCATCATGTGATCCATAAATATAATGTCGTACACTTTTCCGCTTTTGATTTTATCTATCGCTTCCTGTCCGCTCATGGCAGTGTCTATCTGGAGCCTGTAAAGTTTCATAAGCCCCATCGCTACATACAGGTTTGTTTCAACATCATCCACTATAAGCACGCTCCCGTAAGGCATCGGGTTACGCACAATCTGCCCCCTCTTCCTGCGCGCGAGGTAGCTCATCCTGAACTTCTTAAAATTCGCCGCGACTTCCTTTCCAAGCACATCTGAGTCTACAATCCCCTGCGGCAGGTATATCGTAAACAATGTGCCCTTTGCAGGCGCGCTTTCAACGCGGATCTCTCCGTCCATGAGCGTTATAAGCCGCTGCGTAATAACAAGACCAAGGCCTGTTCCCTCTACTGTTGTGTTCTTCTCCCGGTCAAAGCGTGAATATTCTTCAAACAGCCTTCCCAGCTGTTCCTTAGACATTCCGCGTCCTGTGTCGCGTATTCCCAATACCAAAGTTATCCCTTCTTTCTCTGATATTTTTTTAGCAGCCACAGACAAGGTTACCTTTCCTTCGTCTGTGTATTTGAACGCATTGGACAAAAGGTTATTTAATATTTGCTTAATCCTGAGTTCATCGCCGATCAATTTTGCAGGGACTTTTTCATCAATATGAAGCTCAAACTCAATTGGTTTACTGTTAATATGCATCATATTAAGATGTACAGAATCATTTATCATGTCCGCGACTTTATATTTGTCAGACATGATATCCATTTTCCCTGCTTCAATTTTTGAGAAATCAAGTATGTCATTGATAATACCCAATAACATATCGCACGAACTGTATATCCTGCCAAGCCCTTCCTCGATTTCGTCGGGAAGCGTTGTATGCTGTATTAAAAGTTCGGTAACGCCCAATATAGCGTTCATCGGGGTGCGTATTTCGTGGCTCATATTGGCCAGAAACGCGGACTTAGAACGCGAAGATGCGAGAGCAGCGGCTTCCATTTCCTTGCGCTGCGTTATATCATGCGCGATGCATACCATCCCAATTATCTGACCGTCCAGAATGAGCGGAATTCTTGATGTCTCAAAAAGCATGATAGTCCCGTCAAAGCGCGGCACATGTTCCTCGATTGTGATAGTCTTTCCTTTATTGATAACTTCGTGATCATTCCTGTTAAATGATTCCATTAAATCATCAGGCAGCCCGAGATTTTTTTCACTGTCTTCGCCTGTAATGTCTTCAGGCTTCTTTCCGAAATGTTCCAGGAAAGCCTTATTGCAATGAATAAAACGCAGGCTGGAATCTTTTGTAAAAATAATGTCAGGAATGGAATCAAACAATGTCATAAGAGTGGTTGTCTGAAGCGCGAGTTCATGCGTTCTCTTCGCGACCAATGAGTGGCGGTTTATCATGTTTACCATCATCAGACTGACAGATCGCAGAATCGCGATTTCTTCTTCTGTAAAATTACGCTCGTTTCTGCAATCATCAATACTGAAAATCCCCCAGAACTGCTTGTCCAGATAAAGGGGTATCAGCAAAATTGATTTTATTTCATAAGCATTAAAAAACGCCTGTTCTTTTTCAGGCATCTTTGAGACAGGACTGCTGATGTGTTCTCCGCGTATAAACCTGCTTTCGCAAATAGGCATATCCTTATAGGATACTTTTGAACCTATGGAAATTGATTTCTTGCCCTTTCCAAGATCGCTGCACCAGTTATATGCGCAGATAAAATGCATCTCACCTTTTATTATTTCATTGCGCCATATATAAACATGATCTGCGTTAGCTGAACTGCCCACAAGCTCCATGCTTTTTGTAAGGGAGTCGTCTATATCTTCATTTTCATCAACAGAGAGCAGCAGGACCGCAGCGTTATTTACAGCCTGCAGCATTTTATCCCGATGTTTTATGCTTTCAATCATTTCATAATATTCGTTTGTCTCGTTCATTGGTCTTTCCAATTCCATTTTTTAATGATGCCTTTTATTTTTTATTGTATATATCAATATTAAGAATGCCAAGTACTGTAAAACAGTCTTATGCTTTTTTCAATAGTGGCGTTTCCAACAATATTTAACTGTCCGCCAATATTGGAAGCTTCTCTGCAAATACACACCCGTACTTCCACTTCCCGTCTTTTTTACTGACTACAGCGGTAAGAGTCTCCCCGCAAAACACAGCGGCGTGCATATTTGGCAGAGAGTTCACCTGCTGATGTGCACAGGAGAATAGCGGCCTATCATTTAAAATTGGATCTAGAAACCTGCCGTGGATTAGTTTCTCTGCGTCACAAGGCGCAAGTTCAAACCATGGTAATCCAAGAGTTTTTATCACATCCTTGTTTATGGGGAGTAATGAATATAAACCGGGAAGCGGGAAATCAGTACCTGTTTCCAATTGCTCATTTCCGTCTGGCAATTTAAAACCTGAAACCTGTGTTCTTACAAGCGATACCAGGTGTCCCCTGCTTCCCGCAGCAATAGCTATGTCGCGCGCAAGGGAGCGTATGTATGTACCGCTTGAACAGTGAACAAAAATATCGGCGAAAGGAGGTTCCCAAAGGCGAAGTTCCAGTTTATAAATATTTACCTGTCTTTGTTTCATTTCCAGTATCTGGCCTGATCTGGCAAGTTCGCTTGCGCGTTTTCCATTGATATGTATCGCCGAATATGCCGGCGGCGTCTGCATTATCCCGCCTGAAAACCCGGCAAGCGCTTTTTCAGCTTCTTCACGGGAAGGAATATCCGCCCGCGCGATTTGTTCCCCTTGCGGATCAAGGGTATCGGTTTCTATGCCGAAGCGTATCCTGCCTGTGTACTGTTTATCGCAATGGGTGAACCACGGAACAAGTTTCAGCGCGCTTCCCGCAAGAACCAGAAGCAGCCCCTGTGCGAATTTGTCCAATGTGCCAGTGTGCCCCACTTTCCCTGTTCCAAGAAAGCGCTTTATATCACGTAACGCGTCAAAAGAAGTGATTCCAGGCGGTTTATTCAGTAAAATTAAACCTGAACTGTCAGTATGGCTCATTAGATTCCAATCCGAAATAAATCCCGCACAAGCTAAAATGCCGTATATTACTCCGCGCCCGCTTCCTTTATATTAAGCTCATCAATTTTTTTTATCATGTCAAAACCGTCGCCTATGCTGGTGTCCGCGTGGAAGCGCAGGCGGGGAGTTTTACGGATGCGCATTCCGGAACCAAGCTGTGACTGGATAAAACCTGCGGCGCTTTGAAGGCCTTCCGCTCCCCTTTCAATATTTTTCTCCCGGACATCGGAAACATATACATCCGCAAAGGACAGGTCTTTGGACACATCCACCCTTGTAATGGAAAGGAATGAGTTTACCCTTTTGTCTTTTATTTTACCTTCAAGAATGAGGGAGCTGATCTTCTCCTGGATTGACTGACCCAGCCGTTCCGTACGGTATTGAGCCATATCAGGACACGCTGAGTTTTCGCGCTACTTCCACAGTTTCAATAACTTCAAGCATATCGCCTATTTGAATGTCGTCAAAACTATCAAGGCCAATTCCGCACTCATACCCGGCGGCTACTTCGCGCGCGTCATCCTTAAAGCGCCTGAGGGACGCGATCTTTCCCGAATGGATGACAATCTGGTTTCGTATAACATTAACAGTGCAGCTTCGCTTAACGGTCCCTGTTAGCACATAACAGCCTGCGATAGTGCCTACCTTTGGAACCTTGAATGTATCGCGGACTTCCACGGTGGCGACAACCTCTTCCTTTGTGTCCGGCTTTAACATTCCTTCCATCGCCTGCCTTATCTCATCCACGGCTTTATAGATAATATTGTATTTTCTAATATCTACCTTTTCCTGTTCCGCGAGTATTTTCGCCTTGGGCAGGGGACGGACATTAAAGCTGATAATAATCGCCTTGGAAGCGATAGCAAGGTCAACATCGCCTTCGTTTACAGGACCCGGAAGAGCCTGTATTACATGAAGACGGATTTCCTTTGTGGAAAGTTTTTCAAGGCTGGATTTCAGCGCTTCGGCGGACCCCTGAACATCCGCTTTGATGATTACTTTCAGTTCCTGAATTGTGCCGTCGCTGATCATGTCGTGAAGGTTATCCATTGTAACCTTTCTCATAATCTTGGCGTCTTCAAAACGCTTAAACTCCTGCCGTCTTGAAGAATATTCGCGCGCTACTTTTTCATCCGCCACTACCTGCAGAGGATCGCCCGCGTTAGGCATGCCTTCAAAACCCAGTACCTCAACAGGCATGGATGGAGTCGCATGGGTGAGTTTTTCTCCCTTATCGTTAAAAATCGCACGGACTCTGCCGGGCCAAACGCCCGCTACAAATGAATCTCCTACTGCAAGCGTTCCCCTTTCCACCATTACTGTCGCGACAATGCCCCGGCCGTGATCGACTTTTGCTTCCAATACCTTCCCTTCCGCGTTGCGCTGGAAATTCGCCTTTAAATCCAGAAGCTCAGCTTCCAGTAATATTGATTCTATCAGTTTATCAATGCCGACTTTCTGAAGCGCGGACAGTTCTACAAACATATTGGTTCCGCCCCAGTCCTCCGGCATTAGCCCCAAATCGGAAAGCTGGCTCTTTACCCTGTCCGGATTCGCTTCGGGCTTATCAATTTTATTAACAGCGACGATAATCGGAACATTCGCGTCTCTTGCGTGATTGATGGCTTCAATTGTCTGAGGCATTACCCCATCATCCGCCGCCACGACAAGCACGACTATATCCGTTATCTGCGCTCCGCGCGCCCTCATGCGTGTAAACGCTTCGTGTCCCGGCGTATCCAAAAATGTTATTCTGCCGTGCGGAGTTTCAACCATGTATGCGCCGATATGCTGCGTGATGCCTCCGAACTCGCCTGACACTACATCGGCTTTTCTGATGGCGTCCAACAGCTTAGTCTTGCCGTGATCAACATGTCCCATAACAGTAACAACCGGAGGGCGCGGCAGAAGCACCGCGTTATCATCCGAAGCGGTTTCAATTACAGTCTCATCATAGAGGCTTACTATTTTTACATCCGCGCCGAATTCCGAAGCAATAATGGTAGCCGTATCCGCGTCAATCTGCTGGTTGATGGTAACCATCTGTCCCATTGTCATTAACTTCGCGATAAGGTCAGACGCTTTCAGATTCATTTTTTTTGCCAGTTCGGAAACTGAAATGACTTCCATTATGTCAATTGATTTCGGTATTGGGTTGGCGACATGGGTTATTTTTTTCTTGGTCTGGAGGAGTTTTTCCTCCATCTCAAGTTCTTTTTCCTTGCGGTTATATACCGGTTTTTTGGTCGCGAATTTTCGTTTTGCAGGTCCTTTGCCTTCCGGTATCGGAGACGCAGGCGCGCCGCTCATGCCGCCGCTTCGGCCCGCTCCTCCTGCGGGAGGACGCTGAAAGCCTCCGCCGCCTGGTTTGTGTCCCGGTTTTGGAGGAAATCCGCCTGTTCTTACATTACTGCCCGCAACGCCGCTTTGTGGACGCTGTCCATGAGTGTGGCTGCCGCTCCTGTTATGGCTTCCGCCTTCGGGCTTATGGCTTCTTGATTGCGGACGAGCCGGTTTTTGATGAGAGCTTCCATGATGACCTACTAGTTTTCCTCCGACCCTGCCGGCAGCGGCTGCGGGTCTTTGCGGCATTTGGAATGAACTTATATGAGAACCGGACTGCACGCCTGGGGAAACATTACCTGCCTGAGATTTTTCATGCTCTCTTTTTTTACCGGTGTCATCCGCTCGGGCGTCTGATCTTGCATAAGAGCCTTTGCCGGATGAAGTGCCTGTCTTCCCGGGAGCCGGAGCTGAAGGTTTGGTTTCCGCTGCGGCCGGGCGGTTATTTCCGCCTGTATTGATAACGATCTTCGGCTGTATTTTTTTTACCGGTGTTGAGGAAGGTTTTTTCGATATAACAACAACTTTAACTTTTCTGCGCTCTCCCTGTTCCACCTGATTTTTCCCATTGGAATTAGCGGAATTGGCGGAACTCACAGAGGCGTCCTGTTCACCCTGTGAATGTTTAATAAGTGGAGCTTTTTGTTTTCTTGTATTGTCAGTTTCTTCCGCCATAAATCCTCTTCTATTCCTCCTCTTCGTATTCAAAGCTCAGACCAATTCCGCAGTTTGGACAGGTAGTCATATCCACTGTTATCTTCGCGCCGCATTCTGGACATTCATATTCTTCTGTTTCAGTTTCTTCTTCGATTGTTTCATCAGCCACAACCGCTATATCTGCGGACTCTTCTTCGTATACCTCATCTTCTTCTTCCACAATTTCAACATACTCTTCTATAAGCTTACGCAGCTGATCAAGTTCAGACGGCGACAATCCCCTGGATTCAAGTTCTTCCTGGCTTAACGCGATAAAGTCCTCGATATAATCAACGCCTGAGTCAAGCAGTATCCTGGCAAGCCGGCTGTCCACGCCTGGCAGTTCGCTGATGCGTGAAATTTCGTCGCTGAAATCTTCGGAGTCTCCGAAAAGTTCAGATACAGCGCGCCTGGACTCGGCCGCGATATCCATTTCCGAGAACTGAGATTCAGTTTTCACGTCGATGTTCCAGTCCACAAGCCTGTTTGCAAGACGCACATTAAGCCCCTGCTTTCCGATTGCCAAAGACAGCATGGAGTCGCTTACAACCGCCAATGCCTGATGTTTGCCTTCATCCAGTATAATCACATCGCGCACTTCTGCTGGTGAAAGAGCGTTTTTAATGAACCGTCTTGGATCGGGATCGTATTTTAGTATATCAATTTTTTCGCCTTCAAGTTCCTTGATCACCGCCTGAATACGAACGCCTTTAAGACCGACGCACGCGCCTACAGGATCTACATCTTCGCGGTTTGAATAAACGGCCAGTTTTGTGCGGAAACCAGGTTCGCGCACAATCTTGTGTATTTCGACTGTTTTGTCGTAAATTTCCGGAACCTCAAGCTCAAAAATTGTACGGACAAATTCAGTATGGGTTCTTGATAATACAATCTGAAGCCCGCCTGAATCTTTTTTAACTTCGGCAATCAGGGCTTTTATCCTGTCATTAACATGATAGGTCTCGCGGGGAGACTGGAACTTTTTGGGAAGTACGCCTTCCGCTTTTCCAAGATCAACATATATTGTTCCGTTGCGTTCACGCTGGTAATAACCAATTATTATCTCGCCTTCCTTGTCCTTGAATTCTGAGTAAAGCGAATCCTTTTGTATTTCCCTTATTGTCTGATGCGCTGTCTGTTTCGCGCTCTGGACAGCGACACGGTCGAACTGTTTTGGATCAAGTTCCACCAGTATTTCATCTCCGACATCCGCGTCCGGATTTAATTCCCTTGCGTCGAATAAATCAATTTCCGTTACAGGATCATAAACTCCGTCCTGCTCCACTATTTTTTTCTGCGCAAAAATTGAAACTTCCATATTATCTTCATCAAATCTGACAACTGCGTTATCTACACTGCCGAAACGGTGTTTATATGCCGCTCTCAATGTTTCTTCGATAGTGCGCAGTATAAGCTCTTCAGGAATTCCTCTATCCTGATTAATTTGACGGATTACCTGCGACATGTCTATTCCCAACTTCATCCTCCTTTGAAAGCCGCAGGCGCAGCCTGCTTTTTAATGAGCGGATCCTGCGTTTCCCGCGAGGAATCCAGTTTTGCTTTCGCGATAATATCAAATTCCAGTCTGACTGTTTCTGTAACTGTTCTTAACACAATTCCCTTTTCATCGGCGGCTTCCAATATTCCGGCCGTCCATTCTGTTATATCTGTACGGTAACACCGCACTCTCCTTCCAATATAATGGGCAAACTCCGCGCCGTCTTTAATGGTACGGTCTATCCCCGGCGAAGATACTTCCATGTAAACATCCTGCCCGCTGAAAGCCAGTTCCAGCCGCGGAGTAACAGCGCGATGCGCTTTAGTGCAGTCATCCGTACCAATTGACTTGCCGTTATAAATAACAAGCCTAACCTGGACGCTCCCTTTATGCCTGGAAACCGTTATTTCAACAAGGTTAAAACCCAATCCGCCAAGAATCTCTTCCAGCGGCTCCCGTAAAGAAACGATATCAGGGCTTTGCAGGTTCTTACCGGTATATTGCATCGTTTCTCCAAACTAAAAAAAAAGAGCTCCCAGGAAGCCCTTTTTTAAATGAAAAATAATACTGTCTGTAGCATACCGCCATTTGAAAAATATGTCAAGCGTTGTACGGAAATTTTTTATGAAGGGCATAGCAGCAAGAAGCCTTCAAATCAATAAGGAAACAAATCCTGGGCGGTAATGGACGCTTCTTCAAAATCACTGTGCAGCAAATGTTCTGCTATAATATTGAGCCGTTCCTTTATGGCAGGCGACCATGATACCTGCTTTAATTCCGCCAGTGTTTCCTTGGCAAGCTTTTTATCATATCTGGCGCAGGCGGCCTGTATTATTATCAGTTTTTCACGCAATAAATTTTTATATTCTTTTGAATTTTCATCAACTGATTCAATGTCTTCACTCTCTGATTTTTTCTTATTCTTGTTTATTACATTCTGTAACGAGTTCAGGAACACAGGAATTTCAGCTAATATAAGATCAATATTCTTCTCCCTTCCCGCCATTTCAAGCTTTAACGCTTCATCGGAAAGCTGCTGCTCTCCAATATTTGCCAAAGCGCTTTTCATTGCATGTACATTAATTACAAGCATGGAAAAATCATCTGTCCTGCGGCATTTATTCTGGTAAATAGAATCAATCAATGCAAGCGCTTTTTCCGCGTCACGGACAAAAATTTCGGCAAGCTGCGGATTTACAGGAGTATCCTTGTTAGTATCATGGCTTGTGATTTTCTGCTGTCTGGCCGCTTCAATAACATCGGTTGTCTGCTTGTCACGTATCATCCTGTTCAGCACCGAATTCATCTGCCGGATATCAATCGGTTTGGAAATAAAACCGTCAAAACCGTTTTTAAGAAAAATCTCCGCCTGTCCTGCGAGCGCGTTTGCGGTTAACGCTATTATTGGGTTTGCGTAACCAAGACTCCTGATAATTCTGACAGATTCTATCCCATCCATTCTTGGCATCATGTGATCCATAAAAATGACATCGTATATTTTACCGTCCCTGATTTTATCAATCGCTTCAAATCCGCTTAAAGCGGTATCAATTGATATTCCATAGGGGCTTAATAGCCCTCTTGCTACATACAGATTTGTTTCAACATCATCCACAACCAAAACGCTGCCGTAGGGCATAAATTCCCGCGTTATCTGCGCATTTCTGGATTTTGAAATTTTTCCAAGATTTAACTGCTCCAGATTATTGGCCCATTCCTTTCCAATCGCTTCAAAACCCGCGTCCCCCTGCGGAAGGCTCACGGTAAAAGTTGATCCCATGCCTGGTATGCTTTCTACGGAAATATCGCCGTTCATCATGTGAATCAATGTCCGCGTTATATTCATGCCCAACCCGGTTCCTTCGGTTGTGCGGTTAATATCAAGATTAAAGCGCGCAAATTTTTCGCCGAGTTTGTTTACCTGCTCTTCGGTCATCCCCTGCCCCGTGTCGCTGATGCGGAAAATAAGAGTCACATCCGTGTTCTCGCTTCTTTCCTGCGGCTCTATATGGACAGACATATTAATCATTCCTTCGTCGGTATATTTGAAAGCATTGGAAAGAAGATTATTTAAAATTTGCTTAATACGAAGCTCATCCCCAATCAGCACGGAAGGCACGGTTTCACTTACAATTAATTTAAACTCAATGGGTTTGCTTTCAAAACGCAAAATATTCAACTGCACAGTATCGTGAATAAGTGAGGCTACATCATATTGGGAATTCGTAAGTTCAAGTTTGCCGGCTTCAATTTTTGACAGATCAAGTATATCATTTATAATTCCGAGCAGCATATCGCCTGAATTATAAATCCTGTACAGCGCTTCCTTTGCGTTCTGAGGAAGAGAATTATCCTGCAGCTGAATTTCAGTAATACCCAAAATCGCGTTCATTGGAGTGCGGATTTCATGGCTCATTCTGGCAAGGAAGTCGCTTTTCGCCCTGTTGTTCTCTTCGGCGATTTCCGCCCTGCGCATTTCAGTTATCATTGCCTTAACTTCCCTCAAGTCCCTGATAAATCCGGCAAGCGCGTAATCGCCCCTGAATTTAACGCGGACAAGAGTAACTTCAGTCGGGATCGCTTCCTTTTTTTTATTCTGATGTATACATTCAAAACTGCTACGACCTTCTTCAAACGCTTCATCCGAGTATCTTATGATTTTTGCGGATGATAATTCACCGTCCGGCTGATACTCGGGCAGGAATTCAAAAACACCGTTGATAAATTCATTTTTATTTGATAATCCAAGAAGCCTTACGGTTTCCTGATTACACGCGAGAATTTTATTTTTATTGTCAACCATGAAGGAGCTAAGGGGAGTAGTGTCAAATAAAACCTGAGTGTACTCATCAGCCTCGCGCATTTTCGCCATTACTGATTTCATATCACGCAAATCACGCGCGTATTGGGCTACTATATATTCCTTTCTGAAACTGACACGGACCAAAGTTACCTCGCACAGTATATCTTCCCCGTTCAGTTTGCGGTACAGCCACTCAAACCGGCAGTAACCCGTATAAAACGCCTTTTTGAGACATTCAATATTTTTCTCAAATGACAGCCTGCCGTCAGGCTGGTATTCGGGAGACAGTTCAAAAAATCTTTTGCAGTATTCTTTTTTGCCTGATATATCAAACAATTTAAGTGATTCTTCATTGCAGTCAATCGGAATAAAATATTTATCCCACAGGATCATGCAAAGGGGCGTCGCGTCCAGCATAATCTGCGTCCGCTCTTCTGCTTTCTTTTTGGCGGAAACAATGCTCAGAAGTATCGCGCAGAGGGCCGAAGCCAGGATCGCGCCCAGCAGAATCAGGATATACGCTATATCATTTACGCTCTTATAATATTCCTTTGAATACGCTATAAGCGCCATGTACCAGCCGTTATTGAGCTTGCGGACAAATAAAACAGAGGTATTACCGTTATAATCAGCCGCCTTCCGCTCGGAAATTTCTTTTCCCGCGAGCAGATCATTCTGGATATTAACGCCGTCGTTCATCTGGGACAGATGCCTGCCAATATACGCCGGGACAGGATGCGCAATCACATTGAAATTACTGTCCAGCAGTATGCCGTAACTGTTTTTGGTAACAGATGTGTTCACGGCATATTGCGCGATTCCATCAAACTGTATGTCAAGACAAATGATCCCAAGACGCCCGCCTTTCCCGTCTGTAATAACGCGGGGAAATGTAATAAAGTAATTTCCCGATTGCATGTTTAAATACGGCTCTGCATGCGAATTACCGTCAATAATTAAAGGCAGCCCGCTTAGCCTGTTGCTGTCTGTCAGCGGATTACCCGACCAGAACTCTCCGAAACAATCGAAGAAACCGTAAAAGTCTGTAATGCCGGAATTCAGGTTTTCATCGTAAAGGACATAATGGGCGGCGGACGCAAGATGCTCCCTTACTTCGCTGAAATCAGCGCCGCCAATAATCATGGCGCGGATACTGTCCGAAATGACACCTAACGCAATTTGCGGCTCGGTCAGATCGGCTTCTATGTGCGCCTGCATATTGGCGATAACATTATTTACATCATTTAATAAATTGCCGCGTTCAATATCGCTCATGAAATTATAGCTTAAAAAAACCATTATCGCAAACGCGAGAAAAACCGACAGCGCCTGCACATGAGTAACAATTGCCAGTAATTTTTTAAACAATGAACGCATTAATAATCCGTCCTTGCCTGATTAATCTGCTCATGCACATCATAAAATATTTCCGCAATTCTGGGATCATAATGTATGCCGGAATTTTCCATAATAATATCCACAGCTTCCCTATGGGTAAAAGCTTTCTTGTACGGCTTGTCTGTAACCAGCGCGTCATAGGCGTCAGCGACCGCCATTATGCGTCCGTGAAGCGGTATTTCAGTTCCCTTTAAACCGCGCGGATACCCCTTGCCGTCCCAGCGTTCATGATGAGAGCCGGCGAATAATTTTGCGTTACGCAAAAATTCGCCCTCGCCTGTCCGGGCGATGATCTCGTCAATTATCCGCTCTCCTTCCAGGGTATGGGTTTTCATTGTCTCGTACTCGGAAGGAGAAAGCCCGCCCGGTTTATTTATAATTAAGTCTGATATTGAGATTTTTCCAAGATCATGCATGCGCGCAGATGATACCATTTTGCTTATATCCCATTCGTTGATTTCATCCTCATACACATTGCGCGCTTTCATTTCGGCGATCAATATGCCGATATAAACTGAAGTCCGTTCTATATGCCCGTCGGTTTTCTTGTCGCGGTTTTCGACCATGTCCGCAAGAACCGTAACAATGCTGTTCCTCACCGCGTTTAACTGCATTGTCTGTTCACGGATTATATGATCTATGTTAAGATGCGTTTTAATCCGGTATTGCAGCACAGGCGGAGAAAAAGGTTTTGTTATAAAATCCACAGCGCCCATCTGGAATCCAAGAGCCTCCACTCCCGCATCCGTGCGGCCGGTTAAAAATATAACTGGTATATCATCCCATAAATTTACAGATTTTAAACGCTTAAGCGCCGCAAATCCGTCCATTTCAGGCATTTCAATATCCATTAATATTAAGTCCGGTTTGATTTTTTCAAGGAGGGAAAACATTTTCGCAGCGGACGGCATTGTCATAACGCGATAAGAATCTTCCAGGGCCGTTTCCGCCATGGATAGGTTAGTATCACTGTCATCAACGACAAATATTGTCTTCAAATGCGAAAGCGCTCCTTTTCTACTAAATAATATTCTAACATTAAAATTACGGAACAGCAATCTTGGATTTTTAATAAAAGTGTGCAAATATAGTTTATGCCGATAAAAATACCGAAAGAATTACCCGCTTATGAGGCGTTGTCAGGCGAGAGGGTCTTTGTAATGACTGAAGACAGGGCCGAATCTCAGGATATCAGGCCTTTAAAAGTCGGAATAATAAACCTGATGCCGACAACTGTGGATACTGAAATACAGCTCCTGCGGCTTTTGGGGAACAGCCCTCTTCAGGTGGATATAACTTTTTTAAACATGAGCAGCCACACATCCAGAAACGCGCCGCCGGGACATCTGGAAAAATTTTATATCAGCGCCGGAGAAATTGCCCGCCTGAAAGTGCGGTATGACGGACTTATTATTACAGGCGCGCCTGTAGAAACTTTGCCATTCGAGGAAGTTGATTACTGGAATGAACTCGCCGAAATAATTGATTATTCAGAAGAAAATGTTTTTTCCTGTCTGCACATCTGCTGGGGAGCGCAGGCCGGTCTTTACCGCCGTTACAATATCCCCAAAAAAGCGCTGGATAAAAAACTATTCGGTGTTTTTCCCCATGCCGTTAATGAACAGTATCACTCGCTTTTCAGGGGTTTTGATGATGAATTTCTCGCTCCTCAATCCAGGCATACAACCTGCGACCGCAGCGCCATAGCATCCGATCCCCGTCTCACCATTCAATCGGAAACACAGGAAGCCGGCGTCTTTATAGTTACCGCCCGCGAAGGCCGTGAAATTTATGTTACAGGCCACCTTGAATACGATCCACTGACCCTTGACCGCGAATACAGACGCGATAAAGAACGCGGTCTCACAATTGAAGTGCCAAAAAATTATTACCCCGGAGATGATCCTTCAAAATCTCCGGTCGTCCGCTGGCGAGCCCACGCCAATCTGTTTTTTGATAACTGGCTGAATTATGTTTATCAGGAAACTCCCTACAATCTGGATGAGTTGAGTTAACTGATTAATTATAAATAATACAAAAGCTAATATTGATAATTTATATCTAAGGTTGCTGTTCCAAAAACGCAAACCTTCGGTTTGAAAGTTTTGGAACAGTCTCAATTTCTTATATAATATTTACTTTTTGGCCGGTCTGCCTGCTCTTTTTCCTTTTGGTTTCTTCGCGCCAGGCGCTTTAGCGGCTACTTTTCGTTTTTCGGACAATGATTTCAATTTCTTTTTACCGGTTTTAACTTCTTTCTTTTCTTTGGCTACAGGTTTTGAAGCTTTGGGGATTTTTTTCAGCGCGGACATGAATTTACTGTCCGATGTAAACCCTTCAATTTCCGCAGAATTCTGTATATCAAGCCAGAATTGCGGAGTGTTGCCGAAATAAGCGGCTAAACGCAGGGCCATTGAGACCGTTATCCGCGCTTTTCCCTTTAAAATATTCGCAACTGACTGATACGCTACATCTAAAGCTTTTGAAACGATAAATGGATTTATTTCGTACTTGTCAATGAATGACTGAAGCACCACGGCGGGGTTTTTGGGATTGGTTGTTTTTGGCATAATTGCCTCCTTTGATATTATTTTGTGTCTATCCATAAATTCATATTGGCTGTGAGACACATGCTATTGCTTACTCTAAAGTATGCTCTATTATCATAATTTTATACCAAACAAGAAATTATGTCAATACCTATTATTATCAATTTATTTATATATACATCAATCTTTATCAAAAATTAATTAGAATGGAGATAAATGACTAATAATCAATTAACTTTAAATAATGCGGTGTAAAACATCGCTTTTGGCATTGCGCATAACAATACAGCATTGAATGCTTAACACAGAAGCAACCGAAGATATTTATAAACTTCATTGTAATTTAAAATCTGACAAATAAAACACCGTTGGAAATTTTTTCAACTAACGCCGGTAAATCAAGAATAGACTTGTCCGATAACTCTAGTTAGTTACTGAACAAGTCAATTATGGTTTTAAATGTTTCTATTTTACTATAAACCAAGATGATTGGAATAATGTATAAAAAATCATACATTAAACACTATAAAAATGATTATTATATAGTTGCATAATATTGAAAAATTATGATATTCTATAAAAGCATAAAGCATTTTTTGGATAACAGGAGAAACATGGATGGCATTAATGAAATCAAAATATATGCAGGTTGTTAATCCCGTTTATACAGGAGACAGACCCGCTTCAGAAATGAAGCTGTCCTATATAAATTATGATTCAACATCCGCGGAAACGAAAGATGTCTCTTCCATTGATGAAGTAATAAACCTTAAAGACGATTCAAAGATGTTATGGATAAATATCAGCGGATTAAAAGACACTGATTCAATTAAGCGTTTGGGTGAACTGCTGGAAATTCACCCATTAACCATTGAAGATATTCTGCAGACAGAACAACAGGCAAAAATGGAAGTTTTTGACAAATACAGATTCTTATTGGTTAAAACAATTATACAAAAAAAGAATACTTTTAACCGTTCAAACACCAAAAGAAAAATGTTCTTTCTGCCTTTCAGGAAGGACAAGCGCTTTGTATCCCAGGACGGAAATACAGATGAACTGATTATTACCCAGGTCGGAATAGTTATTATGAAAAATGTTCTTCTGACTTTTCAGGAATTATCAAGAGGTGCGTTTGAAGGTATAAGAAGAAAAATATTGGAAAATACCGGTGAAATCCGCAAAATGGAAACCGATTATCTTGCCTATTTAATAATTGATAAAATTGTCGATGAATATTTTAACTCCATAAACCACCTGGAAGAACATATAGAAAATCTTGAGGAACGCGCGACAAGAACCAGCGATGATACATATATTGAAGAGATACAGGAAACTAAAAAATATCTATTGCTCGTCAAGAAAGCAATCCTGCCGTTAAAAAATAATTTATTAATTATTTCCCGGCAGGAATCATTTTTCCAAACAGGGGAAATAAAACCATTTTTACAGGACTTACTAGAAAATTTAGATCATGCGGTAATGCAGATTGAACATTACCGCGAATGGCTTTCAAGCGTTATGGAAGTAAATTTATCTGTATTATCGTATCAATTGAACAAGGTAATGAAAGTACTGGCAATGATTTCCGCCATCTTTATTCCGCTGTCTTTTATCGCCGGAATTTATGGCATGAATTTTGATGTTATGCCTGAATTAAGATATAATTTCGGGTATTTTATCGTTCTTGGCGTAATGTTTTTAGTCGCCACAATCATGATTATTGTTTTCAAGATTCGCAAGTGGTTCTAAATTTAAAACCGCAGAATGTTATTTCAGCCAAAAAGCCTTGCCGCGGTCAGATCATCAGTTTCGGCCATCTGATAATCAAACAAATCCTTGCGGTATTCTTTTTGCCGTTTTTCCTTTAACTTTTCAATAGCTTTAAGATCTTTTAAAGCTTCCATGTATTCGGCGCGTTTCTCTTCAACTAACAGTTCCGCTTTCCCGGCCTGATCTTCCAGTATATGCGCCTCCTGTTCCAGCCTGATGATATAATTATCCCAGACTGCCATCTGCATTGGAGATGTAAAACGCTGGGAAGCCGCGTTATGATGCTTAAACGCGGTTTCTTTTATTCTGTTTTCTATCTCGTTCAGAAAACCGATTGCCTGTCCAAGCGCAATCTTGCATTCCTCTTCACGGAATTTCCTTAACTGGAGAACTTTCTGCAAATTAAAAGAAAACTTTTTCATTGATTAAACTCTCCCGCCGCGCTGATTCCAGGAAGCGAAGAAAAAAGGGCGGCTACGCTGTTAAGCGCTTTTTTTGTGTCTTCCTCGGAAGAAGAAGGCGCGGATTCCGTTTCAGATTTTTCTTTTTTCACGGAACGGCCGGATTTTGCGAGTTTAGCGTTGTTATCCGCCATTTCAAGCTCGGGGATTTTTACCCCTGTTATCGCGGATAAACCTTCAAGCGTATCTTCCAGCGATGAAGGTTCATCGATATCCTGTATAAGAAAATCTTCGATAAGACCGTGTTTCGCTATAGCTTCATCTATCGCCGGATTTGAACCTGGACGATAAGCGCCTACATTGATAAGATCTTCGGCTCCCGCGTAGGAAGCCATGTTCCTTCGTATAACACCTGCCGCTTTGCCGCTTGCGCTTCCTGAAACATGGGGCGCGAGGCGGGAAATGCTCTGCAGTATGTCAATCGCGGGGTAATGGTAACCTTGAGCCAAATCGCGGGAAAGAACGATATGCCCGTCCAAAATGCCGCGCACAGTATCGGCGACAGGCTCATCCATGTCATCGCCGTCTACAAGGATTGTATAAAAACCTGTGATGCTGCCCCTGTCTGATGTTCCGGATCTTTCAAGGAGTTTCGGCATCGAATCGAACATGCTCGGAGGGTAGCCTCTTTGTGCCGGAGGCTCGCCTGACGCAAGGCCGATTTCCCTCATCGCGCGGGCAAAGCGCGTAACGGAATCGAAAAGCAGCATTACATCATTTCCCTGATCGCGGAAATATTCAGCGACAGCGGTCGCGACATAAGCGCCGCGAAGGCGCGCAAGCGGCGGTGAATTGGAAGGGGTCACTATTAAAACACTGCGCGCAAGCCCTTCCGGCCCCAAATCGTTTTCTATAAAGTCATTTACTTCCCTGCCGCGCTCTCCTATAAGGGCGACCACATTTACATCGGCCGTTGTGTTACGTGCAATCATTCCAAGCAGTGTGGATTTGCCGACTCCAGAGCCTGCGAAAATGCCAAGCCTTTGTCCCTTTCCGACAGCGAGAAGGCCGTCAATCGCGCGCACTCCGGTTGTTATGCGCTCTGTAACGCGTTTCCTTTTAAGGGGATCAGGAGGGCTTGTTAAAGCGGGATACGTGCAGGCAGATTCTATATCGCCCTTGTCATCAACCGGGTTTCCCATCGCGTTCAGCACCCTTCCCAGAAGTTTCTGAGATACAGGCACTTCAAGGCGCGAGCCAAGGGCTATAACCTTGTCGCCCACTTCAAGCCCATCTGTATCTTCAAAAGCCATCAACTGAACAACTTCATTCCTTAACCCGACAACTTCGGCCATTATTCTCCCCCTGCCCTTGGGAGCAATAATTCTGCACATTTCGCCTATTATAGCCTGAGGTCCTCTGCTTTCAATTAACAGCCCCTGCACTTTAATGATTCTGCCGATACATTTTATAGGATCAATACGCTGCGCGGATTCTATATATTTTTCTATAACTGATATTTCCATATGCAATCAGCCCTCCCCCTGTGCATGTTCCGGCCTGAAAATCCGCGTCTGTTTATAAACAAACCAAATTTTTACATGACCGGATTATCAGAACTTCTTTTACCGATACTTTCAATTTTCCCTGTTTCAATTTTATCCGATTCTCTTCTGCCTTTTGCAGCCATTGTAGCGATTGCCGCAGAAGCTGTAAGCGCCGCGTTCGCAGCGGGTGAAAGCTCTGTTCCTTCTTCGGCTTCACTGCCTGACACATCCATCAGCGACGATGTCGCGGCAAGATCATTATTCAAATTAGCCGTCCTTATAACAGGAGGAGGCGTATTGTTTTTAATCCTTGATTTTATGGGAGATACTTCCAGAATCTTGTTTTCCAGCTCCGCCAGCTGGCTCGCAATACGCGCGTCAATCTCGCCAAAATCAGTTTCTATAATGCAGCCGCCTGAGTCAACTGTTGTATCTTCTATTATCTGAACGGATTTCGCGCTTTCCATAAGTTTTATAAAATCCTGTTTGCGTTCCGTCGCAAGCTGCAAATCGCTCATGTTTACCCTGATGATAACATCTCCCTTTGCCTTTACCTTCCTGAGAGCCTGAACAACATTGGATATAATAACATTACGCTGATTTTCAGAAATAACCTTTATAATCTTGCGCGCGATCAGTAAAACCAAATCTATTATTTCTTTTTCCGTTTCGGCGAGTATTTCACCGCGTTTATCCTGCGCGCGCTCAAGCATTACCTGGGTTCTTTCAATCAAACGATCAACTTCGGCCTTGCCTTCCGCGAAACCCGCTTTGTGTCCCTCTTCATGCCCGTTATCAAGCGCTTCCTTGCGTTCGGCATCCAGAGTCTGTTTCATCTCTTTTTCCATTTCCGCCGCTTTCGCGTTCGCTTCATCTATTATTTTTTTTGCTTCAGTTTCCGCCTGCTGTTTTATAATCTGGGCTTCGTCGTTCTTTCGTTTAACGTCTGCGGATGCCGTTTTCTGCGCGTCAAGAACAATTTTGTCCGCTTCCGCTTTCGCGCCGGAGAGCATTTTCGCTTTTTCCGCTTCCCATCTTATCCTGAACGCTTCAGCTTCCCGGCGAAGGTCGTCAGCCGTCGGCCCTGTGTATTCTTCCGCCTTGACCGTGTCTTCATCAGTTTCTTCAACCGTCATAAGATGCGCAAGCTCAAGAGTATTGGGAGAAGCTATTATAATTTTTTCAGCTAACGGCACCAGTTCATTCGGTCTGAATACAGCTTTTAACATAGATTACCTTCTTTTTGTATAGGGAGTGGGGAGTTGGGAGTCGGGATTGTTGTTTCTGAAATATGTGCCAGCATCTTGCAAGGCTTACAAACAACAATCCCTATTCCCTACTCCCTATAACCCACTCCCCATTCCCGTTATACTACCAATTCGTCCTCTCCTGCGCGGGCGACGACGATCTCTCCTGTGTCTTCCAGATGCCTAATGATGGATACAATCTTCTGCTGGGCTTCTTCAACATCTTTCAGACGTACAGGACCCATATACTCCATGTCTTCCTTGAGCATACCAGCGGCGCGTTTTGACATGTTCTTGAATATCTTGTCCTGTACCTGCGAGTCAACGGATTTAAGCGCTTTCGCGAGTTCCTGAGAGTCCACTTCGCGCATAACCTTCTGAATGGCGCGGTCGTCGAGCATAACAATGTCTTCGAATACGAACATTCTTTTCTTTATCTCTTCGGCAAGTTCGGGATCTTCGTCTTCCAGAGCTTCTATAATCTGCTTTTCAGATGCGCGGTCTACAAGGTTCAGTATTTCTACAATGCTTTCCACGCCGCCTGCCGCGGTATAATCTTCGCTTGACAGCGATGAAAGTTTCTTTTCAAGAACACGTTCAACTTCACGTAACACTTCAGGGCTTGTTCTGTCCATTGTCGCTATGCGCCTCGCTACATCGCTCTGCACTTCATTCGGCAGATTTTGAAGAATTATGGAAGCCTTGTTGGGCTCAAGATACGCAAGGATAAGCGCGATAGTCTGCGGATGCTCCTGCTGAATAAAGTTTAAAAGATGCGCAGGGTCTGTGCGCCTGATAAAGTCAAACGGACGAACCTGAAGGCTGGATGTAAGACGGTTGATAATATCAATTGCCTTCTGGCTTCCCAAAGATTTTTCCAGAAGTTCCCTGGCGTAGTCGATGCCGCCAGTTGATATAAACTGGTTGGCCATCATCAGTTCCTGGAATTCCTGAAGGATTGCGTCTTTCTGTTCTGCGTCAATTGTTTCAAGGCGCGCTATTTCAAATGTTAATGTCTCAATTTCATCTTCACGAAGATATTTGAATATTTCCGCCGAAATTTCCGCGCCTACGGCTACGAGAAATATCGCTGATTTCTGGCGCCCGGTATATTCTTTCCCGCCTTTCTTTTTTCCACCGCCTCCGGCGGCGCCTGCTGCTGCTTTTGCCATTTATTCCTCCAGTATCCAGGTTCTGATAAGCTGAGCCGCGTCTTCCGGATGTTCCTTTGCCATATTGATGACGCTTTCCGTAAGTTCCATCCTTGAGCGCTCTTCCATCGAGATTGAGACTTCCATGCCCTCCTGTTCCGCTTCCGCCATTGCGCTCTCACGCAGCATCTGCTCGCGTCTGGCTCTCTCTTCTTCGGCAAGCCTTCTGCGCCTTTCCATTTCACGCGATATTACCCTGAACAATACAAATCCGAATATCAAAAGCGTTAAACCCGAAAGGATTATAATAACGGTCATCTGTATTTGTTTCTGCCTGAAATATACAGCGTCTTCAGCGTTGAATTCCACAGTGCGATCAAAGGGAATGTTCTGCACAGTAACGGAATCTCCTCTGGCAGAGTTATAGCCGATGGCATCCCTGATAAGCGCTTCCGCCCTGCGCAGATCTTCTGCCGGAACGGGCGTGTATTCCCGCTCAATTGTGCCGCCGGTAAGGATTACAGGCTCTCCCTTTTCATCATATTTCCACTTCCATTTTCCGTCAATATTTACCGAAACCGTTACGCGATCAATCTGGGGGCTTCTCTCTTCCTGAATATTCCGCTCATTAAGCTCTTCGTTATGCGTCCTTGTAACGCTTGTTACTTCTCCGTAAAGGTTGCTCATATCCCTGAAAGCAGGCGGCGTCTGTCCTTCAACTCCAGCGGGGCCTTCCGGATTAAAACCTGTTCCCCTCCATGTTGTCTGTGAAGTTGTTTCTCCGACTGTTATAGAGGTTAACATTTCAGAATCGTCATAAGGAAGGCCGGGAGTGCGGGGTTTCACTGTTATTGGAAAAATTTCCCTTGTGTCGACCGATTTCCTTGACATGTCCATTTCTATTTTAATATTGAGATCCCTGACGCGATCGGAAGAAAAAGTGCTTTGAAGCGATTTCAGCACAAGGGTGCGGTAATCGCTTTCCATTTTCATAACAATTCTTTTTTCCCTTTCAATGGCATCCAGCCTGTCGCTTATTTCCATTCCCGCGAAATCATTTATTACAAGACCCCTGTTATCGGTAATCGTTATATTTTCGTCCTGTAAACCTTCAATCGCGTATTTAAGAAGTTTATGAATGCCTTCCACTTTCTTGCGGTTCTGGGTAATGTCGCTTCCCGGTTTCGGAGTGATAATCACGCTGGCTGTAACAGGATTTTGATCGGAGCGGAAAAGTTCCCGCTGAGGCCATACAATATTTACTGTTACATTGTCTATGTCGTCGATTGCCTTGATATGATCCGTTATCATCTGCCGCTGAGCACGCTGGAAATTTACATTCCGTTCAAAGTCGGTTATAGTCCAGCGGTCCTTGTCGAATATCTGCCATGGATCAATGCCTGAAGGAAGCAGATCCTCGCTTGTCAGAATGGTTCTCATCCGCCGCGCTGTGGCTTCATCGGGAACCTGCACTATGCCGTTTGCTGTTACTGCTACTCTTATCCCTTCCTGTTCAAGCCTGAATACAATTCTGTCCAGCACCGCTTCGTCGGTGATTGGCCGGGAAAAAACATTTACCATTATCGGTGATGATGTAACCCTGAAAAGCGCCACAATTCCCACAATGATTACAACGGCTACCGCGATAAGGATAACCCGCTGCATCATTGACCATCCCGCCCACAGGGCTGTAAGCCTTGTCAGGATCTTTCTAAAAAACTCGTTCATACCCCCCCCTGATATTTTCTATATTATCTGGTATTGATTATATCTCTCCAGCTTTGCACCAGCCTGCTTAAAATGTTGCGCGTAGTGCTAAGCGACATGCTGGCAAGAGACTGCGCTATTGTGATGTCGTGAATATCAATTGAATCAGGATTGATAATCGCTTCCTGCTGCAGCTGGCTCGCGAACTGCTGCTGGCCTGATACGCTGTCCAAAGCCTTAAGCATGGTCTGCTCGAACGGCGCAGATCGCGTAACGCCTTCAGCTCCGATTTTCTGCTCAAGGTTTAACATGCTGTTTATGCCGCCGTAATACGGGCTGTCGTTTAACGGTCCCATGTGATTCTGCCTGGTACGCAGGAGCGTTGTGGCGAAATCCTGCGCGGCTGACGCGCTGATAAAGGCATTGTCATCAAATATTTTCATTTTTCCCTCCCATTATTGTTAAGCGCTATCTTGCGCCTATATCCAAAGCGCGCTGGAACATGGCCTTTGAGCCTTCTATAATCGCGGCATTTGCTTCATAAGACCGCGATGCGGAAATCATATCCACCATTTCTGTAACAACATCAACATTCGGAAGCTCTACATAACCTTCGCGGGGTCCTGACTTAATCGCGTCAGGATGGGTGGGATCCCAGCGCAGAGGATTCTCTGTAGAAAAATCCTTCTGAATTTCGGCTACCCGCACTCCGCCGCCAATTCCGTTATCCATCGCCTGCGGAAGAAAAGGCGAACGCCAATACGGGCTTTCTACCTTTGGCTGCATAATAACGCGGCTGCGCCTGTACGGGCCGCCCTCTGCGGTCCGCGTAGTGTTCACATTCGCCATGTTATCTGAAATTACGTCCAGCCTGACCCTGTTCGCGCTCAAGCCTGTAGCCGCTATGTTAATTGAACTGAATATTCCCATATTTTACCTCCCTAATTCCTTAATACCTGATTTATCTGGCTGAATTCAAATGAAACCGCCTGAGCGAACAGGTTATAACTCATCTGATTCTGTGTGGCAAGCATGAATTCCTGTTCCGGGTCTACATTGTTACCATTGTTATTATAAGTGCTTGTGTAATCCAGAACGCGTCTGATTTGTACGTCTCTGTAATCTTTATCTTTATAATTAGGAAAATGACCGTCACGTGTCATTTTCATTTCAACAGCCGGTCTTTGTTTTTCGGTATCCAGCGCCCGTTTCAGTTCGCTTTCAAAATTTACATTTGAACGTTTAAAATCAGGCACATCGGCATTAGCCAGATTATTTGCGATAACCGAACGGCGGACAACCGCTGTGTCCATCGCCCGGTGCAATAAATCAACAGTTTTTGCAAATGAGTTCATATTTACCTTCCCCCTCCCTTCAACATCGGTAAATTTCAGGTCAAACTAAAATTGACCCTAAATCCTCCCAACACTCATTTATCAATCTTCAATAATAATTCCTCTTTTCTCATTATACACTATCTTTTTAATATATTATATTTTTTTTTCATTTATATTTATAAAATATATCTTCCCAAATCCTGATCCTTTACAATTTCCGCAAGCTTCTCGTTGACATAATCAACGGTTATATCTATATCCGCAGGAGCGATATCGGACGCCTCAAACGAAAGTTCTTCCAGCAGGGTTTCCATAATGGTGTGCAGCCGGCGCGCTCCGATATTTTCCAGTTTTGAATTAACCTCCGCAGCAAGAGCTGCAAGGTGTTCTACTGCCTGCGGCGAGAAACTGATCTTTATTTCTTCTGTAGCGAGTAATTCTGTGTATTGTTTTACAAGCGCGTTTTTCGGTTCTGTAAGGATACGCAGAAAATCATCCTTTCCAAGAGAATCAAGTTCAACCCTTAGCGGAAAGCGTCCCTGCAATTCCGGAATTAAATCCGAAGGCTTGCTGACATTGAAAGCTCCGGCGGCGATAAAGAGAATGTGATCTGTATTAACAGGACCCCATTTTGTATTGACTGTCGCGCCTTCAACAATGGGAAGTATATCCCGCTGTACGCCCTCGCGGGAAACATCATGTCCGCCTCCGCGGTCTCCCTTAACGGCGATTTTGTCAATCTCATCAATAAAGATAATGCCGGTCTCTTCCACCCTCTGCCGCGCTTCATCGCTTACCTTGTCCCGGTCTACAAGTTTTTCTGCTTCTTCCGCTTTTAATATTTCCTTTGCCCTTACGACAGAGACAACTTTTTTCTTTTTATTGCCGCCAAAAAAACCGGCAATCCCGGAAAGGCTCGATTCAATATCTTCCATGCTGCCGCCCATCATTTCAAACGCGGGAAATGTCGGATTTTGGCTAACCGTAAGTTCCACTGTCCTGTTGTCAAGTTTCCCTTCATGCAGCATTGTTCTGAGTTTTTCCCTGGTACCCCTGAACTTTTCTTCTTCAGCTTCATTTACAGGCTCATTAACGGGTTCATCCGCTGCGTTATCTGTCATGCCTGCCTTGTTTTCATCAGCCTTTTTTTCGCCTCCGTTCTTTTGGGAAAAAAACGGAAACCCGACCTGCAGCGTTGTTCCGATAATGCTTCCGTTTGAATTTTCCGGGCTTATGGAAAAAGCGCCCATCGGCCTGACAACAGGCGCTGGCTTTTCCTTTTTTTCCTTTTGTTTTTTCTGGTTAACCGGAAGAAGCAAATCCAAAAGCGCTTCTTCAGCGCGTTTTTCCGCTTCCTGGGTAACGGATTCCTGCATTTCCTGTTTTACCATCTGAAAGCCGGCCGCCATTAGATCGCGCACCATGGATTCTACATCCCTTCCCACATAACCTACCTCGGTATATTTTGTGGCTTCCACTTTCAGAAAGGGAGAGCCTGAAAGTTTCGCAAGCCGCCTTGCGATTTCTGTCTTTCCAACTCCCGTCGGGCCTATCATCAGAATATTTTTAGGCGCTATATCTTCGCGTAACTCAGGTTCAAGTTTGAGTCTTCTGATACGATTGCGCAACGCTACCGCTACCGCGCGTTTCGCTTTTTTCTGACCAACAATATATTTGTCAAGTTCCGCCACAATTTCTTTTGGGGTCAGCCTGTTAAGCTTTTCATTCATCTGTTTGTTTTCGTTCATCAGCTCAATTCCTCCAAAGTTATTTGCATATTTGTATATATACATATATTACCCGCGATTTTCAGGCTTTTTTCCGCTATTTCGGCGGCGGAAAAACCGCTTCCTTCAAGAAAAGCCAAAGCCGCCGCGTACGCGTAATTTCCTCCGGAACCGATTGCAAGCGCGTTTTCCGCGGGTTCTATTACATCTCCTGTGCCGGAAATCAAAAGAGTCTTGGTAATATCCGCCACCAAAAGCAAGGCCTCAAGCCGCCTTAAAGTGCGATCAAGACGCCAGTCTTTCGCGAGTTCAACCGCTGCCCTTAAAAGATCGCCTGAGTATTCCTTTAACTTAGCTTCAAACCGATCAAAGAGTGTAAACGCGTCCGCTGTCGCGCCGGCGAAACCGCAAAGCACCTTTCCGTCCATAAGACGGCGCACTTTACGCGCGTTGTTTTTCATTACAGTATTGCCCATCGTTACCTGTCCGTCTCCCGCCATGGCGACCTTACCGTCCTTGCGCACCGCGATAACGGTAGTGCTTCTGATTTTATTTTCATTATCAATCATTTGACTGCGCATGTTTTTTCTCCTTGATTTTTTTGCTTTTTGCTTCTCTTATAGCACCTCTTGGATGAGCGTAAGCGTATACCTTTTTAAGGTTTTCAATATTTACATGTGTGTAACGCTGGGTTGTGGAGATACTGGAATGTCCCAGCATTTCCTGCACGACCCGCACATCGCAGCCTGAGTTTACAAGATGTGTCGCGAAACTGTGGCGGAGCGAATGCGGATGTATGTTTTTTCCCAGTCCTGAATGCTGCGAATACCGAGAAATAATCCAGCGCACTCCCGCCGTTGATATCGGCCTTCCTTTCTTGCTTATAAAAAGAGAGCTTGTTTTTTCATCAGAACCGATAATCCTTAAACGGGCGGAACGCTGCGGAAGGTATTCGGTTATTGCCGTCTTTGCCTCATCAGAAAAAAACACATAACGCTGCTTTCCGCCCTTTCCCGTAATTCTGGCTTCTTCCAGATTGGCTGAAATATTTGCCATGGAAAGCGAGACAAGTTCGGATATGCGCAAACCCGCCGAGTACATTGAAAGAATAAGAGCCTTGTCCCTCTGCGGCCAGAGAATGCCGGCTGTTTCAGGAAGAGCGGCGAATCCAGCCATTTCATCTTCCCAAAGAACAGACGGTAAATAATGAGGCGTTTTTACATTCCTTAATGAAGAACACGGATTATCTTCCCTTTTGTTAAATCTTGTCATCCAGCGGTAAAACCCGCGGATAGTTGAAAGATGGCGGTTAATGCTTGAAGATGCCATGCGTTCCGCGGACAGGTCGGCGATGAATTTCTGCACCTCATACCCCAGCGCCTTTTCCGGAGTAATATCATGGTTGGCGCAGTAATTCGCATAACGCAGGAGATCATTCCTGTACGCTTCAATGGTTCTTGCGGAACATCCCTTAACAAACTGAAGGTAGGAAAGATATTCCTCTACAGCCTGGGGATCATTTATTTTTACCGTCTTTTCCGCAATCTCATTTCTCATTTTTGATTTCTGTTTCCTCTTTGTCCCGCGTCATTCATCTTCCGCGCTGTGCAGATAATCACAGGCGGGGTTTATGCAAATCTTGTGAGCCCCGTGTTTCTTGTCGTATTTTTCAACCATGAAAAAACCGCATTTGGGGCAGTCCTGATTTACAGGTTTAAAGTGGCTGATAAAATCGCATTCAGGATAATTTGTACAGCCGTAAAATTCCTTGCCCTTGCCCTTTGTCTTGCGCGCGACAATATCGCCTGAGCATTTGGGGCACCTGGCAAGCGGTATGGATTTTGTATTTCTGCATTCCGGGAATCCGGAACAGGCAAGGAAAAAACCAAAACGCCCGAGTTTTTTTACAAGCGGCTTGCCGCATTTTTCGCAGGAATATTCCGTTACTTCATCCAGGGTTCCTTTATACGATTCAATATTTTTGCTTACCTCATCTACCGCTGTTTTAAAAGGATACCAGAACTCTCTTATCATTTCCGGCCAGCTAACTCTGCTTTCTTCCACTTCGTCAAGTTTCGTTTCCATGGAAGCAGTAAAATCAGAATCCACATAAAGCTGAAAATGTTCTACAAGCACATCATTGATGAGTTTTCCAAGGACAGTAGGCACAAGCTGCTTGTTTGAGCGCGTAACGTAGTAACGATCCAGCAGAACTGAAATAATGGAGGCATAGGTCGAAGGGCGTCCTATGCCTTTTTCTTCCAGAGTGCGCACAATGGATGCGTCTGAATAACGCGCCGGTCCCTGGGTAAAGTGCTGCTCACTGTAAAATTTTTCCACTTTAACCATGTCATTCACTTTCAAAGACGGACATGAGCCGGAACTCTCCTCCCTTGATGCCAGGAGTTTTATAACTTTATAAAAACCTTTTTCAAGAAGTTTTGTTCCGCTGACGCGGAAAATTCCCTCTTCCGCCTGCGGCCCGGATCCGCAGATTACTTTAATATCAACGCTGATTGTCCTGCTCTTTGCGTTGCTCATCTGGCTTGAAACAAATCTCTCCCAAATAATCGCGTACAAACGGTGCTGATCTTTTGTTAAATATTCCTTTATTGAATCGGGAGTATATTCAGTATATGTCGGCCTTATGGCTTCATGAGCGTCCTGCGCGTTTTTTCCTACTGTGTATTCAGCCGGCTTTTCAGGCAATTCATCAGGGTAATTTTTGCCTAGCCAGACGCGCACATCTTCAATAGCTGTTTTTGCTATGCGGACGCTGTCTGTGCGCATATAGGTGATAAGTCCGACTCTTGAAGAGCCGATACTCACACCTTCATAAAGCTGCTGCGCTACCTGCATGGTCTTGCGTGAGGTGAAACCAAGACGATTTGCCGCGGTCTGCTGCAGCTGAGAAGTTGTAAACGGCGCTTTGGGGCGTATGGTTTTATCGGTCTCGCGCACATCGGAAACAATGCAATCATTATTTTTTATTTTATCCATGATTGCGTTAACTTCTGTTTCGTTTTTCAATTCCGGTTTACTGTTGTTCCACAGCGCCAATTGAGCTGTATAAACTGATTTGCCTGATTTAAAATCCGCTTCCAGCGTCCAGTATTCTTCGGGAATAAAATTCTCTACTTCTTTTTCCCGTTCGCAGATCAGTCGCAATGCCACAGACTGAACGCGCCCGGCGGAAAGGCCGTTTTTAACTTTCTTCCAGAGCAAGGGCGAAAGATTGTAGCCTACAAGCCTGTCCAGCACCCGGCGCGCTTTTTGCGCGGATACTTTAGCTTCATCAATTGTGCGCGGATTTAAAACAGCGTCTTTCACAGCCTGGGGGGTTATTTCATTAAAACTAATTCTTTCAATGGGAACCTGTTCTGTTTTGGCGTTAATTGAATTGCGCAAATGCCAGGCGATTGCCTCTCCTTCGCGATCATTATCACAGGCAAGCAAAACCTTGCCGGATTTTTTCGCGTCTGTCTGCAGTTCTTTCAGGATTTTTGCCCTGCCGCGCACTGTTATATATTCAGGTTCAAAATCATGATCAACATCTATCGCGGTACGCGATTTTGGCAAGTCAATTAAATGCCCCATGGACGCTTTTACATTGTAGGAAGGCCCCAGATATTTTTCTATTGTTTTTACCTTCCCGGGAGATTCAACAATTACAAGAATCTGCTTTTCCTGCTTTGGCGAGTTTCTATTTTTTACTGGGCTGCCCGCTTTTGAGCTTTTTTTTGCTTTTGTTTCAGCTGCCATAACGCTTCCTTATAAATCAATCTCCAGATAATCTGCCATGGAAGATACAAGCTCCGAGGGGAGCAGCTCCCTTTTACCCGCTTTATTTCCGGGAATCTCATAATCACCGCTTTCTATATAATCAATATTCCATTTTTTTAGAATATCGGCAACAGAATATATTATTTCCGCTCCGTCATAAGCGAGCTTTACAGTGCCGCGTTTATCATATAACGCCCCGTCATGCCGCTGAATGCCGGTCGATGCCACCCAAAGATCCCTGCCCTGTTCCAGAGCGAAAGAAGCTGTATGAAGAGCGCCTGATTTTTGCGGAGCTTCAACAATTAAAACACTGCGCGACAGCGCAGATATTATCCTGTTCCGCGCCGGAAAATTACCTTTATACGGGCGCGTACCCGGAGGATATTCGCTAATCAGCGCCCCCCCTGAATCAAGTATCTGTTTTGCAAGATGCCTGTTTGACGCGGGATAAATTTCGTCCGTTCCTGATCCAAGCACCGCGTATCCCGGAACACCGCCCGCAAGATTTCCCCTGTGCGACATTGCGTCAATTCCAAGTGCAAGACCGGATACCACAGAAATACCGGTCCGCCCTGCGCCGCAGGCCAGCAAAAAGCTCTGCGCTGACGCTTCAGGGCTTGGCTTTCTGGTGCCGACCATGCCAAGCAGCGGTTTCCCCGGATATGGAAGACGCCCTCTGTAAAAAATTACAGAAGGCGGATCATACATTTCCCGTAACATGGGCGGATAGGCTTCATCCTTCCACGACACCCACTCAATTGACCTCTTGCGGCAAATCGCGTCAATCTGTCCTGCCCTTGCGCAGACTTCATCAATATCCCAAAATTGATTCAATCCATGTTTTAATATATTTTCTATATCACTCCTGAATTGTACAATAAAATCTTCCTCACGGTCAAAGATCTGAAGTAATTTTATACGATCCACAGGTTTTAAGCCTGGTAAAAGCGCTATGACCAAGTCCAAAATGCTCCGTTCACTCATACAGCATCCCCCTGATCGTGTCAATATTATTCAGCGCTTCATTGATAGTGTTTTTATCCTTTGTCCGGCTTATAATCCGTTCATAAAGATCAATTGCCTGTGAATTTCGGCCTGTCATATAATACGCCCTTGCAAGAACAAACATCGCGGGAATATCCGAAGAGCTTATCTCAAGATTTTTTTCAAGAAGCGGAATTGCTTCCGCCGGTCTGTTAAGCTCAAATGCATAGAGCACGCCAAGACCGTACATCGGCCTTGTGTATGTGCTGTCAAGTTCTATAGCGCGCAAATACGCCTTTTCGCACAGGCTGTAATAATGATCCCTCTCTTTCTGTGCGTTAGTTGAAAATCCAATAACTGATTTTGCCACAACCCCTGCGGAAACTCCTGTTAAATTATAAAGCGCGGGATCTGTTGAATTAAAATAAATCGCCCTTTCCAGAGCGGAAAGTGCGTCCTGATGCATTCCCCTGTCCGCGAGCCTTGTCGCAAGAATTTTCCAGTATACTCCTGTTTGTGCGCCTTCCATTACATTCCGATCAATTTGCTCTTCATATAACGCAATTGCCCTTCTTAAGCCGTCAATGGTTTCAGGAGGACCTCCGCGCGGACTTATTTCCGCCATGCGGCGCGCCAGTTCCCTGTTCTGATTTCCCTGGCTGTGGTACACAAGGTAAATTATTGATCCTATAACAAGAAAAAAGACAATGCCTATAATAATATCTTTTGCTCTTTTCAATGTATTATTCTCCTGTCTCCTTTCAATCCGGCGCGTTCAGCCGGGGTAAATAACGGCGGTGATTCTCACGCAGAACGCCGACATCCACATGAGTATAAATCTGGGTTGTGGCGAGATCCGCGTGTCCCAGCAATTCCTGAACAGTTCTAAGGTCAGCGCCGCCTTCCAAAAGTCCTGTAGCGAAACTGTGACGCAGTGTATGAAGCCGCGATGATGTTCCCGCGAGGGCAGCGTTTTTCGCGTAATTTTTCCAGATGCCTTTTCTGGAAAGCCTCTTTCCGTTCCTCCCGATAAACAGCGCCTGGTTTTTCATGAAAGGCTGATTCCGGCTCACCTTCCCCGCGAGTTTCGGACGCGATTCTTCCAGATACTGTCTCAGCCGCAGCGCCGCTTCCGGTCCAAAAAGCGCGAGCCTTTCCTTATTCCCCTTTCCTTTGACTTTCGCAACTCCTCCTTCAAGATCAATATCCCTGATATTCAACCCTGCCGCCTCTGATACTCTCAATCCCGCGGAATAGATCATTTCAAAAAGACATCTGTCGCGGCATCCTACAGGATTGCTTGTGTCTACGGTATCCAAAAGCACTTCAATGGTTTTTTTATCCATTACCTCAGGAAGGCTTACCCTTCTTTTGGGACTCTCCAGAACAACAGCCGGATTATCGTCTGTTAATCCTTCGTCCATCGCAAAGCGGAAGAACGAGCGCAGAGCGGAAACCGCCTTTGCCGTTGACCTTGAATCAATTTTATCCGTTGTGCGCCTCATCGCAATATACACAGACAGTAAACTCGCGTCCGCTTCATCAAGATTTTTATTTTCAGCTTCCAGAAAATCAAGAAAGCGGCGTATTTCCAGACGGTAACAATCCATGGTCAGTACGCCCCTCCTCTCTATCGCGACAAGCCGGGAACAAAATCTTTTCAATAAATCGGATTTTTCCAATCTATTCGTTCTCCGCTTTCTTCAGCGCGATCTTTTCATCTGCCTGATAATTATGATTTCTTATAACAGACGGGACATCCAAATCATCCTGATACTCGCGCTGCGGAAGAAAATGCAGATATTCGGGATGTTTTGTCCTTTCCCTCATTTTCACAAAATCACTGTAATCAATAAAATCGGGAGGTTTTGGTTTGGCGCTTTCAGCCGGATTGGCTGTTACAATCCTTTCGCTGTTAAAGCCCGTGGCGATAACCGTTACCTGAATGTCATTGTTTAACTCAGGTTCAAAAAGAATGCCGTGAATAATATTTACATCCGGATCGCATTTTTCCCTGATGCTGTTGATAATATTGTTAATTTCAATGAGCGGAACGTCTTCAGGGCCTGCGATATTGATAAGCACATGGGTAGCTCCGTCAATATTGGTATCTTCGATAAGAGGACCGTCCATGGCGTTTTTAACGGCGTCCATGGCGCGGTTGGAGCCCGACCCGGTGCCGATGCTCAGCAAAGCGTCTCCCTTGTTTCGCATAACGCTCTTGACATCCGCGAAATCAATGTTTTTATAGCCGACCTTATTGATAATGTCGCTGATTGCCTTTACTCCGTTGCATAAAACTTCATCCGCTTTTTTGAAAGTATCCCTGTAGGAAGGCATGCTGTCCATTATCTTTAAAAGATCCTGGTTTCTTGTAACAATAAGCGAATCGATATTTTCCCGTAATTTATCAAGACCCTTTAAAGCCAGATTCATTTTATAGCGGCCCTCGCATTCAAACGGAAGCGTTACAACCGCTACTGTCAGAATGCCCATCTCTTTAGCGACTTTCGCGATAATGGGAGCCGCGCCTGTTCCGGTTCCTCCGCCCATCCCCGCTGTAATAATCACCATATCGGCGCCCTTGAGCACTTCGGCAATTGTATCAATGTCCTCTAACGCCGCCTTCTCGCCTTTTTCAGGTTCGCCTCCGGCTCCGTGCCCGCTTGTGATCTTCGCGCCTATCTGCACTTTAATATCCGCTTTGCTTTTTATTTCAAGGTCCTGGATATCGGTATTTGCCGCAATAAACTCGACTCCGTACAGGTTACTGGAAATCATAAGATTTAAGGCGTTCCCGCCGCCGCCGCCCGCTGATATTACCTTGATAATCGCAGGAAAAGATTTTGAACGCAGTCTTTCCGGAATTATCTGTTGTTTATCAGAGTCGTCGGGTTGTTTGAATTTCAACACCTGATTTCTTTCGCGCAATGAAACAACCGGCGCAGGTTCATCCTGCAGATCGTTCATTTGTTTATTCTCATAAACCGCAACAATATTCATTTTTTTCCCTCCTAAAAAAAGAATAATGCAATATTTTTTTGACTGGTTTAACGCCTTCGCGTTAACTGTCAAGAAAATTCTTCTCTTAGCCACTCCTTTAATCTGTCTATAAGAGCGGCGCTCTTCTTGTCATTTTTTTTCATTTCAGAACTGTGTTCCGCGCCCAAAGACGCCCTTCTGTCTCCCTCCATCGCAAGCCCGATAACAGTCGCGTAAGAGGGAGTGCGGTACTCTTCTACCAGCCCTCCAAGCTCCTGCACCGGCAGGGGATATCCAAGTCTCGCAGGCAATTTAAGAATACTGTTCGCAAGTTCTACAACTCCCGTTAGCTGTGCCCCTCCGCCCGTTATTACAACACCGCCTCCAAGGGGACGCGGAAGATTTAACGTATCAAGATGATTTTTAATCATTTTAAAAATTTCTTCCATGCGGGGTTTAATAATTGTTAAAACCTGCGAACGCGGAATTGACATTGGCGGCCTTCCTCCCACTCCCGGAACAATGACAGTTTCATCATCATCAAGCAGATCATCCCAGCAGCATCCGGCTTCAATTTTTATTTTTTCCGCGTTTTCTATGGAAACATTTTTTATTATGGATATGTCGTTTGTAACTTGCGTCCCCCCCGCAGGTATAGTATATGTTGAATATGGAGTTCCGTCAACATAAACAAGCACATCTGTTGTGCCGCCGCCTAAATCAATAACTGTTACTCCCAATTCTATCTCATCCTGGGTAAGAACAGCGCGTCCTGCGGCAAGCGTATGCAGTATAAGTTCATTTACCCTGAAGCCAGCGCGATTAACGCACTTTATTAAATTCTGAGCGCCTGTAACAGTGCAGGTAATAATGTGCACCTCGCATTCAAGACGAACCCCCATCATGTCAAGCGGATTGCGTATCCCTTTCTGATCGTCTACCTTGTAGTTCTGCGGAATTACTTCCAGTATCTGTTTATCTGTCGGTATTACTACGGCTTTTGCGGCTTCATGCACGCGATCAAGATCTTCCTGACTGATTTCCCTTGTATCCTTTTTTTTGCTGGAAACTCCCACAACTCCTTTTGAATTAAAACCATTTATGTGATTCCCTCCAATTCCTGTCCAGCAGTCAAGAATTTCAATACCACTCATCATTTCCGCATCTTCTATCGCCGCGACAATCGCTTTTAGAGTCGCTTCTATATTTACAATAACTCCCTTTCTCAGACCGGTAGAAGGACGCACGCCGGTTCCCATAATTTTAAGAATCCCGTCTTCGTCCCGTTCACAGACAATAACGCGTATAAATGCTGAACCAATATCAAGAGCCGTTACTATATTACCATTACCTGCCATCGTATTGCTCCTTTAATTTATAAGAACCCATACCGGATCTAAAATCTATCTCCTGCGGTTTCTGAGATTCAGATTCAAAAACATTTAACATAAGCAGCATATACCTAATTACATCTTCTGTCAAATTGTTTTCAATCCTAACCCTAATCGGACTGTGAACCGGATACAGGATAAGCTCAAAACCGTCCCATGCTTTTCTCTCGACGCGTATTTCAGAAATTGCAGCTAACAGATCGGGGGATTTTTCCGCTATAACAGAAATACTTTCAATCAGCGGCAGAAGCCCGGAAGGCAGCCTCATACCCAATTGCGGATTGTCAATTCCGGAAATAACCGGAACTTTATATGAAACAGATTCGAAATCCGTTATTTTAAAGAATACTCCCTTTTTGTCAACATATATCAGACGCTGTCCTGAGAGTGTATTTGTCAGAGCCGCCGCCGCCTCTTGCCTGGGAACAAGAAAAATTGATAATTTGTCCGGAAAACGTTTTGTAATTTTCGCGGATTCAATCAAAACATAACCGGAAAGTTTATCCTGTATCTCTTTGATATTTACCGAAACAAAAGATGACTTCTCATTTAAACCTGCGATTTTTATTATTTCCGCCCTGCTTAAACTTTCAAATCCATGCACTTCTATTACAGAAAAAGGAATGAACGAGCTTATTCCAAAAAGCCAGATAATTTGAGCAATCAGGATAATTAAAGCTATAATCAGAAGCCTTTTAAGGCCTTTTTCTATCTTTTTGGAAGATTTGGTTTTTACGCCCGCATCTTCGCAGGCGGCGTATGAAAAATCAGATGTCATTCCATATCTCCGGAATAATTATAATTTTTATTTTTAAAAGTATTATAACCTGAGTTTGCGCCGCCTTTCCTTGCGACATTGGCGATTAAACCCGCGCATATCAGAGTTGTTGTAAGAGATGAACCGCCCGCGGAGAAGAAAGGAAGCGGAATGCCAGTAGCCGGAAGAGCTCCTGACACCACTGCGACATTTAACAGCGCCTGCGATACAAGCATTGTCGTTAATCCTGATGCGAGAAGCCGTCCAAAAACAGTATCACTGCGCAATGCCGTACTGTAGCCTAAAATGCCCAGGGCGGCGAAAAGGATAAAGAATAAAACAATTCCTATTAAACCTGTTTCTTCCGCGTATGAACTGAAAATAAAATCCGATTGTATTTCCGGTACGCTCGCTATCTTGCGCGTTCCCTCTCCTATGCCTTTTCCCAGCAAACCGCCTGAAACAATCGCATCGCGGCTTGCTTTAACCTGGAAACCCGCGCCCATCGGCTCCCATTCGGGTCTTAGAAAACTGATAATGCGCATCCAGCGGTGTTCCTTTGTAAAAACAAGCAGTATTGATATCGGCGCTATCATTACAAAAGCGGATATAAAATACCGGTAGCGGAGTCCTGCGATAAAAAAGATTGCAAGGGCGTTAATCACAATAAAAACAGCGGTGGAAAAATTATTTTGAATATAAATCAGGGTAAAGAAAAGGCCGATTACAAGCACAGGAGGCAGTATTCCGGAAAAGAAGTCATTTATTTTTTCGCCTTTTTTGTCAAACAGATGGGCCAGATATAACGGGAGAACAAATTTAACCATTTCAGACGGCTGGTAAGACACCGAATTAATTTCTATCCAACGAGTCGCGCCGTGCCTCTCTTTTCCGATTTCAGGAACTAGTGTCAAAATGCACAGAACAGCTGATAACCCAAGCAGGATAATTATATTTTTGCGCAGGATGCCAAGATTAATCCGCGAAGAAATTATGAATAACACGATGCCAATTGCGCTGAAAACAAGCTGTCTCGTGATTAATTTATTGCCGTCATTCATAAACCTCTGTGAATACGCGTAAGACGCCGAATAGAGCGAGGCCAAGCCTGTGCCCAATAAAAGAATTATGCAAAAATAAAAAGCGTGTAAAGTCTTTTTATTTTGAATTCTTTCAGCATCAAAATGAAACATTTCAATTCTCCCTATTGAATTTTCAGCGTTGACAGGGAAATAATCGCGAATAAACCTCCGATAATCCAGAATCGGATAACCACCTTTGTTTCCGCCCAGCCTGAAAGCTCATAATGATGATGGAGCGGCGCCATTTTAAATACCCTTTTTTTCCTGAGCTTGTAAGAAATTACCTGAATAACAACCGAAGCGATTTCCAGGACAAATACTCCTCCGATAATGAAAAGCAGTATTTCTTTTTTTATCATTAAGGACACTACAGCGACAGCGCCGCCGAGAGCCAGGCTGCCTGTATCGCCCATAAATACTTCCGCAGGCGGCGCGTTGAAAAACAGAAATCCCACGCACGCGCCCGCAGCCGCTAAACAGAAAACTGTTAACTCTCCGGCTCCGGGAATATAAGGTATTCCCAAATAATCGGAATAATCAACGCGTCCCGTTATATAGGTAAGAACCGCAAGCGTTAAAAAGACCAGGATCAAAAGACCCGCCAACAGACCATCAAGACCGTCAGAAAAATTAACAGCGTTCGACTCTCCTACAATCAGAAGTACCGCGAACGGAACCCACAGCCAGCCCATATCAGCTACCGGGTTTTTGAAAAAAGGAATATATAAAGCGGTAGAATTCTCTTCTCCCGTAAAATACATGATTAAAACGACAGTAAGCGCTACCGCAAACTGCGCTAAAAGCTTTGCCCATACTGGAAGACCCGCGGAATTATGGCGCGTAACTTTCAGATAATCATCGGTAAAGCCAATCGCGCCGAAGGCGAGAAACGCTCCCATGACTATCCACACTGATTTGTCCTTTAAATCCCCCCAGAACAGCATCGCAATGACTACGGAAAGGATAATAAATATTCCTCCCATTGTAGGGGTTCCTGTTTTTTGCAGATGAGTCTGCGGACCGTCTTCACGCACAAACTGGCCGATTTTAAGCCTTCGAAGGAGTTCAATTATTTTATTACCAAAGATAAAACAGATTAGCAATGTGGTAAGGGCCGCGAACGCTCCGCGGATTGTCAGGTAGCTGAATACCCGGAAAGGAGTAAAATAACTGAACAAAAAATCAAAAAACTCAAGAACCATGTTTTACCTCTGTGAGAATTTCACTTAACCGTTCAAGCGCGCATCCCCTTGAACCTTTTAAAAGGACAATATCCTTTGACTGCACATAACCATCAAGAGCGGCGGAAAGCTGTTCCATATCGTCTGTGTAAAAGAAGGATTTGCACCTGTCAGACAGGCAGGAAGCCGCGGCTTTTATTTCACTGCCGAATAAAAAGATCCTGTCAGCTTTTGATTGAGTTAAAAAATCTCCAAGCTGTGTATGAGCGGAAAAGGAAACATCTCCCAATTCCAGCATATCTGCAAGCACATAAACCTTTCTGCCGTCCCATACAAGGGAATCGCAGAACTCAATGCTTTTTACCATCGATTCGGGGTTAGCATTGTAACAGTCGCGGATAACAGTTGTTCTTCCTTTCAGAATTTCAGCCCTGCCGAAAAGCGGCTTAACAGATTCCAGACCTTTTTTAATAGAATCATTGCCAACATTTAATTCTTTTGCGATTGCGATGGCGGCAAGCGCGTTGGCCAGATTATGTTTCCCTGCAAGAGCGAAACGTATTTTTTCGCCCGCCCATGTTATTTCAGTTCCTTCAAGCCCCAGATCGAGCGCGCCTTCAAATTCCGCAAAAGTATCTTCTCCGAAATAATGAATATTTCCCATAACGCCCTGCGCAAGTTCGCCTGCAAGTTCATCGTCTTTTGGAATCAGGGCGATATCGTTATCTGTCATAAATTTAAAAACGCATTTTTTTTCTTTAAGTATTTCATTCCGGCTGCCGAAAAATCCTACATGAGCATGACCGATATTCGTAACCTGCGCGATATTGGGTCTTAAAATTTCCGCAAGAGCGGATATTTCGCCTTTTTTATTCATGCCAAGCTCAAATACGCCGACCTCATGGCATGAGCGCAGGTTAAAAACCGAAAGCGGCAGCCCTGATTCTGAATTAAAATTTCCTTCATTTTTCAAAGTGTTTTTTTCACAGGAAATAATTGAGGCCGCAATTTCCTTTGTTGTTGTTTTACCCGATGATCCTGTAATGGCGATCTTTACAAGAGCGGGAAATTTTTTAAGATACGCAATAGCTGAATCTTGCAGAGCCTTTAGCGTATTTTGCACTAAAATTAAATCTTTCCGGTGTTTTTTCGCGATATCTGCAATATTAAAACTTTCCAGTTTGGAAGATTCGACAACCGCCGCCTGCGCACCTGAGCTAAACGCGGCTTCGACAAAACCATGACCGTCGCAGGATGCGCCTTCAATGGCGAAAAACAGGCCTCTCTCTTTGATTAAACGCGAATCTATGGACACTGAATTAAATGGTGAATTGGGGGAAGGCGAAAAAGACAAAAGACGTCCCCCGATTGACCGGGACAGCTCGTCTGCTCCCATGAGTTCAGTATTCATGCCCCTTCCCCTCCGTTATTCTTACCTGAAGCAAATACTCAGGCTGTATCCTCTGTAAATCAAGCTGGTTTTTCGCTATATCATTTATTCTTTCTGCGGATGAATATTCTGCAATTCCGGCGATAAGCCTTTTATTGCTTTCCACCCATTCGGTCTGCGTTTGTTCCAGGCGTATAATTTCCGAATTCAGATTTTGGTATCTTGTAGACTGAAATACGATGAGACTCAGAAAAACAGGTATTGTAATCACAATTAAATAAAGCAGGAAATTCTGTTTCCTCATAAACTGTCCTCTTCCAGAACTTTTTCAGCTACACGCAGCCTGGCGCTGCGGGAAGGAGGATTCCGCTCAATCTCGTCTTCTGCAGGCGCAATACCCTTTTTTGTAAGTATATTGACTGAGCGGCGTCCCTCACATCTACATATCGGCGCTTCTTTCGGGCAAATGCAGTCTTTATTCATTGAGCGGAAAAAATTCTTTACAATTTTATCCTCCAGCGAATGAAAACTGATAACCCCAAGCCTCCCCTCAGGCTCAAGGACCCGAAGCGCTCCCCTCAAGAGTTCAGGAAGCCGTGAAAGCTCCCCATTTACTGCAATACGTAAAGCCATAAAAACTTTAGTAGCAGGATGTATTGGTCCATGCCGGTAAGAAGCCGGTACAGCCCTTTTTACCAATTCGGCCAAAGCCGAAGTTGATGTAATTTTTCCTTTCTGCCTTTCATCAGCGACAACAGAAGCGATGCGTTTTGAATAACGTTCGCCGGCATTGTTGTAAAAAAGGTCAGCCAGCTCCTGTTCCGGCAATCTGTTCAATAGATCCGCAGCTGTTACGCCGCCAGAAATATCGAGGCGCATGTCCAGGTATTCATCATTCTCGAAACTGAAGCCCCTGCTGCTTTTTTTATAATGATAGGAACTAATCCCAAGATCAAAGAAGATTATATCCGGTCTTTTAAATTGCGAAGGATAATCGGCGAAGAAATCATGGGACCAGCCGGTATAAAAATGCACGCGATCCGCGAACCTTTCAAGCCTCTTTTGCGCAACCGCGATAATCTCACTGTCAACATCAATTCCTATCAATTTTAATTCAGGATATTTTACAAGAAATTCAAACGCGTGATTTCCTTCGGCGATATTGCAATCGATCATCAAATCTTTATTTCCTCTTGGAGCAAGATATAGCAATACTTCATTCAGAAGAACAGGAGTATGTATGTACTGTGTCATTCATCCTCTCCGTTTATAAAGAAATTCGCTTTTCCGATGCTTTTTCTGTGAGTATTTTTATTGATAATCCGCTGTTCTTCCATGAATGATCTGTTTAATTCCTCGTTCCATATCTCCAAATGCCCGTTTATGCTTACAACAAGGCAGTCTTTCGACAAATTCGCGTAAGATCTGAGGAAAGCCGGTATCGGCATACGGCCTGTTTTTGGATCAACATCAACAACCTGCGCTGTGCTGACATGCTGGTATAAAAACGCTTCAATTTCTTCCGAACTCCAGTTATCTTCCTTGCTTGTCTTTTTAAAGGTTTTCATAAAGTGATCGTAAGTGCCGGCCGGCATAACCCATACGCATAAATCCTTACCCTGCATAATAACAAGCCTGCCTGTATAGCGTTCTCTGACAGCAATGGGAATCACTACACGGCCTTTATCATCGAGAGTACTTTCAAATGTCCCAGTTTCAAGCACGGATTCCATTATTTCCCTTGGATAGCTAATTTTGGTCACTAAATGACACTTTTAGTATCCAATGGTTTTATTTATTTGTCAATACTTTTTAATAAAAAAAAATGAAAAAAAAATGCTTTTTTTAAAAATTCTTTCACTACGCATTATTGTAGTAAATATTAATCTTGAGATAAATTTTTTCTTTAGATATGATTAAAAAAATGTTTACAAATGAATATTTTATGGTTTTCCCGGAAGGTGATATTCAGGAAATAAACCGCCGTCTTCCTTTTAACTCTCTTGTTGATATGAACGGCAATGTGTTATATCCTCCGCTTCCAACAAACAGAATGATAGTCTTTAGGGTAAACAGAATAAAAACCGATGAAAATAAGGGAGGAAATGAAACATTTCATTTTCTGGAATTGCTTGGCGCGGATGAATTAACAGAATTTTTATGAGGCAGCAAAAGGGAGGGGGCATGAGTAAGTCCATTGGGGTTAAAAACGAAAGCAGTTTACATCGCGCCCTGAAATACCATTATACAGGGCCAGGCGGAAAAACTGAAGTTTCCGTAGGCGAATATGTAGCGGACGGAGTATGTAAGAACGGCGAATATATTGAAGTTCAAACCGGCAGCTTTGCCCCGCTGAAAAAGAAGGTAAAGGAATATACCGTATTCGGAAAGGTAAGGATCATCCATCCTGTCGCGGTTACAAAAAAAATAGAAGTGTATGATTCAGATGGCTCATTTCTTTACAGGCGAAAAAGCCCCGTACAAGGATCATTATGGGACATTTTTGACGCTCTTATGTACGCGCCGGAATTGCCGCTTATCCGCAATGTAGAAATAGAAGTCGCAATGATTGATATTATTGAAAAACGCGTTAAAGACGGCAAAGGAGCGTGGCGGCGCAGGGGAATAAGCATTAAGGACAAGGAACTTTCCGCCTGGCATGAATGCTTCCTGTTTAAGAAATCATCCGATTACTTATGTTTTGTCCCATTTAAAAAAAAAGAAGAGTTTACCGCTTCCATGCTGGCTGAACGCGCCGGTATCAATAAAGACACAGCCAGAAAAGCTTTATATGTTCTTACAAAAATGAAGATTGTTAAAAGGATTTACAGGAAAGGGCCGGCATGGGTATACATAAAAAAAGCTGCCTGTTAACCTTTCGGTCAACGGCAGCCGTTTTGTCTACCAGCCATCCACCATATCATCAGGATCGCGGTTACTCTCCGTAAAGAGATCCGTTACCGCGCGAAGATCGTCAAAATAGATATAGTAACTGCCATAAGTTTCCGCCAGATTACAAACTACCCTGAAACCCATGATCTTGATACCCATTTGATTATTATAATGATAATTCCGCTGAATAACGCCGGATACGCCATCCTCTGATTGAGGCGGTATAGCGACAACCAACTTCTTCCAGCCCATAAAATTAAGCCTTCCCATGAAGAATTCATAATTTCTACCGAAAAAATCCTGAATTATTACATACAGGTCATGGTTAAAATTACGCCCTGCTACCCACATTGATAATGTTTTTGTAATCCCTTCAATTGGAATTGGACGGGCAGGGTAAATGGTAAAGCTATTATGACCTCTGCGCAGGTAATCCACCCTTGTACCAAGCACATGCTTGTCCGGAAGATCAAGCCCTTCTTCATCCGCAATTGGTTCTTTATCCTGTGAACCTAAGGAAGAAAACAGCCTGGAAGTTACATAACCTTCATCAGTTGACATACTGGAACGCCAGAAGCCGTCATGCTCAAACTTGTCGACACTGACTTCTTTAAGTTCCTGCTGAGCGGCTTCAGCTCCCATACTTTCCGGACTTATAGCGCCGATTTCCCTCTCCTGCTGAGCATAGAGAAAACCAGACAAGGAAAAAACAATTAAAATAATAATTAACTTTTTCATTCTTTATAACCTCCCTTAATTACCGTTCGACCATATCTGCTCAATAAATTGAGGATCAGCTAAATCATTACCGTCATATAAAGACTGGAAAGTATCTGTTAATACTCTAAACTGTTTAAAATAGATATAAAAATTATCTACCTTTTCAGTCGGTTGAGTCCATATACGGAATTTTATGAAATCCAAGCCTGTGTAAGCAGGTAAAATTCTTTTTGTCTGAGGAATGTTATTGGGAACGTTGGCACGAAGGTTCTTCCATCCGGGATAAGAGATGTCCCCCAGTTTTACGGCGTGAACAACACCTTGATAATCCCGTAAATATACTTCTATATAATACTTGAGATTTGATCCCCAGACCCACATATCTATGCTTCGCACAGTGCCTGGTATACGAATCTCGTACGGGTTCTCTTCATCATCTTCCGATAAGACAGGATATATATCTATCCAATTATATCCCCGGCGGTTAAATCCGCCCCGAATCCCCAAACTCCTTAGAGTTTCCTGAGCGTTGCTGCCCCGGTTGTTTCCAAAGGCTGCTATCGGCCAAGCTTCTACATAGGTTAGCAATGGAAAACTAATATCGTCCGTTTTTGTTGTAAACCTACTTGCTGTAGCTTTCCACGTATATTCAGAATCTCCATTAAAAGATTCCAGAATTCGTGTTTCATAGCTTATGGTGTTTTCCTGACCATAACCTGAAAAAACCGTTATACATGCCCAGATAATCAGGCAGATGATTTTGAAACTACCTTGTTTCATCTTTAAAGCTCCTTGTGTCATTCCTTATATAGATTATATTTGGTTGACAAGTTTTTGTCAAACCTCCATTTGGTGAATTACTTAATTTTACCAATATTTTGTAATTTCTGAATAGTATCCTTGCCAATTTTATCTCCTATAATAATTTCACGTCTGGATAATATTTGCCCCTTTACCGTACCGGCGGCAACCATTTCAACTGCTTTAACAGCCTGAACAAAGGGTGAATCATTAAAAACCATTACTACATTATCGGGTAAATATTCAAGATTCATCCAAGAAAAAAAAATAATTGGAACATTTATTTGATTTTCAAGGTATTCAGACCCAATACCGGCCAGAACTACACATGAAAAATCCGGTCTCCTTGATGCTGCGCTGGAAAACGTATTATAGGAAGTATAAAACGATGTTTGCAGAGGTTTTTCCAGATCAATTAAAGCCTGTGTAAAAGCCTCCCTGGCTTGAACAGGGGCGCCTGGTTCCATTAAAACAGCGATTCTGCCGTTTTTATCCCCGTCAAGGATAGAAGCGGCTTGACCCGCAATATAAAAATCTCTAATAATATCGGTTTTAAAAATGAAATAATCATCGTTATTGCCGCTCCCTATCCCAAAGACGGCCGGGTTTGCATTTTCAGGATACCTTCCCTCCAGTATAACTACAGGAATTCCCGGATTTTGCTCCCGGTACATACGCGCCGCCTGCGCAAACCTTAATGAAAATATAACGCAAAAAGGAGCCGCGGAAACTTCAGCTATGGCATACTGAATTATATCGGCGCTTACATCATCTGCGATATCCACCGTTTTTACCGGCCTGAACAGGGCGATTGATGAAGAAGCCAGGTCCTTTTTTATTCTGGATTCATTATACAGCAAAGCGAAGGAATGATCGGTAACAATCAGTACCGGAGGAAGTGAAAAAAAATACAGGACAGGCACCGCGATTATTATCAGAATTATCAATGGCACTGCAATTTTTATGATATTTTTCTTATTCATGGCGGCGCTTTCAGGATAGCATAATAAAAATTATTTGTCTCAAATGTATTTATTAAATGCGGGCTGCGCAAATCCCTGTCAGGGTCTGTAAGGCAGACCGTTTGCACGGTCAATAATATAAGCGGCATTCTACTGAATTTGATACTCGCTCTTTATTTTTTAACAATCTCATTAATTTTTGCCACAATTATTTTCCCCAATACTGTATCTGATATTATTACCTGTATAAATCCTGCCAAAATAAATGGAATTAATACTATTATCCAGTTCCATTCTACTATTTTTAATATTTTTAATATCAAAAATATCCACCCAAATAATCCAATAGAAGAAAATATTATATCTTTTACTTTTTTCATTGTTTTATTATACCTGATATTCATTATTTCGTATATTAATCTTGTTCAATGATATTATTAGGAGATTAAAGAACTGACCTGTATCAGCATCAGACCATTCAATAATGTAAATGTAAGGTAAATTTTAATAAATTAATTTTAAACGCAACTGTCGCCTAACACACGGCAACGGTTCAGAGCATGTTCTTAAAGGTCGGAACATGCTCTGATATAAACCGTTTATAATCTCAAAAAAATGCATTACAATATGTGTCTGCGATCTTGATTAATTTTCTACCACCATAATTCTTGATGGGGCAGAGACGGTTGCTCCGGCTGGTACATTCAAGTCTGTTTTATTTCCATTAAGCCAGTAACAAGCCTTTCTGGTTTCCACTGTACTCCCATAACTGCCAACTACATAGATATTTGACCCATGTACAACTACTTCACCGGCTCTTGTTATAGCCGCTCCCGGCACGGTTAAATCTGTCCTGACTCCGTTGGTCCAGTAACAGCCTGTTTGATTACTGCTTCCGGTGCTATAAACCCCGGCTACATAGATCGTTGAGCCATAAATAGACAGGGCATTTGTATATGAATCAGTAATCCCTGCGGGCAGGGAAAGATCTGTTCTGTATCCGTCTCTCCAGTAACAGGCTCTCTGAATGCTGCTGCTCCTGACATTACCGGGAACATATACCGCATTTCCCAGTTTTGCGCCGGGCGTACTGTAGTAGTTATTATTTCCGCTGCCTGATGGCAGTTGAAAAGAAATGCTATTTACTGTTGCGTTCTCGCTGCTGACTCCGGTATCCCAGTAAAAGGATTTCGTGTCGTTCGTGGGTCCAAATAAACCAAGAATATATACCGCAGTTCCCTCGACAGATATTCCTACGGTATAGGTGATGTTTGTGGAGTGAGTTATGTTTGTTCTATTCCCGTTAACCCAGTAACAAGCCATCCGGTCGCTTCCGCTCCTTAGTTGACCGGTAATATATACTGTACTCCCCTGAACAGCGATATCAGTAGTTGTTGAGTAAGTTATTCCTGTGGGAAGTTCCAGGTCTGTCTTGACCCCGTTAGCCCAGTAACAGGCTCTTGGCGTTTCAGAGGTCATTGAATAATAACCTGAAACATAAACTGTATTCCCCATGACGGCTATACCGCTTGTGCCGCTGCTGGTTGCTCCGGCGGGTACGGGAAGATCTACCCTGGATCCGTTAATCCAGTAACATGGATTCCATACGCCGCCACTTTCATAAGAACCGGCTATATAGACGCTGGTGATAGGGGTGCCGCCCCTTGTATAAGTATTAGTGTAAGGTCCGGAAGAATCATTACCTGACATAGTTAAAGTTTGTCCGTCTGAGCTCAAGGTAAATGTAACATTTGACCAGGCTGTACCTGTAGCAACATTTGGATTTGATGTATTATACGTTATATGCAAGTTTTGTCCCGACCATGTCAAGGAACCAGTACTCGTAATATTTCTCCATATTGTCTGACCAATTTGTAAATATCCTTTATTTTTGGCATCCTGTATTATAGGTTCATCAGCAATGGTACTCCAGGCAGTTCTGACACAGGATGTGCCGCTAACAGTATATAACCCTCCGGCGCTACCCTGCCAAACGCCGTCAAGAGAGTAATTATTAGGGTTCAGTGTTGTCGCATAAGCAATACTTGACATTGCAACTTCTGTTCCGTTTGCGGTAAATGCGGCTACTTTATAATAAAAAGTCGTACTTGGCAGCAGTGTGTCATTAACTTTCATGTTTATTATTGCGGTACCAAATAATTCAAATCCAGTCGAAGAATCCTGACTTTGATATACATTGTATCCAACAGCGCCCGGCACGGGATTCCAGTAGAGATATATCTCTGATGAAGAAAATGCCGCAGCGATTAATCCGGTTGGCGCGGTAAGTCCGCCGCCGGTATTATTGTCACCCAGATCGCAAGCGATCATTGAGAATCCGATTACCGCTGCAATGAGACATAAGTTTTGGAAAAAAGTCCGATTTTTGTTTTTCGTCATTGAAAAAACCTCCATTCATTTTCAGTTTTTATTTGATAAACCGCCGTTAGAGCGGTGTTTATCCAATGGTATGGGTATGCTGCTCTATGGCTAATTGTAAAGTTTTTTTCATTGGAAGACAGCGAAAGAGAGCAATTATATACATTTGGAGATAAAGGTTAAAATGCTGTTTTTTACTTTTTTGGGTGATTTTTCCAGCCATTATGAGATATTAACATTTCCTGGTAGAAATTTCCAGTAACGGCCATTGATAAAATCTGTCTATCGAAATTTCTAATTTCTATATCTGAATCATTCATATCTCAACGCTTCAATGGGATAAAGTTTAGCCGCTTTTAACGCGGGGTAGAAACCGAATATTACTCCGACAAGGGCGGCGAAAAAAGCGGAAACTGCGACAATCATGGGGTTTATCGCTGTGGGAATTCCAATCCCGAATAAAACCCTGCACGCTAGAAAAGCCAAACCGATACCGATAACTCCTCCCATCAGGCTTAAAATTACAGACTCGGTGAGGAACTGAAAAAGGATGTCGCGTTTGCGGGCTCCGACTGCCATTCTGATGCCTATCTCGCGGGTACGTTCCGTAACGGATACAAGCATTATGTTCATGATGCCTATGCCGCCGACAAGCAGCGAAATCGCGGCGATGGCGGTTAACAGTCCTGTAAGGATTCTTGAAGTTTCCGATGCCGTGTTGATTGTGTTGGTTTGGTTTGCGACAGCGAAGTCGGAATTTATTCCGTCGGGGATGCTTCGTGACTCGCGCAGAAGCAGCTCTATCTCTCTTTGAGCGGCTTCCATGTATTCGGATCTGATCACGCTAATTACTATATGGTTAGCATACTGCGAGTTGTTGATTCGCGTCATCGCGGTATCCATCGGGATTAGGACTATATCGTCTATATCCCTTCCGTCTATATCAGTCCCTCTTGTTTCCAAAAGACCGATAACTGTGAAATAAACATTTCCGATCCGCACCTGCTGTGAAATGGCTTTCTGGGGGTCGGTAAAAAGATTTTTGGCTGTAGTACGGCCAAGAACAGCTACAGTATTGCGGGCTTCCAAATCATCATCATCAAAAAAATATCCTGAGTCTACTACCATGTTACGTGCTTTCAGGAAATCAGGCTGCACGCCCTGCAGTCTTACCCGGACGCTTCCTTCGCCTCCAATCAGATTAGTCTCGCTCTGGACAACGCCTGAAACCGCCGACGCGTAAGTCGCTTCCGTCTTTAGTTTATCAATGTCTTCCTTGCTGAAGGAACTCCTTCGTGTATATGTAGACTGAGTGTTTCGGGATGGCGGCCGATGGTTGATCTGCAAGAGGTTAGTTCCCATCGCGCTGATTTTCTCCTGAATGGCGCGCTGGGAACCTTCGCCCATCGCAACCATGACGATTACTGACCCAACTCCTATTATTATGCCCAATGATGTTAAAAGACTTCGCATACGGTTACGAAGGATTGATCGAAAGCAGTTAAGCAGGTGCTGGGACATATCCATTCTAAAGTCTCTCCCGCGCAATCACCTGTTTGCCTTCAAGATCCTGGGATGATATGATCTCTGTTAATGAACTTGTACTGATGCCGGTTTGAACCTGTATCACTTCAAGTTTACCTTCATTATTTAAATACCAGATATTGCGGTAAACAACAGCCACGCGTCTTCCTCCTCCGGACGGCGGCAATGGCGCAGGCCTTGACCTCGCTCCTGTTAAAAGCCCCACAAGGCCGGAACTTGAATTCTGGGAAGCGCCCCTGTCAGTCAGAGTCTGCAATCGCGCTTCTATTGCTGATTGCTGCTGGCTTTCGTCCATGTTCGCCAGGCTTGCGATAAATTCCATTTCTTCAATATGATCTGCACTTAAACCTGAAGGCTGATAACGCAGCGCGGCGTTGGCGACCACAAGGACATTCTCGCTCTGCTGCACAACAAAATTTACCGCGCATGTCATTCCAGGAAACAGTAATCCATCCTGATTATCCGCGCTGATTATTACGGTGTATGTAACTACATTACTTGTCACTACAGGAGTCATTTTTACATTATCTACAGTTCCGTTAAACCTGCGGCCGGGAAGGCTTTCCAGAGTAAAGCGGACAGTCTGTCCCCTGTGAATTGATACAACATCAAGTTCGCCTACAGAAGCCGTTATCTGCATTTCACTTAGATTCTCCGCCAGGGTAAAAATACTGCTGTTGCCGGAATCCACTACAGTGTCACCCACATTGATGTTACGATCCAGAACAATGCCGTTTATGGGAGATGTTATATATGCATACTGATTTATTTCAGTTTCGAGAACCAGCAGGTTTGTCTCTGCGACTTCTAGTTCGGCAGCGAGGTTTTCCAATGAAGTCAGGCTGCTTTTAAGCTCATATTCAGATATTAAATTTCTTTGCGCAAGAGTTTCCTGGCCGCTGTAATTCATTAGCTGCAATTCGTAATTGGCCCGCGCTTTTCTGACTGTGGCAAGCTGCTGGCTCCTTTTAAGCCGCAGTACGTCTGTGTTTAATTCCGCCAGTATATCTCCCGCCTTTACAGTATCATTATCATTAACAAAAACTTTTTCTACCTTGCCGCTCATGCGCGGTATTACCTTGACTATTGCGACCGGATTGATGGTACCGCTTGCAGTTACAGTGCGTTCAAGAGTGCTCCTGCGAATATTGGTGTATTCATAATTGGCCGTCTCTGTTTTTGTACCGGTACATCCCGGAAAATTTCCGGCGCAGTATAAAATAATAATAAATAATATAAACCGGTGATAAAATAGTTTCATTGTAAACTCCCTATAAGCGATAACTGCCAGGCATTTACATCAAAGCAGTATAACAGACCCTAAACAGCCCTGCCGTATCTGGCAAATAGTTCCTGTATGCTCTGAATACCCAATTTCCGGTACAAATTCTTCTGATGATGATGAACTGTCTCATAGCTGATTTTCAATGTAAAAGCAATATCCTTGGGCGAAGTGCCTTTAAGCAGCATGGTAAAAATTTCCTGTTCTCTGGGTGTTAAATTCAACTGTTCCTTTTTATTTATTTTTTCCGTTTCTACTAGCTGACAGGAGTACTCTTCCATGTCACGCAGATAAAGACCGTCTGTCCAGTCTGCTTCAAACAGCCTCTTTTGAATAAACGGTATAAATAACAAACATAAACTAACCAAAACCAGAACAACAGCGAAAGCGAGAAATTTATTAGGTTCATCAAAATAATTAAAATAAAAAGAGAAGATGCCAGAAATAACAAAATACTGAATAAAAAAAACAAAACAGCAGAACCTGAACATTCGCAGCGATTTGCTTCTTTTAATGGCTCCGGCGCACATATAACTAATTATAATATAACCTAAACTGTCGCCAAGACCGTATATGAATGAACCTGATATTACCGCCGCGGATGTATTGAAATGGGAACCTTCATACAGCGCCGCCATGTCCGGTTGAGGCTCAAGTAACAGTGCGCCTAACCCAAGCAATGTAAAGACAAGAAACATCAGCCAGATATACAAAGCGCTGCGGCCTTTGAGCAGCTGCATAATCAGAACAATGGCGATAGCGATTGCGGTTCCAAGTCCAAAGGCAAAACTGGAAACGCTGCTTTGCGACCATTCGATATAATTACTCATGCACATTATCATGTAATGAACAACACCCAGACCGATCACAAAAAAAACTCCGGAACCTTTGCCGTCGCTGTCTGTATTTGTTTCGCTGTTAGCTGTCATGCGCCCGGAAACAAAAAATACAATAACAATAAGCAGCGCCATTAATGCGGCATCTGTCCATGAATTTCCCGCTGTATGAAATTCAGGAAATATATTCCAGAGCGCGTAATATAATCCGTAGTAAAGCTGAATAACAGCCAAACCTGCAAGACGCTCAACATTATTCAATACAAAACAGAACAGATAAAAGGCGCTGGCGGCGCAAAGACCGCTGAAGAATTTAAAAGCTGAATAAAGCGCGAACTGAACAAAACCCATTGGCATTAAAAATAATAAAATCATTAGAGCCGCTGAAACTATTACAGATATTCTAAGTAAAGGAATTATCAGGCGTTTAGGCGTAAAGCTTAGGATGAGCCAGCTTAAGGCCAAAATAAAAAACATTATTTCATTGGCCGCAAACCCTGTTATTGCGATGCTGTGATCGTAATAACGCAGATTCCCCAAAATAACAGAAATTGGAAAAACCAGCATAACAGGCCAAAGGGCAGTCCTGATATTGCGAAATGATAATTCATCCCGGGTTTGAAAAAAGCCTTTTACTACCGCGCTTATTCTGTTATGCAAAATTCTATACCCCTGCCCTTCCGATGGCATGCACTTTTATATGAATCTGAGAGCGGTTGATCTTTACCTCTCCGAAAATTTCAACCCTGTCGGAAACGCCGACAGATAACCCCCGCCATTCTTTGGCGCCGATATCAACTGTAATTTCCCCTGTCGCGTCACTGAAAGTATAATTATGTTTACCGTCTGGCAGCCTATTAATTATGTTGCCGGTTAATACCACAAATGAATCATGGGGAAGAGTTCTGGCTTCATTTACCATAACCGGTCGTGTAATTGTAACAGCCTGCCCTGCTCTGGCATTTACCCTCGCTGTTCCTGAAATCGCATGAACTTTAATATGAATTTGTCCGCGGCTTATTTTAACCTCTCCGAAAATTTCAACCCTGTCCGCTGCGTCAACAGACAATCCCCTCCATTCTTTCGGTCCTATATCAACCACAATATCGCCTGTCGCGTCACGGAAAGTATATTGTCTGCCTCCCGGCAGCATATTGATTATATTTCCTGTTAATACTACCCATGAATCATGGGGCAGCATTCTGGCTTCGCTAACCGAAATAAACCTGCCTGTCATAATAGTTTGTCCTGTAGAACCTGGCCCTGTAAAACCCTGCCCGTAAACAACGGCGGTTAACAACAGAAGCGTCAAATAAATAAAATATTTTCTCATAGGAAAACCTCACGATTAAGAGAGTCTTGTCTGAGCTGCCGCCCAAACAAGAGGTTCTCTGATAAATCTATCATAATTTCCTGATATATCTTACATGCACTTCAGGTGATCCCCAATTATGCCTTGGCCAATGAACTTCGCCGTATACTTCAACAGTATCGGCCGCGGCGATACTCACACCCTGATACCACAGGTTCTGCCTTTCTTTCGCTCCGATTTTGACAAGAATATCGCCTGATGAATCACGGAAAATATACAGGTCTTTTCCTCCGTAAAACTGGACAATATTTCCCTGTATAACAATCGGCATTTTATGGCCGTATGTCCATGCCTGGACTACAGAGACAGCTTGCTGCCCATAACCGTATTGCCCCGGAATAATCTGCTGTCCCGGGACAATTTGCTGTCCGGGAATGATCTGCTGACCCGGAATAATCTGTTGACCCGGTAGAATCTGCTGTCCCGGAACTGCCTGCCCTGAAAATCCTCCCTGGGCAAAAACGCTTCCTGTTGAAAAAAACACAATTAAACAACAGGTAAAAAAAGCTGTATACTTGTTCATAAGTACACCTCCTAAATAGATTTGCGTATTAGCATTCTGTCATAACATTCATTGCGTCAAATAAAACAAAACGCTGTCATACGCATTTATGAAAAATATAAGGCTGCAAAAACGCAAAGGCAACTCACCAAATTAGGTGAGTTTGGACAAGCCCCGCATTTTTTTGGCTGTTTTTTACCTGCCAAATTAGGGGATATTGGCTGTAATGGCGGTAGCAGCTGCGTTGAAAATACGGATAGTCATTGACCAAGTGCGTATATATATGTAGTATTTAGAAAAATCATTCAAGGAGTGAAAAAATGACCAGTTATAAGGAATTAGGTCTGGTAAATACAAAAGACCTGTTTAAGAAAGCGGTATCAGGCGGATATGCCCTTCCGGCGTATAATTTTAATAATATGGAACAAATGCAGGCTATTATTCAGGCTTGCGTGGAAACCAAATCCCCGGTAATCCTTCAGGTTTCAGCCGG